>Ga0316613_10000382_pt1 | contig 39240 bp, 35 predicted proteins | sample OWC_soil_day10_C_2_FD_207647 | JGI IMG/M metagenome (GOLD analysis project Ga0316613, IMG submission 207647) | Wetland soil microbial communities from Old Woman Creek delta, Ohio, United States - OWC_soil_day10_CT_b | ecosystem: Environmental > Terrestrial > Soil > Wetlands | place: USA: Ohio...
CACAGGTTCGGGACGCATTCGTGTTTCCGCTGAACCCACCGCCGATTCGCGAGCTGGGCAACGCGACCGGCTTCGTATTCCGCCTTCAGGATCGGAGTGGCATGGGACATGATGCATTGGTTGCCGCGCGCAACCAGTTGCTCGGCCTGGCTGTCCAGAGCAAGGTTCTGAAGAATGTGCGCCCCGAAGGGTTGGAAGACACACCCCAATTGGAGGTCGTGGTCGACCGCGACAAGGCGAACGCCCTCGGCATATCGTTCGCCGACATCAACACGTCGCTGTCTTCCGCGCTCGGCTCGGCTTACATCAACGACTTCGACAGCAATGGGCGTCAGCAGCGCGTGATCATGCAGATCAACGCTCCCCAGCGTGCCCGCCCCGAAGACATCAACAAATTGTACGTTCGTAACGATAAGGGGGCGATGGTGCCGTTTTCGGAGTTTTCCACCAGTCGTTGGGGCGTCGGTCCGGTACAGCTGATCCGTTACAACGGCTACCCTGCCATGAAAATTTCAGGCGAACCGGCTGCCGGCCAGAGCACCGGTACGGCCATGAACGAGATGGTAGCCATCATGGAAAAACTGCCGCCTGGGTTCGGCTATGAATGGACCGGACAGTCGCTGGAAGAAAAGGTTTCCGGCTCCCAGGCACCAGTACTTTATGCGCTTTCCATGCTTGCCGTGTTCCTGTGCTTGGCCGCTCTGTACGAGAGCACGTCGATCCCGGTAGCGGTCATGCTGGTCGTTCCGCTTGGTGTTGTCGGTGCACTGCTGGGCATGACACTGCGCTCGCTGCCGAACGATGTCTATTTCAAGGTCGGGCTGATCGCAACCATCGGTCTTTCCGCCAAGAACGCCATTCTTATCATTGAGTTCGCCAAGGACCTTGAAGCACAAGGGAAAGGACTGATCAGGTCCACGCTCGAAGCCATCCGTCTGCGCTTTCGGCCCATCATCATGACGTCCCTGGCCTTCATCTTGGGTGTGCTGCCGCTTGTGATCGCCACCGGTGCCGGTTCGGCAGCGCAACGGGCAATCGGCACCGGCGTCATGGGAGGCATGATCACCGCCACGGTACTTGCGGTTTTCCTGGTGCCCATATTCTTCGTCGTCATTCGCACTATGTTCAAAGGCAGCAAACGCCAGCGACGCATGTACGCGAAAAATCAGACGCAGGAAATAGAACAAGGAGACAGAACGTGATTAAACGATTGACGATCGCGATGGCTGCAGCCGGAATAGTCTCCGGCTGCAGCATGGCGCCAACTTATCAACGACCCGAAGCTCCCATTGCGGGAGACTATCCGGTCAAGACCGAAAAGGCCACGATCCCTGCAACTGAAATCGGCTGGCAGGATTTTTTCCGCGATGCCCGGCTGAAGGCGCTGATCGCAACCGCGCTCGAAAATAACCGGGACCTGCGCATTGCCGCCCTGCGCATCGAAGAAGCGCGTTCGCTCTATGACGTCCAGTCGGCCGACCGGCTGCCTAATCTGAACGCGGTAGCAATTGGCTCACGGGCAGGAACGCCAGCCGATCTAACGACGATAGGAACCCGTACTGTCAGTAACCGGTATGACGTCGGTCTTCGGCTCGCATCGTTCGAGCTGGATTTCTTCGGACGCGTGCGCAGCCTGAACGATGCAGCACTGGCTTCGTATCTGGCGACGGAAGAGGCGCAGCGCTCCGCGCAGATCAGCCTGATTGCCGAAGTTGCAAAGGCCTACCTGAACGAGCGAGCCTATGGAGAGCAACTGGAACTGGCGAGAAGATCCTATGAAGCCCGCAAAAGCAGCTATCAGTTGGCCCAGAAACGCTTCGAAGTCGGAGCGACATCCGCACTCGACCTGCGTCAGTTCGAGACATTGATGGATTCGGCTCGCGTATCGATGGTGACGCTCGCCCGCCAACGCGCCCAGGCCGAAAATGCTCTGGTGCTGCTGACGGGCAAACCCATGGGCAATTTGCCGTCCGCGCAACCCTTGTCCGATCAAGGCGTTCTGATGGATATTCCGGCCGGGCTGCCTTCCGACCTCCTTGAAAACCGCCCAGACATTCGCCAATATGAACAACGACTGAAAGCAGCCAACGCTAATATCGGTGCTGCCAGGGCCGCGTTTTTCCCGAGCATCACGCTGACGGCAGGGCGCGGCACGGCAAGCAGTACGCTGTCCGGCCTGTTCAACGCGGGCCAAGGCGCCTGGAGTTTTGCGCCTCAACTGACATTACCGATCTTCGATGCCGGGCGGAATATGGCTAACCTGGACTTGTCGGAAACGCGCAAGAATATCGCCATTGCCGAGTATGAAAAAACGATTCAGACCGCTTTCCGCGAAGTTGCGGATACGCTGGTTGCGCGGAATCTGCTGAACGAGCAGGTAGACGCCCAAGCGGCCGTGCTCGCGGCATCGCGGGAACGGTTGAAATTGTCGGAGGCTCGCTACGAGAACGGCATTTCCAGTTCGCTAGACGTATTGGACGCACAAAGGGAGCTTTTTTCTGCGGAACAGTCACTGGTGCAGGCGCGTCTGTTGCGCCTGACCAACTCGATCGATCTGTATCGTTCCCTCGGTGGCGGCCTGAAAGCGCAAAGCCAAGCTGCAAAACCGGCTCCTCAACATGAGGCAAAAAGTTGATTTAGCCGGCCTGCCTTCTCAAAAAACCGTGGTATAGTCCGGACCTGCTCGAGGAAATGTGCCATTCTGACATCCCGCCAACAACATAGAGGCTGGCCGTGTTTTTCCGGCTTGTCAGATGCATCGGTAGTAATCACGACGGGAAATGTGCGGATCCGGACGGTTTCTTTGCGCCAGATCAGGTGAACCGCGGCACAGGTGTCAGGCGATTCCCATTTTTTTCTAAAAAGGTTATGATTTGTCATCCACTGCAATTCCTGCCGCAGGATGCCTGATACGGATTCAAGCATAATTTCTTTTGGGCTGTAGCATTTGACAGCGTAGAGAAGCACCCTCATAACGGCAAATCGGCACACTCACCGCCGATTATTTTTTCCCTCATCCTCCGAGGAAATCATGACAGAAAACATCAAGAACATTACTGACGCATCCTTTGAAAATGACGTGTTAAAATCCGATCGGCCGGTTCTGGTCGACTTCTGGGCGGAATGGTGCGGCCCCTGCAAGATGGTGGCCCCTCTGCTGGATGATGCTGCAAAGGACTACGGCGGAAAAATACTGGTTGCCAAGATGGATGTCGATTCGAACCAGGCAACGCCTGCCAAATTTGGCATCCGGGGAATTCCCACACTGATCCTGTTCAAGAACGGCGCAGTTGTCGGTCAAAAGGTGGGCGCTCTCAACAAGAGCCAGCTGGCCTCGTTTATCGACAGCAATATCTGATTCCGGCTGTGGCGGCTGATCCGGACCGCCACCTTTACACCTGTATTCCGCAAGTTGTTCCATCATTGACTTACACTGCTCTACCCCCTTCTACTTATTACTATCCCTAGCGGTAAATTTTCAACAATATGCATTTATCAGAATTAAAGTCCTTGCACGTATCGGCGCTGCTGGACATGGCAATCAGCCTCGATATCGATAACGCCGCACGCCTGCGCAAACAAGAGCTGATGTTTGCCATCCTGAAGAAACGCGCGAAATCAGGCGAACAGGTATACGGTGATGGCGCACTCGAAGTGTTGCCGGACGGTTTCGGATTTCTTCGCTCGCCCGATGCGAGCTATATGGCATCCACCGACGATATTTACATCTCCCCATCGCAGATTCGCCGCTTCAACCTGCACACGGGCGACTCCATCGAGGGAGAGGTACGTACGCCAAAGGACGGCGAGCGGTATTTTGCACTGGTCAAGGTCGACAAGGTCAATGGCGCGCCGCCGGAGGCATCCAAGCACAAGATCCTGTTCGAAAACCTGACTCCACTGCACCCGGACGAACCGTTGCGCCTGGAACGCGAGATCAACGCGCAGGAAAATATTACCGGCCGCATCATCGACATGATCGCGCCAATCGGCAAAGGCCAGCGCGGCCTGTTGGTCGCCTCGCCGAAATCCGGCAAGACCGTGATACTGCAGCATATGGCGCATGCCATCACAGCGAATCATCCGGATGTCACGATGATTGTGCTGCTGATCGACGAACGTCCCGAAGAAGTGACGGAAATGCAGCGTTCGGTACGAGGCGAAGTCGTTGCTTCCACTTTCGACGAACCGGCAACCCGGCATGTCCAAGTCGCCGAGATGGTACTTGAAAAAGCCAAGCGCCTGGTGGAAATGAAGAAGGACGTTGTCATCCTGCTCGATTCGATCACGAGGTTGGCTCGTGCCTACAATACGGTGATCCCAGCCTCAGGCAAGGTTCTGACCGGCGGTGTGGATGCCAATGCGCTGCAACGCCCGAAACGTTTCTTCGGTGCTGCACGCAACATCGAAGAAGGTGGCTCCCTGACCATTATCGCAACCGCACTGGTCGAAACGGGCAGCCGGATGGACGACGTCATTTACGAAGAGTTCAAAGGCACCGGCAATATGGAAGTCCATCTTGAACGGCGCCTTGCCGAAAAGCGGGTTTATCCGGCCATCAACCTGAACAAGTCGGGTACACGCCGCGAAGAACTGCTGATCAAACCCGACCAGTTGCAAAAAATCTGGATACTGCGCAAGCTACTGTATGGAATGGATGACATCGAAGCAATGGAATTCATTCTCGACAAGATGAAGGCAACCAAGACTAATGCTGAATTCTTCGATCTGATGCGGCGCGGCGGCTAACGCCCTACCTTCCGTATTCAGATACTTTTTCTGAGGCGTGTGTTAGACACGCGCCTCAGGATGCTTCCATCAGAGGGACAAGAAAATTCGTTTTGCCTCTCTCATCGGATTATTGCTGTCTTCCAGGACAGCACTCGCCATTTTTCCATTCCGCCCTAAAGTTGCCCCGAACACTGCCGTTACCAGTTAACCTGCGGTGTGACTCTTGAATAATATTGCATTAAAGCTAACTATACCTATACAATAAACAGTAATTTGATCATCGTGCAAAAGCACGATGGAGATGTTTGGTCTCAGTATGGTTCTTTATTGCATGGCACTAGAGGAAAACGGCGAAATCGAGAATGCTTTTATCCGAAAATGAAATAAAGACCCGTCTGTCGGCAGTCAGACTTCCAGCAATGCCCCAGATACTTATCAAGCTGATGGAGCAATGCCAAAACGAGGAAGCAGGCATGACCGAACTTGCACGCCTCATCTCTCAGGATGCCGGAATGACCGGGAAAATTCTCGGCGTTGCCCATAGTACTGCTTATCATCGCGGTAGCCAGAAAGTGGGACTGGAACAATCGCTGATCTCTCTTGGCATCGACATGATAAAGACGCTGATCATCAGCGAGTCCGTATTTCAGACCTTCAACAATTTTTCGGCCTCGAAAAACATCGATCTGCGCGGCTTCTGGAAGCATTCGCTCACATCGGCAATCATTGCGCGCCATGTTGCAAAAAACATGGCCTACTCCAATATCGACGAAGCCTATCTTGCCGGGCTACTGCATGATATCGGCCGTCTGGCCCTGCTTGCCATTGCCCCGCGGGAATACGCATTCCATTTCCACGCACCAGATGATGAGGCCATTTGCGCGGCAGAGCAGCGCATGCTGCAAATTACTCATGCCGAAGCGGGAGCGCTCCTCATCGAGCACTGGCACCTGGATTCATTCATGGCGGATAGCGTCCTGTACCACCATGAGCCGGTTGATCGCATTGAAACAGCACACCCTCTGATCCGGATTGTCTATCTTGCTCATCTGCTGGCATCACATGATTACCATGATCCCGTGATCGAACGTGCCGTTACTCTATGTGGGGTGGATACGAGCGAGTTACCCCACATTATGAAAAACCTGGAAGAAAGAGTGTCTCAGGCAGCCAATTTCATTGGTATCGACTTGAGCGGTCTCGAGGAGAAACCCAAGCTTGACACGCAGCCGACGAAGACATTGAGCACACAAGACCGTCTCAATGCCCAGGTGCACAAACTGGTCCAGTCTTCTGAACTGGACCGCTTCTTTTCCTCCCTTAACGGCAAAAACGAAGCGGAAATCAGAGGTACTGTATGCACGTCGGCACGAGTTTTCTTCAATCTTGGAAGCACTTTCCTCCTGCTGCTGGATGCAAAGAGAAATACTCTGACAGCCTATCCACCTGAAGGTGCACCACAACGGCTGGCCGGGTTCTCGATTCCTTTCGGAAAAGGCGACGTTATCGCAGAGACCGCCACAAAAAAATCGGTTACTTTCCTATCCCCAGACACTCCACCGGCAAGCATCACTTCAGAGCAGATAATGCGTATTCTCGGCGCTGACAGTCTTGTCTGCTTCCCTCTTACGGTGGATGAGAATTGCATCGGAGTGCTGATCGGAGGGATTCTATCCTGGCAAATCAAGGAACTGCAGCAGCACGAATCCTTCCTGAAGAGTTTTGGAACCAAGGCAGCCGCTGCCCTGAAGAATGCGGGCGATGAACTCAACAATCGTGAGAAGGATGCCGCCGCCATCGAAAAGCAATATCGTGATGTCTCACGCCGCATCGCGCACGAAGTCAACAATCCGCTGACCATCATCAAAAATTATCTGCGGGTTCTGGACAATAAGCTGGCAAGCAGAGAACCGATCTCCAGCGAAATTTCCATCCTGAATGAAGAACTGGACCGGGTAGGACAAATCGTCAATGGATTTACTGAACAACCTTCCTCAGTTACTGGCGGCGACCTCCTGCCTCCCACCGACTTAAACCAAGTTATCGACGATGTCGTACGACTTTTCCGCGATACTGAGTTCGCGCCAAAAACCGTCCGTATTACGTCCAGCCTTCAAAGCAGGGAATCGCGAGTGACCCCGTCTCCCGCCTTGTTGAAGCAAATCATGATGAACTTGATAAAGAATGCCGTTGAGGCCATGCCGGAAGGCGGTGAAATCATGATCCGAAACAAGGGCACCGTCTCACGAGGAGAAAAGGCATATATTGAAATCTCTCTCAGCGACACAGGTCCGGGCATACCGAAAAGCATCATGGACAATCTCTTCTCGCCAGTCCGCAGTACGAAGGGATCAGGCCACCAAGGGCTTGGTCTCAGCATCGTGCACAATCTGGTCAAGAACATTCAGGGACAGATCATGTGCCATTCGGACGTAAAGGGAACCGTATTTACGATTCTTATCCCTGTACCCGCTCCCGGGGAGCCGATCAGCGATAAGAAATTTCAGACACAGTTTTCAGTGTAACGGGAAATGAACGCTTCTTTTCTACCAAGCTGTGACCGTGATGATTTTACGGAGACACTGAATCCATCCCAACGTCCGGAAGAGAGAAAGGCGCCCCGCCTGCTCCTTGTAGATGATGAACCGCGGCTGCTTATGAGCCTTTGCGACCTGCTCAGCGGTCGCGGTTTTCAACTGTTTACAGCTTCATCCGGGAAGAAAGCACTGCAACATTTGAAAAGCAGTCAATTCGACCTGATCCTGCTGGATTTGGGGTTGCCCGACATCGGCGGGCACGAAATCATGGATTTCATCAGGCAGAGAAACATTGATGCCAACGTCATCGTGCTTTCCGGGCATAATGGCATCGATGCCGCCATCGGCGCCTTGAAACGAGGAGCATATGGTTATTTGCGCAAGCCCTATTCGCCAGAGGAACTGCTGAAGACAGTCGACAACGCCATCGAGAAGCGCAAGCTCGAAGCAGACAATTCCCGGATTGCATGGCGACTGGAATGCTCCGAGCGCCTGTACCGGCATCTGGTCGACAGTTCGCCCGACATCATCTATACGCTGAACCGGCAGGGACAATTCACGTTCATCAATGATCGCGCCTTGCGTATTCTGGGATTTCGCCAAGATCAATTGATCGGCAAGCACTACTCTTGCCTCATTCACGAGGACGATCTGGAGCGCGCACGCTACGCCTTCACCGAACGTGACGAGCATGCACCCGCCTCACGAAACATCGAACTTCGATTCAAGTGCCAGGATGGCAAGGAAAGCCGGGTCGTCGAGAACACGCTGATGACGATTTCGTTCAACTCGGCAGAGCTTCCCGAACAAGGACAGAATGGTTCACATGAGCTGACCGGTACCTATGGAGTCGCGCGAGACATTACGGACCGCAGACGGGCGGAGGAAATGCTTTCCTATCAGGCGCGGCATGACATCCTGACCAATCTGCCCAACCGACTCCTTCTCAAGGACCAACTTGATCTTGCCATCGCACAAGCCGGACGCAACAATACTGGACTGGCGGTCCTTTTCATCGACCTTGACCGTTTCAAGCTGATCAATGACAGCCTGGGACATATCAAGGGAGATAAGTTGCTGCAACTTGTCGCAACCCGCTTGAAGGAAATCTTGCGACCCGGCGACCTGGCGGCACGGATAGGGAGTGATGAATTCATTCTTTTGCTGCCCGGCCTGCAACAAAAGCAGGAAGCCCAGCAGATAGCTGAAAAATGCATTACCTACGTTCGCCAGCCCTTCATCCTGGACAATCAGAAGATTCATATTTCCGCCAGTATCGGCATCGCATTCTGCCCTGACAATGGCGAGACCGCCGATGAACTGATTCGTCATGCCGATATCGCCATGTATAACATCAAGGTACAAGGCAAGAACGGGCACGGATTCTATGACGACTCGATGGCACGCGCCTCCAGGCTGAAGATCACACAAGAGCAACATCTCCGCCGTGCGCTGGAATTGAATCAGCTTGAAATGTATTACCAGCCTCAAATCGACGTCACAACCGGCGAGATTGTTGGCGCGGAAGGATTGATGCGCTGGAATCACCCTGAGCGCGGGCTGCTGAGTGCCGGCGAATTCCTACCGTCCGCCGAGGAGAATGGGCTGATCCTGCCGATCAGCGACTGGATGATCGGAGCGGTATGCCGCGACATTCTGGCGTGCCGGCAAGCCGGCTGCAAACCGCTTCGCCTAGCACTGAACCTGTCGCCGCAATATCTGGACAGGATCGATTTTTTCAAGAAAATGCAGGAAGCACTAATCCGCTATGACGTCTCTCCCGAACTGATCGAAGTCGAGATAACCGAGAACATTTGCATACGAAATCCACAACATGCAATCGATCAGTTGAACAAGCTTTGCCAACTCGGCATCAGCGTTGCCATCGACGACTTCGGTACAGGCTATTCCTCGCTGGCTTATCTGCATCGTTTTCCGATCCATACTCTCAAGATCGATCAGTCCTTCGTAAAGGAAATCCAGTACGAACACGGACACTTCCCCGTTGTTCTGGCCATCATTTCGATTGCACGAGGATTAGGCATCAACCTGATTGCCGAGGGAGTCGAAACGGAAATGCAGGCGCAATATCTGGAAAGCGCGGGCTGCAAAGCCATGCAGGGCTATCTTTATCACAAGCCTCTTCCGCTCAAGCAGCTGATCGCCCTGCTGCCCCAAAAACAAGAGAATCCGGTTTGTCCCTGAACGGATTTTGGCAAGCCAATCGATCATGCATAGCGTCTCTCCTTTTTCACCCTGCCAGAAGACTCATCCGGTCCTCTTCTTGCCATATCTTGCGGCCAGCGCCGCATCCTTTGCCGTCAAATGATGAAGCCGGAAGCGAAAGAGGCGAGTAAGAAAATAGCGGATTCGGCGTTCCAGCAGGCTGAACGAGGCGATGCCAACATGCAAAACCGCCTTGGTCTTATGCTCACAAGCGGCGAAAAAATGCCGAAAGACTATCAGCAAGCCATTGACTGGTTTCGCAAGGCTGCCAGCCAGAATCATGCTGACGCCCAAAACAACTTGGGGCTCATGTATGCGAACGGTCGAGGCATAGCACAGAATTTTCAACAAGCGCTGATCTGGTTTTCCAAGGCGGCCGAACAGGGCTATTCGCGCGCCCAGTACAACCTGGCCTTGATGTATGACATTGGGCAAGGAGCGGAACAGGATTACCGGAAAGCGCATGTCTTGTATCTTGAAGCAGCGAAGCAAGGCCATGCACGCGCCCAATTCAACCTGGGCATGATGTACCACTTTGGCAATGGCATCAATATAGACTATGAGCAAGCCATGTCCTGGTACAGACTTGCGTCAATCCAGAATCATGCAAAAGCCAAATTTCATATTGGCATGCTCTACGAGTGCGGACTGGGTGTCGAGCCTGATTTCGATCAGGCGCTGACCTGGTATCGCGAGGCGGCTGAACAGGGCCTATCGGATGCACAATTTTATCTGGGCCTTCTCTACGACGCCGGCAAAGGGGTGCCGCAAGACTATAAGCACGCAATCGACTGGTATCTGAAAGCCGCCGAAAATGGTCATGTCAGGGCGCAATTCAACCTTGGGCTCATGTATGACGCCGGACACGGCACTTCTCGCGATCCGGCGCAAGCGCAGAAATGGCTTGCCATGGCTGAGCATAACGGAGCAAAAAAAGCTGCAAGATACAGAAAATCCCTCGAATCGCTGTTTGCTGTCCCCCCCCCTTAGAGCGGCCTCTTGCACCAAAATTGCGCAACGGCCGCATTCTTGCACACTCCGGAATTCAGCCCTCGCCCTCGTCGTTGACTTCCATATCCGAAAGTGCCATTACCAGCATCTCCGGAGTCGTTTTTCGGCGTTGACGAGCACTGGAATGGAAATTGCTAGGTATAACTTGTCTTAACAAGCAATGCGACTTCATTCTCATGTTTTCCGGGTTTTTCGCCGATCACGCTGCCGAGTATATTCTCGATGATATTCACGACGAAAGACTGAAGCATGCCTTGATCCTGGCAATGAGTCCAGACCCAGCAGAAAGCGTCGCCTCCTTCGGTCGTTGGTGGCTCGATACTGTAGCCACGCAATTCGTACTATCTGACTCTGCCGCTGAATTTCTTAATACGGAAGCGGGCTTGCACGCTGACCTCGCTCTCTGCTTTGCTCATGTTCTCCCGAATGATATGCCCTTGCTGATGACGGCGCTGGAGAAAGGCAGAACATCGGGTGGTGTTATTGATTGCGAATTTCGCGTTATCGACGAATTGATCGGCATGCGCTGGCTGCGTATGGTCTCCTTGCCGAAAAATGTTCCCGGAGACGACATCTGCAACGGCCTGCTGATCGATATCAGCGCATCCAGGCAAGCTTCCATGCGCGAGAAGCTCAGCTTTGAGTCGGCACAATTCCTGGTCGGAAGCCATACGCTCGAAGACGCCATAACCAAGGTAATCCAGCTTGTATGCAAGACATTAGGATGGGACTGGGGTGCGTACTGGGAAGTGGAACAGAGAAATCCGCAAGAGAAACGACTTGTCTGCAAGTACTACTGGCATAACCCGGGTCCATCGCTCCTATCGTTTACAAAAGTGAGTACCGGTTTGCGGATTGCCCCGGGAGAAGGCTTGGTTGGAAGAGTATGGGAATCAGGACAGCCCGGATGGGCTGAAAACACACTGAACGATTCAACCTGCCTCCGCCGTCTTGGCATCAAAGAAAGCAACCTGCAATCCGGCTACGCCTTTCCGGTTGCCTATCAGATGGCTGACGGCACCCGTCACAGCCCAGGCGTCATGGAATTCTTCAGCAACTTCGCCCGTCAGCGTGAAGCGCAACTACCAAACATTTCCCTCGCCATCGGAACACTCGTTGCCGAAACCGTCCAGCGTCTTGAACAAATGGAAACCATCAACAGGATGGCGAGAACAGATGAAATGACGGGCGTAGCGAACCGCAGTCACTTTCATCATCTGCTGAACATGGCCTGCTCGCGCGCGACTGCTTCCGGCATCCCATTCGGCGTCCTGTACATTGATATCGACAGTTTCAAGCCAGTCAACGACATATTCGGACACGAAGCAGGCAACTCGGTATTGATCGAGTTCGCCCGGCGACTGCTCAATGTCGCCCTCAGTGATTGCCAGATCGGCCGGCTTGGCGGAGACGAATTCGCCATTTTGTCGCATACCTCGGACCCAATGACAGAATTACGCATCTTGGCAGACAGCATTCTGGCCGAGGCAAATCGCCCGTTCTATTTCAACGGGAATGAACTGATGATTTCGGCCAGCATAGGAATCAGCATTTACCCCAAAGATGGCGCATCCACGCGCGAACTATTGGTCAGCGCCGATTCAGCCATGTACCGAAGCAAGAACAGTGGACGGAACCGATTTAGCTTTTTCTCACATGTCATCCCTTTTCCCGACTCATCATTTCATGGGTTCCCGACCATGGAAAAAGCCATGCGTCATGCGCTGCTGGAAAACCAGTTCTTCCTGGAATACCAGCCCATCTTCGACAGTTCCGGAGAGAAAGCGATTGCCATTGAGGCGTTGATTCGCTGGCGCACTATTGACGGAGAAACGGTCAGACCGGACGCATTTATTCCGATCGCGGAGAAGAGTTCACTGATATCTATGATCGATCGCTGGGTGATAAGGCGGGCTTGCGCAGACTTGGCGCTTTTGCACCGATCCGGGTTTCCCGATCTGCAGATCAACGTCAACATGAGCGCATCCGAGTTCATCAGCACTGGCTTGCCGGACGAATTGATGGGGATCATCGAAGCGTTCGGAGTCGCTTCGCGTCATGTATGCCTTGAATTGACGGAAAACATGGTCATGCAGCATGCTGACAAGGTCATTCCGGTGATGGAAACGCTCAGGAAGCGAGGCTTTCATATCAGTCTTGATGACTTCGGCACAGGGCATTCGTCGCTATCGCGTCTTAAACAATTGCCAATTTCCTCGTTGAAGATTGACCGATCTTTCATTACAGGCCTTCCTGGAGACGTCGGCAGCCGTGCAATCGTCCGCACGATCTTCGACCTCGGACGGCATATGGATCTTCAAATCATTGTCGAAGGAATTGAAACGGATGCCCAATTCGGATTCCTCCGCCAGTTCGGCTACCCTTGGATGCAGGGCTTTCTGCTCGGGCGACCAACCTCTGTTGAAAAATTTATTACCCAGAATGGAACACACCCGAACAGCCCGGTTGTTTCCAATCCTTCCCCCACCCCACACAAACGCAAAACCTAAAATAATGACCATTATGAGTGCCCCCCATCCACTCCAGATCGACACTTTTTTGCCTTATATGCGGGACGTTACCCGTTGCGAACAATCCTTGCGCGAATTGAGCCTGATGTGGCGCATGATCGAGTCATCAGCCAAGATGAATTGTCCTGTCGAGGCCAGCACGATTATCCCCACCATGGCCGCCACGCGAGCCGGTTTCGATCGTCTGGAACATGAACTCGTTTCCAGTCTGGTTAGAGAGAAAGTAATGAACGTACTGGCCGAAATCGGTACCAAATCGCAGTATGTCATCGACATCGTCGTGCGCAATCTTTACGAGCGTACTGCCGATGTCGGCTTTCTTGCGACAGACCGCGAATTATGTGCATTCGCTGCAGGCATTCACGACCACCAGAATGACATAAGGGAACGCCTTCTAGCCTACCGCAGAAAATACACCGTTTATGATGAAATCATGCTGCTCGACACGGAAGGTAACGTGCTGATGCAGATCGACGACCATATGCGGGTCGAAGGCAGTCTTGATCCTCTGATCAAGGAAACGCTGGAGTCGGATAGCTATGTTGAAACCTTCCGCGCTACCGACCTTCGTCCGGGAAAACAGCGCGCGCTGATCTACTCGCGAAAAATGATGCACCCCGATAATGGTAAAGTTATCGGCATCCTGTGCCTGAGCTTCGATTTCGAGCAGGAAATGGCTGGCATCTTCACCTCTCACCGCGATGCGGCAAGTCGGTCGAACATGCTGCTGCTCGACCACGACAATCGTGTCATTGCAACCGCCGATCCGCTCTGGATTCCAATTGGAGCAACCGTTCCAGTCAATCACAACGCTTACCCCATCCTGATGATGTTCGGTGGCCGCGAATATCTCGTACGGACTTTCTACGCCGAAGGCTATCAGGGTTATATGGGGCCTCCGGGATGGCAGGGGCAGGTCATGATTCCTGTTGATGTCGCTTTTGCCGCCAATTCGGATGACGCGCTTGACGGTCTCGATGCGAACATGGTCGATGGCCTGCTTTCTCACGCAAAGACGTTCTGCCCTCCGCTATATGAAATCATGAATGCGGCCGAAACGATTCGACGGGTCGTATGGAACGGACAAGTCATGGCCGCAGGCCAACGAGGGGATCTTCTGAAGCTGAAAACGATCCTCGACCAAATTGGTGAAACCGGGAACCGAAGCAATGAACTGTTCTCAAAATCAATCAGGGATCTGTACGAGACCGTTCTTGGATCCAGCCTGCTCAACGCCCAGTTCACCGCTCATTTGCTGGTCGACCTGCTCGACCGCAACTTGTACGAGCGTGCCGACGATTGCCGCTGGTGGGCACTGACTCCGGAATTACGAACGGTTCTTGCAGAGCCGGAGCAAAACCGGCAGGGCATCGAGAAAATCGCGAGCATTTTGTCTTATATCAACAAGCTCTATACGGTATACACTCGAATCTTCGTCTATGATCGCAGCGGGCGTATCATCGCCAGTACCGACACCAACCGGGAACCGCTCACTGCATTCGACTCCACTATCGATCAGTCGTCTTCTGAACTGGCATCAAACCATGTTATTGGTGCGACCATCGAAGCGGACACGCTCGCCAGCATTCTGGCCTTGGCAACAGAACAGGATTACTTCGTCAGCCCTTTCGTGCCAACCCCGCTTTACGATAACCGCCCGACCTACGTCTATCATGCAGCCATACGCCATCCGGATAATCCGGCGACGGTCGTCGGCGGGATTGGCATCGTGTTTGATGCCGCCGTCGAATTTCTGGCCATGCTTCGCGGAGGCATTAACGAAAAAGAGAAAACAAAAGCCTTTTTCATCGATCGCAGCGGACACATCATTTCAAGTACAGATTCATCTCGCCCGGTCGGTTCGCGGCTTGACATCGAACCAGCAATGCTCGCGCTCGAAAATGGCAAAAGTGCATCAAGCATCGTGGTCCATGACAATGACTACGCCATCATGGGTTGTTCGGCCTCGAGCGGTTATCGCGAATTCAAGGTATTGGACGGCTATAAGGAAGATGTTCTCGCCGTCGTCTATGAATCACTTGGGGAAGTGCGCGAATACAATACCAGCCGCGACAAGGAATCCTATACACTTGATGGAAATTCGCCATCGGCAAGCAGTGCAAGGGAGTTTGCGACATTCTTCATCGACCAGGAACTATTCGCTCTGCCGGCGGAAACTGTCACCGAGGCATTCACCGGTAGCGCAATCACGCCGATGTCGATGGGATCGCGTCAGGAATGCATCGGCATGCTATCCCTGCCTCAGGGCGTGATCTGGGTATTCGACCTTGGACACATCATTCGCGGAACCCCGTCGGTCATTGACAGTAGCAGCCAAGTACTGATTGTCCGCCATGGCGAGAAAACGGTCGGCTTGCTGGTCAGCGAATTGCATGGTGTACCCGAATTCAGCGAATCGGAAATCATGCCAACTCCGCTTGCTTCATTGAGCGAAGGCATGCTTGTGCCGAGAGTCATAAAGGCCAATGGAGGACGTTTGCTGATCCAGGCAATCGATGTGGCGAACCTGTTTTGCATGCTTCAAAAACCGGAGGCCGAAATGAGAGAACTTCGAGACTGGACTTCCCAATAGGCAATACCCGAACAGCATTTCTTGCCGAGATGGGATGTCGCAATGCTGCCAAACGTCAACACCAGAGCATGTCATTTGTTATAGAATGGAAAAGCCAAGTCAGCACAGGGCATGTTCTCTGGTCCTTCTCAAGCAAGGCTGTGGGGGAGACGTTCAGTAATCGGGGAGAAGCACATGGCAAATCTCAAAGGTTCACGAACTGAAGAAAGCCTGAAGGCAGCGTTTGCAGAAGAAGCTCAGGCCTATCAGCGTTATATGGACTTCGCAAATAGGGCTGATATAGAAGGGCAACCGGACGTAGCAGCCTTATTCAGGGCTACAGCAGCGGGTGAAGCCGGCCATGCGCTAGGCCATCTTGAATATCTGCATGATGATCCGGCTACGAACATGCCGATCGGTTCGACACGGAAGAATCTGCTGTCCGTTATCGAAAGCGAAACCGGCGAATACGAAGGCATGTATCCCGAAATGGCTCGGATTGCGCGCGAAGAAGGTTTTAATGAAATCGCCGACTGGTTTGAGACCCTATCCAAGGCCGAACGCTCTCATGCCCATCGCTTTCAACAAGCACTTGACGATCTGGTGGACTGACATCACCCCGAAAAAGAAACGGCCAGAGCATCTGGCCGTTTCTTTTTTCTGCGATGCTCCCTCTTCAGACTGAAGGAAGCGCGATCTTCTGATCGACGCTGAATTGGTAATCACGGAAAATGTGTTCGGCACTCAATTGCATATACGTACCATCAGGCAGCTTTCTCGTCGTATCTTTCAGACGATACGCGAAGTGACCGCACGTCCACACGTTGTAGTTCCGCATATGGGTGCAAAGGCACGTTTTGCTCTTTACCGAGATATTCTTCGCGCTCTTATGGAACTCGACTTCCTTGGTATAGGCATCAAAATAATCGCACTTGCCCTCCCCATCTAGCAGGTACCCGTATGATTCGCAATTGGGGCGAATCCCGGACCCGATTGCCGGTGAGTTCTTCAGCATGCGCATGGGGTAGCCGGTCGGGGATATGGTATTGACCTCGATATCCCCCTCGCTCGCCTTGAAATATTCCTGCTTGGCCTTGGCAGGCAATCCGCATTCATTGGCGACCGTAAAGCGGGTTGCAACCTGCACCGCTGCTGCACCATTTTCGAGAAAACCGGCCGCATCCGACCCGGTAAAGATTCCACCGGCGGCAATAATCGGAATATCGAGCGATTCCTTTTTCATGAACAATGCAATCTCGGCCATGATCGTCGCCAGATCATACTGCGACCAATCCATCCCGAATCCCAGATGGCCGCCAGCCAGAGGGCCTTCCACAACGACAAAATCGGGCAAACGATTCAGCCTTGCATTTTTGCGTAGGAAAATTTGTAACGCGCGTACCGAAGATACGATGATACCCAGCTTGGCATCTCGAAAGCGCGGGTTCTCTTCCATCAGCTTGAAGGAATTCTGATGGAGCCCTGCCGACAGGGTGATTCCGTCGATTCCCGCATCCAGGGCTGCGTTCAGACGGGCATGCAGCGTCTCGCGGGCACCATTCATCGTCAGCTTTTCCATGCAGTTGATGAAAATGAGCCCGTCACCGTGCTTGGCATCCATTGTTCTTCCGACATGCAGCTTAGTCGCCTCGGTAATCCAACCGAGATTGAATTTGACGGATGACTTGTCCTTGTTGTCGATGTTATGCCTATAAAGCTGCGTTTTTTCCTTCGTGAAGCGTGTATCGAAAATCTTGTCCGATACATCCGGCAACATCGCATCGGATATCGTACCTATTCCACCGAGCCTTGCTGCTTCTATCGCAAGCTCCATCGTGGAAATATCCACGCCCATCCCTCCGATGACGATAGGCACCAGTTCCTTCCTGCCGAATCGCAGCCGGAAATCATCAACACATTTCATTGCTATCCTTGAACCACCGTTAATAGTAGGGAGGCTGTCCGCAAGACAGATTTACACCCATCATGCAAACTCCACCTCTCCACCAGGAAGAAAAACAGCACAAGAAGGCTTCCCGTCTGTCTGAACAAACGTCGATAACAGCAGCCAGGAAAAATAAGGAAAATAATGCCCCTTACGCGCGCAGCCGTAATTTTAACCTACGATACGGGGATATTCTCAAATTTGGCAAGCTTATCAACAACTTCCGGTCTATTTACGCCGGATTGTATCCTTTCTTGCCAATATTGGCTGGAACGCAGCACAATAAGGCATGCTCCGGCTTGACTTCGCTCCGCCTGCCACGCAAAAAACTCCGGGCTTAATGCGATACCAGAACTGGAATCGCCGCTTCGTCCAGGACCGTTCGCGTCACCCCCCCCATAAGGAATTCGCGGAAACGGGTATGCCCATATCCTCCCATGACGAGCAGATCAGAAGAGAGTGTTCCCGCCAGCGATAATAATGCCTTGCCGACATCCTTGTCTTTCTGTGGCGGCAACACCTCGACATTGATGCCGTGTCTTGCCAGGAACAAGGCGATGTCTTCGCCAGGATTCTGGCCGTGTGCTTCCGAGCGGGAATCGGGATTGAAGACTGCTACCTGAACCACATCTGCCTTCTGCAGCATCGGAATGGCATCCGTCACGGCCCTGACCGCTGCACGACTAGCGTCCCAGGCGATAAGCGACTTTTTCCCGACATTCGCAAAATACTTGGAATGGGGGACGATCAAAACGGGCTTGCCGCAATTCAGAAGAACGGATTCAGGAAAATCGGTTCCGACAATTGGTGAAGGATCGTCGATATTGGTTTGCCCGATAACGACCAAGTCACAATACCTGGCCTGCAGGCAAATCCCATAACCAGGTTCGCCGTCGACAACTCTCGCCTCGCAAGAAGAAAGCCCCATCTTTTTTGCAGATGCCTCGAATTCATCTGCATGCTTGCGCGCCCTATCCCGCAGGAAGGCAAGGTGCGCAGCAATGGCCGGATCCTTTTCATCGATGCCGGAATTATCGAAGGTCAGTGTCGACACGCCTATCATGGAAGCGCCGATCAAATGAGCATCGTTGTCCATCGCAATATCCGCCGCGAACCGAATGCGATCCTGAGCTCGCGATATTGAATCCAGATGTACGAGAACCGTCTTGTACGACATAAAAGAAGCTCCTTGTATATGTGAAATGTCCCGTTCCTCCACCCGCATTCGAGTGAAAAAACACTCCAGATGCTGCCTGCAAAATGGTGCAAACGATGATGTTGAACCGGCAAGGCAATTATAGGCTGAGACTGAGCAAAATTTCATGCTTTGCGTATTCGCAAGCCTCATGTCCCGTTCGACAAATACGCTATCGGTCAATACGCGTCTTACAGAGGAAAGAACAGGCCGAACATCGCCGGCCGAAGCCACGATCGGGAAACGCCATGAAATCTGCGCCACGTCTGCATGTACTCCTAAACCAGGCCAAAGCTCATCCGCCACTCAGAACTGCGGTCGTCCATCCATGTCAAGATTATGCGCTGCAAGGAATGCTTGAAGCCTCTAGCGAAAAACTGATCGAGCCAGTCATTGTGGCTCCTAGGAGTAAGCTGGAAAAACTGGCGTCGTCATATGGCATGGACTTGTCCGCCTTCGAATGGGTCGATGTCCCTCATAGCCACGCTGCAGCCGACAAAGGGGTCGAACTAGCGCGGGATCGTAAGGTCGATGCATTGATGAAAGGAAGCCTGCACACCGAGGAATTCATGGAGGCGCTCATGCGTTCCGGCAGCGGAATGCGAACAGCCCGCCGTATGAGTCATATATTCGCGCTTGATGTTCCCGCTTATCCCAAGCTGCTACTACTGAGTGACGGCGGAGTCAACATTCAGCCTGATCTGGCGCAAAAGGCCGACATCGTCAGGAATGCGATCGAACTGGCACAGACGCTGGGGATCGAAAAACCCAAGATCGCTATTCTTTCTGCTGTCGAACTTGTCACGCAAAAACTGCAGGCGACAATCGACGCTGCCGCGCTTTGCAAGATGGTAGACAGAAGACAGATCACGAACTGTATCATCGATGGTCCGCTGGCATTCGACAATGCCATATCGAACCAGGCCGCGCAGCGAAAGGGGATTCAATCTTCTGTGTCAGGCGACGCCGATATTCTGATTGCGCCGGATATCGAATCCGGCAATCTGCTGGCAAAGCAACTGGAATACCTGGCCGGCGCAACCGCTGCGGGGGTTGTGGCCGGAGCGGCTGTGCCGGTCATCCTGACCAGCCGCTCCGACTCACCGGAATCGAGAGTTTATTCCTGTGCGTTGGCCCTTCTTCAGTCACACTTCGAACGGCCCACTCCCAATCCTTGCGGTTTTCCGAAGGAATGAGCACCCCCCGCCGGCAAATCATGCTGTGCGAATGAAACGGGACAGATCGCAGATCAGACGTTTTCCAGATCGAATGCCTTGTGCAACGCCCGCACGGCAAGCTCCATGTACTTCTCGTCGATCAACACCGATATCTTGATTTCGGAAGTCGAAATCATCAGTATATTGATACCTTCCTCGGAGAGAGTGCGGAACATCTTGGAAGCGATACCTACATGGCTGCGCATGCCGACGCCAATGACGGACACTTTCGACACCCGCGTGTCGCCGATGATATCCGTAGCGCCAATGTGTTCCTTGACCTTTGTAGTGAGGACATCCATGGCCCGTGCGTAGTCACCGCGGGGGACGGTGAACGTAAAGTCGGTTTTCCCTTCCACGGACTGATTCTGGATAATCATGTCGACTTCGATGTTCGCCTCGGCGATCGCCCCCAGAATCTGGTAGGCAATACCTGGCTTGTCCGGTACGCTGCGTACGGTGATCTTGGCTTCGTCGCGACTGAATGCAATACCCGAAATGACGGCTTGTTCCATGTTTGTATGTTCCTCAAACGAAATCAGTGTGCCGGAATTGGCTTCCTCTTCCAGCGGCATCAGTGGATCTGTCAGCGATGACAGAACACGTGTGGGGACTTTGTAGTTACCGGAAAATTCGACCGAGCGGATCTGCAGCACTTTCGAGCCCAGCGATGCCATCTCCAGCATTTCCTCAAAGGTGATCTTCTTGAGCCTGCGCGCCTCGCTGACGACGCGCGGATCGGTCGTATAAACGCCATCGACGTCAGTATAGATCAGGCATTCAGCCGCCTTCAGCGAAGCGGCAACGGCAACGGCCGATGTATCCGATCCTCCTCTGCCCAGCGTGGTGATGTCACCCTTATCGTCGATACCCTGAAAGCCTGCGATGATGACGATTTTCCCTTCGTCGAGATCGAGCTTCACTCTATCGCCGTTGATGGATTGGATGCGTGCCTTGGTATGGGCGGAATCAGTCAGGATCGGTACCTGCCAGCCAGTATAGGCAACCGCTTTCTTGCCAAGCGATATCAACGCCATCGACAAAAGCCCGATCGAAACTTGCTCGCCGGTCGATGCAATCATGTCCAATTCACGTTGGTCCGGTTCAGGCATGATTTCCTTTGCAAGCGATATCAGCCGGTTGGTTTCTCCAGCCATTGCCGAGGGAACCACAACAATCTGATGCCCGGCATCATGCCATTTGGCGACGCGCTTGGCGACATTCTTGATGCGCTCCGTGGAGCCCATCGATGTGCCGCCGTATTTGTGGACGATTAAAGCCATAATCGAGAGTGTTATTGATAAAGGGAAATACGATAAAAACAGGCATGAACTTTACATGCACCTATGCAAATTCACAAGTAGCGCAGTTCGCTTCAGCCGCCTGATTCCGTCTTTATGATGCAGTGCCCGACCCGCTGCCCGGCTCCCAGCTGATATGAATGCACGTCTTCTCTCCTTCCGCCAGATATCGCGACGCCATTCCAATGCCGGCGGCATAGATCAAATCACCATCCAAAAACAGGAGCGGCAATTGCCTGCGCTCCCATGCCGGTATGCCTCGCTCCTGGAAATGCGCCTTCAGACTCCGGCTTGGCCGGTCATGAGCGACCTTCAGCCGCAGTTCGCCGCGATATCCGCGTACTTCCAGCGAGCGCCCGCAAAGCCAGTCACCATCCACGCCCTGCTTGGCCATCTCGAAAGTAAGCGTCCCGCCATATTCGCTCAGACATACCCGTTTTTCGCCACACCACGTAAACAAGACATTTTCATAAACGTTGTGCCTCGTATTGGGAACCAGCATGATCCGGTTACGATAGCGCCTGATCTCGTGATCCGTGAGCGTGATGCATACTTGTGCATCCTCGCGCGCAACCAGCAACTGTTCCTGAGCTTGCTGGAGCCATGCTGTCGTCGGCATATGCAAACCCCGTTTGCCCAACCAGAATCGCAAGACATTGGAAAACCTGTCTTGATCCAGATTCCGGACGGCATCCATTCTCAGCCAGTCGTTTTCTCGGCACGACTCCCAGTCGGTTTGCGCAGTCTGATCCAGAATTCGTTGTGCGAACTGTGCATGTCGCGCACTTCGGGCAACCCTGTCCTGAAAGCCCGGGAAATACTCCTGCAGCAACGGCATGATTCGGTGACGTAACGCGTTGCGCGAATAATGCAGATCGGCATTCGACTCATCTTCTATATGAGAGGCGTCTAGCCCTGCCATGCACGTTGCCAATTCAGCACGCGCCAGCGACAGCAGTGGACGCGCCAAAGTGATATCGGCACTCCCCAGAAGAGCGGGAGCAACGTTCGCCAGATCCATGCCGGAAAGACCTGCAACGCCCGCACCTCGCAACATCTGCAGCAGCACGGTTTCGGCCTGATCATCCTGATGATGCGCAGTCAGCAACAGCCGAATTCCATGCGTCCGACACATATCGCCGAGCGCGGCATATCGACTGGCCCGCGCAGCCGCCTCAAGACCCGTTCCCCCTTCTTTGGATACAGCCACGCGGCGCGACTCGAACCGGACCCCAAGCCGCCCACATTCCTTATCACAGTGCGACAGCCATGCATCCGCATTGGGACTGAGTCCGTGGTGGACGTGAAAGGCGTACAGAAGCATGCCTCGAACACTGGCATACTCTTTTGCAAGATGAAGAAGAACGGATGAGTCCAGCCCGCCGCTGTATGCAATGGCAAGCGCTGGCCTTTTTACACACGCGGGATCAACGTCTCCGCCTTCCGAAAAGAAAACGCGCACCAGGATATCTCCCAATGCGCGCTTGAATTTCTCTCTGATGTCCGTCACGTGCGGTCGAAGCCCCTACCTCTCAAGGCATGATTTCCTTGTACTGGCCATAGCTCATGATTTTCTCGTGGCGAGCAGCCAGCAAGTCATCAATCTTGGTTCCCTGAACCTGACGTAAGGTATCCGCCAGCGCACGCTTCAGCAAGGCAGCCATCTGCTTCGGATCGCGGTGTGCGCCGCCCAATGGCTCGTTGATGATCTTGTCGATCAGCCCCAAAGCCTTCAGTCGATGCGCTGTCAGGCCAAGCGCCTCAGCGGCATCGCTGGCCCGTTCAGCCGTCTTCCACAGGATTGATGCGCACCCTTCCGGAGAGATTACCGAATATATGGAGTACTGAAGCATCAGAATCGCGTCGCCAACGGCAATCGCGAGTGCGCCACCCGATCCGCCTTCGCCGATGACGGTGGAAATGATCGGCACCTGCAATTCCGACATGACATAAAGGTTGCGTCCGATTGCCTCGGACTGACCACGCTCTTCCGCATCAATTCCCGGAAAAGCGCCGGGCGTATCGACAAACGTAAAAATGGGCAGCCCAAATTTCTCGGCCATCTTCATTAGGCGCAAGGCTTTACGATAGCCTTCCGGACGCGGCATGCCGAAATTGCGGAAGCTACGTTCCTTGGTATCGCGTCCTTTCTGATGCCCGATGACGACACAAGCCTGCCCATTGAAGCGGGCCAGACCGCCTACGATCGCCTTGTCGTCGGCAAACGCCCGGTCGCCATGCAACTCGTGAAAATCAGTAAAGATCTCGTTGAGGTAATCGAGCGTATAGGGACGCAACGGATGACGTGCGATCTGTGATACCTGCCAGGGCGTCAGCTTCGAATAGATGTCCTTGGTCAACTGCTGGCTTTTCTTGGCTAGCCGGGAAATTTCTTCGGAGATATCGACGGCAGAATCGTCCTGCACGAACCGTAGCTCCTGGATTTTGGAATCCAGTTCCGCTATCGGCTGCTCAAAGCTGAGAAAAGTCGTTTTGGTCACCGCGCCTCCTTTACAACACTATTCTGAAGATACTTCAAATCAATTTTTTCAGTATTCTACCGGAACCGGAGTGAGGCTGCGCCACAAATACCAGGTTGCAACGGTTCGCCAAGGTTCCCAATTGGCTGCCACTTCGCGCGCATCACTGCGCGAAACAGGCTCACCCGAAAAATAACAGGTACTGATGCCTTTAAGCAAGCCTACATCATCCAGCGGCAGCACGTTCGGACGCAACAAGTTAAATATCAGAAACATTTCCGCCGTCCAACGGCCGATGCCCCGTATCTGCATCAGGTCTGCGATAACGTCCTCATCCGGCATTTCCGCCCATTTTTCAGCATGCACGCGGCATGCTCGAAAATGATCGGCCAGGTCCAGCAGGTATTCGGTCTTTCGTTTCGACAGTCCGCATTGCGTCAAGCCGTCTCTCGCCTTGATGATCTGTACCGGTGTACAGCCCGGACAGAGCACGAGAAAACGCTGCCAGATGGCTTCCGCCGACTTGACTGAAATTTGCTGCGCGACAATCGAACGCGACAATGTCTTGAACGCATCCCCCCGCCCGATCAGATAGGCATTGCCACATTCGGGGATCAGCTTTTTCATGATGCGATCACGCTCCATGAGATCCGCCTTTGCTTGCTCCCAATAGGCAGGTGCAGCATGAAGAATTGATGCTGTGGTGGTCATGACCTGCGCCACTCGGTTACCCCGCCCGGCTTGTCCTCGAGCACGATGCCCTTGGACAACAATTCCGCACGGATACGGTCGGCCTCGGCAAAATTTTTGGCCTTCTTGGCTGCCGCTCTCGCCTCGATCTGTTCGACAATCATGGCTTCGTCATTCTGATCTGCGGAGCCTGCTCCTTGCAGGAATTCCTTGGGCGCGCGCTGAAGGATACCCAGCGTGCCGGCAAGCGACTTCAATTGGGAAGCCAGCCTGGCCGACTTGGTGCGGTTGACTTCGTTGGCCAGCTCGAACAGCACGGCGATTGCCAAAGGCGTGTTGAAATCGTCGTTCATCGCCTCGGCAAAGCGTACGGCATGCGACTCGTTCCAGTCCAGCCCTCCATCGTCCGCCTCGACATCCTTCAAGGCCGTATAGAGGCGGGTCAGCCCTGCTTTCGCATCGTCAAGATGTGCATCGGAGTAATTGAGCGGGCTGCGGTAGTGCGACCGGATGATGAAGAAACGAAGTACTTCGGCATCGTATTTCTGCAGGACATCGCGGATGGTAAAGAAATTTCCCAGCGACTTCGACATCTTCTCGTCGTCGACACGGACAAAACCATTGTGCATCCAATAATTGACGAAAGGATGTTTGAAAGCACCTTCCGACTGGGCAATCTCGTTTTCATGATGCGGGAACTGCAAGTCAGCGCCGCCTCCGTGGATATCGAAATGTTCGCCCAGCAGCTTGCATGACATGGCCGAGCATTCGATATGCCAGCCGGGACGGCCCATTCCCCATTTCGACGCCCATTTGGCTTCGCTCGGTTCCATGGGCTTGGCCGATTTCCAAAGGACAAAATCAAGAGGGTCGCGCTTTCCAGTATTGACATCGACGCGCTCCCCGGCACGAAGATCGTCCAGCGACTTGCCGGACAATTTTCCATAACCCGGGAAGTCACGCACTGAATAGTTGACGTCGCCATCGGGCGACTGATAGGCAAGCCCGTTCTTTTCCAGCCGGTCTATCAGGTCCAGCATCTGCGGCACGAATTCGGTCGCACGTGGCTCTAAATCGGGAGGCAGGATTCCGAGAGCATTCGTGTCCTCATGCATGTACTGGGTAAAACGAGCGGTCAGTTGGGAGATGTGCTCGCCATTGTCTGCCGCTCTATTGATGATCTTGTCGTCGATATCCGTAATGTTACGGACGTAAGTAACGTCATAACCGATCGTCTTCAGCCAGCGATATACGATATCGAAAGCCATCATCATTCGTGCGTGGCCAATATGGCAGTAGTCGTAGATCGTCATACCGCACACGTACATGCGAACCTTTCCAGGCTCGATCGGCGTAAAAACCTGCTTGGTGCGCGTCAGGCTGTTATAAATCTGCAAATCACTCATGAGAAAGCGCTTAACTATCTGGGCGGGGGATGAATTCTACTGCGATAAACCGTTCTTTTCATTACTTTGCGCTACATTTGCGGCACACATACCCCATCCCTTTCCTTTATCGCAGGAAAGGAGGATGACAATACATAATGTAACGTAAGAATTTTGATAAAATGAACAATTCTTGTCCAGAGTATAGCATTGATGAAATCCGCCATTCGTGCAATAAAAGCAATGATCAGAAAGATCCGTGCAGCGAATGCGAAGGTTGAGTTTCGTCGGCCGTTTTTTGCTAGCGCATGGCTATTCTTGCCGGTCTCAATGTCCGGCTTTTTGCCGCAATGTGCCCGGACAACGCTTTTTTGTAACGACTTTCTCTAACCGATCTTCAACAAGGACCACCATGGCTGTCATCCTCACCACCAATTACGGCAACATCAAGATCGAACTTGACGCTGAAAAGGCTCCCAAAACCACCGAGAATTTTCTTTCCTACGTGCGTTCGGGCCACTATAACGGCACCATTTTCCATCGTGTTATCGACGGATTCATGATCCAGGGCGGCGGATTCGAGCCGGGCATGAAGCAGAAGCCGACCAATGCCCCGGTGGAAAACGAAGCCAAGAATGGCCTCAAGAATGACAATTACACGATCGCCATGGCACGCACGTCCGACCCTCATTCCGCTACTGCGCAATTCTTCATCAATGTCAACGATAACCGTTTTCTCGACTATCCCGGACAGGACGGCTGGGGATACTGTGTCTTCGGCAAAGTCGTAGAGGGAACGGATGTCATTGATCGTATCAAAGGCGTCAAGACCACGCGTGCAGGCATGCATGCCGACGTCCCTGCTGAAGATGTTGTGATCGAGAAGGCCGAGGAAGCCTGATATCCAGGCTTTTACCGGATTTCATCAAGAAGTTTCCACTATGGAACGCAACCAGACGAAAGCGCAGCCGATACATACTGCGCTTTTCATTTCCGACTTGCACCTGCAGCAATCGCATCCGAAAACCGCCCATGCCTTTTTCCGGTTTCTGCAACAACACGCCGTGCATACAGAACAGTTGTATATTCTGGGCGATTTGTTCGAATATTGGGCGGGCGATGACGACATCGGCTCCGAGTTCAACCGCTCGGTCATCGACGCCATCCGGAAAGTCGCCGATGCCGGAGTCAGACTGTTCTGGATAGGGGGCAACCGCGATTTTCTTGCTGGCGAAGGATTCGCTCAGGCAACCGGCGCAATCTGCTTATCAGAACCACATGTCGCCGTCATCGCCGGCCAGCGCATCATTCTGGCGCATGGCGATGCTCAATGCGTCGATGATCACGCCTACATCGAGTTCCGGAACCAGGTCCGTCATCCTGAATGGCAAAAACAATTTTTGGCCATGCCACTCGAAAAGCGGAAGGCAATCATCGAAGGCATGCGCATCGACAGCCGTGAAGAAAAGCAGGTCAAATCCAGCGCTGTCATGGATGTCAGTGCAGCAGCAATCGCCGATCTGTTCAGAAAGACAGAGGCATCCATTCTCATCCACGGCCATACGCATCGCCCTGCCCGGCATGACTACATCATCCGTGGCCGGAATTGTCAACGATACGTTCTTCCTGAGTGGGACTTCGATGGAGTAACCATTCAGGGCGGATGGATCGCCATTGAACCGGACGGCAGCATAGTGCGTGTCGAAACCGATGCCACCAACTTGCTTTCGGCCTAAGAGTTAAGATACGTCAATACTTGCTCCACCTCTTTATTCAACCCTCTGGGATTCCCTGCGACATTCATCAAGCATGCATATCTGCAAATCGCAGAACCATTCCTCCAAAGACAGTCTAATCAGTCATCCCCCTATATTTGGGCACGTTTTTCCGCACGGCTGATTATTCAAGGAGAGCGAGATGCCGCACGAAAAATTCAAAGCCTGCATCGATGCATGCAATGCCTGCGCCAGCGAATGCGATCATTGCGAAAGTCATTGCCTGCAGGAACACGACCCGAAAATGATGGCGCGATGTATCGCGCTCGACATTGACTGCGCGGCCATATGCCGGCTTACCGCCAGTTTCATGGCCAGAGGCAGCGAATTCGTCAGCCCGATCTGCTGGCTTTGCGCGGAAATTTGCGAGAAATGCGGCGACGAGTGCGCCAAGTTCGAGATGGATCACTGTCAGGCATGTGCGCAAGCATGCAGGCGATGCACGGAAGAATGCCGTAAGGTTGCCTCCGCCCCCCCATCCTGAGCATGGATCTGCTGGCAGGTTACAGCCCTTCGTCCTTTATGCCGGAACCATCATCGATGCAGCCGGCGTATTGATCGTCGTTGGCGGGGCCACTCTTGCCACATTGAACTTCCTGCGCCTTGGACGAGGTCAGTGGCGGGATGCTTACCACCCCTACCGGCAGGATCTGGGCCGCGCCATCCTGCTGGGCCTGGAATTTCTGGTGGCGGGCGACATCATCCGGACTGTCGCAGTCGAGCCAACACTGGAAAAAGTGTTCGTGCTGGGCATCGTCGTCACGATACGAACATTTCTGAGCACGGCCCTGGAGCTGGAATTGAATAGAAAATGGCCCTGGAAAATGGCCAAGGATTGAGGACGGATGACCCGCATCTACTCGCAATTCAGGTCATGAGACCGCACCAGTTCAAAGCGCTGTGACCCCGTCCGGTAATCCCATCGCTCGACAACGCAGCATCGCTCGCCAAGCCCGGTCCGGTAACGGATCAGATTGACCGAGTTCCCGGCATCATAGCGGATGCGCCAGGATGTGGCCGTCCCCGCCTGGATCGCCCATACCCTGCGAGCGAGTCCATCCATGCTTTCATGCAATGCTCCGACATAAGGCAGATGGATGTGTCCGCCCAAAATCAGATCGGCCCCGGCTTGCGCCCACCTTTTGACGGCAGATTCATACCCGTGCAGGAGATTGTGTTTATCCTCCGGACCGACCACATACACCGGATGGTGCGCAACGACGATGCGCAACTGATTCACCGTGGCACATTCGATGCGCCTGGCGACACGTTCGACCTGCTCTTCCGACACCTCGCCATCGATATGGCGATACCAGCGCGTCGTGTTCAGTGCCGACACCAGTAAATCGGCAGTTTCGAATTCCGGCTCGAGATCGCCGCTTATTTCATGCCGGTAATTGCGGTACGGCCATAAAAATCGGGCTGCAGGACTGAACAGCGGAATATCGTGATTGCCAGGAATGGCAAGCACGGGTATCTTGCCCAGCCGGCTCAAAAATACCTTTGCCGCCCTGAACTGGCTGCGACGAGCACGTTGCGTAATGTCGCCCGACAAGATGATCAGTTCGGGAGACTGATCAAAGACAAGGCGCACGAGCGACTCGACGACGGGGGTCTGCTCGGTGCCAAAATGCGTATCGGAAATCTGGATCAACAGCTTCATGTCTTCAGGCTCGAATCCGAAACGTCTGCCTCCGTTCCCGCTGAAGAATGCGGCTTCATCAGATAGATCGGCTCGGGCGATATACGAAACACAAGCGGAGGATAAAACGCTTCGGTTTCGCCGTCCATCGCTACCTTGATACGGCGCCTGCCGTAAATTCCGGCCGGCCTGACCGTCATGGTTTCAAACGCGAAATTGATAACATTTCTTGCTTCCCCGAGGCGCCCGATAGCGCCCCGAATCAGCAACCACAGCATCGCCAGGGTCCCGACAGGACGCAGCATGAATGCGGCAAGCTGTCCTTGTTCGAGCCTACGCAAAAGCGGTATGCCGATCTGCTCCAGCTGCAACGAGTTGTTGCAAACAAACAAAGTCGGCGTGCATATCTCATGCGTCCTTCCCTGAATCTCCAGGCTGATGCGAAGTTGCCTGTGGTACTTGAACAGTGTCGTGATGCTTGCCCAGATGGCAACCCACCGGCTGCGTCCGAATTGCCGGGTAAACGCCTCCCTGTCTTCCAGCATCTGCGGATGCAATCCAAGGCTCGCATTGACCAGGAACGCCCTGTCATTGACGAGCCCGACCTGTACGGGTTCGATTCGAGCGGCCAGTAGCGCGGCAACCGCCTCGACTGCATCCTGAGGGATCCCTTGGGCACGACCAAAATAATTGAATGTCCCCTGAGGCAGTATGCCGAAGGGACACCCGCTACCCAGTGTGGCGCGCGCGACCGCGCTCACCGTTCCATCGCCACCGGCCGCAACCACGGCTCCACCGCTGGATTTGGCTGCATCAACCGCATTCCGTGCCGCCACATCGACCGGTTTCCCTCTTTCAACCATGAACAGTTTGTACGCCCTGCCGGCATCGGCCATCATCCGTTCGATGACCGCACGAAGCTCGTCTGTATTCTGTTTTCCCGAGCCGGTATTGAGAACGATATGCAGAGGGAGATTCGCCGTATCGGATGCAAACCGATGTGTCTGCATCATCAGTGTCCAGTCAAAACTGGCTGGCAACAGCGGCGGCCTTGTTCAAAGCCGCTTTCATGGTTTCTTCTTCCTTGCCGTTCGGGATATCCATTCCCTCGGCAACAATCACATCGAAGTCTTTCACCCCCATGAAACCCATGATCGATCTCAGGTACGGCACGGAATGATCCTCCTCCTTGCCATAGTGGTAACCGCCGGAAGAGTGAATGTTCAAACATTTCTTGTTCGTGAGTAGGCCGACCGGCCCGTTTGCTGTGTACTGAAATGTTTTTCCGGCAATGCAGATGGCGTCGATATACATCTTGACCTCTGCCGGAAATCCCAGATTCCACATCGGCGTGACAAACACATACCGGTCGAAAGAGGCAAAATGCCCTGCATGGTCATTGAGGCGATCTGTCTTGCGTTTTTCCTCCGTGGTCAGGTCAGCCCCCTGCCCGCTTCGCATCTTGCTCCAGCCGCTCAATACGTCCGTATCAATCCGCTGCATCTCATGATGATAGAGATCGACGATCTGTATTTCATCCGCAGGGTGCGACTTGCGATATTCGTCCAGGAAAACCCGCCCGACGGAGAGACTCCGCGATTTTTCGGCTGGCTTCTGGTCGCAGGTTATATACAGCAGTTTCGGCATGGCTCTTCCTTTTATGATCGGTCTGTTGAAAAACCGGCGGAACAGTACTTCCGCTCGGACCTACGGCTCCAAGCCTCTATTTCGCCAGCATCTCGTATCCTGCGATGACATCGAACAACTCTTCATCAATGGATGTCTGCCGCAGACGCTGAAATGCGCCGTTGAGATCGGCGAGCAGATCTTCGATGTTTTTTTCGGCCCGCTGCATGGCTGCAAGCCGGCTGGCGTTTTCGCTTGCCAGCGATTCGACACACGCCCTGAAAAGAGAAACGAACACATACTCGCGAATCAACGCGCGCAACATGGATTCATTCTTGCCGACGATCTGAGGCAAGTTGTTGCTCGGCCATTTTGTGCTGGAAATAGTTTTCTGCCATGCATCCTCTAGAGGAAGAAGCCCCTGCATGCTCGGCTGATAGATCGAGCCAGGTCCCGTGCTGTTGTAGAAGAGCAGAAGACGGGAAGACTCGTCATTCCAATAGGTTTCGGTATCCTTCAGGATCTGTCCTATTTGCGGCGTCACGGAATTGATGGATTGCGGGACGCTGAACATGCCTCGAGGCTTAAATCCTTCATCCTCCAGTCTGGCGTATATGCGTTCGCCAACGGCCCAAATAGTCTTTTCTCCCTGCGTTTTGCTTAGTTCAGCAGTGGCATAATTAACCAGGACATCGTTGAATTGACCGACCAATCCCTGATCGGAGCCGTATACGATGACGTTTGTCCGGCGGATGGTCATATTGTCTCTTTCGGCAATCAGGGAAGCTCCGCTCTGCCGCAGGCCTGCCACAAGCCCGAGCTGCACCGTCCGATAATAGTCATTCAGTGCATGCACTGCCGTTTCGTATTGGCCGATACTGGCTGCGGCCAGCGCTTTCATGGTGCGTGCCACGGAGTCCAACTCCTTGGCGCTGGCTATTTTGCGGCTCAGGCTCTCGGCGGTTTCGCTCATGGTTTTTCCGGTTGGGGTTTGAACCCGGAAGAATCGAGCGCATTGCGTGCCGCCTGCAATATGGCGTCGCGGTCCGCTCCGCTCAGCTTCGGCTCGGTCGACAACCGCTTAACCAATTCCGGCGAGAGCGATTCAGCGCCTTTGCGCAATGCATTCTCGGCGTCGCGAATCCGCTCCGGCGGAATATCGTCGAGCATGCCTTCGTTCAGCGCAAGCAGGACGATGATTTGCTCGGGAACGGATACCGGCTGGAATTCCGGCTGTTTCAGGCATTCGCGCAGCACCTGGCCGTGCCGGATGATCTTGCGGGTGTTCTCGTCCAACCTGGCGCCGAAACGGGCGAATGTTTCCAACTCCTCGAATTGGGAGTAGGCCAGCTTGAGGTTGCCTGCAAGCTCGCGGTACGCTGCCAGCTGCGCCTTGCCACCAACCCGGGAAACCGACTTGCCGACATCGACCGCAGGCAGTATCCCCAACTCGAAAAGAGTAGGGGAAAGATAGATCTGTCCGTCGGTTATCGATATCAGATTGGTCGGAATGTACGCCGAAATGTTCTGCGCCTCGGTTTCGACAATTGGCAACGCGGTAAGTGAGCCACCGCCCAGTTCTTCGCTCAGGTGGGTGGCCCGCTCCAGCAGCCGGGAGTGAATATAAAAGATATCCCCTGGAAAGGCTTCCCGTCCGGGAGGGCGGCGCAACAGCAGCGACAGTTCACGATAGGCTCTCGCATGATTGGTCAAGTTGTCATACACCAGCAGGACGTCTCTCCCCTTTTCCATAAAATGTTCTGCAATGCTGGTAGCGGCGTAGGGTGCGATGAACGTCAGCCCTGGAGGATCGTTGCCTTCGGTCACGACAACGGTGGTGTAGGACATGGCGTTTCTCTCATGCAGCTTGGCAACCACATTGGCGACTGCCGAGCCGCGCTGGCCGATCGCGCAATAGATGCAGAGAACGTTTTTGTCCGCCTGGTTAAGGATCGTATCGATGGCAATGGTCGTCTTGCCCGTCTGGCGGTCCCCCAGTATCAGTTCGCGCTGACCCCGGCCGATCGGGATCATGGCATCAATCACCTTGATGCCTGTCTGGAGAGGCTCGCCGACCGGCGAACGATCCATAATGGGCGTCGCATCCCGTTCGATCGGCAGTCGTTGTGAAAACGGAATGGGCGGCCCGCCATCGGCCGGCATCCCGAATGGATTGATGACTCGCCCGATCAATCCATCACCGACCGGAATGTCGACCACACGGCCGGTACGCTCGACCTCATCGCCGGCATGCAAATTCCACGCTTCTCCAAGAAGGACAACGCCGATTTCCTCGCTGTCAACGTTGAAAGCGATGCCCAGCAAATTGCCCGGGAACTTCACCAGTTCTTCATACCCTACCCCTGGCAATCCTGAAACAGTGGCAATACCCGTGGAGACGGTCATGACTTTTCCGACCTCTCGCGGAGCCATGTCGGGCACAAACGATTCGCGCGCCTGGGTCAAGTGAGCGAACGTATCTTCGACGGCGCTTTGAAAATTGTCAGTTTCCATTCTTCGCAGGCCCTGTATGGTGTGGATCGACCTGATCCCGGATATCCGGTTGCTGACCGGATGCAGGCGGCGACTCTATGTTCGAATGCCGTTTGATAATGTCGTGAACGTCGTTTTCCAGATTGGAGAGATACTCCCGGATGCTCCACGCGATTTTCTTGCCGCTGACAGTGACCTCGATGCCGCCGATAAGGTCCGGCACGGTTTCATACTGATACCGCGGACTGGTACCCAGCATTTCCGCGATGGCCCATTCCAGCGTTTCTTTCTGCTCCGACGGCAAGTCCATCCCGGTCCGTATCGTTACCGGTTCCGGAGAAGATCGGTAACCGGCTGCCATCTCTTCTTTCTCATTTCCGCCAAGAACGTGCAACTGCCGCAAGAAAACATCGACCATGCTTTTTTCGACACCGGCATTGGCCATGTCGGCCAATGTTTTGCGGGCGATGGCAAACACTTCCTTGCGCGCCCGCGATGAAAGCGTCTGCATCAGTCTTTGCTCTTCATGCGTCAGGATTTCAGAATAGTTGCTGCGTTTTTCCTCATACTCCTTGCGCGCCTGATCAAGCAGCCTCTGGCGTTCCGCTTCGGCATCACGCTCGGCCTTGGCCAGGGATTCAGTGCGGTGCTGTTCCAGTTCCTGGTTCTTGTGTCGATAGTCCTCTTGCTCCTTTCCAGCTTCCTTCATCCGCGCATCCGCATCGGATAGCCGTTCGACTACTTTTTTCTCCCGTTCGTCGATCGTGTCGAGTATGGGCTTGTAGAGGAAATGCTTCAGGAGCCACACCAGGATCAGAAAGTTGATGACCTGGGCGACAACGGTGAACCAGTCGATGAGCATGTCTTAGCCTCCGCCTGCGTTCGCCGTTGCAAAGCTCCAGAACGGGTTGGCAAATATCAGGATCATCGATACGACGAACGTATAGATGGCGGTGGACTCGATCATGGCCAACCCCACAAACAGGGTCCGCGTAATGGTCGAGGCGGCATCCGGCTGCTGGGCGAGCGATGTCATCGCGGAAGCAACGGCTCGCCCTTCGCCAAGAGCCGGCCCCATGCACCCGAACCCGGTCGTGATTCCGGCCGTAATAATCGAGGCCACGGCAATCCATGTCATGCTATCCATATCGTCCTCCTTCCTGTATGAAGACCATTCATTGTCCCGTTCCACCATCCGTTTCCGGCTTCGATTCCGGCTTATTTCCCCCATCCGCCTGTTCATGGGTTTGAATGGCGGCGGCGATATAGACCGACGCAAGAATGCTGAAGATATAGGCCTGAACCATTCCCGCCAGTAGACCCAGCGCACTCATAAGGATGGGAAAGACAAGCGGCGTGATCGTCAGAAGGATGGCGATAATCATCGCTCCGCTCATCATGTTTCCAAACAGCCGGACCGCCAGAGCCAGGGTACGCGTAAATTCTTCGATGATATTGAATGGCAGCAGGAATGGCGTCGGCTCCAGGTAGTGCGCCAGGTATTTCCTGAGCCCTTCTTCACTGATGGCGTAAAGAGGCACGGCGACAAACACGCACATGGCAAGCGCCGCTGTCGTGGACAGCGAACCAGTCGGCGGCTCGTATACCGGCAGGATGGTCAGCAGGGCCGACATGGCGATGAACAGGAACAGGGTGCCGATGAATCCAATATATTTTTTGGCTTGCTGCAGCCCGACTTCCTTGATCTGCTGGCTGATGCCGGTTACGACGACTTCCAGCATGCTCTGCCAGCGGGAAATCGTCAGGTCGGAAACCAGCCTGCGCGTAATGAGCCAGGACCCGGCCACCAGCACCAGCATCACGAACCAAGTCATGACGATCGTGCCGTTGATCTTGATAAATCCGAATTGCCAGAATATCACCTGGTCCGGGCTCAGATGCATCACCGTTCTCCTAATCTAATCCGTCCAATCCATCCTGCATCATCGTTCTTCCTTCAGCACATGCCTGATGAACACCATGCGCATGGCGGTAAACCCGAACGCGCATGCCAGCGCCCTTTTCCAGTCGCCGTTGGCCGCCAGATAGAATCCGCCGACGGTCACAACCACACGTACCAGGAAACTGCCCAAAAACCAGAGGCCGGGTTTCGCTCCCTGCATTCCCCGGTATACCGTCCACTTGAGTCCGCCGAAAAAAAACACGCCGAGCGCCAGTCCGCCAAGGAATGCCACCAGCAGTCCGGCTGCATCACTCATCTTTCTCTCCCTCGTGCATCTGGCGTTCCTCCCGCTTTACCCATTGCCATGCATTCAGGCACCCGGCCGCCAGCCCGATCACCAGCAGCATCAACGTCCATGAATACCGGCTGGGATAATGACTATCCACCCAGACCCCAAGCAGGGTACCGATCAGGGTCGGTATGGCCACCGACCAGCCGATCATTCCGGAAACGCCCAGGCCGGACCAGACGCTGCGCATGCCTTTTCGGCGAGCCTTGAGCTTGCGCTCCTCCTTCGCGCCTATCTGGCTTATCAGCCTGTTGCGCGCTTCTTGATGCCGACTTTCCCGCTCTTCATTCACGATGAAACTCCGAATAGCGGCGGACAAACCCGCTCTCCAGTCTTGCCAGCACGGATCGTGTATCGACCTCCTGCTCGTCGGCGCGAAGAAACTCCTGTCGAATCACCTCCTGCAAGTGGCCAAGATCGGCTCCGCCGACTGCGCTGCGCACGGACACGAGCACTTCATCCCCGGCCTTGACCATGATGCCTTCGTCAACCGCCACCATGACCTCACCGCTTTTGTCTTCCATCTCATAAGTCAGGATTCCCGGCACCAATTCGGCCACGAAATCGAGCCGATGAGGCCAAATTCCGATGAATCCCTGATTCGTTTCTGCCACCATGCGCCTTACCTTTCCCATTTCAAGGAAAATGCGGAAGGGAAGCAGGACCTTCAGCTTCATGATTGAGCCCGCTGCGGCGTGGAATCGGCCTGTCTCTTGACTTCGCTGATCGGGCCGATCATGTACAGAGCGCTTTCGGGCACGTCCTTGAATTCATCCCGAAGGATGCGCTCGCATCCGTCCAGTGTATCGCTCAGGCTGACCGTCTTGCCTTGCAAGCCGCTGAACTGCTCCGTTGTGAAGAACGGCTGCGTCAGGAAGCGTTCCAGCCGGCGCGCTCGCCCGACTACATTCCGGTCTTCCTGGGATAACTGCTCGAGGCCCAGCATGGCGATGATGTCCTTGAGATTTTCATACTGCGCTAGTGTCCGTCGTATCTCCTGAGCCAGCATGTAGTGGCGCTCGCCCACAATCCCTGGCGTGGACATTTTCGATCCGGACTGAAGCGGGTCGACCGCCGGGAACAGGCCTTCGCTGGCGCGCTTGCGCGACAGGACGATGGACGCCGACAGATGGGCGAACGTATGGACGGCAGCCGGGTCGGTCAGGTCGTCGGCCGGAACATAGACGGCCTGGATAGAGGTAATCGCCCCGTTTTCGGTATTCGCAATGCGCTCTTCCAGTTGCGACAGTTCGGTGCCCATGGTCGGCTGGTATCCGAGCCGCGACGGCATCTGGCCCATCAGACCGGACACTTCCATTCCCGCCTGAATGAACCGGAATACATTGTCGATCAGCAACAGAACGTCCCGATGTTCGTCGTCGCGAAAATATTCCGCCATGGTCAAAGCAGCATGCCCGACGCGAAAGCGTGCACCGGGCGGCTCGTTCATCTGACCAAACACCATCACCATGTTCTGCAGGACACCGGCTTCCTTCATTTCCCGGTACAGTTCCTCGCCCTCTCTGGATCGTTCACCGATGCCGCAGAAAATACTCACCCCCTTGTGCTTGCCCACCATGTTATGAATCATTTCGGTCAACAGAACGGTCTTTCCTACCCCCGCACCGCCGAATAGTCCTGCTTTCCCGCCGCGTTCAAGCGGAACCAGCATGTCGATGACCTTGATGCCTGTCTCGAATATCTCCGTATTGGTAGACCGCTCCTGAAGAGAGGGCGGCTTCTGGTGAACACTTCGCCACTGAACATTTGCCGGATTCGGGAGACGGTCGATAACGTTGCCGAACACATCGAACATTCGCGAGAGGATCGCCTGTCCGGTGGGTGCCATCAGACTCATCCCGGTATTTTCGACTGACATTCCACGAGCAAGCCCCTGCGTGGGAGTCAATGCAATCCCGCGCACGGCCTGTGGCGTGAGCAGCGTCAGTACCTCGACCGCAATCTCGCCATTCTTCCCGGTTTTCAAGAGCGTTCGTATGGTCGGCAAGCCATCCTCGAAACGCACGTCAACGACGCTGCCGCGGACCGAGATGACCTTGCCATGACTGACAGGATTGGAAACAGGCTGCATGAGTATACGCAATCGTGTTTGGTGTCCTGCAAACTATGCCTTTTACAGATTCGGCATGTTTGACAGGTATCAAAGCCTATCCGGTGAAGCAAGACGGCAACGTGCGCGGCCATAAGCAAGATGTCTGCTAGCCTATGCGAATGGGGATGGACATTATTTCAGGACCGCGCCTTCGCTATCCTTGACGGTGACATGAACCGGCAGGCTCTGCCTGACGCTTTGCGTTACGGTACAGAAATCCTCGAATTGGGAAATCGCCCTGTCCAGATGCATATACGCCGAAGCGGGCTTGCTTAACACAATCTCCACATTGATCTCCAGAATGCGCAGCCTGCCTTCGTCGTTCCTGCCGGGGATGGCCTCGGCGTGAACCCTGATGGGAGTGGCATCCTGCTTGAATTTTCGTAGTGCAAAGAATAGGGATGAGGCCAGGCAATTGGCAACAGCCGCGGTCAACAGCTGATCCGGACTGGGTCCTTTACCGGAACCAAGCGGTTCAGGCTCGTCAATGGCCCAATCCGCAATCTGGCCGCCGAAATTCGCCATGAAGAGGAAGTTTTCCTGCTGAGCCAACTCGACAATTGCGTTCGTTTCCATGCCATTCCCTCCTGAAGACCCATCAAAGCCGGAATTGTGCGTTTTTCCAATTTTATGGGAAACAGTAAACGGGTACGTTTGTCATATATCGCATCATGGGGATATGGCTGACGATTCGGGCTGGCCAGACCAGCCCCTGGCAAGGAACTTTTGCCAAACCGGCCGCATCCAACTTGCCCGAATGTCAATTAATGGAGCAATCGCCATGAATACCTCTGCAGAAGGAAACATGGAGAAGAAGCCGCTGCGTCCCGAGGAATGCGACCGCTATCTTCTGGAAGCCATCGAAGCCGGAGATATCGATACCTGCGTATCGCTTTATGAGCCGTCCGCAGTCGTGTTCAAGAAATCGGGCGAGGCGATAAGTGGACTGGACGCTGTCAGGCAGACCTATGCCAGCATGAGCGCCCTGAAGCCCAGATTCGCTATCGACTTCATCAAGTCGACCGTCAGCGAAGACGGCTCCATCGGGACTAACCGGATGAAAGCCAGCATGACATGGCAGGATGCCGAAGGCAAACAGCACAACAGCATGTTCCATTCGCTAGAAGTCATCCGGAAACAACCAGACGGGTCATGGCGCTTCATCATCGATGATCCCTACGGAAGCATGCGCGATAGTTTGCGGGAACATTGAGACCGGCAGTGACTGGAGTCATGGGTCTGCTGCCGCAGCATGACGCATCCGCTTGCCGATCCAAACCGGGCTGACAAGATCAGTGCCGTCGAAAAAGGGCCCTGAAATTCAGGCGATCATGGTCGCGGCTGAATTAGATTGAAGAGGGCTGGGGAAGGGAAAGCTGATTTGTGGGATGGAGGGCGAATAAAAAAACCCCCTGCAGCTGGTTAGCTGAGGGGGTTTTTGGAGTACAAGCCTGACGATAACCTACTTTCACACTGGTTTCAGCACTATCATCGGCGCAATGTCGTTTCACGGTCCTG
>Ga0316613_10000383_pt1 | contig 38898 bp, 34 predicted proteins | sample OWC_soil_day10_C_2_FD_207647 | JGI IMG/M metagenome (GOLD analysis project Ga0316613, IMG submission 207647) | Wetland soil microbial communities from Old Woman Creek delta, Ohio, United States - OWC_soil_day10_CT_b | ecosystem: Environmental > Terrestrial > Soil > Wetlands | place: USA: Ohio...
CTCCAGCAGCACGACATCGGTCTCACCGAACGAACTCAGGTGGTAGGCAACGGAGCAGCCCATGATGCCGCCCCCGATCACCACGATCCGCGCCGCCTGCGGCGGCCGAACCTGCGTCGTCAGTACCTCATCCACAGCATCTCCCACTCCCGGCTTTTGTTGCTCTTTAGAGCGGGCGGAGCGCACGGCCGCTCCGAAGCGAGCCCGCCTGATCGGTCTTGAGCGGCCCGTCATCGTGAACGATGCACGTGCGACCCGCAGGGTCGCGTACATCGTTCACGCACCGCGTAGATGCCACGCCTTCGGCCGAGTGAATGTCTCGATGCCGTAGGTCGACAGCGTCAGTCCGACGCCAGAGTGCCCGACGCCGCTCCAGGGCAGCCGTGGGCTGACGCGATCGCAGCAGTTCCAGTACACGGAGCCCGCGTGTACCTGGTCGAGGAGGCGACGGGCCCGTGCCTCGTCCTTCGTGTAGACCCCCGCCGTCAGGCCGTACTCGGTGTGGTTCATCAGGCGCACCGCTTCGTCATCGCTCGCCACCTTCTGGATGCCGATGATCGGGCCAAAGCTCTCCTCGCGCATCAGGTCCATGGAGTGATCCACCTGGCTGAACACGGTGGGCTCGAACCAGTTGCCGGGTCCTGGCAGGCGATGGCCGCCGAGCCGCAGCGTCGCGCCCTTGGCCAGCGCATCGGCAACCTGGCGGTCGAGCACGTCGAGCTGGGGGGCGCGCGTCAGTGGACCAATGTAGGCCGCCGCGTCGGTCGGATCGCTGATCGTGAACCCGCGAACTTCCTTGACGAAGGCCTCGATGAAGGCATCGTGGATCGAAGCGTGCACGTAGATGCGCTCCACCGAGCAGCAGCTCTGGCCGGTGTTGTACATCGCCCCGTCGGCAAGCGACGCGGCCGCGGCGGCGACGTCGACATCCTCGCAAACGTAGGTCGGGTCCTTGCCCCCGAGTTCCAGTTGCAGCTTGATCATGCGCGGCCCGATGGTCTGCGCGATCTTTGCGCCGGTGGCATGCGAGCCGGTGAAGAACACTCCGTCGACCGGCTGCATAAGAAGGGCGGAACCCGCCGCGCCACCGCCGACCAGCACCTGGAACGCCTCCTGCGGAATGCCGGAAAGATGCAGCAGTTTGCCGATCTCCAGTCCGGTCAGCGTGGCGTACTCCGACGGCTTGTACAGCACCGCGTTGCCGGTGATCAGCGCCGGCACGAAGACGTTGGCGCCGACGAAGTACGGGTAGTTCCAGGCCGAGATATTGGCGATGACTCCCAACGGCTCATGCGTGATCTGCTCGCGCATGCCGCCTTCGTCGAACACCTGCCGAGGGGCGAGCGTGCGCTCGGACTCGGCAAGGAAGAAATCGATACGGCCGAGCAGACCGTTGATCTCGTTGCGCGATTGCCTGATCGGCTTGCCGACCTCGGCCGTCAGTACGGCCGCGAGGCGCTCGAGGTCGCGCACCAGTTCGCCGCGGAACCGGTGTATCGCCTCGATCCGCACCTTCAGCGGCTGGGCAGCCCAGAGCGGCTGTGCCGTGCGCGCGCGTTGATAGGCCGCAGCCACGGTGTCAGCCGTGTCGTCGGGCAGTTCGGCGACGACGCGGCCGTTCGCGGGGTTGATGACGGTCAGCATAGGCGTTCGAGCGGAAACTCCGTGAAGTGTATGCCGTGGCGGCACCGCTCCCCGTGCTCCTCCGATCGAACGATTGCGCCACCGTCGGCGACTGGGTACAAGATTGCAAGAACAACTCTCTGCGCGGTCCGCCGCGCTTCCCAGGGGGAAGATCAAATGCGTCGCATGCTCGTGGCAGTGGTGGCGTCGTCCACTCTGATTGCGTCAGGCTGCGGTGGCGACAGCGCAGCGCCAGTTAACGGCTCGCCTGGTCCCGCGCCTGCTCCAGCGCCACCGCCTCCGGTGTTCACCTTGTCCGCCACCGTCGGCGGAACGGCCGTCAGCGGATTCTCGATATCCACCGGCGCGACTGGAACGCTCAGCGTTCAGACGGGTCAGCCACTCGTCATTGCATCGAGCGGCGATGTCGACTGGTCGTCCACCCTCAACGGGACGGATCTCGTGGCGGGTCCGACCAGCGCGACGGCCTGGAACGGAACGTTTGGCACGGTTGCACCACGTACTGTCACGTTGACCGCCACGGCGAGAAGCGACTCGACAAAGACCGCGTCCGTCACGATCAACGTGGCGGCGGGGGCGAGCTATAGCCCAGGAACGCCCACAGTGGGCGCATCCGCGACTTACAACGTGACGGACCTGCTCCTCGATGGGCAGACGCTGATGTCGAGCTACACGGACACGACCACGCTGCTCAATTCGGACGACAGCTACGAGATTTCCCGCACGCGCGGCGGGCCGGTGTCGCGCATCATGAGCTTCACTGCCATCGGGCATCGCACCAAGCAGCATTTCCCGCCGCTGGGGGTGACCTGTACCTACACGCCGCCGCGGGTATACATCGACTTCCCGCTGCACTTCGGCAAACGCTGGACCTCCGCATGGGAGTACGCCTGCGACAACGGCAACCGCGAGCGCGCCGCACTGTCTGGGCAGGCGGTGGCACTGGAACGGATTACGGTGCCCGCCGGGACGTTCGATGCGATCAAGGTCGTCGTTCGCATTAACTTGACCGAGTCAACCGATCCCAGCCTCGTGAACGGCGAGTACCGATTGGACAGCACATGCTGGTACGGCACGTCTCCCGTGCGTTTTCTGGGGTGCGACGATACGTACACTTACACAGGCACGCCCTCACCGACGCAGCTGAAGACCAGCTCCTACCGACGCGCGACGCCGTAGTCAGCGGGTAACCAACGAATCGCCCTGCGCTGCGCGCGTCGCGGCGATGAAGTCATTGAGCAGCGGATCGCCCGCAAGCACGGTCTCGTTGTTCCAGTCATGAAACTCCGGGTGCCATTGCACGGCGGCCACGTAGGACTGGACTGGGCCACGCGTCGAGTCGTACCGGACGGCCTCGATGACGCCATCGTTCGGGCAGCGCGCCTCCACATCGAAGAACGGCGCGAGTTCCTTGATGCCCTGGTGATGCACGCTGTTGACGACGTAATGCGGCAGCGGTCGATCGGGTGCCTTGAAGCCCGGGTGCGGATACAGTTCCGCGAGTCGCGTACCCGGCACGAACTCGATCGTGTGGAAGTTCTGGTCGTAGAGCTTTGCGTTGCGGTGCTCGATCGCTCCGGCCAGCTGGGTCGCGATGTCCTGGTACAGCGTGCCGCCGAATGCGACGTTGATCACCTGCAGGCCGCGGCATATGCCGAGCACCGGTTTGCCGGCATCGACGAACGCGCGCAGCAGCGCGATCTCGTAATCATCGCGGATACGGTCGCCGCTCCACTCCGGACGCAGCGGCTCCTCGCCGTAGCTGCCGGGCCACATGTCGGACCCCCCTTCCAGCACCAGGCCGTCGAGCAGTCCGGCGTAGTCGGCGAGTGTCACGTCACCGCGTTGCGTCGGCCCGTCAGGCGAGGGAATCACGAGCGCCAGCGCGCCGGACGACTGCACCCAGTGCACAATCGACTGTTCGACATACTGCAGTGTCTTGCCGGTGAATATCGGGCGCGCCGGGTCCGCATGGAAGAAGCACGCCGAGATGCCGATCTTCGGCCGCGTGCTCATGAATACGCCTGCTCGAAGAAGCGCTGGAAGTCGGCCGCCGTGCAGGGCCGTGGATTGGTCTGGTGGCACACATCCTTGACGGCGAGGTCGACGAGTCGCGGGAACTGCTCACGCTTCACGCCCGCCGCAGCGAGCGACGGCGTAATGCCGATCTCCTGCTTCAGGCGGACCAGCCACGCGATGAAGTCCCCTGCTTGTGCAAGCCCCGCGACGTGTGCGAGCTCCGCAAACTTCGCGGGCGCTGCTTCGAGGTTGAAGCGCATCACCGGCTCCAGCATCAGCGCGTTGGCGAGCCCATGGTGCAGGTCGCACACTGCGCCGAGCGCATGCGCGCATGAATGCACGGCGCCCAGGTCTTTCTGGAACGCAATCGCTCCCATCATCGAAGCCATCATCATGTCGACGCGCGCCTGCAGGTTGCGGCCGTCGCGCACCGCGAGCGGCAGTGCACGTGCGGCGATGCGCACGCCTTCCAGCGCAATGCCGTCGCACAGCGGGTGATAAGCCGGCGACAGGTAGCTCTCGATGTTATGCGTGAGCGCATCCATGCCCGTGGCAGCGGTCACCGCGGGTGGCAGGCCGAAAGTGAGCTCCGGGTCGGCGAACACCTCGCGTGCCAGCAGCTTCGGCGAGAACACGACGCGCTTCACGTGAGTGTCGTCCTCGCTGACGACGCTCGAGCGGCCGACTTCCGAGCCGGTGCCGCTGGTCGTCGGCAGTGCGAAGAAGGGCGGCAGCGGGTTCACAAGCGACTTCACCTTCGGGTGGTCCCACGCGTACTCGATGACGTCGCCGTCGTGCACCGCCATCGCGGCAATGACCTTGGCGATGTCGAGGGCTGCGCCGCCGCCGAAGCCGATTACGCAGTCGGCACGGTGAGCCTTGTACGCGGCCACGCCCTGTGCGACCTGAGATGCTGTCGGATTGCCGTGGACGCCGGAATACACCCGGGTGTCGAGCCCGGTGTTCAGGTGCTGCATGAACTCAGGCAGTACCGGCAGCGTTGCCAGGCCGCGGTCCGTCACTATGAGCGGACGGCGCAGGCCGAGTTCGCGCAGATGCACGCCGACCAGCTTGCGCGCACCGGGGCCGAAGTGAATTGTCGTCGGGAAGGAAAAGCGAGTGATGGACATGCGGATGTGCAGGATGTTGATATTCAGTTGATGCGCACCCAACGGAGTTCGAGTACATCGTTGGGCCACTGGACAACGGAGACGTTCGGACGCATCACCCACGTCAGCGTGCGTCGGTACAGCGGAATCAGCGGCAGGTCGGTGTGCATCAGTCGCAGCGCGTCGCCGACCATCTGCCTGCGCTTCGTCAGGTCGGGTTCGATGCGGATGCCATCGATCAGTTGATCGAGCTTGGGGTTTGAATAGCGGCCGCCATTGAACTGCCCGGCACTGCCACCGTCGTACGTTCGCACCAGCGAGTTCAGCGAGGCCCACGGATCGATCGCCGCTGTCCAGCCGAACTCAAAGAAGCTGGTGGATGCCTGCGTCAGCTTCGGAAAGAACGTTGCGCTCGGAAACGGCTGGAATGTCACGCGGATATTGACCTGCGCCAGCATCGCCGCGATCGCCTGGCAGGCGGCCGCGCGGTACGTCACGTTGACGCAGTCAAGCGTCACGGCAAAACCATCGGGGTACCCGGCCTCCTTGAGCAGCGCGCGCGCTGCCGCCGGATCGAACGGCAGGCGTTTTTCGAGCTCGGGCACATGACCGTCGACCAGCTTCGACAGATGCGATCCGGCCGGCGTGCCCTGACCGCGCAGCACCTTGCCGATGATTAGGTTGATATCGATCGCCTGGTAGATCGCGCGCCGTATACGCAGATCCTTGAACGGATTGCCGCGCGCCTCGCCGAACTGCAGTTCATTGCGGCTCTGGTCGAAGCCCAGGTATTGCGTCCCGATGTCCGTCACGTCGACGAGTCTCAGTGACTTGTCCTGCTTCAGCCGGGCGACGTCCTGAAACGGCGGGTCGATGACGAAATCGACCTGACCGGAGGCCAGTGCGGCGAGACGGGTCGCGTCGGACTGGATGACGGCAAAGATCGCCTCCTTGACATTGCCGACGCTCTTGTCGTTGCGGCCCCACCAGTCTGGATTGGCGACCAGCACCGTCCGCTGGTCCGGGTCATAGCTCTTCAGCCGATACGGCCCGGTGCCATTGGCATTGCGCACCGCGTAGGTTTCCTGCTTGCCGTTGTAGTCCTGTGGCTGCGTGACTCCGTGCTTCTCCGCCCAGGACCGGCTCATGATGGCAATCAGCCAGAGCTTCTGCGGCAGTACCGCATCGGGTGCCTCCGACAGGATATCGACAGTGAGTGCATCGACCGTGCGCGCGCCGGTCACGCCGCGCAGCTGGAACCTGCGCTGTGAAGTCTTGGCCAACACGCGCTCGATCGAGAACACGACATCGTCGGCAGTGAAGGGCGTGCCGTCGTGAAACCGGACGTTGGGACGCAGCTTGAAGCGCCAGGTCGTCCGATCGAGCAACTGCCACGACGTGGCGAGCGACGGTTCCAGATCGAAGTTGCGGTCACGGTTGACCAGGCTCTCGTAGATCTGATTGATGATGCGGGTCTGGTACAGCAGCGCCAGGGAGTGCGGGTCGAGCGAATTCGGGTCGAACGCGCTGGCGAAGCGCAGTGTCTGCGCCGAAGCGCTCGGCATCCCAGCCAGTGCCGCCATGCACAGGGCGGTGAACGCCAGCCCGTGCAGCAAGGTCAAAGTTCGGCGGAAAGCGGCCATTGCCGGGTCGGCGTGCGGTATGGGGCCTCGGAGATGACGACTATAGGGCATGGCCGCTGCTCTCATGAACCAGCGGTCCCGGGCCGGCGCGTAAGGAAGCGGCCGCAGAAGCGACCAATGACATGCGAACACATTGGAGGTACCTGCGATGACACAACGACGCCAGTGGTTATCCCGCATTGCACTGGGTGGCCTGGCAGCCTGGGTGAGCCCCGCCGCGCGCGCGGCCGGCCCGGCTGCGGCGCCCCGGGCTGACGCCCTGAAGCTCACCGATGAGGAGTGGCGCAAGCGTCTCACCCCTGAGCAATACCGTGTGCTACGGCGCGAGGGGACGGAAGCGCCCTTTTCGAGTCCGCTGAACGGCGAGAAACGACGCGGCACGTATCGGTGCGTGGGCTGCGACCTTCCGCTCTTCACGAGCGCGATGAAGTTCGACAGCGGCACCGGCTGGCCCAGCTTCTTCGAAGCGTTGCCCGGCGCGCTTGGCTTCACGACGGACTACAAGCTCATCTTTCCGCGTACCGAATACCACTGTGCACGATGTGGAGGTCATCACGGTCACGTCTTCGACGATGGCCCGCGACCGACGGGCAAGCGCTACTGCAACAATGGCGTCTGCCTGAAATTCGATGCCGAGGCCGCGTGATGACCCGGAAGCTCTTCTTGGTTGTCGCGCTGATGTGTGCCGGCGTGGCATGGGCGCAGGGAAAGAACGCGGTTCCGGAATCGCGCACGGAATCGGCGATCTTTGCCGGCGGCTGCTTCTGGTGCCTCGAATCCGATTTCGACAAGATCGACGGGGTTGTTTCGACTACCTCCGGCTATATCGGTGGCCGCAAGACGAATCCGACGTACCAGGAAGTTTCTTCCGGGTCGACCGGCCATACCGAAGCGGTGAAGGTGGAATTCGACCCCGCGCGCGTGAGCTACGCGCAGTTGCTGGAAAAGTTCTGGCCGACAATCGATCCCACGGTCAAGGACCAGCAGTTCTGCGACATCGGTTCGCAGTACCGAACCGGCATCTATCCGCTCAACGATGCGCAACTCAGGGCGGCCCAGGCGTCCAAAGCGGCGCTCGAGAAAGCGAAACCCTTCAGCCAGGCGGTCGTCACCGAGATCGTGCTCGCTGGGACGTTCTATCCAGCCGAGGAATATCACCAGGACTATTACCTGAAGAATCCGATCCGTTACAGCTTCTATCGCAAGAACTGCGGACGCGACGCGCGTCTCAAGCAGTTGTGGCGGGACAGGGCCACAAACTGACGCTCCGCGAGACCGCCGCGGGTGGCCGAATCTGCAAACGGGATGCGGTGCGGCGCACGCTAAAGTGCGCCATGCGCCAACGTCTTCACGGGCGCGCTCACGGGGGAAGGCATGGCTGCGATGTTCAAGGTATTCACGGCAATGGCTGCGGCAGCAGCGCTCTCCGCCTGCGCGCCGGATGCCTGGCGCAACTCCAAGGCCACCGGCTTCAATGACTACCTGGACGTCGTCCAGACCAAGTGCCAGCCCTTGTGGTTCGGATCGATGTACCTGCAGACCTTTGACATCTCATCGGCAGGTGCGCAGCAGTCGAACTTTGCAGCATTGCTCGACAGCACATCTCGCCTTTACTACAACCGCATCACGCCGGCCGATTTTCGCGCCGCGGTCCAGAGCCAGGTAATGACGGCATCCGACGACCGGACCAATCGGACGATGGATTGCATGATTGCCCAGCTTCCTCCGGATCGCCCCCGCTCGCCTCCCGGCGGCCTTCTGCAGTAGTTGTCCTCACTGTCCCGATGGGTCGCGCGCTAGTGCGCGCGACGCCATTCGCCGGGCGGCTTTCCGGTCCAGCCGCGAAAGGCGCGCGAGAACGCCGTCAAGTCGGCATAGTCGAGCGCGGCGGCGATCTCGCTGATCGGCATGCGGGTTTCTTCAAGCAGTTGCCGGGCAATGGTCAGCCGGACCTCGGCGACCAGAGCCTGAAGCGAGCTGCCTTCGTCGGCCAGACGTCGCCGCAGGCTACGCTCGCTGACGGAGAAAAGCTCGGCGATGCCCCGCGCATCCGAGTGGCCGGACATAACGCCGGTACGCAGAGCGCGGCGCACCTGATCGGTCAATCGCGTGGCCGATTTGCTCTCGATCTCGGTCTGCAACTGCTGCATCAGACCCAACAGCACGGGATCGGCACCCCGCACGGGTGCGTCCAGCCAACGCTTATCGAACAGCAGCATGCTGAGCGGCACATCGAACCGCACCGGTGCGTCGAACATCTCGCGGTAAACGCGCGAGTCCAGCGGTCTGGCATGCGCCAGTCGCACCTCCGCGGGACGCCACTCGGGCCCGCACAACGATTTCAGGATGCGCCAGCCGATCATGATGCAGGTGTCGTCAATCAACCCCGTGGCCGGCGTGCCCGGCGCAAATACGGCGTAGGTGAGCGCGACCAGATGGTCGCTCGGCTGTGTCACCCCGGCCACGGCGCTGCGGTCCTGCAATCGCAGGCTCAGGACCAGGGTCTTGAGCGCATCGCGCACGGACATCTCGTTGCTCATCAGATAGCCGACGAGGCCGAGCATCGGCATGCTGAACTGCCTGCCGATGATCAGGCCGAAGTGCGGCTTGCCCGAGGTGGCAACACAAGCCTCGAGGAGTCTTCCGATCGGAACGATGCTGGCGCGATTGCTTGGGTTCTCAAAAAGCTGCGGGTCCAGCCCGACGCTGCGCATGACAGTGGCGGGGTCGATCCCAAGCGAGCGCAACGTTGCCGGGATCGTGCTGATCGGGGCGACGCTCACATCGCCAAACGACTCGGCGGCAGCAACCGGGCGCTTTGAGATGCTCTTTAGTGGCCGGCGAAAGCGTGCGTGAGGAGGTGCTCGGTCGCGCGGTGACATGGCAGGGCGCGGAGGTCAGGGAGCGGCAATGTCGGTGACTTGGCCGGAATTGTCAAACCGGCGCCGGTAGCGAGCAGATAGATTGTCACCCCTCAAACGGATGCACGGCGCATCGGCCCGGAACATCGTGGCCAAGTGCCGCTCGCCATCACGCGGGTGGCAAGACCGATCCAGAGCTCCGAAAGACGTTCAGCTGCCAACCGGCAGCGGGAAAGGACTTTATGACCAGAAAACTGACCGCGCTGGTTGCGTCTGTGGCTGCCCTGATGATCGCCGGCAGCGCGGGTGCGCAGCAGGTCACCGGCACGCTGGGCTCGCCCAGCGCGACGACGACGATTCCGGCAACGCAGTTGCCGCCGCCCGATCCGAAGTTCGGTGGCGTGATCAAGAACGACGCCCTGCAGTCCAAGCCGTGGTGGGCGCCGCGCGTGGTGCCGCCGAAGGGCGCGCCCAATGTGCTGCTGATCATCACCGATGACGCCGGCTTCGGTGTGCCGAGCACCTTCGGCGGCGTGATCCCGACGCCGACGATGGACCGCATCGCGAACCAGGGCCTGCGGTACAACCGCGTGTTTTCCACGGCGCTATGCTCGCCGACGCGTGCAGCGCTGATCACCGGGCGCAATCACCACTCGGCCGGCTTCGGCGTGATCTCCGAGCAGTCGACGGGCTTCCCCGGCTACAACAGCATCATCTCGAAGGACAAGGCAACGATCGGGCGCATGCTGAAGGACAACGGCTATGCCACGTCCTGGTTCGGCAAGGATCACAACGTCCCCGCGTTCGCGGCCAGCCAGGCCGGGCCGTTCGACCAGTGGCCGACCGGCATGGGGTTCGAATACTTCTACGGTTTCGTCGGCGGCGACGCCAACCAGTGGCAGCCGAACCTGTTCCGCAACACGACGCAGATCTATCCGTTCGAAGGAAAGCCGGGCTGGAACCTGGTCACCGGAATGGCCGACGACGCGATCGACTACATGAATCGGATGCACCAGATCCAGCCGGACAAGCCGGTGTTCATCAAATATGCCCCAGGCGCGACGCACGCGCCGCACCACCCGACCCGGGAGTGGGTGGACAAGATCAGCAAGATGAAGCTCTTCGACGAAGGCTGGAACAAGGTGCGCGAGCGCATCTTCGAGAATCAGAAGAAGCTCGGCGTGATTCCGCAGGACGCCCGGCTGCCGCCGTGGCCGAAGGAAGTGCTGAAGGAGTGGGACACGCTCTCGGCTGACGAGAAGAAGCTCTTCATCCGGCAGGTCGAGGTCTTTGCCGCGTACGCTGCCTACAGTGACCACGAGATCGGTCGTGTGATCCAGGCCTTCGAGGACCTGGGCAAGCTCGACAACACGCTGATCATCTACATCAACGGCGACAACGGCACCAGCGCCGAGGGCGGACCGCAGGGCACGCCCAACGAGGTCGCGTTCTTCAATGGCCTGAACCAGTTGCCGATCGACGTGCAGATGAAGTTCTACGACGTCTGGGGCACCGAGCAGACCTATAACCATATGTCGGCCGGGTGGTCGTGGGCGTTCGACACGCCGTTTTCCTGGTTCAAGCAGAACGCCTCGCAGCTCGGCGGCGTGAACCAGAACATGGTGGTGTCGTGGCCGGCCCGCATCAAGGACAAGGGCGCGCTGCGCGAGCAGTTCGTGCACGTGATCGACGTCGTGCCGACGATCCTCGAGGCCGCCGGCCTGCGCGCGCCCGAGATGGTCGACGGCATCAAGCAGAAGCCGATCGAGGGCACCAGCTTCGCCTACACGTTCGATGCGAAGAACTCGAAGGCGCCGTCGCAGCACAAGACGCAGTACTTCGAGATGATGGGGCAGTGGGCGCTCTACCACGAGGGCTGGTTCCTCAGCACCCAGGTCAATCGCGCGCCGTGGGAGGCCTTCGGCCCCGCTAACCCGAACCCGCTGGACAACCAGGTGCTCGAACTCTTCAACCTCAAGACCGACTTCAACCAGACCACCGACCTAGCGGCGAAGAACCCGCAGAAGGTCAAGGAGCTGAAGCAGATGTTCATCGCCGAGGCGAGGAAGCATCAGGTCTTCCCGATGGACGCGTCGGTGGCGGCACGCATCGTGGCGCCTAGGCCGAACATCACCGCTGGGCGCAGCGAGTTCGTCTACACCCGGCCAATGGTCGGCCTGCCCCAGGGTGACTCGCCCTTGCTGCTCAACACCTCTTACACCGTCACCGCCGACATCGAGGTACCGCAAGGCGGTGCCGAGGGCATGATCCTGACCTCGGGCGGGCGTTTCGCCGGCTACGGCTTCTACCTGCTGAAGGGTAAGCCGGTGTGGCTGTGGAACATGGTCGATCTCGAGCGGCTCAAGTGGGAAGGTCCGGACGCGCTCGCGCCGGGACGCCACACGATCGAGTTCGACTTCAAATACGAAGGCCTCGGTGCCGGCACACTCGCGTTCAACAACTTCAGTGGTGTAGGCCGGCCCGGCACCGGCACGCTGAAGGTGGATGGCAAGCCAGTCGCCACGAAGAAGATGGAAAAGACGCTGCCCATGATCCTGCAGTGGGACGAATCCTTCGATATCGGCTCCGACACGCTGACCGGGGTGAACGATGGCGATTACAAACCGCCGTTCCCGCTGACCGCCAAGCTCCACAAGCTGACGATCAAGGTCGATCGGCCCGAGCTCTCGCCGGCAGATGCCAAGAAGCTCGAAGCGGCAATGTTGGACAAGGCGAAACGCGACTGATCAGCTGGAACGCCCCGTACTCGGGGCGTTCCAGTCTGAAGAACTGCGATGCGTCAGCGCGGCACGACGCGTGCGCCGTCGCCGTTGCCCTCGATATAGACACCCTGTCCGACCCGCAGCCCGGGGTTCACCGGTTGCGTCACGGCCACCAGCACACCATTGCCCGTGCGAACGATGATCTGCTGTCCCGGCAGCGGTTTGTCGTGTTTCTTCTGGATCTCGTTACCGGCGACTGCGCCCCCGACCGCGCCCAGCACCATCGCGACATCGCGGCCGGTTCCGCCTCCGATCAGGCTGCCGATTCCAAGCCCGGCCAGTCCGCCGACGACAGCTCCGACACCCTGATGATGGTTGCTGGCCAGCTGGACCGCGGTGATCTGCTCGATCGTGCCGCGACGGATTTCGACCTCTCCCGGCTGTGGGCCCGGGGTAGCGCATCCGGCGAGACCGAGGCTGATGAGCAGCGAGGCTGCAACGGAGCGAACTTTGGACATGACTTGAACCCTCCCCGATAGCGTTGGATCTGATTGAGAAACTTCAGGCAGAAGTCTGAACGGTTTCCTGTGAATCCTGCTGACGTAATCGGCCGCAAGGCGACGATACGTTGCAAATGCAAGAGCACGCGACCGTCGGAGAAAATGCGGATCGCGGGCTGCTACAACGTCGTGCGCCCGGACAACGTCTCCAACCGGCAGTTGCGTTTGCAGGTGCAGTTCATGTTCCGGAAGTAAGCTGTCGGCCTTTTGCCTGGGAGTGCAGTGTCATGTATGTGCGAATCCTCGTCCTTGCCCTACTGAGTGGCGCACTGGTCGCCGGTTGTGCAAGCCGCTCCGGCGACACGCCGCCTCCGCCGCCCGACTCGTCATGGAGCCCGGCGATGAACGTGAGTGGCGCGAGCGGTGGTGCTGCGACTGCGTCGGGTCCGGCTCGCGTCGCTCTCGCTGATCCGTGGCCGCGCGATGTCACGCTCACAGGTGCCGACGCGCTCGTCTACCAGCCGCAGGTCGAGTCCTGGAAAGGCAACGCGCTGGCATGGCGCGTTGCCGTGGCGCTGCGGCCAGCCGGCCAGAGGGACGAGACCTTCGGCGTTGTGTGGGGCACGGCGCGCACCGACGTCGACCGCCTGACCCGAACCGTGGAGCTCAATGACCTGGTCATTACGAAGAGCGGCTTTCCGACGCTGCCCGACAGGGGCGCGCAGTACTTGCCGGCGCTGCGCACCGCGATGGCCGGCGCACTGCAGACGATGGCGCTTGACAGCCTGGAAGCGTCGCTGGCGGCCTCTCAGACGGTACAGCCCACCACACACGCGGTCCGCAACGACCCCCCGCGCGTGATCGTTGCCTACGGACCAGCACTGTTGGTGCCGATCGAGGGCACGCCGGTCGTCAAGCCGATCGCCGACACGCGCTTCGAGCGTGTCATCAACACGCAGGCGATGTTGGCTCGGACACGGCTCGAGAGCACGTGGTACCTGCACGTCTTCGACGGCTGGGTCTCGTCGACGTCTCTCAACGGACCGTGGACTCGGGCGAGCATCGCACCGCTGGGCCTGGACGATGCCGCGAAACAGCTTGCGCAATCGCGCACCGTCGATCTGCTGGACGGTGATGAAGGCGCGACGCCGAAGCCGTCACTGACCAACGGTTTACCGGCGATCCACGTTACCGAGACTCCGACTGAACTTGTCGTCTTCAAGGGTCAGCCGAATCTGGTGCCCATCACCGGCACGCCTCTGCTCTGGGCCACCAATAGCGCGACCGACGTCATCGTCGACACCACCAACAACGCTTACTACGTGCTAATGGCCGGTCGCTGGTTCCGCGCGACGGGGCTCGGCGGTCCGTGGACCTTCGTCGCGAGCAATGCTCTGCCACCATCGTTCCGGCAAATTCCCGCCAAGGGTACGCCCGCGTCGATCGTGCTCGCTTCAGTGGCGGGCACAGCGCAGGCCAAGGAGGCGGTGATCGCAAACTCGATCCCGCAGACGGCGGCGATTGCGCGCAACGGTGGCCCGACGTTCACGCCGGTCTTTGACGGTGCGCCGCAGTGGCAGCCAGTTGTCGGCACGCCGTTGCGGTATGTCGTCAACTCGAAGGTGCCGGTCATCGAAGTGAATCCGGGTGCCTATTACGCGGTCACCGGTGGCGTCTGGTTCACTGCGGGCACCCTGACGGGGCCGTGGGTCCTGGCCACGGCGGTGCCGAGCATCATCTATTCGATTCCGGTGTCCTCGCCCCTGCACTACGTGACCTACGTGCACGTGTACGGTTTCACCGATACCGCCGTCTACACGGGCTACACGCCGGGCTACCTGGGCACGGTCGTCGATGTTGGCGGCACGGTTGTCTATGGCACTGGTTATGCCTACTCGCCGTGGATCGGGGCCACCTGGTATGGCGCGCCCGTGACCTATGGAGTGGCGGCCATGCCGGTCTACAACCCATACGTCGGCTTCACATTCGGCTTTGCGATGGGCATGACCGCCGCCTACTGGGCTGAGCCTTACTGGGGCGGTGCGTACTACCACGCCGGTTACTACGGTTACCCGTGCTGCGGCTCCGCCAGCGCGAACGTTTATCGCAACTGGCCGGGCGGCGTGTCGTCAGGCACGCGCACCTATTGGGCCGACAACGGCGGTGCTTTCGGCACGACCGCCGCCGGCAATTACTCGACCTACCGCGGTACCAGCGGCACCTACAACGCGCAACGCAGCTGGAATCCATACACCGGCCAGGGTTCACAGGGATATAACCGCACGTTCAGCACCGCCACCGGAACCACTGGCTCGGTGAACCGCGACGAGACGGTCAATGCCCAGACGGGTGAGCGCACCTATGGTTCAAACGCCCAGGCCACCAGCGCGGGCGGCAGCTCGATCGATCGCAATGTCTCTGCAAGCGCCGGACCGCAGGGGTACAGCCGCGATGCGTCAACGACGACCTACAACGCGCAGACCGGCCAGACCAAGACCTGGAACAACGGCGTGCCGCAGAACAGTCACTACGCAGGCTCCGACGGCAACGTCTACCGCAACGATGGCAGCGGCGGATGGCAGCAGCATTCGAGCAGTGGCTGGAACAACGTTTCGAGTTCCGATTGGGCCGCCCGGGAGCAGCAGTCGCGCAGCGCTGGCGCGGACCGCACCGGCAGTTGGGGCAGTGGCGGCTGGGACCGTTCCGGGAGCGGGTCGGGCGACTGGGGCAGTCGCTCGGGCGGTGGCGCGGGCGGATGGGGCGGAGGCAGCGGGAGCTGGGGTGACCGCTTCAGCGGCGGAAGTTTTGGCGACCGTTTTGGTGGCGGTGGTTTCCACGGTGGCGGTGGCTTCCGTCGGTGATCGTCCGGAATCAGCGGGCAGCGCCGGGTAAGCTGAAAGGCCGCGGCGTGACCTGGCGTGATTGCGGTTGCGCTACGGCGCGCTTTGCGGGGGCGCTTCGGCCGTTGCCAACTCCGGCGCGCCAGGAGGCAGCCGAGCGACACCTCGTGCGTAACGACGGATGCCAGGCATCGCGCTGACTCCATGCGCCACGATGCTGAGCAGGACGGTCGCCATGACGGCCAGGCGGATCGTTGCCTCGCCCGGCAGCTGCGCCTGCTGCTCCAGGTAGACCAGTCCCAGCACAATTGACGCCAGGCCGCGCGGACCGAACCACCCCATGAAGAGCACCGTGCTGCGGGTAAGACCGGTGCCGGCCAGCGCGATCGCCACGGGCAGCATGCGCAAGACGGTCAGGGTCAGCCCGGCGTACACCCAGGTCGCCATAGTGAAGTCTGACCAGGTGCGGGCGACGAACAGCCCGAACAGGAAGAAGACAAAGTAGTTGAACAGCTGGCCCCATTCTTCGGTGAACTCCACACTGTGGCGCGCAACCTGTGGGAATCCTATTTGCACGGCCAGACCGGCCACGAAAGCAGCGATGAACATGCTGGCACCGGACTCCTCCGAGAGGATCATGCAGATCAGTGGCAGCGCTACCACGCCGAGCTGTGCAAGTGCGGGCGACATCCAGTTTCTTCGCTCGGCCAGGCCAAGCAGCCAGCCGCCTGCAAGGCCGGCTCCGACGCCGATCGCCGCCCCGTAGCCCAGCTGCTCGAGCAGGAAGCGACCTAGAACGGCGGGCGCGCTCTGGTCGGCGGTCGCAGCCAGCGCGATGAACAGCATCAGGAACGGGACGGACAGTCCGTCATTGAGCCCAGCCTCGACGTTCAGCGCCTGGCGGATGCGCGCGGGCACTTTCGGGCTGCTGACGATGATCTGACCGAGGCCGGCATCGGTCGGTGCAAGGATCGCCGCGATGATGCCTGCCTCCCACCAGGTCAGGCCGCCGAAGCACACCATCGCCGCGGCGGCGCCGAGCGCGATCGTCAGCAGCATGCCGGTGCTGAGCAGGCGCGCCGGCAGGTTACGGTCGCCCTTCAGCGCGTCGCGCCGGATCCGTGCCGCGTCGGTGAACAGTGTCATCACGAGCCCGGTTTCGGCGATCAGCAGGAACGCCTTGCGGTGAGTCAGCAGTCCTGCTTCGAACTCCGGAAGCAGCAGGAGGGTCGCACCAGCGGCAGTGAAAAGGAGCGGCGCCGTGATGACAGTGCTCGCCAGCCGCCGCGACACCAGGCTGTACGCAAAAACGAGGACGACAAAGACCGTGACGATCAGCATGCCGCGATTGTGCGTGAAGCGCTGCATTCACGGCGCTTTGTCGTCGAGAAAATGGGAATCGTTCCCACGCGACAGTTGAAGTTGGACCGGCCACCGTCCGCATGGCCGATGCAAAACGACCCAAGACGAGTGAGACGCGGCGCTTCGCAGTTTGCGCAATGCGCTTTAACTTCCCGTCGACCCGTCAATGGATCGTTGCGTGCGCAATCTCGTTTCACTGCCCGGCATCACCTTGTATCGCAATGCTTGAACTCGGATCGTTTGACGACGCGCGCCGCAAGGTGCTGGCGGATGCTCGAAAGTCGTTGATCGGCTTGAATCGGTTGATGGCCGAACCCGCCGAGTCGATCGACGACACGGTCGATCTGCTCACCGGCCTTCGCCGGCAGGTGCAGGAACACCTCAGCCACATTCAGCACCAGCAGATGATCGTCTGTGCGGCGGAGTGGCTCGTGCGTCATAGCGTTGCCGGTGTGCCGCTGCGGTGGCTCTGGAATCCGCGTCAGTCCGGCGAGCGCGGCGGTCCGGACCTGGTGGGACTCGAAGACGAGGCCGTGCGTGTATGCGCCGAAGTCAGCGCGGTGGACGAGCCAATCGGCGTCGTCGACACGCAGATGCGGCGCGGGCTGACCCGGCTCGCCGCGATGGAGGGGCGCCGTTTCTACTTCGTGAGGTCGGTATCGATGAAGCGGCGCGCCGCCACCAAGGTCGTCAAGGGTGGCTGGGACATCGCGGTCGTACAGATCGCGCTGCAGCCGGAACCGCAGGTGCTGCCGCGGGTCTCGGCGTTTTCGCTTGCCGGTGCCAGCCTGGCTGGTAACCGCTGATCAGCCCAGCCAGCCGGCCAGGACAGCGCCGAGGGCGAGCAGTGCGGCATAGCCGAGTTCCAGCTTGAAGGTGCGCACAAGGATCGCGTTGTAGGCGAGCCCCGGCGCGCTCGCGGCAAAGTCGCGTTGCAGCCGCAGCGCTGCCGGGATCAGCACCAGCGGCACGAGCAGCGCGGGCGACGACTGCAGTGCCATCGGCACCAGCAGTGCAAATGCACCCAGCACGCTGAGCCCGTACATTGCCCGCGAGGCCGAGGCCCCAAAGACCACCGCGAACGTACGGCGCCCGACGCTGCGGTCGTGTGCGACATCGCGGTGGTTGTTGACGGCCAGTGCGGAGGCAGCGAGCGCTCCCAGCGCGACGCTGGCCATCCAGGTGGTCATTCCAACGTCGCCGGTCTGCACGTAATCGGAGCCGGCGACCGCCACGATGCCGAAGAAGATGAATACGATCAGCTCGCCCAGCGGCGTGTACGCGATCGGACGCGGGCCACCCATGTAGGCGAGGGCTGCCACCAGTGAGCTGAGTCCCATCGCCAGCACCGGCCAGCCATGCGCAATCACCAGCGGAACGCCGAGCAGCAGAGTGAGTCCGCAGCAGATGACGATGGCCCGCCGGACCTGCTCGATTTCCAGCCAGCCGTTGGCTGTGGCACGCGGCAGACCGGTGCGATTGCCGTGACGCTCGGCGCCGCGCGTCGTGTAGCCGACGTCGTTCTGCAGATTTGATATCACCTGCAGCAGCACGGCCGCGGCGAGCGCCAGCAGCATCGTCGTTGCGTCAAACCGGCCGGTTCGTTCCCACGCGAGGGCCGTGCCGACCAGCACAGGGCTGATCGCCACCAGCAGACTGGGCAGCCGGCAGGCGATACGCCACGCGGCAAGAGAGCCCGGAACAACGACCGGCGAGGAAGCGGCGGACGAACTGGTCATGCGAAGGCAGAAACGGCGGAAGGCGACCCGCGCATTATCCCCAACGGCGGGCAGCCTTGGGTCGTCAGGCCGAACTGGCGAGCAGCCGCAGCGTGGAGTGTAAGGCTGCCAGTGCGGCGCGATCGAGCTTGCCCGCAGGCGTCATCGGCAGGCTCGTTACCAGACCGATCCGGCGCGGCCGCTTGTGCCGCGCGAGGTGATGGTCGAGGAAAGCACCAAGCTCCTCGTCGGTCGGCGGCGTGCCGTCCGCGACGAACGCCGCCGCGACGACCTGGCCCCACGTTTCATCGGGTACCCCGAACACCGCCGCCGCGCGGATGCCGCGGCATGCCTCCAGCACACGCTCGACTTCGGCCGGATACACGTTCTCGCCACCGGTCACGATGAGGTCGGCGCGCCGTGCGCGGACGTGCAGGCAGCCTTCCGCGTCCAGCATCCCGATGTCGCTGGTATCGAACCAGTCTTCGGCGGCCAGCGGCGGCGTACCGAGGTATCCCGCCATCCGCATCGGTCCGCGCACCTCGATGCGCCCGTCGACCACGCGCAGCTCCGCGCCGGGCAACGGCCGCCCCGCACCGCGCGGCCCCGGGTTAAAGCGCTGTTCGTACGGCGTGGCGACGACCTGCGAGCAGGTTTCCGTGCAGCCGTAGGTGACGACGACGGGCACCCTGCGCTGCGCCGCCTTCTTCAGCAGGCGCGGGGACGCGGCGGCGCCGCCGACGAGCACGGCGCGCAGGAAGTCCGGCGGCCGCCAGGCCGGGAACTGTTCGAACAGCAGCGTGAGCATCGTCGGCACCAGCGAGACCAGCGTCGTGCGCCACGTTTCGATCCACTGCGGCAGTTGCGCGGCGTCGAAGCTCGGCGCGAGCGCCACAGTGCGGCGCGCCGCGAGGCAACGCGTCAGGATCGACAGGCCGCCGACACGGGCGATCGGCATCGCGAGCAGCCAGCAGTCGTCCGCGTGCCAGCCAAGGTTGGCGGCGCTCGCCCGCGCCGACGCGACCAGTGCCGAACGCGTCAACACGGCGCCACGCGCCTGCCCGGTCGTGCCCGACGTGTACAGGATGACCGCGGCGTCCGGATGCAGCGTGCCGACCGCGCGCTCGGTGGCTGCGGTCTCCGCGGCACGCTCGGCCTCGGTGAGCTTGGGATGCATCAGCAGCACCGGCACGCGCGCTTCGAGCAGCGTATAGAGCGCGATGACGCGCTCGAGGGTGTTGCGGCCCACGAGCGGGACGGGCCGGCCCGGCTTGAACTCCGGACCGAGCGCGGCGAGCCGCGCGCGAACGAGGTCGGCGAGCTGCGCGAACGTGTAGCTCTCGCGGCCGACAAGCAGCGCGATGGTGCTGGCCGCGTCGCGCGCGGCCGCCGTGATGGACAGGGACTCGTTCACTCGAAGGATCGCTGGCCCCGGGGCCAGCGTGAAGACTACGGCAGGCGCGGAAACTTGCGGAAGTCCGGCTTGCGCTTCTCGAGGTAGGCATTCCTGCCTTCCTGGCCTTCCTCGGAAAGATAGAAGAGCAGCGTCGCATTGCCGGCGAGCTCCTGCAGTCCCGCCTGGCCGTCGCAGTCGGCGTTCAACGCCGCCTTGAGGCAGCGCAGCGCGATCGGGCTGTTCGCCAGCATCTCGCGGCACCATTGGACCGTCTCCGCTTCGAGCCGCTCGTACGGCACGACGCAGTTGACCAGTCCCATGTCCAGTGCCTGCCTGGCGTCGTACTGGCGGCACAGGAACCAGATCTCCCGCGCCTTTTTCTGCCCGACGATGCGTGCCATGTACGACGCGCCGTAGCCGCCGTCGAAGCTGCCGACCTTTGGCCCGGTCTGGCCGAAGCGCGCGTTATCGGCGGCAATGGTCAGGTCGCAGATCATGTGGAGGACGTGCCCGCCGCCGATCGCGTAGCCCGCCACCATCGCCACGACCGGCTTGGGCAGCGTGCGGATCTGCCGCTGCAGGTCGAGCACGTTCAGGCGCGGGACCTTGTCGCCTCCGACGTAGCCGCCGGCGCCGCGCACGCGCTGATCGCCGCCGGAACAGAACGCTTCCTTGCCCTGGCCGGTGAGGATGATGACGCCGATCGCGGCGTCGTCGCGTGCATCATCGAACGCAGCCCGCATCTCCTTTACGGTTTCCGGACGGAAAGCATTGCGCACCTCGGGCCGGTTGATCGTGATCTTCGCGATGCCTTCATCACACTTCTCGTAGATGATGTCCGTGAAGCCGGCGATCGGCGTCCACGCGGGAATCGGCGTCAGGGCGGGGCTCTTCATGGGTCTCTCTGCGGGGTTCGATGCGCCATGTGATGGGAGCGCAATCACTGGAAAGCGGCGGTTCAATCGACCTTCGCGCCCGAGGAGCGAACCGCAAGCGCCCAGCGCTCCGCGCTGGCGGCGATGAAGCGTGCGAACGACTCGGGGGTGGTGCCTGGCACCGGCTGGGCGCCACGCGCCAGCAACGCGGCGACGACTTCAGGATCTACCAGCGCCTGCTGGACAGCGGCGTTCAGCCGCTGCACCACCGGGGCCGGGGTGCCGGCCGGCACGAAGATGCCGTCCCATGCGCTCGCCTCGAAGCCCGGCAGGCCAGACTCGGAGATCGTCGGCAGGTCCGGTGCGCCGGGGAAACGCTTCGCCGTCGACACCGCGAGGCCGCGCACGCGTCCTTCGCGCGCCTGCGGATACGCGTTCGGCATCACCTCGATCATCATCTCGACCTGGCCGCCGATCACATCGGTCAGCGCCAGCGCACCGCCGCGGTAGGGAATGTGAACGATATCGAGGCCGGCCTGTGTCTTGAAGAGTTCGCCAGCCAGATGCGACGTCGTGCCATTGCCGGCCGAGGCGAAGTTGAGCTTGCCCGGATTCGCCCGGGCATAGCGGATCAGTTCGGCCGTCGACGTGGCCGGAACTTTCGGATTGACGATCAGGATCGCCGCGATCTCGGTCATCCGCGAGACGGGCTTGAAGTCCGTGGCTGGATCGAAGTTAAGCGTGCGGTACAGGCTCGGATTGATCGCATGCGTGCCGTTGGTGCCGTACAGCAACGTGTAACCGTCCGGCGCAGCGCGCGCCACAAGCTCCGCGCCGACGTTGCCGCCGGCCCCGGGCTTGTTCTCGATGACGATCGGCTGGCCCAGGGCCTTGGCCACTTTCGGCATCAGCAGCCGTGCCAGGTTGTCGGCGCCGCCACCGGCGGGGAACGGCACGATCAGGTGTACCGGCTTCGTCGGATACGCGGCGTCAGCGGCATGCGCGCCATGTGCGATTACCAGGGCAAGTGCCAGCGCGCCGGCGAGTTCGCGGCCCGCGCGTGCCATGAAGGTGCGTCGTTTCATCTCATGCCGCCGTTTCTTGCTGGGGAGCCGGAGTGCGACAGCGCATCAGCGTCATGGTTTTGACCGTCATCACCGCTTCGCCGCGCTGGTTCACGACTTCGTTAAAGGTCTGCACCATGCCGCGGTCCGGCTTGGTGCGGGAGCGTCGCGCCTCGGTCACCGTGATGCGCAATGACAGCTGGTCGCCGGGCCGCACCGGTGCCAGCCAGCGCAGTTCGTCGATGCCAGGTGAGGCAAGACCGGCTGCGCGTGGCAGGAAGTGGTCGACCAGCAGTCGCATCATCAGGCTGGCGGTGTGCCAGCCGCTGGCGATCACGCCGCCCAGATGGCCGGCACTTGCGCTCTTGGGGTCGACATGGAACGGCTGGGGATCGAACTGGCGGCCGAAGGCGATGATGTCCGCCTCGTCGACGCCGATCGGCCCGTATTCCACCGCCAGCCCCTTCGGATAGTCCTCGAAAAAGCGCGCGTCGAGGTCACGAGGAAGTTCGTGATGCGTCAAGGTCGTGCCAGGTTCCGGATGTTGCTGAGAAGATTTCCGCGGCTGGATCGCCGCGATGGCGAGCCTCCCGGCCCGCCGGCTCGACACCAGCGCGAAGCGCAATTTACCGCAAGCGAACCGGCTTCCACGCGACGGCCGCCCGGCTGCGGGCGACCAAGTCCGACGGGGACTGCGCTGGATCAGATGATTTCAAAGTACCTCTTGAGTTCCCAATCCGTGACACCGTCCTGCCATTGGCGCCACTCCCACTCGCGCGTTGCGGCGAAGTGGTCGACGAACAGGTCGCCGAACCAGTCGCGGGCGAGATCCGAGCGGCGAAAGATCTCGGTGGTTTCCTTGAGTGAGCGCGGTGCGCGCGGAATGTTCTCGGCGCCCTGGTTGGTGCCGGTGATCGGCTTCGCCGTCAGCTTGAGATACTTCTCGACGCCGTGCAGCCCGGCCGCCAACAGCGCCGCGACCGCGAGGTACGGGTTGATGTCGGCGCCAGGGCAGCGCGTCTCCAGCCGCGTGCTCTTCGGTGAACCTGGAATCACGCGGAAGCTGGCGGTGCGATTGTCGATCGCCCAGGTCGGCTTTACCGGAGCCCAAAAGCCGTCGACCAGCCGCTTGTAGCTGTTGATAGTGGGCCAGAACATCGGCGCGAACTGCATCAGCGCGGCGACCTGTCCCGCGAGGAAACTCTCGAAGAGCCGGCTCATGCCGGCGCGGCCCTTGGCGTCATAGAAGAGATTCTTCCTGCCGTCCGACAGCGACTGGTGCACGTGGCCGCTGCAGCCCGGGTACTGCTGGCTCCACTTCGCCATGAAGCTCGGCATGATCCCGAACTGCGTGCCGATTTCCTTCGCTCCCGTCTTGAACAGCACGCCGCGGTCGGCGCACTCGAGCGCGTCGGAAAACTGGATCGCGGCTTCGTATACGCCCGGGCCGGTCTCGGTGTGCAGCCCTTCGATCGGCACACCGAACTGCAGCAGCTGGTCCATCAGCGCGTTGAAGAAGCCGCGGTTGGCGTTCGCGCGCAGCAGCGAGTAGCCGAACATGCCGGGCGTCAGCGGCGTCGGGTCGACGCCCTTCTTCTGTGCCCAGGAATGCGGCGTCTCGGCGAAATTGAACCACTCGAACTCCAGCCCACACATCGCCCGGAACCCCAGTTTCTCGGCGCGCGCCAGCACGCGCTTCAGCGTCTGGCGCGGGCAGACCGGATGGGGCTCGCCTGTGGCGGTGACGAAGTCGCCGAGGAAGAACGGCACATGGTCGTCCCAAGGCACGCGTCGCCCGGTGGCGAGGTCGAGCCGCACCATCGCGTCCGGGAAGCCGTGGTGCCAGCCGGTGACCGTCGTGTTGTCGTAGACGCTGTCCGTCATGTCCCAGCCGAGCACGACGTCGCAGAACCCGAAGCCGCCTTCAACGGCGGATCCGAACTTGTCGATGTGCAGGTACTTGCCGCGCAGCACGCCGTCGATATCGGTAACCGCCACCTTGACCTTGGTGGCGTCGCTGGCGCCGAGTGCCATCAGCGCGGCGCCTGGGTCGGGCGCTCGGTCGGTCTTTCTTGTGGCCATGCCTGTCTCCTCCGAAGCCGCGGCAGTGTGCAACAGCCCATCGCAAAGTCCAAGGGCAGGGCCCTTGATCGGACCGAATTCCGCCCCTATCTGCGGCGTCGAGGCCAGGGACCCTCCCTTACAATTCAAGCAATTAGCGAAACGAGAGCAACGGATGCCGATCTACGCCTATCAGTGCACTGAGTGCCGCCACGAGGTCGAGGTGCTGCAGAAGATCTCCGATGCTCCGTTGACCGACTGCCCTTCCTGCCACCGCAGTAGCCTGGTCAAGAAGGTCACCGCAGCCGGCTTTCAGCTGAAGGGCAGCGGCTGGTACGTGACGGACTTTCGCGGTAACGGCAGCGGCAAGGGGAAGGACGCCAAGCCTGCTGACGGCAAGCCGGCGGAGGGCGAAGTGAAGTCCGACACCGCGAAACCGGCAGACAGCACCGCCGCTGCCTCCAAGCCGGCCGAGGCCGCGCCTGCCGCAACGCCTTCCCCCGCGGGAGGCAGCGGCAGCAGCGGTCCCGGCACGGCCTCCTGATGCGCTGATCGGCTATCCTCGAACGCAACGGAGCCGCGCGGTGACGCGGCTCTTTCTTTTTTTTCAGCCAGATGGCTGCGGCGGCACAAGCGAGACTACGCATGTTTCGGAAGTACCTGATCACCGGCCTGCTGATCTGGTTGCCGCTCGGGATCACCCTGCTGATCCTCGAGACGATCATCGGCTGGATGGATCAATCGCTGCTCCTGCTGCCGCCGCCGTGGCGGCCCGAAGCGCTCCTCGGCTTTCGGATTCCCGGCCTGGGCGCGTTGCTGGCGGTGGCCGTCCTGCTGCTCACCGGTGTGCTCGCGCGCAACATCGTCGGGCGTCGGCTGCTGCTCTGGTGGGAAAGGCTGCTGGGCCGAATCCCGATCGTGCGGTCAATCTATTCGAGTGTGAAGCAGGTGTCGGACACGATGCTTTCGCCGAAGGGAAATGCATTCCGCAAGGTCGTGCTGGTCGAGTTCCCACAACCGGAACAATGGACACTGGCTTTCGTCGTCGGCGAGCCCGCGGGTGCGGTGGCAGAGCAACTCGGCGAAGGCTGGGTCACGGTGTACGTCCCGACCGCGCCCAATCCCACCTCGGGCTACGTGCTGATGCTGCCCCCGTCGCGCGTGCGGGACGTGGAGGTCAGCATCGACGATGCGCTGAAGTACCACGTCTCGCTTGGCGTGGTGGAGCCCGGGGCACGGTCGACCCGGCCCGCTGTGCTGACCAGTGCGCCGCCCTCGTCGACCGAGCATCCGCTCCGCGCTCCAAGCTAAAGACGGGCCTCTCGGGGATAATCACAGGTTTTGCGCGGCCACGCCGGCAGGTTGAAGTGCCGCGGGCCGCCAGCAACGAAGCGGAGCATTCCATGCGTACCGAATATGCCGGCCGGGTGGACGAAAAGTTCATCGGCCAGACCGTCACCCTGTTTGGCTGGGTGCATCGTCGCCGCGACCACGGTGGCGTCATCTTCATCGACCTGCGCGACCGCGAGGGCCTGGTGCAGGTCGTTTGCGATCCTGATCGCGCTGAAGTGTTCGCTAATGCCGAGAAGGTGCGCAACGAGTACTGCCTGAAGCTCGTCGGGCAGGTGCGCAAGCGTCCGGAAGGCACGATCAACGAAGGGCTGGTGTCGGGTCGCATCGAGGTGCTGTGCACCGAGCTCACGATCCTGAACCCATCGGTGCCGGTGCCGTTCCAGCTCGAGGACGACAACCTGTCGGAAACGACCCGGCTGACGCACCGCGTACTCGACCTGCGCCGCGTGCCGATGCAGAAGAACCTGATGCTGCGCTACAAGGTGGCGATGGCGGTGCGCAAGTATCTCGATGCGCACGGCTTCGTCGACGTCGAGACGCCGATGCTGACCAAGAGCACGCCCGAGGGTGCGCGCGACTACCTGGTGCCGTCGCGCGTTCACCCTGGCGAGTTCTTCGCGCTGCCGCAGTCGCCGCAGCTCTTCAAGCAGCTGCTGATGATCGCGGGCTTCGACCGCTACTACCAGATCGTCAAGTGCTTCCGCGACGAGGACCTCCGCGCCGATCGCCAGCCTGAGTTCACGCAGATCGATGTCGAAACCTCGTTCCTCGACGAGACCGAGATCCGCGCCATCATGGAAGAGATGATTCGCACGGTGTTCGATGAAGTACTCGGCGTGAAGCTGCCGCAGCCGTTCCCGGTGATGACCTATGGCGAGGCGATGTCGCGCTACGGCTCGGACAAGCCGGATCTGCGGGTCGGTCTGGAACTCACCGATATCACCGCCCTGGTCGGTGATGTCGACTTCAAGGTGTTCAAGGCGGCGACCGAGATGAAGGACGGCAAGGTGGTTGCGCTGCGCGTGCCGGCCGGCGCTGAGATGCCGCGCTCGGAAATCGACGGCTACACCGAGTTCGTGAAGATCTACGGCGCGAAGGGTCTGGCTTACATCAAGGTCAACGAGAAGGCCAAAGGCCGTGATGGCCTGCAGAGCCCGATCGTCAAGAACCTGCACGACGCGGCGCTGGCCGCGGTGCTGGAGCGCACGGGGGCCGCTGACGGCGACGTCATTTTCTTTGGCGCCGACCGCGCCAAGATCGTCTATGACTCGCTGGGTGCGCTGCGCACGAAGATCGGCCACAGCGAATTCGGGCGTGCGCATGGCCTGTCGGCTGTAGGCTGGAAGCCGTTGTGGGTGATCGATTTCCCGATGTTCGAGTTCGACGAGGATGAGCAGCGCTACGTCGCCGCTCATCACCCGTTCACCAGCCCGAAAGAGGGCCACGAGGACTTCCTGCAGACCGATCCCTCGAAAGCGCTGGCCAAGGCCTACGACATGGCCTTGAATGGCTGGGAGATCGGTGGCGGCTCGGTGCGGATCCACCGCGAGGAAGTGCAGAGCAAGGTATTTCGCGCGCTGAAGATCGGCGCCGAGGAGGCCAAGGAGAAGTTCGGTTTCCTGCTCGACGCGCTGCAGTACGGCGCACCGCCGCATGGTGGCATCGCCTTCGGCCTGGATCGCATCGTCACGATGATGGCCGGGGCCGAGTCGATCCGCGATGTGATCGCGTTCCCGAAGACGCAGCGCGCGCAGTGCCTGCTGACCAAGGCGCCGTCGCCGGTCGACGAGAAGCAACTGCGCGAACTTCACATACGGCTCCGGGGCGAAGCGAAGGCGACGTGACGTTGCGGAGGCCGCAGCCGCGCCACTCCGTGCGCGGATTCAGGGCTGCTGGAGATGGGATCGGATGAGCAGATCGGGTGAAGCCGTGCGGGTTGACGTTCGCCGCCGCAGCCGCACCTTCGAGGCCGAGGCGGTGTGCCAGGTGCAGGCCGCGGCCGCCACGGTCTGGGAGGCGATCACCGACTATCCGGCGCTGCCGACCTTCATGCCGGGTATCCGTGCATGCCGGGTGGTGGAGCGCAACCCGGTGGGCCGCAACAGCGAGCGGCTGCTGGTCGAGCAGGAAGGCGAGTTCCGCTTCATGCGGTTTGCGCAACCGCTGAAACTGCAACTCGAAATCGAGCACGAGGGCCGCCGCGTGGCGTTTGCACGTGCCCTGAGTTTCGATCTGGGCGTGCTCAGGGGACGCGCACTGGAAAGGTTCGAAGGCCGCTACGAACTGCAGCCCGGACCTGCACGCGGCACGGTGAACCTGCACTATGCGGCTCTCATCGTCTCGCGCCTGCCGCCTCCGCCGGGCATTGGCACGGTCGCGGTGCGCCGCAACCTGGAGGCGCAATTGCGAGCGGTGGTCGATGAATGCGAGCGGCGTGCCGCCACACCCGGGCGCCAACGCGCCGTTGCTGGCGAACGCTAGTTGCTTCACGAGTGGTGCAGCAGGAGCGGGTCGCAGATGAAGATCCCCGAGTCTGTCCTGGTGGTGATCTACACGGCTGGCCTCGACGTGCTGTTGCTCGAGCGCGCCGACCACCCGGGTTTCTGGCAATCCGTCACGGGCAGCCTCGACGCGCCGGACGAAGACCTGCGCCGGACCTGCGCGCGCGAGGTGGCCGAGGAAACGGGCCTTGCCGTTGCCCCGGAGCGCTTTGACGACTGGGCGCTACAGCATCGCTACGAAATCTATCCGGAGTGGCGTCATCGTTATGCGCCCGCCGTTACGCATAATGCGGAGCATGTCTTCGGACTCTGTGTGGATGAACGCTTTTTGCCGCGGCTGGAGCCGCGTGAGCACCGGGCGAGCTGCTGGTTGCCGTGGCGCGACGCTGCCGATGCATGCTTTTCGTGGACCAATGCCTCTGCGATCCGTGAACTGCCACATCGCGTTCGCGGCTAGCCTGGCAGCGCTGGCACTGCTCGGCGGCTGCGCGACGCCGGCCGATCCGTACGCTGCAGCGCCGGCGAGCCAACTGCTCGCTCAGTCCGACGCGCTCGGCGACTGCATGCGTCGGCTGCAGGCCTTCGACGCGCGCGTCGATGCGGCAGGCCGCCGCGATGCCGAAGCGCCACGCGTCGACGGCTACCCGTTCCTGCGCGTCGATCGTTACACCGCATTCAGTGCGCCGAGCCAGGCCGATCTGCAAGCCCTGGCCCAGGCGAAGCTTGATCGAATGGCGGCGCTGGATGCCGAGGCGCGCGGCTTCGAGGCCACCAACACGCGCGTCGGTATGGAAGAACAGGCTGCGCTCGACGCCTGCCGCGGCCGCCTCGTCGCAGCCACTCGCGCCGAGGCGCAGCGCGTGACCCAGGCGGCGCGACCGCCCGATGCGTACAGCGACGCGGCGCGTGTCCTTGGCCTGTATCCCATAACCCAGATTCCGTTCTCGTGGGGTGTGGCGGGGTGGCAGCAGGCAACGCGCGAGCTGTACGCGACGCCGTTTCCCGAGGTTCCCGTGCGTGGCGAGCGCATTCGCTACGTCCCTGCCGACGGGGTCCCTGATCGGGTCGCGGGGCAGTTGCCATCAGACGGTGGTACTGCGACGGCCTTCCGCATGCCCGCCGTCACGCCGGCGCGGGCAAGGCAGTTGCTGCAGCAGCATGCACCGGTGCTGGTCGTCGATACCGTCGATGACAATGACCGCATCGGCGGGCTGGCGTGGCGCATGAGCGGCAAGGACCTGTTCATCTTCGTCGACATCACGTCCCCGACGACGTACGCGCGCGTCGCCTGGACAGAGGTCGGCGGGACCGCAGCCCTGCAACTGGTCTACACTTTCTGGTTTCCCGCGCGCCCGGCGGCCCATCCGCTCGACTTTGTGGCCGGTCATCTCGACGCGGTGGTCTGGCGCGTCACGCTCGACGCGGAAGGCCGGCCATTGGTGTACGACTCGATCCACGCCTGCGGCTGCTTCCACATGTTCTTCCCGACCGAACGTGTGCGCGAACGGCCCCGGCCGCTTGAACACGAAGCCCCGTTTGACGAGACGATGTTCTCGCCACAGGTCGTGCGCAGCCCCGGACCGGGCGAGCGCGTCATCGTCTACCTGGGTTCGGGCGATCACAACATCCAGCGCGTCGCCGTCGACTCCCCGACGCCGGCGCCCGGGATGCCGTATCGCATCGCCGACGAGAACTCGCTGCGCGCATTGCCGCTGCCGGCCGCGGCGGGAGGGGGTACCCGCAGCCTCTACGCGCCCGACGCGCTGGTGCCGGGCTCGCAACGACTGGAGCGCTTCATTTTCTGGCCGATGGGTGTTCCGTCCGCGGGCCAGATGCGTCAATGGGGCCACCATGCGACCGCGTTCATCGGGCGCCGCCACTTTGATGATCCACGTCTGATAGAGCGCTATTTCTTCATTGCGCCTGGCGCCGACTGAGCGAAACTGGAAACATGCAACTTCGCGTCGCGACGTACAACATCCACAAGGGCGTGATGGGTCTGCGCAAGCGCTCGCGCATCCACGACCTGCGTGTGGCCCTGAATTCGATCGATGCCGACATCGTGTTCCTGCAGGAAGTGCAGGAACGCAATGAACGGATGGCGCACCGCCCGGGTCATCACAATGGCACGCAGCTCGACGTGCTGTGCACCGGCGGCTACCTGCACCGTGCCTACGGCATGAACGCGGTGTATCCGCACGGACATCACGGCAACGCGATCGTCTCGCGCCACACGATCGGGCAGCACCTGAACCACGACATCTCCGACCATGCGCTGGAAAAGCGTGGATTGCTGCACGCGATATCGCACATCGATACACCGCGTGGCGAGTTCGACATCCACCTGATCAACACGCACTTCGGCCTGATCAAGCGAAGTCGCGTGCGCCAGGCCGAGTTCCTGATCGATTTCGTGCGCAGCGAGGTTCCCGAGAACGCGCCGCTGATCATCGCTGGCGACTTCAACGACTGGCAGCAGGGCGTCGACGACATCCTGCACCGGGAACTCGACGTGTTCGAGGCCGCCGCGGACTTCAATCGTCGCCAGCGCCGGGGCCGGGTGCTCGATCGCCTGCTGCCGTGGCGCAACGGCTCGCGCACGATGGTCGCCCGTACCTATCCGAGCGTGATGCCGTGGCTGACGCTCGACCGCATCTACGTGCGCGGATTCAAGGTGCGGGACGTGAGCGTGCCGCGCGGTATCGAGTGGTCGCAGCGCTCGGACCACATGCCGGTGATCGCCGACCTCGAGGTCGTGTGACCGAGGGCGCGCTGCCGGCACGCCGGCGCCCGCGCTTCGACATCACCACGCGTCCGCTGATCTACGGCGGCAACCGCGTGCGGTTGCTCGAAAACGGCGACGAGTTCTTCCCGCGCCTGCTGGCTGCCATCAACAGCGCGGCGCGTTCGGTTCACCTCGAGACCTACATCTTCGCCGAGGACAACATCGGCCTGCGGGTCGGCGATGCGCTGGCTGCCGCTGCCGATCGCGGCGTCGCGGTCCGTGTCGTCGTCGACGGTTTCGGCACCGGCGCCTATGCCGACGCGCTGAAGGTCCGCCTCGAATCGATGGGTGCGCAGGTGGTGATATTCCGGCGCACACGCTGGTGGCGCCTGGAACGAAAGCTGCTGCGGCGGATGCACCGCAAGCTCGTGCTGATCGATGACCAGCTCGCCTTTGTCGGCGGCATCAACATCGTCGACGACCATCATCACCCGGATCCGGAGCCGGCGCAGTTGGGGCCGCGCTACGACTACGCGGTGATGTGCGAAGGCCCGATCGTCGCGTCGATTGCGCTGGCGATGAAGCGGTTGTGGTGGACGCTGCAACTGCTGCAGGTCGGTCGCCGCCCGGGACCGCTGCCCGGGATGACGCTGGAAAACGTGCCCCCACCGATTGCCAAAGGCGTACGCGCGTCGCTGCTGCTGCGCGACAACCTGCGCAACCGACGGACGATCGAAGCGGCGTACCTTGATGCCATTGCGACCGCCCGCCATGAGGTGCTGATCGCTTGTGCCTACTTCCTGCCCGGTCGTACCTTCCGAAAGGCGCTGATTGAGTGTGCCCGCCGGGGCGTCCGCGTTTGCCTGCTCGTGCAGGGACGCATCGAGTACGCGCTCCAGCACTACGCGCAGGAGGCGCTCTACGCCCAGCTGCTCGACGCGGGCATCGAGGTCCACGAGTACGGGGCGAGCTACCTGCACGCCAAGGTCGCGGTTGTGGATCAGACCTGGGCCACTGTGGGGTCGAGCAACATCGATCCCTACAGCCTGCTGCTGGCGCGCGAAGCCAACGTCGCGGTTTTTGACGGCTCGTTCGCAGGCACGCTGCGCGCCTCGCTTGTACGAGCCATCGAACAGCAGTCCCGGCGCGTGCTGCCGCAAAGCTTCGCCGGGCGCGGTCTGCTGCGCCGCACCGGCAACTGGATCGCCTATGGCATCGTGCGGTTCGGGGCGGTCGCGCTGGCCGGGGGGCGGGATTACTAGGCTGCGGGACCCCAATTGCGCCGGAATCCCACGGCTTTTCCGGCCGTGCGCCGCGGCGGGGTGCGTCAATCTGGCGCTGTCCGCATCGCTCCACAGGCGCGCCCATGTCCAACTCGTCGGCCCCTTCGCAACAGAACTCCCTGTCCTCCACGGAACTCGGAGAGCACGAAGCCACCCGCGGTGTGGTGACCGCCGTGCTGTTCGGCGCCGGCCTCTGGTGCGCGATGATCGGCGTGCTGAACTGGGCCCTGAACTGATCGCCTGATCGCGCCGCAGCCGCCTGGCCGCGGCTGTTCCGCCGCCTTTCCCGACCTCGTCGCTCGCGAAGACCTGCCGGTCTCGGATACGCTCGCGCGATGCGTGCAGCGTCGCTGAGTGCGTGGGTGGCCGGCTTTGTCGCGGTGCTGGTGGGCTACACCAGCTCGGCGGTGATCGTCTTCGAGGCCGCCCGTGCTGCCGGTGCAAGCGCGGCGCAGACGGCGTCCTGGATGTGGGCGCTCGGCATCGGCATGGGGCTCACGACCATCGTGCTGTCGCTGCGTTACCGCATGCCGGTGCTGACCGCGTGGTCGACACCGGGCGCGGCGCTGCTGATCACCAGCGTCAGCGGCGTCCCGATGGCGGAAATCATCGGCGCCTTCGTGCTGACCGGCCTGGCGATCGTCGCGATCGGACTGAGTGGTGCGTTCGACCGCCTGATGAAGCGGCTGCCCGCGGAACTGGCGGCTGCGATGCTGGCCGGCGTGCTGTTGCGCTTCGGGCTCGAGGCCTTTGGGGCGTTGGCGACACAGTTCACGATGGTCTTCGCGATGTTCGTCGTCTACCTGATCGGCAGGCGCGCGTGGCCGCGCTTTGCAGTCCCCGCGGCGCTGGCGGTCGGCGCGTCGATCGCGGGCGCGCTCGGCCTGTTCGGCGCATTCGAGTGGCCAGCGGGCCTGACGCGGCCGGAGTTCGTGACGCCGGAGATCTCATGGTCGGCGGCGATCGGCATTGCCCTGCCGTTGCTGGTCGTGACGATGGCTTCGCAGAACGTGCCCGGCGTCGCTACGCTGCAGGCGCACGGCTACGCGCCGCCGGTCTCGCCAATCATCACAACGACCGGTGTAGCCACGACCCTGCTCTCACCGTTTGGTGGCTATACCTTCAACCTGGCGGCGATAACGGCAGCAATCTGCATGGGCCCCGAGGCCCATCCTGATCCGGCGCGTCGCTACACGGCCGCCGTTGCGGCGGGCCTGCTCTACCTGCTGGTGGGGATGTTCGGTGGCGCCGTATCCGGCGTGTTCGCCGCGTTCCCGCGCGAGCTCGTGCTCGCGATCGCGGGACTGGCTCTGCTGGGGACGATCGGCAACGGCCTGGCGGGAGCGCTGAAGGGCGAAAGCACGCGCGATGCGGCGCTGATCACCTTCGTCGTCACCGCTTCCGGTGTGACGCTGTGGTCGGTCGGGTCGGCATTCTGGGGACTGGTCGCCGGCCTGCTCGCGCTCGTGGTCCGTGGCTGGCGCGCCGGCTGAGGGTGTCAGTCGCCACCGCCCCCGCCACAGCCGCCGCCATCCCCGCCACCGCCGTCGCCCCCGCAGCCGCTGCCACTGCACCCGCCACCGCAGCCCCCGCCGCATCCGATGTCGCTGGCGCAGTAGGTCGCGCTGCTGCCGGCGGCGGCGAGGTGCGTGCAGTTGAGCGTGTAGCTGAAGCCGTCCGGGATCGCGAGGCGTCCATCGATTGCAAAGAGCAGGGGCACGGAGGTAGCGGCCAGCGGATTGATGCCGGCGCGCTGGCACGCCATTCGCCAGGTGCGCTTGATGCCGTCGCTGGCCATCGTGCGCGAGCGCATCGCCTCGGTCGGCGTGTGATGCAGGAAGCGTCCCAGAGCCTGTCTGCAGAACGCCTCGTAATTTCGCGTGAACAGGATGAATTCGTGCCAGGCGATATCGACCACTTGTGACGGCATCGCCAGCAGGCGTTGGCCGGCCTTGCGGCTCAGGTGGAAGTACTCGCGCAGGGCGTCGAAGACGAGATCGAGGTCGGCGTCGGAGAGGTGCGGGTAGCGTTTGCGTACCCGCTCGCGGATGCCGCGCGGGAAGACGTAATCATCAATGAAACCTTCGCGGGCATGTCGGCTGCGCTGCTGCACAATGGCGGCCAGCACGATGGCGCCGATGATCGCGAATCCGATGAGGAAGGGTGTCACGGTCATGTCTCCTTTCTGTTGTTCTTGTTTTTATCTTCTTGTTATCGGCCTGGCACCGTCGCCCTGAAGCGTATGACCCCTTGATGACCGCGCCATGACACGCGCTGCCGATCTCGTCTGCCAGCGTCCGGAAGGCCTGTACTGCCCCGCGGGGGACTTCTACATCGATCCGTGGCGACCGGTCGGGCGGGCCGTCATCACGCATGCACACGGCGATCACGCGCGGCCCGGCCATGCCGACTACCTCGCTGCGGACGACGCCCGCGAAGTGCTGCGCACGCGTCTCGGCGAGATCCGCCTGCAGACCGTGCGCTACGGCGAGTCGATCGACATCAACGGCGTACGCGTCTCGCTGCATCCGGCCGGACATGTGCTGGGATCGGCCCAGGTGCGCATCGAGTACCGCGGCGCAGTGTGGGTCGTCAGCGGCGACTACAAGACCGGGCCTGACGCCACCTGCGTTCCCTTCGAGCCGGTGCACTGCGATGTCTTCATCACCGAGTCGACGTTCGGGCTGCCGATTTACCGCTGGGCGCCGCAGGAGCAGGTCTTCGCCGAAATCAACGCCTGGTGGTCCGGCAACGCCACCGAAGGAAAAACGTCGGTGCTGTTCTGCTATGCGTTCGGCAAGGCGCAGCGGGTCCTCGGCGGCGTCGATCCGTCGATCGGCCCCATCGTCGTGCACGGCGCGGTCGAGCCGTTGAACCGTGCCTACCGCGCCAGCGGCGTGGCACTGCCGGCCACACAGCTCGTCTCAGAGACATCTCGCGCTGAAGTCGCTCGTGCGCTGGTGCTGGCGCCGCCGTCTGCGGCCGGCTCGCCCTGGCTACGCCGCTTCGGCGACTATTCGGATGCATTCGCCTCAGGCTGGATGCAGGTGCGCGGCGCTCGGCGCCGACGCGCTCTCGATCGCGGCTTCGTGCTGTCGGATCACGCCGACTGGCCGGGACTGCAGGGCGCAATTGCCGCCACCGGTGCGAGCCGCGTCATCGTGACCCACGGGCAGGTCGCGACGATGGTGCGCTGGCTGCGCGAGCGCGGGCTCGACGCCGAGGCATTCGCGACCGAGTTTGGCGATGAATTGGCCGACGGCGACGTCGCCGCTGCAATTGCCGATAACGATCAAGAAACAACGAACACGCCGGGGGAACCAGGGGATGACGATCGCGCTGAGTGAACTGTGGACTGGCGTGGCCGCGCTGATGACGATACTGCTCGGCGTGCGGATCAACCAGTGGGTGCCGTTGGTCGGCCGTTACAGCATTCCGCCGGCAGTGACCGGAGGCCTGCTCATTGCGATCGTGCTTGCCGTACTCGGCGTCTTGTTCGAATTCAAGGTGACTTTTGGCGACACGCTGCGCAATGCGTTGCTGCTGATTTTCTTTGCCGCGCTCGGATTGACGGCCAAGTTCCGGCGCCTGACGACAGGCGGTGCGGCCGTGGCCGGAATGTGCCTGCTGATTGCCCTCCTTGCCGTCGCGCAGTCGGCCGTCGGCGTGGCGATCGCGACGGCTTTCGGGAGGCCGGCCGCACTGGGCGTGTTTCTTGGGAGCGTGGCTTTCCTCGGAGGGCACGGCACGACGGTCGCCTGGGCGGAGGCCGAACAGGCGGCGAATCTTCCCTATGCGCTGGAGATCGGCATGGTCTGCGCAACGTTCGGCCTGGTTTCCGGGGCGATCGTCTCCGGCATCGTGGGCACCCGCCTCGCGGAACGCGCGACACGGGAACACGGAAAGGTGACCGCGACAAAGGAAGCGACTGAGCCGGAGTGGCCGCAGAAACCGCTCGACTCGGATCGCTGGATCACGGTGCTGCTGTGGATGGCGCTCAGCATCGGGTTGGGGCTCGCCGCACGGCCGATCGTTGGCGCCGCGCTTGGAGTGACGATTCCCGCGTTCCTTGCCGCGCTGCTTGCGGCCGTGCTGGTGACCAACGTGGCCGATCTGGTGCGCCTGCGCATCGATCTCGTTGGCGCTGACCTGGTCGGTACCCTCGCGCTGCGCGTGTTTCTCGCGATTGCGATGCTGGGCCTGCAGCTCGCAGCGGTCGGCGACTCGGTCGGCATGATTGCCGCAGCGGTGGTGGCCCAGGTCGTTCTGACCGCGTTGATCGGAGCGCTGCTGGTGTACACGCTGCTGAAGGGGCACGAAGGCGCAATCGGGGCGGCTGGCTTTGTCGGTTTCGGACTGGGTGCGATGCCGGTAGGCCTCGCGGCAATGCAGCGGCTGGTGCTGAATTACGGCGCTGCGCCGCGCGCGTTCCTGGTCATCACGCTGGCCGCGTCGCTGTTCACCGATACCGCGAATGCACTGATCGTGCAGACCTTCCTGACTTGGTTCGGAAAATAGGGGTGGGATGCGCGAGTTCGTCGAGCTCTTCCACGCCGTCGACGTCTCGACCTCGACTGCTGCGAAGGTCGCGGCACTGCGGCGTTATCTGGCGACCGCCAGCGATCGGGATGCCGCCTGGGCGGTGTACTTCCTCGCGGGCGGCAAGCCGCGGCAGACGGTGGGATCGCGCGTGCTGCGCGACTTCGCACTCCACGCGAGCGGGATCTCCGAGTGGCTGTTCGACGAGTGTTACGCTGCGGTTGGCGACCTGGCCGAAACCATTGCGCTGCTGCTGCCGCCGCCGATCCACGAGGTGACTGGCACCCTGGCGCAGTGGATCGAGGAGCGACTGCTGCCGCTGCGCGGCCGGCCGCCCGAGGAGGTAACGGCTTCACTTCAGGCCTGCTTCGAGCAGCTGACGACGCTGCAGCGATTCGTCTTCGTCAAGCTGATCGGTGGCGGGTTTCGCGTCGGCGTGTCGAAGCTGCTGGTGATCCGGGCGTTGGCCGAGCACGCCGGGCTCGATGCCAAGGCGGTCGCGCAGCGCATGATGGGCTACACGGACAACACGGTGCGCCCCGAGGCTGCGCGATACCGCTTTCTCGTTGCTGCTGAAGAAACAGGCACCTCGGCGGCGCATCCGTACCCTTTCTTTCTTGCACATCCGCTGCATCTGCCGCTCGGCGATTTCGAGCGCGAACTCGGTTCGCCGGCGGCCTGGCTGGTCGAATGGAAGTACGACGGCATCCGCGCACAACTGGTGCGGCGCGCGGGGCAGTCATGGCTATGGTCCCGCGGCGAGGAACTGATCGGCGAAGGCTTTCCCGATGTGATGGAGTCGGTGGCACGGCTTCCCGACGGCACGGTGTTCGACGGCGAAGTCGTCGTCTGGCGTGACGACGGCCCGCTGTCGTTCGCGTTGCTGCAGAAACGCATCGCCCGCAAACGGATCACGGCCAAGGTGCTGCAAGAGGCGCCGGCGCGCTTCATCGCGTTCGACCTGCTCGAACTGGGCGGTGAAGACTGGCGCGCTCGACCGCAGCGCGAGCGGCGCGCCGCACTGGAGGCGACGGCCGCCGAAGCCGGTCTCACCGTATCGCCGCGCGTCACCGGCTTGACGTGGGAGGAGCTTGCAGGCCTGCGCGCGGAATCCCGCGCCCGTGCCGTCGAAGGCCTGATGCTGAAGCATCTCGATGCGACCTATCGCATCGGTCGCACCAAGGACGCGGGCGGCGCCAACTGGTGGAAATGGAAGATCGATCCCTACACGATTGATTGCGTGCTCGTTTATGCGCAGGCTGGACATGGGCGCCGCGCCAGTCTGTACACGGATTACACGTTCGCCGTGTGGGATCGCGCGCCGCGTGATCCAGGCGAAGTGCGGAGCTATGTCGAGGCGATCGCCGCCGGCGGCACGCCGGCGGCCGCTCAGGCCCGGGGCCTGCCGGTGCTGGTGCCCTTCGCGAAGGCCTATTCGGGCCTCACCGATGAAGAGATCCGGCGCGTCGATGCGGCGATCCGGAAGGGCACGATCGAACGATTCGGCCCGGTGCGGAGCGTCACACCGAGCCTTGTCTTCGAACTCGGCTTTGAAGGGATCCAGCGCAGCCCGCGCCACCGCAGCGGCATCGCCGTGCGGTTTCCGCGGATTCTGCGGTGGCGCACCGACAAGCCCTTGCATGAAGCGGACACGATGCTGACGCTCAACGCGCTGATCGCTGGCGCGGCGTAAGCAGCACGTTGACTGCCGTCGGCCGGACCGAGCGCTTCAACGCAGCAGCGAGCATTCACGCAGCCGCGAGCATCCGGAGCGTCGCCTACCGCACGGCCACAAACTCGAGGCCCCGTCACTGGCGGCCCCTGGTCAACCGCCAGCTAACGACCGGGAGCGCGGGATTGCCGCCGTAGCACTGCGGAGTAGCTTTGCGCGCATCTATCTTCCGGGCACCCGGCTCGAACGCTGGGCCGACCTTCTGTCTGGCAAGGAGGAAACCATGAGCGCAATGAAGTGGCTGCCGATCTTGTTGACTGGATGCACGCTGGCGTTCAGCGCCACTGCCGACGAGACCTGCAACTCGCCGTACATGTCGAAGCTGATCAAGGGGCAGGAGGCTTACGTCCACGTCTGGACGCTCGGCGTCGAGGGACTGGGCGACGGCTTCGACAAACTGGTCACGATCAACGTTGATCCAAAGTCGAAGAGTTTCGGCAAAGTCGTCAACAGTGTCTCCGTCGGGGCGCGCGGCGAGGCCCACCACATGGGATTCACCGACGACCGCCGCTACCTGTGGGCCGGCGGCCTCAGCAACAACCAGATCTACGTGTTCGATGTCGGCGCTAATCCCGCCAAGCCGAAACTCGTGAAGACGATCAGTGATCTCGGCGCCAAGTCGGGGTTCGTGGGACCGCACACGTTCTACGCGATGCCAGGGCGGATGCTGATCGGCACGCTGTCGAACACCAAGGACAGCGGTGGCCGCACCGGCATGGTCGTCTACAACAACAAGGGCGAGTTTGTCGCCAAGTACGATCTGCCCACAGGCGACATCGGCGGCGTCATGGGCGACGGCTACGGCTACGACGTCGCGATCAATCCGTCGAAGAACGCGCTGCTGACCTCGAGCTTCACCGGCATCGACAATTACCGCCGGCCGCTTGGCGATGTGGTCGCCGACGCCGCGGCGATGAAGCGCTTCGGCAACACGATGGTGCTGTGGGACC
>Ga0316613_10000384_pt1 | contig 38842 bp, 32 predicted proteins | sample OWC_soil_day10_C_2_FD_207647 | JGI IMG/M metagenome (GOLD analysis project Ga0316613, IMG submission 207647) | Wetland soil microbial communities from Old Woman Creek delta, Ohio, United States - OWC_soil_day10_CT_b | ecosystem: Environmental > Terrestrial > Soil > Wetlands | place: USA: Ohio...
ACAATGTCAGCTACATATAACGGAGCTACGGTCGAATCCATGATTGACGCAGTCGTCTACGTAGATGGAGACAGCACAAGCAGCTATACGGCTGATGGTCTCACGATAACGTCTTCGACCGATAACACCTCTGGCGTATATGCTAAAAACGGTGCCACTGTAACACTATCCAATGTATCGATTACTACCAGCGGCAATGATAGTACTGGGTATACTTGTCAATTGAACGGTGGCTCCGGGCTGACTGACGCCTTAGGCTCCCAGTATGGCCTTGATGCTGCAGTATATGCTAACAACGGCGGCACAATAACCATTACCGGAGACTCGTCAATAACTACCAGTGGCCTTATTGCGAATGGCGTATATGCCACCTATGACGGAACCATCTATGTAACCGGCACCTCGGATAATCATATTACGATAGATTGCACCGGATTAAACGCTCACGGGGTGGATACAACCTATGGCGGTACTGTATATCTTACTTACGTGGATGTCACCACTTCAGGCGCCCATGCGTCAGGGATTGCTACAGACTTTGGCGGTGGCAGTGTCTACGTGGATAATTGTACTGTGAATGTGACTGGCTCAAAATCTGCGGGTATTTATTCTTGCGGATACGGTGACGGTTATATCTATGTCACGGATTCCACTGTTGTTTCCGAACTAGATGCAGGGTTGGCGGTGGCATCAGCCGGCTGGCTTGAAGTTTACAATTCCTCCATTACAGGGGTAAATGCACTTAGCGTAATGTTCAGCGGCGACTCTACCGACGAAACCGATCCCATTATCATTGACGGTAGTTCGCTCACATCAACGTCAACCACCGAAGGCGCGATTATTTGGAGAAACGGTAACAGCACGGTTACTTTACAAAATGGGACGACAGTTTCATCCGCAAGTGGGATCTTGGCGGAAGCTGGAGACTTCTTTGGCTCTGACCCCAGTACGGCGACTCTGGAATTGATTAACGAAACACTAACCCAAGGTTACGAATTGCTTGCCGACAGCGGCAGCACGCTAGCTACCCTGTTGGAAGAAGGCACCACTTTTACCGGCTGGACAAGCGGGGATGTATCTATGTCTGTTGACTCTACCAGTACATGGAATGTCAGCGCCGATTCAACTGTTACAAGTCTTACTAACAACGGAACTGTAAATCTTTTGTATTCCAACGGCACCTATTATTCCATTACCGACTCCGGGGATTTATCCGGCAGCGGCACCTTCAATATGAATATCGATCTCAGCGACACCTCCCTGCTTAACACAATCACCGTCGACGGCACTACCAGCGGTACTTATGCGATTTACTTTACCGGGCAAAACGCCGCTTACTTAGCGTCACACTCCCTTACCAGCCCGATATTGGTACTCTCCAGTGGCTCCAGTACCGCCACAGTTACTGGCGGCGGAGACTTTGGCGCATATCGCTGGTCTATAGCCAGTGGTTCAACCTTATCCTCCAGCTATAGTAGTTCCGACTACTATCTTTACAATACATATACTCCTTCCAATCCTGCCTATGCTGCTATCGCCACCAGCGCATCCAACGTTGCCGCCTGGTACGGCGAATTAAATGAGATTGGAAACCATATGAGCGAACTGCGTACGACCAGTCAATACAACGACGATTTCTGGTCCCGGATCTATTCGAACAAATTCAAGGTAAAACCGAATGACGGACAATCCTTTAACGAAGTAATGGGTGGTTTTGAAGTAGGTAAAGATAATGCCAGTTCCTTTGATGGCGGCAAGCAAGTTACCGGGTTCCTCGCTGGCGGAGGCAAAGCGGACAACTCCTTCAGCACCGGCGGCTCAGGCACTGTCGACAGCTACTATGCAGCAGCTTACAGCAGTTGGATTAAGAATGACGGCTCTTACTTCGATCTCATCGGCAAATACAATTCCTTCAGCAATAAATTCTCGGCAACACTGTACGGTAGCAGCATTACCGACACCGCCGACTACCATAGCAACGGCTTTGGCCTGTCGGCGCAAATCGGCAAACGCCTAGAACAAGGCAATGGTGTCTTCTTCGAGCCGCAAGCCGCCTTATCCGCCCTATGGTCCGGTTCGGCGAACTACACCAGCACAAATGGTCTGGCTATTAGTTTACCTAGTTCTTCCACACTGCAATTCAAGCTGGGAGGTACTTTCGGAAAGAAAACAACTATTAACGGAGTCAGCCAACAGGTTTACGGAAAGCTTGCCTGGGCACAGAACTTCTCTAACAGCAACGATATTACCATTGATGGAGCGACTTTCGATACCAGTCTAAAAGGCAGCCAAGTGGTCGCCGGTTTAGGTTTCATTCAGGAAGTCGGTAGCCATGAAATTTACATTAATCTAGAAAAATCCTGGGGGAGCGCACTTAACTATTATGGAGGTAACCTCGGTTACCGTTGGAAATTCTAAACCTAAAATGTATAAGGCACAAACAAAAAAATCACCTGCGGAAAACTCCGCCAGGTGATTTTTTTATACACATAATATAACGAACTATATTAGAGATCTTTTTCGTAATTTCCTACCAGGTTAGCAAGCGCGATGGACAACATTTTAGCTTCAAAAGTGTCGGACCGGGAAGTTAATACCACTGGTTTCGCCGCCCCTAATACCAGTCCGGCTATCCGGCAACCGCCAAAATACACCGCTGCTTTTGCCAGAGCATTGCCTACCTCAATGTTTGGCACCAGGAGAAGATCAGCCTTTCCGGCTACCTCACTGTTTGTTAGCCCCTTATGGGCAGCCGCCTCAACAGCCATGGCGATGTCTAAAGCCAACGGACCGTCAACAATAAAATTCTTTATTTGTCCCCGTTCCGACATTTTAGCCAGAGCGGCTGCATCAAGCGTTGCCGGCATATCCGGATTTACGACTTCGACTGCCGCCAGCGCCGCAACCCGCGCCGGTTTTTTCCCCAGCACATGCATAAGACTGTTGCAATTACGGAGAATCTCTACCTTTTGCGCTAAGTCCGGGCGAATATTCATGGCACAGTCGGTCATAACAACCAGCCTGTCATATCCCTTTGCTTCGATTACAAAAGAATGGCTTAAGAGTCGCCCGGTGCGGAGACCCACTTCCTTGTCCAGTACCGCCCGTAAAAGTTCAGCCGTACTTAACAAGCCTTTCATAAGAATGTCCGCATGACCACTTGATACAAGTGATACCGCTTTAAGCGCCGCCTTGCGGGTATCGGGTTCATCGATTACCCTGATCTTGGATAAATTCATCCCCATTTCACTGGCTAACGAATTGATCTTCGCGGCATCGCCCACTAAAATAAAAGTAGCGATTTCCAGTTCCATGGCTCCCCGTACAGCTTCAAGCACAGCATCATCGTGCGCAGCTGCAACCGCCACCCTGGCGGGAGGAATTTCCTGAGCTGCATTCATAACTTGGTTAAAATTCTTTAACATGCTTCCTAGCCTCCAAAGTAACGCATACTCGTTTTTTTCCACTCACGGGTACTATAAAGAATCACATAATGTTCTAGTCCGGTTTCCGCAGCTAAGCGTGCCACAAAGTTCTGGCACTCATCCCTGGTTTGACCGTGAATCATTGTATAAAAATTATAAGGCCACTCGGAATGGGCCACCCGTGCATAACAATGACTAACTAATGGATAAGAAATCATTACTCTCGCCACATTCTTTATTTGTCTCTCCGGAACCAGCCAGGCACACAGCGCATTTGCCGCATACCCTATTTGGCGATGCCGGAGAACCGCCCCCAGTTTTCGTATTTTTCCTGATTTAAGGAACTTGTTGAGGCGACTGAGTAACTCTTCTTCATTAATTCCTACCGTATCAGCAATCTCCTTGAACGGTTGGCTAACCAAGGCTAAATCGTTTTGCATAGCGGCAATTATTTTCCTATCCATTTCGTCCAGCATAGCTTTTACTCCAAACTAAACTGTACATTTACCTTAAACTTTTCAGTCGCTGGTAGATTTAACAGCCGATTTACCCCTGGTAAAGTCTCTATTTCATTAATTATATTCTTTTCCTCTTCCTGACTCGACGTGATTAGGGTTATCCAAAGGTTAAAAATACCCTCTCGTTCATAGTTATGCGTAACTCCAGGATATTGATTTATGTACTCCGCTACGGTTTCCAGCTTATCTGGTTCTACATCAAGAGCTACCAGCGTTCCCTTATACCCCAAGCGCTCCGAGTTAAAAAATGCCCCAATCCGCCGAATATATCCGGCTGCTTTGAGCGTTCCAAGTCTCTTTAAAACAGTTTCCTCATCCGTACCCAATTCTTTAGCAATACGGGCATAGGGACGTTTATCAAGTGTTAAGGAATTTTGAATGCGATTTAGAAGGACTTTATCAAACTCTGTCAGCATAGTTTCCTCTTGATCCTATTTAAGCAAAGGACAGCCACGTGATCTGTCCTTACTATTTTAGCAAAATATGTTTAATAACGTCAAGTAACTCATTTCGGCCGCTGCCATTTACTGCCGAATATATCAGCGGTTCCTGCTCAGGCAGAAGCTTCAATTGGTTTCGTATAATACCTACATTTTTTTTTACAGCCATGCGGGAAATTTTATCTGCCTTGGTACAAAGAATCAGCACCGGCACACCGAGTTCTCTTAAATTATTATACGCCTCTATATCACTGGCCATTGGCGAGTGCCGAATATCAATCAATTGACAAACAAGCGCAAGGCGGTCTGATCCTGACAAATATTCATCAATAAATTTGCTCCACTGACGCCGGTTACCCCTCCCTGTCCGGGCATACCCATAGCCGGGTAAGTCTACCAGCCAAAACTCCTGGCGTTCGGTTTCATCGAGTTTCACCGCTACCGAGTAGAAATTCAGCGTCTGAGTCTTCCCAGGAGTTCCGCTGATACGGGCCAACCCCCCGTGACGGCATAGTGAGTTTATCAAGGAGGATTTTCCGACATTAGACCTTCCGATAAAAGCAATTTCCGGCATATCTCCTTCCGGATACTGATCGACTCTTACGGCGGAAGCCATATAGCGCGCATACAATACATTTATAGTCATGAGTCGGTCACCAAAGCGGTTTTCAGCACTTCATCCATGTGTTCGACAAGTAAAAATTCCAGACTGCGTTTGACATTGGTCGGAATCTCATCCAAATCACGTTTGTTTTCCTGCGGCAATATGACTTTTTGAATTCCGGCGCGATGAGCGGCAAGTACCTTCTCTTTTATACCGCCAACAGGCAATACCCTTCCGCGCAAGGTAATTTCTCCCGTCATGGCGATATTATTGCGAACCGGTTTGCCGGTTAGCGCAGAAATTACTGCGGTTGCCATAGTAATACCTGCCGACGGACCGTCTTTAGGTATGGCTCCTTCCGGTAAATGGACGTGAATATCACTTTTTTCATGAAATTCAGCATCTATGTTTAATTCTTTGGCTTTACTACGAATGTAGCTAAATCCGGCTTGCGCCGATTCCTGCATTACTTCCCCCAGCTGGCCGGTAAGTGTGAGCTTGCCTTTGCCCTTCATAGTCGATACTTCCACCGCCAATACATCCCCGCCTACTTCAGTCCATGCCAATCCGGTAGCAACACCTACTTCACTGGTACGCTCGGCCTGCCCATGACGGTATTTGGGAGCACCGAGGAAGGTATGCAGATTCTGGGCAGTTATTTTAACTGCTTTGCGCTTTTCCTGGACGATTTGGCGCGCAACTTTACGGCACAAAGTTGCAAAACTGCGCTCCAGGTTACGCACACCGGCTTCCCGGGTATAGTCGCGAATTACTTTTTGAACAGTTCCTTCGGATAGTACAATCTGCTCTTCCGTAAGACCATGCTCACGAATTTGTTTCGGTATCAAATAACGCTTAGCAATCTGTACTTTTTCTTCTTCGGTATAGCCTGCAATGTTAATAATCTCCATGCGATCCAGCAGCGGGCGGGGAATATTATGCATCGCGTTCGCCGTTACAATCCAAAGTACGCGAGAAAGGTCAAACGGCAATTCAATATAATGATCACTGAACGTATTATTTTGTTCAGGGTCTAGTACTTCAAGAAGCGCTGCGGACGGATCCCCTCGAAAATCAGCACTCATTTTGTCGATCTCATCCAGGAGAAAGACTGGGTTACGTGAACCGGCTGTACGCATTCCTTGCAGCACACGGCCCGGTAACGCGCCAACATAAGTCCGGCGATGACCGCGAATTTCAGCTTCATCCCTCACGCCGCCTAAAGATACTCGAACAAACTTACGTTCCATGGAACGGGCAATAGAGCGAGCCAAAGAAGTTTTACCTACTCCAGGCGGGCCTACCAGGCAGATAATCGGCCCTTTCATTTTTGCCGTCAGTTTTCGGATCGAAAGATACTCGAGTATCCTCTCTTTCACCTTTTCCAATCCGTAGTGATCTTCTTCTAAAACCGCCTCAGCACTGGTTATATCTAATCGATCAGTAGTCTCTTTCGACCAGGGCAGAGCCAGCAGCCAGTCTAGATATGTACGAATGACTGCACTTTCGGCCACCATCGGCGGCATTTTTTCCAGCCGGTCGATTTCTTTTTGAATTTTTTCGGCAACGTCTTTGGATAATTCCTGCTCCTTCATTTTCTGCCGATATTCATCGACTTCCGCCGTGCGGTCTTCTTTATCCCCAAGTTCTTTTTGAATAGCCTTTAACTGTTCCCTCAGATAATATTCTTTTTGGGTTTTTTCCATCTGTTTGCGAACCCGGACATTGATCTTTTTCTCTAATTCGAGAATTTCCATTTCCCTGCCAAGAATATCACAAAGCTTTTCCAGCCGTTCTTTAGTTCCAACGGCATCCAGTAATTGCTGCTTATCTTCAATTTTTAACGAAAGATGACTGGCAATAAGATCGGTGAGTCTGCCTGGTTCTTCGACCACCACAACCGACACCAGCGTCTCAGACGGAATTTTCTTGCTGAGTTTGACCCATTGTTCAAATTGGTGGATGACGGTTCTGGTAAGCGCCTCCACTTCTGAAGTCTTTTCGCCGAGTTCACGGTATTCTTCAATTTCAACCATATAAAACGGGTCTTGTTCCAAATAGTTGACTATTTTTGCACGATGTAAACCTTCCACCAGTACGCGGATGGTCCCTCCTGGAAGTTTTAAAAGCTGTTTAATCTCAACAACGGTGCCAACGGAGAATATATCGTCCGGTTCCGGTTTATCATTCTGGGCATCCCGTTGGGTTGCCAGCATAATTTCGCGTTCGTGTACCATCGCTTCTTCCAGCGCACTAATCGACTTTTCCCGACCCACATCGAGATGAATAATCATATATGGAAAAACTAAAATGCCCCTAAGCGGCAATAGCGGTATATTCCTTGTTGCCTTAGCCATAAGCTCTCCTCCTTCATACTAAAAACGATGACAACATTAGTTTCAGCTTCACTATTTATAAATATTCTCAAAGAACGTCAAAAAATCCTTTTAGACTGATTGTCTTTCCTGCCAGGTATTTAAATAATCTATGTTTCTTCGGTATCAAACCCCTCTATAAACAGTTTAATATTAGTTTACATACTCCTAACCTTCTAGCACATATAAGTATTCCCCTGCAAGTTTTGCAGAGGAATACACATTGTATTAAGCTTTAATGCCAGCCGCCGTTAATAAGTCGGGCGGTGAAGTGAATAACTCCAATCGTCGGACATCATTGAGCTTGACAAGAGCATTCTCGAAGACTGCCGACAGTGTTTCCACGGCAACCACTTCAATGCCGGCATCTTTATACATTTCCTGCCAATTTTCTTTGGGAATAATGACTTTGTGTGCCCCTGCCTGCTTGGCTGCCGCAATTTTAGCCGTTACCCCGCCTACCGGTTTCACAAAGCCGCGGATGGACATTTCTCCGGTCATAACCACGGTATTATCCACCGGAATATTGTTTACACCCGAATAAATTGCTGTAGCGACGGTAATGCCGGCAGAAGGCCCGTCAATAGGTCCTCCACCTGGGAAGTTTACATGTACATCATATTGGGAAAAATCAATGCCAAACTGGCTGGTCAAAACGGTAAGTACATTATCTAACGACCCTTTAGCCATACTTTTACGCCGCATGGTGCGTCCCGGCGTGCCGATTTCTTCTTCTTCGACCACCCCGGTAATTCTGACTATACCTTTACCTTGCGGATTAGGTCGTACAGAAGCCTCAATTTCAATAGTCGTACCGATATTCGCCCCATATACCGCTAACCCGTTAACAAATCCCACCTGCGGCTTCCCTGTAATCTTCTTTTCCGGACGCGGATTGTATTGGCCAAAGTTTACTACCCATTCCACATCAGCAACAGTAATTTGCGGACGATTGTCATTAAGCACCAGTCCTGCGGCAATTTGCACGACATTGACAGCTTCACGCCCGTTTGTGGCATAGCGCTTAATAACTTCGACCGCCCCATCGTCAATACCAACGTTGACTTTGCGCGCTGCATTCATAGAAATTAACCCGATTTCATCCGGCAATAAGGGCCGAAAGAATATCTCTACACATCTTGACCGAATAGCCGGCGAGATATCCTGCGGCATGCAGGTTGTTGCCCCAATAAGCCGAAAATCGGCCGGTAACCCGTTTTGAAAAATATCGTGAATATGTGTGGGTATGTTTAAATCTTCACTGCTATAGTACGAGCTTTCCAAAAATACTTTACGGTCCTCCAGCACTTTCAATAGTTTATTCATTTGTACAGGGTGAAGTTCGCCAATTTCGTCGATAAATAATACTCCGCCATGAGCTTTTGTTACTGCCCCAGGCTTAGGCTGCGGAATGCCTGCAATGCCAAGCGGCCCAGCCCCTTGATAAATAGGATCATGGACAGTGCCTATCAATGGATCGGCAATTCCCCGTTCATCAAACCGCGCTGTTGTGGCATCGAGCTCGATAAACTTAGCGTCCCCGTTAAATGGCGACAGCGAATTGAGTTTTGCTTCTTCCAGCACTAATCTAGCGGTAGCCGTCTTACCCACTCCAGGGGGCCCATATACAATAACGTGTTGAGGATTGGGTCCGCACAATGCCGCCCTGAGCGCTTTCAGCCCCTCTTCCTGGCCTACGATCTCACGAAAGGTATTTGGTCGCGTTCTTTCTGAAAGCGGCTCTGTTAATGATATTTCGCGCAGTCTTTGCAACTTATCCATTTCCTTTTTGGATTCCCGTTCCACCGCCACTCGGGTACCTTGTTGTGAGCGGAGAAGATTCCAGAAATAGAGCCCAATGACGATGGCGAAAAAAAACTGGATCAAAGTAATCAAATTTACGGCGTAATCCACTTTTCCAGCCTCCTTTCACAGCATCTAAGTGTGACTTTAGTATAGGCAAAAGACACTATTTTATCCCAGTGCACTTCCGCCAGATTTCGGCTGTTCTGTAAGAAAACACCTGTCCTTTACGTCAATAAAACGGAAACGTTCCGGCTAAGCCGGAACGTTATTGGTTACGCAGATTCTTCTTTTTTCTTGGTCTTTCGGTCTATAGTAACCATCATAGGCTCTTCTTTATTCTGTACAACTTCCTTGGTTACAATGCATTTTGCAACATCATTACGCGACGGCACATCGTACATTACATTGCGCATAATGCTCTCGATAATAGCCCGAAGGCCCCGCGCACCCGTATTGCGCTTCAAAGCCTCTTCAACAATGGCTTTGAGAGCCTCTTCCTTAAACTCAAGCTGCACATTATCGATTTCAAGGAATTTCTGATACTGCTTAACCAGAGCATTCTTAGGCTCAGTCAGAATACGGACGAGAGCCGCCTCGTCGAGTGCGTCCAGCGTAACAATTACCGGAAGCCGTCCGACAAATTCGGGAATTAAGCCAAACTTCAGCAAGTCTTCCGGCAAAATATGCCGCAATACTTCGCCTAGTATTCTTTTTTCCTTGCTCTTGACTTCGGCACCAAAACCCATTGTCTTCTTACCGGTACGCGAGCCAATAATTTTGTCAACACCATCGAAAGCGCCACCACAAATAAATAAAATGTTGGTGGTATCAATTTGGATAAATTCCTGATGCGGATGCTTACGTCCTCCTTGTGGGGGAACGCTGGCAACAGTACCCTCTAAAATTTTCAGAAGTGCCTGCTGCACACCTTCACCGGAAACATCACGGGTAATCGACGGATTTTCCGATTTGCGGGCAATTTTATCAACTTCGTCGATATAGACAATTCCCTTTTCAGCTTTCTCCACATCATAATCGGCCGCTTGAATGAGCTTGAGCAAAATATTCTCCACATCTTCGCCGACATATCCCGCTTCCGTCAATGAAGTAGCGTCTGCAATAGCAAAGGGAACATTTAATAATTTGGCCAGCGTTTGCGCCAGCAGCGTTTTACCACTGCCGGTTGGTCCAAGCATAATTATATTGGACTTCTGCAATTCAACATCGTCTACTTTGGACCCCATGTTAATCCGCTTATAATGGTTGTAAACAGCCACTGCAAGCGTCTTTTTTGCTTCGTCTTGGCCAATAACATATTGATCAAGGATATCCTTTATTTCTTTCGGTTTGGGGATATCCCTAAGTTCGAGCTCGACATCATCACTCAGTTCTTCCTCAATTATCTCGTTACACAGTTCGATGCACTCATCACAAATATAAACACCAGGACCAGCTACCAGCTTCTTTACTTGCTCTTGCAACTTACCACAAAACGAACATTTGAGTTGGCCCCTGTCATCCCCAAACTTCAACATATCCTCACCTCTTTACTTGGAATTCTCCTTACCCCTTTCATTACGTCGCACTACGGCATCAATGATGCCATACTCTACCGCCTGCTCACTGGACATAAAGAAATCTCGTTCCACATCGCGCTGAATTTTTTCCAGCGTCTGTCCTGTGTGGCGAACAAAAATATCATTGCCCAATTCGCGCAAGTGCAAGATTTCCCGGGCTTGAATTTCTATATCGGTAGCCTGTCCCTGAGCGCCGCCATGCGGTTGATGAATCATTATCCGGGAATTGGGTAACGCATACCTTTTCCCTTTTGCTCCTGCGGTCAGTAGTATCGAAGCCATACTTGCAGCCATTCCCATACAAATGGTAGACACATCCGGCTTAATATACTGCATGGTATCATAAATAGCCAGCCCAGAATAAACAACACCGCCCGGGCTATTGATATACAGATGTATATCTTTGTCAGGGTCTTCGGATTCCAAAAATAAGAGCTGGGCAACCACAACATTTGCTACATTGTCATCAATAGGTCCGCCAATAAACACGATTCGGTCTTTTAACAGACGAGAATAAATATCATAGGCCCGCTCACCGCGATTAGACTGTTCAACAACAACAGGTACAAAATTCATTTTTAAACACCTCGGTCCCTCAGCATAATCATATCTTATACTATTCTATTGCATCGGAATAGGGTTATTCCGTAACAACTGAATTAATAACAACCTCAGCTGCTTTTTTACGCAGGATGGATTTGGTAAGTGACTCAATCCGACCTTCTTGGATAATAATACGTTTTACTTCTTCCGCCGGTGCCTGGTAGGCCGCCGCCATAATGGCGATTTCAGCGTCTAAATCTTCCACACTTGCTTCCAACCCTTCGGCTTTAACGATGGCATCTAAAAGAAGTTCGGTTTTAACACTGTTTTTCGCAGCTTCCTGATAGTTTTCCCTCATGGTTTCCATCGTGGTATTCGTAAATTCCAAATAACGGTTTAGATTCATACCACTATTCTGGAGACGGATATCCATATCCTGGATCATATGGTCAATTTGGCTTTCCACCATGACTTCAGGAATATCTACTGTTGCGTTATCCACTGCCGCCTGAACAGCATTAGCGCGAAGCGTCCGCTCCACTTTATCCTCAGCCGCTTTTAAAAGATTATTCCTTACATCAGCCTTTAATTCCTCTACGGTATTAAATTCTCCGATGTCTTTTACAAATTCGTCGTCAAGATCAGGTATTTCCTTTCTCTTGACATCGGTTACTTTTACCTTAAATACGGCTGCTTTTCCAGCCAGCGGTTTTGCATGGTAATCTTCCGGGAAAGTAACGTTTACGTCGAGTTCATCCCCCGCTTTTGCACCAATCAGTTGGTCTTCAAAACCAGGAATGAAAGCACCAGCGCCGATTTCCAGCGGATATCCCTTGCCGCCGCCGCCTTCGAAGGCTTCGCCGTCCATAAATCCTTCAAAATCGATAATGGCAAAGTCGCCTTTCGCAATAACCGCATTCTCGGCAACAACCATTTTAGCATGACGATTGCGCAGTACATCGATTTGTTTATCAACCTCAGCCTCGTCCACTTCTGCTGAAGGCTTTTCCACTTTTAAACCTTTGTACTCGCCCACCGTAATTTCCGGTTTCGCAATCACAGTAGCTTTAAAGACAAGCGGTTGATCTTCGGTAAATGTTACTACTTCAAGATCCGGTCTGGCTACAGGCTCAATATTTTGCTCTTTAAGAGCTTCAATATAGGCTTGAGGTGCAATAATATCAAACGCTTCGTCTAATAATGCGTCCTTGCCAAGACGCATTTCCAGCACCTTGCGCGGCACTTTACCTTTACGAAATCCAGGTATATTTACTTTACCAGCCAGTCGTTGGTATGCCTTATTAATCGCCTTTGCCACTTCAGGCTGCGGAATTTCTAGCTCCAACACCGTTTTATGGGCATCTAATTTCTCTGCTGTAACCTTCATCTATGGAAATCCCCCTTATTAAATTACCGTTCCCTATTGCTAGTATTACCAATAATGGAACAAATGTTCAGGTTTCCCCGAATATGCCGTGAATTAAATAATACCATAAATATTTTACAAAAACAAGAGACAGGCAAAAACCCCCCGGGGAGATATCTCTGCCGGGGGTTCTTTCTACTTTATGGAGCGGAAAACGAGATTCGAACTCGCGACCCTCGCCTTGGCAAGGCGATGCTCTACCGCTGAGCTATTTCCGCATCAAATTATATTACATCTAAGACATTAATAATATATAACATATTTCCAGTGTTGTCAACATAATACGCCTAATACGCCTTTTTCATCATTGTTTGTGGAGTATGATCATTTTATAGCGGCACCCCTTCCCCACATGCAGCATATCATGTAAAAAATAATCTAAGGGGGGCTGGTTTTGTATTATCGGCTGCAAAATTACTGTAAGCTGGTGCGGGGGGCAAAACGAGGAGCTATTTACAACCTGCAGACCGGCAAGGTACACTCGATAAATCACGGAGCCTTAGAACTGCTTACTGCCTGCAACGCCCAACAGCTGGAGGATTTTCTTGATTTACAAGCTGATGAGGACAAAGCCTATGCAGACTTTCTTCATCGTTTAACAGAAGTTGGTCTCGGTTCTTTTTTTATTAATGAACCGACAAAAGGCAACGAACCTCTCCCCTCCCCGCAGGCGGCGAAGCTTGATTTTTTATGGCTGGAACTTACCAGCGACTGCAACAATCAATGTCTGCATTGTTACGCAACGAGCGGCCCGTGCACAAACACCGATTGTGTTCCTCATGAAAGATGGCTGTCTTTACTTACAGAAGCCCGAGCGGCAGGAGCAACCGCCGTTCAGCTCATCGGCGGTGAACCACTTCTTTATAAAGGCTGGCGGGAACTGATCGAAAAAGCCGGCGAGGAAAAATACGACTTTATTGAAGTTTTCAGTAATGCCACTCTAGTAACAGAGGATGATATTGCTTTTTTAAAGCAACACCATGTTAATTTTGCGACAACCATTTACGCTGATAACGCAGAAGTCCACGATGCGGTCACATTAAACCCAGGTAGTTTTGATAAAACCCTCACTGCAGCAAAAAAGATATTAGCCGCCGGCATTCCTTTGCGCATCGCATCCATAATAATGAAAGCCAATGAACATCAAGCGGAAAATATTATGCAGTTATGCGCCAGCCTCGGAGTTGAAGTTACCCCGCCGGATGTGGTGCGACCGACAGGACGCGGAGATGATGCCGGTCTACTGCCTAGAGCCTATGCCAAACAGCCCGTCAAACCGCCTTTCTATACAGATCCTTTTTCTTTCGCAAAAGCCCATCAACAGCACAGCTGTTTATGTGGCAAAATTGCGATTACCTCAAGCGGCGATGTTATCCCCTGTATTTTCGCCCGCAACCAAATCTCGGGCAACATATTAAGCACCCCCCTTGCTGAAGTACTTAACGGTCCAATATTAAAATCCTGCTGGCAAACCACTAAAGACGAAATAGAAAAGTGCAAGGATTGCGAGTATCGCTATGCATGTACCGACTGCCGCCCGCTTGCTCAAGGCTCCGATCCTCAAAAGCGCTGGCTGGCATGTTCTGCGGAATGCTCTTATAATCCCCACACAGGAGAATGGAAGGAGGCCGATTTATGTCCGAAGGCAGCAAGTACAAACCACCCAAATGGCAGCGTCCCGAATTAACAGGGCATACTCATACTAAGCAAGGTAAAGTTAGCGGCAGAGGCCCCATTGGCTGCCCGCCTACAGCAACTCCATGTCCGCCAAATTGTCCTCCGGTATATCCCCCTCCGCCTTGCTGCTATCCCGAAAGCGGCCATGTTCAGTGTAACCCGGCTACAGTATGCCGCCCCCGTTGCCATCCTTCTTATCCGCCGCCTTACTGTTATCCAAGCAGCGTCTGCCCCCCGACAAGGTAATAATGCAAAAAGACCGGCTAACAAGTTTCCTTGCTAGCCGGCCTTTATCGTTTATTTTAAATTATAAAACACTTTACGGCCCTTGTATTGAGCCAAGTCACTGAGTTCTTCTTCGATGCGAAGGAGCTGATTGTATTTGGCTATTCTATCGGTTCTGGCCGGAGCACCAGTTTTAATTTGGCCGGCATTAACGGCAACGGCGATATCAGCGATAGTAGCGTCTTCAGTTTCTCCTGAACGATGAGAAATAACGCAAGTGTATCCTGCCCGTTTAGCCATTTCGATAGTATCAAAGGTTTCAGTCAACGAACCGATTTGGTTGACTTTAACAAGTACAGAGTTGGCAACCTTGCTTTCAATGCCGCGGCTAAGCCGTTCGGTATTGGTTACAAACAAATCATCGCCTACCAACTGAATTTTGCCGCCCAGACGCTGGGTCAAAAGCGACCAACCTTCCCAGTCATCTTCGGCAATGCCATCTTCAATAGAGATAATAGGATATTTTTCAGTCAAAGCAACGTAATATTCCACCATTTCCGCCGCAGTTTTTACAACGCCTTCACCAGTCATATTGTATTTGCCGCCTTCATACATTTCGGAGGAAGCTACATCAAGCGCCAGAGCCACTTGTTCCCCTGGTTTGTAACCGGCTTTTTTGATGGCTTCCACGATAACCGCCAGCGCTTCTTCGTTTGAAGCCAAGTTTGGTGCAAACCCACCTTCATCCCCAATTGCCGTACTTAACCCACGGCCTTTCAATACACCTTTAAGGGAATGGTATACCTCCGCCCCCATCCGGAGCGCTTCGGCAAAAGAAGTGGCACCGACAGGCATTACCATGAATTCCTGAATGTCAACATTGTTATCCGCATGTTGACCACCGTTTAGAATGTTCATCATCGGAACAGGCAATTGTTTAGCATTAAAACCGCCCAAGTACTGGTACAGGGACAGGCCTACCGCTGCCGCTGCCGCTTTAGCGACGGCCATGGATACGCCAAGAATGGCGTTGGCTCCTAATTTCGCCTTGTTGGGAGTTCCGTCAAGCTCAATCATTAATTTATCAATACCTACTTGATCGAGAGCATCCATTCCAATTAGTTCAGGAGCTATGATGGTATTTACATTATCTACCGCCTTTAATACTCCTTTGCCCAAATAGCGGCCTTTATCGCCGTCGCGAAGCTCAACCGCCTCATACATACCCGTGGAAGCTCCCGAGGGAACTGCTGCGCGTCCGAGAGTACCGTCTTCGAGAACAACATCAACTTCAACAGTAGGATTGCCGCGGGAGTCCATGATTTCTCTTGCAAAAACATCGGTTATTATCGTCATTATTTTTCCTCCTTGATAATCAGGCTATTGCCTGTCATTACTGCCGGTTTTTCAAGCCCTGCCAATTCCAGCAGAGTAGGTGCGATATCCGCCAAAATTCCATTACGGATTTTTTTACTCCGGTATTCTTCCGATATCAGCAGAATAGGAACTTGGTTTACAGTATGGGCTGTAAACGGCGCCCCCGTTTCCGGGTCCACCATTTTTTCAGCGTTTCCATGGTCAGCGGTAATGAGAGTACAACCGCCCCTCTCACGCATGGCTTGAACCACTTTGCCTACACATTCGTCAACTACTTGCACCGCTTTGATAGCTGCGTCTAAATGCCCCGTATGTCCCACCATATCCCCATTGGCAAAATTGACAACAATCAAGTCATATTTGCCTGATTTGATAGCTTCAATCAGCTTTTCAGTTACCGGTCGGGCGCTCATTTCAGGCTGAAGATCATAAGTAGCCACTTTAGGTGAAGGAACCAGTATCCGTTCCTCGCCTTCCAGCTGTTTTTCTTCGCCGCCGTTGAAGAAATAAGTAACATGGGCGTACTTTTCCGTTTCAGCGATTCTAAGCTGAGTCAGGCCCTCCTCGCTGAATATTTCGCCTAATGTGCTATGAATTTTCTGTGGCTTAAATGCCACCGGTACCGGAAGAGCCGCCTCATATTGAGTCATAGTAACAAATTCAAGGGCAAAAAAACCGTCCTTACGCTCAAATCCGTTAAATTCCTTACTCACAAATACCTGCGTCAGCTGACGGCCCCTGTCCGGGCGGAAATTAAAGAATACAACACCGTCCCCTTCTTTAATCCCACAATCCCCACAGCCATCGATTACCGTTGGTAAAATAAATTCATCGGTTTCATCCCGGGTATAGGCTTTTTCCACTGCCGCCTTGGCACTATCAGCATGCTCCCCCTCCCGGTACACTAAAGCAGCATACGCTTTCTCTACCCGTTCCCAACGTTTATCCCGATCCATTGCATAATACCGTCCGGCAACACTGGCGATACGTCCGACACCGATTTCAGTGATTTTCTTTTCCACTTGTTCGATAAAAGTTATGGCACTGGTAGGCGGTACATCTCTTCCATCGGTAAAAGCATGAATATAGACTTTATTTATTCCTTTACGCTTTGCCAATTCTAAAAGACCATACAAATGATCTAAATGGCTATGTACTCCGCCATCCGAAACAAGCCCCATGAGGTGCAGTGAAGAACCATTCTTTTTGACTTTGTCCAACATAGAATCCAATACCGGATTTTTAAAAAAGTCGCCGTCCCGAATGGCTTTACTGATGCGAGTGAGTTCTTGATACACGATTCGACCGGCACCAATGTTAAGATGCCCGACTTCGGAGTTTCCCATTTGTCCTTCCGGTAATCCCACTGCCTCGCCGGAACAGGTAAGCCGGGCAGACGGATATAACTCAGCCAACAGTTTCATATGCGGCGTATCCGCTTTGGCGATAGCGTCGCTTGGGTCGCCAGGCTTTCCTATTCCCCAGCCGTCAAGCACGATTAATGCAACTGGGCTCTTTAATTTGCTCACGCTACCCCTCCATCCAAGATGTTACGCCACCACCAACGTTTAGCTACGCAACATCTTCTTGTTGTTCATTTCTTTCTTCAACCCTGACTAGTATTTGATAAGTTTAACAAAACTGGCTGCTTCCAGGCTGGCGCCGCCTACCAAAGCCCCGTCTATATCACTTTTGTTCATAAGCTCCCGGATGTTATCCGGCTTTACACTGCCGCCGTATTGAATACGCACATTTTCCGCCGCTTGGGAACCAATTACCTGCGCGATAGTCCGGCGAATAAAGGCACATACTGCGTTCGCATCATCGCTGGATGCGGTTCTTCCTGTGCCAATGGCCCAAATAGGTTCATAAGCAATTACCATAGCCCCTACCTGTTCAGCCGTCAGATCGAGAAGCCCCTTTCTGACTTGCTCTTCCACAACAGCTTCCGTGTCCCCTTTTTCTCTCTGTTCAAGGGTTTCACCCACACACATTATGGGAATGATATCATGGACGAAGGCCGCTTTCAACTTATTATTTACCGTAGCATCCGTTTCAGCAAAATACTGGCGACGCTCGGAATGACCAATAATGACATATTTACAGCCAACATCCTTGAGCATGACCGGCGATACTTCCCCTGTAAATGCGCCTTGCTCCTGCCAGTGCATATTCTGCGCACCATACTGAATTTTCCCTTTTGCTAAATCGCGCACGGCATAAAGCGCAGTGAACGGCGGACAGATTACTGTCTCAACTTTATCAGCTCCGCCAATAAGGCCACTCAATTCTTCCACAAAAGAAACTGACTGGGATACTGTTTTATGCATTTTCCAGTTACCTGCTATAATAGGCTTGCGCATGGAAAAACCTCCTTGCTATTTATCGTTAATTGCGGCAATACCCGGCAGTACTTTGCCTTCTAAAAATTCAAGAGATGCCCCGCCACCAGTAGAAATGTGGCTAATTTCTTTCTGAACGCCTACTTTTTCAATAGCCGCAATAGAATCGCCGCCCCCAACAACACTAACAGCCTCAGAAGCCGCAACTGCTTTTGCTACTGCTTCGGTTCCTTTAGCAAACACATCCATTTCGAATACACCCATGGGTCCGTTCCAAACAATAAGTTTAGCATCTTTCACGGCTGCAGCATAAGCTTTACTAGTATCAGGGCCAATGTCAAGTGCCATCCAATCGCCAGGAATATTGTTGATAGAAACCGCTTTCGATGCCGCATCTGCTGCAAATTGGTCAGCAACCACTACATCGGTCGGTAACAGCAAGGAAACACCGCGTTTTTTTGCATCTTCGATAAGCGAACGGGCCAAATCAAGTTTATCTTCTTCTACCAGAGATTTGCCGGTAACATATCCTTGAGCCGCAATAAAGGTATTGGCCATACCGCCGCCAATAATGAGGGTATCCACTTTCGCCAGTAGATTACCGATTACACCAATTTTATCGGATACTTTCGCGCCACCGATGATCGCAACGTAAGGATGAGAAGGACTAGAAACCGCCTGTCCCAGGAAATTAATTTCCTTTTCCATCAGGAACCCGGCTACCGCAGGCAGATATTTTGTGATCCCCTCTACCGACGCATGCGCCCTGTGGGATACGCCAAAGGCGTCATTGACAAAAACTTCTGCCAATTTCGCTAGCTTAGCCGCAAAATCGGCGTTATTTTTTTCTTCTTCAGCATGAAAACGCAAGTTTTCCAGCAATACTACCTGTCCGCTTTTCAGCTCAGCCGCTTTCGCTTCGGCTTTCGGACCAACACATTCATCAACAAACTGTACTTCTTTTCCCAAAAGTTCGCCCAATCTTTTGGCTACAGGTAACAAGGTGTATTGAGGCGCAACGGTTCCTTTCGGACGTCCTAAGTGACTGGCAAGTACTACAGCCGCATTTTTACTTAACAAATACTCAATAGTAGGAAGCGTTGCCCGTATACGGGTATCATCAGTTATGTTTCCGCTTTTATCCAGCGGTACATTGTAGTCCACCCTAACCAACACTTTTTTGCCCGTTACTTCAATATCCCGCATTGTTTTTTTATTCATATTCACGCCTCCAAAAAGGGCCACATAATGTGACCCTCTTTTTTATTTACTACTTTTACATTCCTTTTTGGGCGATGAATTTGACCAAATCAACGACCCTGTTGGAGTAACCCCATTCATTGTCATACCAGGAAACTACTTTAGCGGCGGTTCCGTCAACAACCATGGTAGACAGCCCATCAACAATGGAAGAGTGCGGGTTGCCGTTGTAATCACGGGAAACCAGCGGTTCATCGGAGTATGCCATGATGCCTTTGAGTTCATTTTCCGCCGCTTTTTTAAGAGCCGCGTTGATTTCTTCAGCAGTAGCCGGCTTTTCCAGTTCCACTACCAAATCGGTAACGGAAACGTTCGGGGTAGGTACCCGCATAGCGAATCCGTTCAATTTACCTTTCAGCTCAGGAATGACCAACGCTACGGCTTTCGCTGCACCGGTGGTGGTAGGAATGATTGACATAGCCGCTGCCCGGGCACGGCGCAAGTCCTTGTGTGGCAAATCCAGAATTTGCTGGTCATTGGTATAAGAGTGAACGGTTGTCATCATACCGTGTTTGATGCCAAACTTATCATTAAGAACTTTAGCGAACGGTGCTAGGCAGTTCGTAGTGCAAGAGGCATTTGAAATGATATTGTGTTTTGCCGCGTCATATTTGTCCTGGTTTACACCCATAACAATAGTGATGTCTTCATTTTTCGCCGGAGCCGAAATAATAACTTTTTTCGCACCAGCCTGAATATGAGCTGCTGCTTTTTCTCCATCCGTAAAGATACCGGTAGATTCCACAACAACGGTTACTCCTAGATCTTTCCAAGGGAGACTGGCTGGATTTCGCTCTGCCAAAACTTTAATTACTTTGCCGTTTACAACTATATTGCCGTCCTGTGCTTTTACTTCCGCATTCAAAGTACCATGAATCGAGTCATATTTAAGCAAATGTGCCAACGTCTCCGCGCTGGTAAGGTCATTTACCGCTACAATGTCCAAATCCGGGTTGTTAAGTGCCGCCCTGAATACATTACGACCAATTCTGCCAAACCCATTAATCCCTACTTTAATTGCCATTTTGTTTCCTCCCGCATTCATTATTGATTTATTGGCTTTTTATTATTTCCTGAATCGCACTGGCCGCCGCCTCGTCGGTTACCAGTACTTCCTGACCGCCGGCAGCAGTTACGGCCGCAATGGCTTCCGCCTTATCACGACCACCAGCTACTGCAATAACATGCCCAATGCCAGCCAGTTCATCCAGGCTTAACCCTACTCCACCCGTGGTGTAAACAACCTTACCTTCTAAATTACAATAGTGACCAAAGGTTTCCCCTGTAGCCCCTAATTTAGTAAGCTTTTCCACTACTTCCGGCGAATTGCCCCGCCTCAGCGCCATCGCGTCGGCCTGACCAATACCGGTAAGCAGTACACCTGCTTTTCTAACCATCTGCGTTACTTCCCGGATATTGGCATCACGTCCTACCACTTCCATTGCTTCAGCGCTTAACCCTTCCGGAACATGCAGCAAGCGGTAACGCCCGCCGAGCTTGTTCGCCATTACGGCTGCAATTGTGTTGGCCTGATATTCCACCACTTCACCTAAACCGCCGCGTGCCGGAACAACCGTAACTTCGGGCGCATGAAAGTATATCGCCTGAGCCACTTGGGCCATGGTCGATCCACCGCTAACCGCAACGATCTTATTATTCCCCAAAAATTCTTGTAATAATGCAGCTGCAGCCCGGCCAAGCTCCCGTCGTACGGCAACTTCGGTTCCACTGTCACCGCGGATTACAACCACTTTTTTCAAGCCTAGCCGCTCAGCCAATTCTTGTTCCAACGATGATAATCCATGCATAACACGGACATACTCCGATAATTGAGCCAGCACGCCTTGCCCTTCTTCGGTAACCGTCATCCCTAGCTGAGAAAACTCAATAAATCCGGCACTTTTCAGAAAATCAACTTGCGCCCGCACAACACGTTCACCCATTTCCAGGGCCGCCGCCAACGCCCTACGCCCGACAGGCTGAGCATATTTCACTTGGCGGAGAATTTGATAGCGGGCATCAATCACTTCCGACAATTCAGGAGCTATTTTTCGTTGCAATTCAATAGTTTTTTCCATGGCTTTTCTCCACTGGTCTTATTTCGTCCCGCCTACTAGAACATATATTGTCCCACTAGAGACACAATATACCTACATAAAAAAGTTTACCTAGCTAATCGCTTTTTACTCATTGTAAATGGAAAGAGGAAACTTCTCACAATACGGTGAGGGTCTTATCTTGTCCCGGGGAGCGATTCGTTTCATGTCCCGCTAACTGCACAACAAAACTTTTTCTCTATATGATTTCGCTATTGCTTTTTTTATTCCTGCTTTCTATACAACTTTTTTAGAAACTTTTTCGTTGCCAACTTCGCTGTATCTCAATACACCATAAAGCTTTTGCAGTAATATTTAATTACTATTACTTTGTAAAAAACTATATAAAATAATAGTAATTAAATATTACTTATGGTAAAATAGTCCAAGAGAAGTTAATCAAATAACTAAGGAGCGGAGAAATTATGGCTAAATATATTTGTGTAATTTGTGGTTATGAGTATGACGAGGAGACCGGCGATACTGAAAATGGGATTCCTGCCGGAACATCTTTTGATTCTTTGCCGGAAGATTGGGTTTGTCCTACTTGTAGCGTTGATAAAACTCAGTTTGAGAAACAATAGTCGTCAAAATTTCAGATTAGAAGATCCTTTCTTCAATTTAATAACTTTTTTACAGGGAGAGATACCTCGTGAACATGCTGATTATGATGTTATCGGCATCTAAATAAGATATTCCTCCTTTTAACGGAAAGACTTAATGGAAAAAATCAGGTATAAGCTTCATTGTGGAAGCTTATACCTGATTTTTTTATAAAGATTTTATTCTAATATCTCCGCCGTTTGCTTGATGCCGGAATTCCTAATTCCTCCCGGTATTTGGCCACGGTTCTCCGGGAAAGGGTTATCCCCTTCTTTTCCATATATTCTGTGATAGACTGATCACTCAGAGGCCGAAGCGGGTCTTCCCCTGCTACCATTTCTTTGATTTGCCATTTGACGGTTGAAGCCGACAGCGCCTGCCCATCCGCGCCTTGCAAGCCTGCAGTAAAAAAGTTTCGAAGGGCTACTATGCCATGTGGGGTATCCGCATATTTATTGGCGATGGCCCGGCTGACTGTAGATTCGTGAATGCCCAGTTCATTGGCCACTTCTTTCATAGTCAGCGGCTTTAAGTAATGCGGCCCCATATCAAAGTACGCCTGCTGTAAAGAAATCAGGGTTTTTACTACATTATATAAAGTACGCCGCCGCTGTTCAATGCTTTTTATCAACCATACCGCGGCGTTTATGCGCCCTTCCACGAATTTCTTGGCTCCGTGGTCAACATCCCGCGCAATGTGCCGATAAAACGGGTTAATGGTCAGATGCGGTACTTGGTTGTCATTAATTATAATAACATATTCCCCATTGACCCGTTCGATGGTTACATCAGGAACGATGTAAGTGGGTTGGTCAGCGCCATGAAAGGCACGCCCCGGTTTGGGTTCAAGAGTTCGGATTACATCAACCGCTTTTTGCACCTGCAGTGGAGTGTAGCCGGTTTTTTCGGCAATCGTTTTTAAATGGCCGGTACCTACTTCATCTAAATGTTCTCTAATTATAGACAGCACTAAGTCATCGGTAATGCCCTTCTGCTCAGCTTGTATTTCCAGACATTCCTTTAAGCTTCTGGCACCCACCCCCGGCGGGTCAAACGTTTGGATGACTTGTAAGACTTCTGCCACTTGCTGTTCACTTAACCCCAACTTAGCTGCCGCTTCAGCGACTGTGCCGGACAAGTAACCATTATCGTCAATACAGCCGATAAGATATTTCCCTGTTGTACATTGTTGAGCCGTTAAGCCACTAAGATGCATCTGGAATTCCAGATGTTCTTCTAATGTGGAAGCCACCGATACATAGGCCGAAAGCGGCATTTTTTCTTCCGCAGTCCGCATGGTATATCCCGCATCGCTTCCTTCATTAAAATACTCCGCCCAATCCATGTATTCCTGAAGCTGATCGTTTGGTGCATCTTCTCCTGTATCTTCCGCGGTATCTGAAGTATTCGCATCGTTTTTTTCTTCTATCTCCAATACCGGATTTTCCAACAATTCTTGTTCGACCATTTCAGCCAGTTCCATTGAGGAAAGCTGCAAGATCGCTATGGCTTGTTGTAATTGCGGAGTCATAATGAGTTTTTGGTTCATCTCCAACTTCAAACCATAGTCCATCCGCATTTCTTATCCCCCTCCTCTTTTTACTCCACTATATGTCAATGCAGTTATTTTCGCTAACAAATTCTAGGCAATTGGTCCCCGGGCAGCATGTCTAAAAGCCGTACTCCTCCAACAAGAGTCCGGAGTCCAACCTGGCCTTTGGGGTCTTTAGTTACCTGTCCTATTACTTTGGCGTTACGGCCATACACATGCTGTTTAAGTATCGCCAGTGCTTTATCTGTATGGACTGATTCGACAAATATGACGGCTTTACCTTCATTTGCGAGATATAAGGGATCATATCCGAGCATGTCACATACTGCCATTACTTCAGGGTTAACCGGTATGTCCATTTCGTTGATTATGATACCTGCCTGCGCCTGGGACGCTACTTCATTGAGTACGGTAGCAAGTCCGCCGCGGGTCGGATCACGCAGTACGGCAATCTCCGGCACATTGTACAAAAGTTCCTCAATCATACCATTTAGCGGGGCGCAATCACTGGTTATATTAACCGGTAGCGTAAGCCCATGACGTTCGGCCATTATGGTTACGGCATGATCGCCAAGACTGCCGGTAAGGATAATATTTTGCCCGGAACAGGCCCTTTGCGGCGAAATGTTTACTCCCTCTATCAAGGCTCCCACGCCCGCCGTATTAATATAAATGCCGTCAGCCGCCCCCTTTTCCACCACTTTAGTGTCCCCTGTCACTATAGTTACGTTTGCCTGAAATGCCGCCTGCCGCATAGAATCAACAACGCGCAAAAGATCCGACTGGGGAAACCCTTCTTCAATAATAAACCCGGCGGAAAGATATAGGGCTTTCGCCCCCGTCATGGCTAAATCATTTACTGTACCGCATACCGCCAGTTTGCCAATGTCCCCGCCTGCAAAAAATAAGGGCTTTACTACATGAGAGTCTGTTGTAAAGGCCAATTTTGCCCCATTCACTGTCACTTTGGCCCCATCATGCATTTCATCGAGAGCGGGATTGGAAAACGCCGGTCGCATGACTTCTTCAATTAGCTTTTGGCTGAGTTTTCCCCCGCTGCCATGCGCTAGAAGGATTTTTTCCTCTTTCATATCTGCCACCTCCCCGTGCCGTACCGATACCACGCAGCACACGCTCCCTCAACAGAGACCATGCAGGAACCGACTGGCTGCTCCGGTCGGCAGATATCACCGAACAAGGAACATTCAAAAGGTTTGGCGACACCTCTTAATACCTCGCCGCAGCGACAACCGCGCGGTTCTACCGTGGGCTCTACTTCGACAGGTATACTTTCTTCAGCATCAAACCGGCGGTATTTGGCGTTAACCTTAAGTCCTGAAAAGTTTATAAGACCGATTCCCCGCCACACGGCATCGTCTTCCTCATACACTTGGGAGAGTATATTCCTGGCGGCAACATTTCCTTCCGGCTTTACAATACGCCGATACTGGTTTTCTACAGCAGCTTTTCCTTCTCTGATTTGCTTAACCAAAAAATATACGGCCTGTAGTATGTCAAGGGCTTCAAACCCGGCAATAACAGCCGGGACGGAAAACCGTTCACTTAAAAAAGCATATGCTTGTTCTCCAATAATGGCACTGACATGCCCCGGCAGCAGAAGTCCGTCCAGAGTAATATCATCGGCGGCACATAAAGCATTAAGGGCCGGAGGCACTCGTTTATGCGCCGATAACACATAAAAGTTTCTCAGCATTTTTCTCTCAGCTTCTAATACGGTTGCTGCAGCTGTTGGAGCTGTGGTTTCAAAGCCGACAGCTAAAAAGATTACTTTTTTATCAAGGTTACCGGCAGCAATGTCCAGGCTTTCCAGCGGCGAGTATACAACACGAATATCTCTTCCTTCCGCCTTTTCCGCAGCCAGACTGGAAGTTGAACCCGGCACTTTCAGCATATCGCCGAAGGTTGTAATAATAGTGTCCTTTTGACGGCTGTAGGCAATGGCCATGTCTAAATAGTCGTTAGGGGTTACACACACCGGACAGCCCGGGCCGCTAATAAGTTCAACCTCACAAGGCAGGAGCTGCCGGATGCCGGATTTAAAAATCGCCACAGTGTGCGTACCGCATACTTCCATTAGCCTGAGCGGCCGATTGGTCAGCCGCCGGATTTCTTTGACAAAAAATTCGGCGCTTCGCTTCTGTTCTTCGTTACTGATCTTCATATTGCGCCAGCTCCTTTAACAGCTCCATGGTCCGTTCCGCTTCTTCCTGATCGACAAGCTGAATGGCAAAACCGGCATGAACCAGTACGTAGTCACCCACTTTCGCTTCGGGCACCAGCATAATGCTGGCTTGCCGGGTAACACCGTTAATTTCGATAGTAGCCAGCATATCCTGGAGTTTTATAATTTGTGCCGGTACCGCTAAACACATCGTCCTTCACTCCTTTTCCTGGCTACTGCAATCTGCCCCAATGAGAGGCCGCCGTCATTGGGAGGAACCATTTTCGGTAGAAGTACAATAAAATCTTTTTCGAGCTGGGTGACGACCAGACTTAATAATGTCACGTTTTGAAATACTCCGCCACTCAATACAACTTTATTTACACCCGTCATTCTTCCTAGCCTACCGACAGTCTCAATCATGGCGGCGGCCACAGTGGCATGAAAGTCGGCCGCCAGTGATCTATAATCCGCCCCTGCTTCCATTCTGTTGACTAAGGCTTCGAAAGCAGGTGAAAAATCAAGTTCCAGAGGGGTACCTCCCTGTATTTGGTATGGAAGCGCCTTGCCTTGAATTCCGGCAGCTGCCAATTCGAGTTCAACGGCGGCTTGACCTTCATAATGAATATGAGTACGTATCCCTAAAATAGCCGCTGCTATATCAAATAAACGCCCGGCTCCAGCCGAAAGAGGGGTATTGATTCCCTTTTCCGCCGCCTGAAGCACCAGCTGCCAACCTTCCTGTAGACGGGAAGTTAACGGGACAGCCCGGTTAATAAAGTCCGGTCCGTACAGGCTGTATAACTGCCATGCCGCCAATCGCCACGGTTCCTGGATGGCTCTTGCACCACCCGGCAGTTTCAAATAGGCACAGTGAGCCAGCCGTATATAGTCACTACAGTCGGCGAGGAAAAACTCCCCGCCCCATATATTGCCATCAGTTCCATAGCCGGTTCCGTCAAAGGCAACACCAATAACTTTTTCATCCATACCGTGCTCCGCCAATACAGCGGCGATATGGGCATGATGATGCTGGACGCCAACAACTGGCAATCCCAATTCCCGGGCGTATTGTGTTGATAGATAGCCTGGATGAAGATCACAGGCCACTAACTCCGGCGTAATGTTAAGCATTTCCTGGTAATGACGTATCGAATCACGATAACTATTATAAGTTGCTTGGTTTTCCAAATCACCGGTATGAGCACTGATAAAAGCCATATTATCAGCAGTAAGACAGAAAGTATTTTTTAGCTCTCCACCACAGGCGAGTATTTTAGGGCCTGACGTAGCTAACTTAATAGGTGCCGGGGCCAAGCCCCGCCCGCGCCGCAACCAGTACGGCTTTTCCTGAAAAGTGCGGCAAACCGAATCGTCAGCCCGACAATAAATCCTCCGGTTGTGCACCAAAAAATAATCTGCAATCGTGCTCAGCCTGTCAAATGCATCGTCATCTTCATAAACAATGGGTTCATCACTGATATTTCCGCTTGTCATAACCAAGATATCTTCTGGTCTTAAAAGGAAATAGTGAACCGGGGCATAAGGCAGCATAACGCCGAGATACGGATTTCCCGGGGCGACGGCCTCTGCTAAAGAGTATTCCGCCGATTTTTTTACAAGAACAATCGGCTTAACCGAACCCGTCAAAAGCTGGGCTTCCTCTTTAGTAACCACACAATGCCGTTTGAGAATATCAAGGCTTCCGCCCATTACGGCAAAAGGCTTATCTTCCCGAAGCTTACGTCGACGCATTCTGGATACCGCCTTATCATCTTGTGCGTTGCACACTAAATGATAACCGCCAATACCTTTCATCGCTACGATCGCCCCATCGGCAATCAGTTGGCGGGCAGTCTCTATAGGCTCTCCTGACTGGATTTCCTTTTGTTCATTAAATAAACGATAGGACGGGCCGCACTCCGGGCAAGCGTTCGGCTGAGCATGAAACCGCCGGTTGCTCGGATCCTGATACTCTTCTCGGCATGTACTGCACATGGTAAACTCAGCCATAGTGGTTTGCTCACGATCATATGGCGTACCTGTAATAATGGTATACCTGGGACCACAGTTGGTACAATTGGTAAACGGGTAGCGATACCTGCGGTCTTTGGGGTCGGTAATCTCCCTCTGGCAGTCGGCGCAAGTTGCTACATCCGGCGAAACAAAAACTTGCCGTTCTGCTTTTGCTTCGCTTTTACGGATAATAAAATCGGATTCCCCCTTGAGTTCACAGGGATCAGCCCAAATTTCCTCGAGAACGGCTACCGGCGGAACCTCAGTTTTAAGCGCCTGTACAAAAGACTCAACCGCGAAAGGAACGCCCTCTATTTCTATTATTACTCCGCTTCCGATATTTTGGACCCAGCCCGCCAACGCAAAACGCCTAGCCAGATTATATACGAAAGGACGAAACCCTACCCCTTGCACGATACCTGTAACTCCGATTCTCATGCGCTTCATCCATATTCTCCTTAGTCATTAGGCAAACGTAAATTTCAGTATATTCACACTAATTTCGTTAAGAAGGCAGGTTATTCCTGCCCTTTTTGAAGCGTTAAACACGCTTGGATCATAAGTGCACACTCCAGACGTTTCTTTTGAAGTTCGCACCCTAAGAGATACGGTTTATCTATAGTCGCATTAAAAAGATCCGCATTAGCATGACAACCGCCGCTGCAATAAAACCTTGCCCAACATTCCCGGCACTCACTTTTATTAAGAACATGTGCCTGCCGGAATACTTCTGTCATTTTTGATTTTTTTATACCTTCAGAAACATTTCCCAATAAGTAGTTATCCCGTCCAACAAACTGATGACAAGGATACAAATCTCCGTCCGGGGTTACTGCGAAATATTCATGTCCGGCACCACAGCCACTAAGCCGCTTTGCTACACAGGGGCCGTTGGAAAGATCCAGATTGAAATGAAAGAACTCAAACCCCTGCCCTATTGCCCGCTGGTCAAGGTAGTATTTGGCCAAATTTTCGTATTCCGAAAACAACACCGGTAAATGCTCTTCTTTAAGCGCATACTCTTCCTCTTTAGCAATAACCGGTTCTATCGACAATTGTTTAAAGCCTAAATCAACCATGGCTTTCACATCTGCTGCAAAGTCCAGATTATGGGCAGTAAATGTGCCGCGCATATAATAACTCTGCCCCTGCCTTGAATCTACCAGTTGCTTGGCTCCGGCCACTACTTCGTCAAAGCTGCCCGAACCGTCCGCATAGGGTCTCATAGCATCATGAACTTCCCGCCGACCATCCAGACTAAGCACAACACTGATATTCTCACTATTAAGATACTCAATAATGGAGTTGTTCAATAGTGCTGCGTTGGTGGTTAAGGTCAATTTGAATACTTTGCCTGTTTCCGCTTCTCTTTTGCGTATATAGCTAACGGCATGACGTACCGTTTCCATATTGAGCAGGGGTTCACCGCCGAAAAAGTCGACTTCGCAATTCTTACGAGCGCCACTGTTGGCAATGATGAAATCAATTGCCTGTTCGGCCACATGTTTAGGCATCAGACTCCGGTCATGACCGAAATCGCCAGTTCCGGCAAAGCAATAGCCGCACCTTAAGTTACAGTCATGCGCGACATGAAGGCAGAGCGATTTAACCAACGGCTTTTCTCTAAAAGTTACCGGAGTAGTTACCTCCGGAGCAAATAGAAGCCCTTGGTCTTTTAATTCATGAAGTTCTGCCAATACTTCCACGATCTCGCCTTCGCCATATTTTGAACCAAGTGCAACCTGTACTTCTTTATCATTTACACCATTAAATACCGCCATTGCCTCATACGCCAGACCATCCAACACGTGGACTGCTCCGCTGTTGACATCCAGAACAAAATAAAGACCATTCATAAAAAACCTATGTATGTTCATACTTCACCTTTTTCAAAAAATTAAGTCCCTTCGCCAAGGCGAGGGACTTTGTTTTGGGCCTACTTCGCGCAGACTTGGTTGCCTACGGTACAAGATGTTTTACACGCCGATTGGCAGGAAGCCTGACATTCCCCACACCCGCCGGTATGCAACGTATTTTGCAGATTTCCTTTATTGATTGTTGTAATATGTTTCGCCATTTATGTCCCTCCTTGCTACTATCTGTTTTACCTTTTTATAATACCATAGTTTAGCATATCGAACAACTCTCGCTATTCAGGGCTAATAATCAATTTTACCGGCAAGTTGGAAGCTCCTGGAGGACTGAATGTCAGCCATAAAGAATCTCCACCGGGAAATTTACCGATTTCGCTATATTCCGCTTCCGTGGCGGTTCCCATAAATAGCTTGTCATCCGGCGTTTGTACAGACGGTAGATTAGCATGCCGATATTTTAAACCTATCGCCCCGGCATACGTTCCGCCTCTGGGATTTATAGAATAGGAAAGCGGTTTTCCTTCGGTGGTCGGTAAAAAGATATGATAAACGATTCCATAATTACCATAGTTACAAACTTTGCTTCCGTCCGTTGCATCAATACCGGATACATACTTATCAATATTGTTATCAGCCAAGGTCACGGCTACCGCCCCATCGGTATCGCCATCATAAAGTTTTGCTCCTATTAAGAGCCGCTCACACCCGTCAAAGGTTCCTCTTAGACGGTATTCATCTGCGGCAAGTACTTTGGCCTGCCCAGCAAAGGCTTCGGGCTTGACATCCACCGGCATCATCATGGTAGAAACCCGAACCATGCGATTAGTCATAAAATCGTAAATGCCATTGACTAACATGTCCGGTTTTACAACCGACTCGCCCAATTTTTGAGAGAGAAGCGCCTTGCCGCGCGGAGGAATATTTATTATATATAGCGGGCCACCATCCATATAGGCCACTTCCGCATCTTTTCCCACTTGAATCCAATCTTTGTTAGGCCCCCCTAACCCATACCGGTGAACAATCACTTCCGCAGGACGGTCTTCTTCGTTTTCCAGTATAGCTACAATGCGTTTATCGGTTTGCGTTGCATTGACATGATGAAAGAAAAGACGGGCATTGCCTACTACCGAGTCCCGGTACATAATCCCATCACCATAAACCATTTCCGGGCTGTCCGATAGCAGAAGCTTTCCCCCGTAAGAGCTGGATATAACGTCCCATTCCGGCAACTTTAATGCGTCCGTCGGCAAAATACCAGTTGCACTTGCCGTAGCCATTCCTAGCATTCCTAAGATCATGGTTGCCGCTATCATTTTTTTTATATTCAAGGTAGTACCTCCTTTTACTAGCCTATTATAACAAACACAATAAAGTTATGTAAAATAGTTAAGTTTTCCTCACCTAAGTTACTCGATCCAATAGGGCATTTCACTGCGCTGTTAAAATTTGCTGTAGATTTCAGCCCGCCATAGCCGCAGGCGAAACTCAAAAAGACCAAACCGCGTCCGGGGAATACCAATCCTTTTTAATCTGTAGGCATTCGCCCCCGGTTTATTAAGGCCGGTTGTTCCGGTGCATGCCCCTGCATAACCGGCCTGACGCAAAATATCAAACATAGAAATATCATAATTGCCAAAAGGATATGCCAGAAACTCAACCGAGCGACCGGTTTTCTCCTCAATAATTCGCTTGGACAATGTTACTTCCTGCGCCTTCTGCTCGCTCTCCAGTTCACTAAGCACCGCATGGCTTACGGTATGAGACCCGATTTCAAACTCCTGTGCCTGCATGTCTTTTATTTCTGCCCAAGTAAGGTATCCCGGCTGATCAACTTTGTCGGTAATGACAAATACAGTACCGATCATTCCATACTTTTTCATTATGGGAAGCGCCGTAGTATAGTTGTCCTGATATCCATCGTCAAAAGTAATGACAATAGGTTTAGCGGGAAGCTCTGCTCCACCTAAAAAAGACTGCGTTAGCTCATGTAAAGAAATGGCTGTATAGCCTTGTTCCGTCAAATATTTCATTTGCCTGTCAAATTCTTCCGGGCTGACACTGTAAATATCTTCATTATCATTCACACAATGGTAGGCAAGTATAGGTACTCCTTTTGCCGGCAACGCTAACCAGCAAACCGCCAAAATAAAAAGTACGAGAGTAACAAGTGCTATGTTACCCCTCCTACTCATGACGAGAATCCTCCAAATTTTGGGCAATTTGCTCAAGTTTTCGTAATCGGTGGTTAATACCTGATTTTCCAACCTTACCATCCATAAGGAAAACCAGCTCATTTAACGTAGCTTCGGGATACGCCAATCTAATTTCGGCCGCTTCCCGCAGCGTCTCCGGCAATCCCGACAAGCCAATGGTACCGGCAATATGCTTTATTCTTTCTACTTGCCGTACAGCGGCGTTAACTGTCTTCTGCAAGTTGGCGGTCTCACAGTTAACCAGACGATTTACTTGATTGCGCATATCTTTTACAACCCGGACGTTTTCAAAGGTAAACAAGGCGTTCGTGGCACCAATGATCCGCAAAAAAGAGGTAATGGCCTCCCCGTCCTTCAAATACACAACATACTCCTGCTTACGATCTGTAATTTTAACCGGCAGCTTGAAGGATTTCAGTAAACGGATCAAGATTTTAGCAAACTCCTGATTTCCGGTTACCAGTTCCAGGTGATACTCTCCCTCGGGTTTGTTAACTGACCCGCCGCCAAGAAAAGCTCCTCGAAGATACGCTCTTCGGCAGCATGCTCGGCGTAATAACCCGGTATATTGACTACTAGCGGCAACCCCCGGCATAATGCCCAAGGTTGTAAATAAGCCAGCGGTAGCGAGAGAAGGCACCACCCGAATTAGATAGGAGTTGGCTTTTTTAAGCCGCCGTCCTCTGGTAACAACAACTTCCGTTTTAAGTTCAAAGAGACGCTTTATCAGCATAAGCGCTTTACGCGCCACAGCCGCATTTTCCGTAGTAAAAGAAATTCCCAAATTATTATTTCCACCTATCAGCATAGTGCCACCCATGCGCATGAGCGCCGCCAGTTCAGATAGGTTACAGCAGTTTTGCCCGTCTGTTATCCGGGCAAGTTCATTCTTTACATCTGTAGAAAATGACAATATACTTTCACTCACTTTGCCCGTTATTAAACTATCTCTAGTCTTTTGGTTCCTTAATATGTTCCGCGATAAGATAGTAATCCAAAAGCCGCATGCGGTCTGAACATACCTTTAATTTATAAACCATAGCCATGATAGCCCGGGATAATTTCAGAGGGTCATGTCGAACCAAATTTGTTTCACTGATAAGGTTAGCCTTGGATACTTTAACCCCCAATGCTTCAACCGCTTCAATATCAGCCTTTACAGGAAAAGCACCTTGACGGGCATACACATCCAGTAGTTGCGGCGCAATATCTTGCGTATTTAAAAGTACATAGTCAATAACCCCGCTGCCAACATGGTCAATAATGGCTTTCACATGTTGCGAAGCCGCATATCCATCCGTTTCCCCCGGCTGAGTCATGACATTGCAGATATATATTTTTACTGCTTGTGTCTGACGGAGAGCATCTGCTACACCAGGTACCAGTAAATTAGGCAAAACACTGGTATATAAACTGCCCGGCCCCAAAATGCAAACGTCAGCATCACGAATGGCTTCCAAAGCACTATTAACCGGTAAAACGGCTTCCGGCCGGATAGCTACTCGTTTGATGGCCTTGCCGGCTTCCGAAATATGAGACTCTCCCTCAATAATACTGCCATCCTCCATTTCCGCTACAAGCATGATGGCTTCCGTAGAGGAAGGCAGGACTCGGCCGCGCACTGCTAAAACCTTACTTGATTCTTTTAGAGCCAGTTCAACGTCACCAAGGACTTCAGCCATAGCAGCAATATACAAGTTGCCAAAACTATGACCGGATAAAGCCCCTGCACCGCCAAAACGATGCTGGAACAGTTTTTCCATCAAAGGCTCGGTATCCGCTAACGCCACTAAACAGTTACGTAAATCACCCGGCGGAATAATACCCAAATCCTCCCGAATACGTCCGGAAGACCCGCCGTCATCTGCTACCGTCACAATCGCTGTAGCATTGCTAGTTACATTTTTTATACCCCGTAAGAGCACAGACAAGCCTGTCCCTCCACCAACTACAACCACCGCAGGACCCCGGTTTAACTTTCGTTTTTGGAAGATGATCTCTACCAGCCGTTCAGAGCCGGAAGGCACGAGTACACTGATTACGGAATGAATAATTCTGCTGGTGGCAAACGTCATCACAGCAAGACCCAACGCCGATATAGCTATTCCAGCGATAGTGGTGACCGCATAATAATACTTTCCGGTAGCCCGGTACATCAACCGAAATATACTCTCTTCCACCAAACCAATATATTTGTAGTTGAAAATAATCGCCAACCCAAAGCTAACCGCGATCACACCAACCGAGAATAACAATAACCAGCGCTTCAGCTTCATTCCGGGGTATAGCCACTTAAGATAATGCATTCTTACACCCCTTAAACGTTAACATCCAAAAGCCATTCACTCTTCTACCTGATTATGTTTGATATCCCTATGTTCGACGTCCGCCTTAAATCCCTTGCCGCGCAATCCTTCCGCAATTTTCTCAGCCACAAAAACCGAACGATGGAGCCCCCCCGTACAGCCAATCGCAATAATTAACTGACTTTTCCCTTCCTTAATATAATTGGGTACTAAGAAGTCAATCAACCCGCCTAGTTTTTCCATAAACTGCTTGGTAATCGGCCATTTTACAATGTATTCGCCGACTTCCGCCGTCCGGCCGCTTTTGCGTCTAAGCGAATCAACGTAAAAAGGGTTAGGCAAAAATCGAACATCGAACACCATATCAGCGTCAAGTGGAATGCCATATTTAAACCCGAACGACACCACCGTAATTGTCATACGGTCCCTGTCCCGTTCATCCGTAAACAAGGTGACTATTTTCTCTTTCAATTGAGAAGCGGCAAGATCCGAAGTGTCAATAATGTGCGACGAACGCCCCCGTATGAGTTCGAGACGTTCCCGTTCCCGGGTAATACCCTCACTTACGCGCCCTGTAGGAGCCATGGGATGACGGCGGCGAGTTTCTTTATAACGCCGAATCAGCGTTTCATCCGAAGCTTCCAGAAATAGGATTTCATAGCTTATCGCCTGACATTCCAAATCTTCCAGAACGGTAACCAAGGTATCAAAAAATTCGCCTCCCCGAATATCAACAACCAGCGCAATTTTATTCACCTTACCGGCTGATTGAGCACAAAGTTCAGCAAATTTTGGAATCAGCATGGGCGGTAAATTATCCACACAAAAGTAGCCTAAATCTTCCAGCACCCTACTTACTTGCGTCTTTCCCGCACCGGACATACCTGTAATAATTACTAAATGAAAACTTTCCACTCGATCACCTCCTGTTATTGCGTCTTCGTAAATGTTCCTCGATTTTTGTTACCGATGTGTTAAGCAGTTGCTGGGGCAGGAGACCCGTTTGGCTGATTAACTTTTCTGCAGCCGTAAAATCACCTACGGAAAAAGCAAAGTGACTGTCTGTTCCTAAAACAATCTTACATCCGTATTCTTTAGCTAAATTGAGAAGGTGATAGCACCGTGGTAAACTGCCGCTGCGCGAGACAGTCAGTGAGCTGTTGTTGATTTCCAGAGCTACATCATATTCCGCCGCCGCTTGAACTACCTTCCTGTCATCTATGATAAATTCCGGATTTCCCGGATGAACAATAACGTCTACCCAAGGGTTCTTCATTGCCGCAATCATCATATCCGTATTTTCTTCCGCCGTTCCGCTCGGAACACAAACCGAATGAAGCCCGGCAAGCACAATATCCAGTTTTGCTAATATGCGTTCACTTAAATCAAGAGTCCCCCTACTGTCAAGAATATTCGCCTCTATCCCCTTTAGCACCCTGACCCCATAAATAAAACCCGGCAATGCTACTAAATTAGAAAAGTGATAGTGATGCGGTGCCCCCGGCATAGCCGGTCCATGATCGGTCAGGGCAATCATCAACAGTTCTTTCTCAGCTGCCGCTTGGGCAATTTCAAGCACCGTACTGTAGGCGTGTCCGCTAGAAATTGTATGAATATGTAAATCAGCGACAAACTGCATAAGAACTTCCCCCTTATTCCTATACCAATTATAGGCCAGTTTGGCTAAAAAATCAAAATGCCAATCTAATTCCCAGAAAATAAGCAAGCTGACAAGCAGTTTTGTCAGCTTACTTATTTGTATTTTACTCCGCAAATCACTTCGATATATTCCCCAATACATATTTTTCAATAGCTTCAGCTACGCCATCCACATCGTTAGCTGAAGTAACGGCGTCCGCCGCCGCTTGAACTTCCGGCATGGCATTAGCCATGGCTACGCCCCAGCCCGCATACTGGAGCATGGGCAAATCATTTTGCGAATCCCCCACCGCCATGACTTGTTCCCGGGTAATTCCCAGATGCTTTGCCAGAAGTGCCAACGCTCGCCCTTTACTAACCATCGGATTTACTATTTCTAAATACCGGGGCCCGGATACCGCTAAATTGACTCGCGGCCCGAACACTTCGTTCACTTTTTCGCGAATCCGGGTAAGCAGAACCGAATCGGCTATGGCCATCATTTTCGAGGGCGTGCCTTCAAGAGTATAGAAAGCATCACCCAAAGCTATAGCAGCAATCCCTGTCATACGTTTATAATAGTCGGAATACTCATTAGCCTGGGCAACATAAAGTTGATCATCAATATAAGCCTGTAAATACCAGTCATGTTCCTTAAACAACGCCAGCATTTCCCGCGTCGTCGCCCTATCTACCGGTAAATCAAACAGCGTTTCTCCGGATTTACCCCATTTTATCAGTGCCCCATTGTACGTGATAATCGGTACATCCAACCCCAATTCAAGGACATAAGGTAAGGCCGACTGATACATTCTCCCCGTCGACACAGTAACAGTAACTCCCGCTTCTATAGCCCGTTCAATTGCCCGGCGATTCCTTGCCGATATAGTTTTGCTCTTATCCAGTAATGTATCATCCAGGTCCAAAGCTATAAGTTTAATTGCCATGAAAGAAACCTCCGTGTATAACGTTAAAACAAAAGCACCTCCCGGGAGGTGCTGCTATTGCCCGTTCGACCTCATCGATCATGAATCATTTTGGATAGCGTTATGCTGCACACCGTCATTACCATCACACCGAGAGCAGGAAACAAAAAACTGGAAATCTGGCAGCCGGGTATTGTTTTTATTAACATGAACGGAGCCAGCAAATTGGTGATAAAAGTGCATCCCCCAAGAGGAACAATATCTAAGGGAGCTGACAAAAAGGAGAATACGGTTCGGATGGCAGCATTGACCAGTCCAATGATTGCCGCTCCCAGGAGCGTACTCCCTAACGTATCAATAAATATACCAGGCATTTTTATAGCCACTAGGAATAATACCATGGCATTAATGATAATGCGCAAAAGGAACCCTGACACTACTTCCATCCTCCTTACACGGTATCAACAATTGTATTATACTCTCACAGTTAAGCAACCGCAATCTTCTATTCTCTATTTATTCCTCTCCGGTTCTTTTTCTTCCCACTCAAGCAACGCTCGTTTTACCTCAATCCCTCCGCCAAATCCAGTAAGGCTACCGCCTTTTCCTAGTACCCGGTGGCAGGGTATTACAATAGGAGTTCTATTAATATGAAGAGCCCCCCCTACTGCCCGCGCCGCTCCGGGCGAACCTACTGCCGCCGCCAACTGGCCATAGGTCGTTACTTCGCCATAAGGAATACGGTATGTATGCGCTAATACGGCTGCTTGAAACTGAGTATAGCCTGTCCAGTCAATCGGCAAGTCAAACTGTACTTTACCTCCGTCAAAATACCGTCTTATTTCGTTGGTTACTGGATCAACAAACAGCTCTTCTCGCGCCTTTTGTATTCCTTCTACTATAGTAATATCCGCTAAAGCCTGTTCTTTATCCCGTCGGGGAAACCCATTTTGCCATAACCCCCGTTCAGTCCATATCGCCGCTACAAACCCCCAGTCGGTTTCAAAAACAGTATATACCTTTTTCATAACTTCATCCCCCGCCATTACTATGCAATAAAGAGGAATCCTACGGTAAGTCCGGTACCTTTACTCCGCTCACTATTTATTCTAAAGCCGCTGCCAAAGCATCTACTACCGAGTCCACGCCGATAAGTTTCAAAGAGGTGGGTATCGTCAGTCCTCGCAAGTTTCCCTTGGGAAGAATAATACGTTTAAAACCCATCCGTTCGGCTTCCCGAATCCTCATTTCCGCCTGAGATACCGCCCTTACTTCACCGGCAAGCCCAACTTCGCCAAAACTAACAGCGCTTGCAGTAGCATTAACATTACGATAGCTAGAGGCTAAAGCAAGAATAATCGCCAAATCCGCCGCCGGCTCATCTACTTTAATTCCCCCGGCAACCTTAACATACACATCGCAGTTTCCCAGCATGAGTCCCACTCTTTTTTCCAATACCGCCAATAACAATTGCATCCTTTTTACATCCACACTATCCGAAGTACGGCGCGGCGGAACAAAGGGCGAAGCGCTTACCAGCGCCTGAATTTCTACCAAGAGCGGTCTTGTTCCCTCCAGAGTAGGAGTTACCACGCTGCCAGGCACTTCGGTGGGGCGTTCCGCTAGAAAAATCCGGGACGCATCCGGAATATCCACCAGCCCGGCACTGCGCATTTCAAACAGCCCTATTTCATTCGTACTGCCAAACCGGTTTTTCACCGCCCTAAGGACCCTGTACTGAGCACTGGAATCCCCCTCAAAATACAGCACGGTATCTACGATATGTTCTAACGTCCGGGGGCCGGCCAGTGTACCATCCTTTAAAACATGCCCTACAA
>Ga0316613_10000386_pt1 | contig 38670 bp, 31 predicted proteins | sample OWC_soil_day10_C_2_FD_207647 | JGI IMG/M metagenome (GOLD analysis project Ga0316613, IMG submission 207647) | Wetland soil microbial communities from Old Woman Creek delta, Ohio, United States - OWC_soil_day10_CT_b | ecosystem: Environmental > Terrestrial > Soil > Wetlands | place: USA: Ohio...
GGATAGATAGTTTCAATTTATCTATTTGTTTTTTTAGCTGTCCGTTGGATGGTTTGTTTACTATGCTCTTTTTTATCTGGCATCCCCCGCGAGTGAGGTTTCAGACTTGTCCACCTCCACGCCAATTGGGAATTGTTGTGAATTTTGGCTGTGTACCTAAATATTCTCTCGGTCTTACTACATATTGCTTATTTGCTGCTATTCGAATGTCACTCTTTGGATCATTTAAATCACCAAAAATCAATGCTCCTGTCGGACATGTTGAAACGCAAGCTGGTTTTTGCCCTTTTTGTATCCGATTTTCATAACAAAAAGTGCATTTATCAACTGTCCCAGTCATTGGATTGATAAATCTTGCTTGGTAAGGACAGGCAGTAATACAATACTTACAGCCAACACATTTTGCAGCGTCAACCATATTAACGCCTTCTTTATTTGTATAAGATGCTCCTGTCGGACAAACAGGCACACAAGGAGCATGATCACACATTACACACGATTGACGATGAAAATCCATTGTCAGATTTGGATAATCACCTTTCGGTCCATCAATCCAAACCTGTAACCGTGAAACATCATCAGGAACTTTATTTTCTGCACGGCAAGCCACTGAACAAGACTGACAGCCAATGCAACGATTACTATCATACAGCATACCATAGCGTTTTTCAGCCATTGTTATCCCTCCTCCTTATACCTTTCTGATTTCGATGGCCCCAGTATGAATGGATGTGCCACAAACGGGTCCCATTTCTGATGACAGCATCATATTTGAGTTGGTTCCCTTCTTATAAGCTCGTTTCAACCCTGGTGACAACCGCCCAAAACCAAAATAGGTAAAGACTGTATCCGGACGTATTCCCTTGCTGATAAGAACAGTTGCTGGCTGCTTACCATAAGATGATGTAATTTCTATCTTGTCGCCGGCAACCACATTAAATTGCGTTGCGGTGCTAGGGTTAAGCCAAACGCGATTCAATGGCATAAGTTCATGTAACCATGGTACGTTATGAGTATGGGCATTGGTATGAATAGCTACTTTTCCTTGTATAAAATAGTATTGATTATCTTCTTTTAGTTTAATTGGACGATAAACCGGTACACCGCGTCCGAACAATTCCTCGGCCTCATGTGACAGGAGTTCAATCTTTTTACTGTGTGTTTTTAATTTGAACAGCGGTCCATCAATGATACCTTGCTCATTGACTTTACTCTGGGCCTCTGGATATTTTTTGATGAACTCGGCAACAGAATTTTTATCGCGTAAGAAAAGTGGCTTCATACCAAAGTTAATGAAGCCCTTTTCTTTGGCGGTCATGACCAAATCCAGATTGCCCCCCAATTGCAGTCTCCTCATATCATCCATGTCTTTCCATGGAAAATATGCCCCTAACCCAAGCCGTTCCCCTATATCCTTAAATATTTGCCAATGTGGTTTACTATTACACACCGGTTCTATAACCTGTTGGCGAAGTGTGTAGGTCGGTGCCGCTCCGGATGCGTTATTGAAGCCTTCCTCACGTTCTAATGAACTACTTTCCGGTAGTACAACATCAGCAAACCAGGCTGTATCTGACAGATATAGATCGCAGACGACCAACAAATCCAGTTTTTTAAGTGATTCTATGACTCTATTAGTATTAGATTGGCTAATAACCGGGTTATTACGTAATACGAACCATCCTTTTATTGGATAGGGCTTTTCCGTCAAAATAGCTTCTGGTATAACCTGTACAACACCATCCGCAGATGAAACCATGAAGTTAAGCTGACCTTTGACCTGAGCACCATCAATTCTTGGTTTTGAAATTTTAGGAAAAGGCGGTGTTTTAGGAGCCATAATATTTTGAATCACATCTCGGCCAACAATCCCATTAATGAAGGGAGCTGTTTTTGTCAGAAACATTCCACCCGGCACCTCAAAACTACCTAACAATAACGTAGCAATCATGATAGCTCGCCTAAGTTCAAACTCTTCTGAAGTAAAAGTTGTCCGCCAGCCCCAGTCGATTACGGCGCGTGGCTTTGCTGCAGCCAATTCTCTAGCAATACGCTCAATATCATTTGCTGGAATGCCGGTTTCACTCTCAGCCCAAGCAGGAGTAGCGGCAACTACGGAATCCTTGATGGCGTCAATGCCCTCAGTATATTTGTCCACAAATTCTTTATCGTAAAGGTTGTCCCTAATAAGGACGTGGGTAATAGCTAACACGAGAGCAATATCTGTACCGGGTTTTATAGGATACCATTCATGAGCCTTAGCTGAAGTTATGGAAAATCTCGGATCAACAGATACTAATTTACCACCCTTGGACATTGCTGACATGACGCCGCGAACATGAGCAACGTTAATGCCTTCAAAATAATTGCGCCCTAACGTCAGCAAGTACTTTACATTGCCATAGTCAATTGCCATCGCAGTTGTACCAAAAGTTGCTTCTTGCGCTACACTGCGGGCAATTGGACAAGTAGACTCATGGGTAAACGTATTTGGCGATCCATATGCTTTCGCTAGAGTATCCATATAAGCCTTATGAGGACCTCCTCTGCAAGCAAATGCCATTGACTCTGGTCCGTAATTTACCTTTATCTCACTCATTTTATCAGCTATATAATCATAGGCTTCTTCCCAGGTTACCTCTTTCCACTTTCCTTCGCCGCGTTCCCCAACTCGAATGAGAGGTGTCTTTATCCTCTGTGGATCATACGTTTGAGAAATAGCGGCACCGCCGCGTGCACAAACGGTACCACCTGTTGAAGCCCAATCTGGGTTACCACTAATAAATGATACTTTTCCATTTTCAACCTTTGCCTGTATGGGACAACGGGAAGTACACATCTCACAATAACTGCGTACCAGCTTTATTGTATCTCCCTTGCCTGATTCTGATGCCCATGATAACATCTTGGGAACAGAACTCGCTGCTGCAAGTGCCGCAGTCGTAGCCCCTGACAGCTTCAGAAAAGTCCTACGTGAGAAACTTCTACTCATAAACTATCCCCCCCATTTTTCTGCAAATCTATTTGACTTTTTTCTATAGGATTCAACTCTTTGTTCAATGTATTTATACCTACTAACGAACCAAGACCAACAAAATCGGCGGATTGACTCGGAACCACTACGAGACCGCCCTTTTCCTTCAAGCTTTCATATAAAATATGCATAGATCTCAATTTTAAAGCGACGGCATTATCTCCATAAATTTTCGCAGCCTCCACAAAGCTTTCCGCAATTTCTTGTTCCGCTGACCCCAAAATAATCCGGCCTCTACGTTCCCTCTCGGCCTGAGCTTCTCTTGACATAGCATCTTGCAATCCTTCTGGTATAATCACATCGCGAATTTCCACTGACTGCACTGCTACCCCCCAAGGAGTCGTCCTTTTATCAATAATTTCTTGTAATTGAATATCGATATGATCTCTGCCAGCTAACATCTCAGACAGCATAGTCTTACCAATAACATCTCTTAACGCAGTTTGAGCTGACCAAGAAACGGCCTCTTGATAATTTTCTACTTCAAGCGCCGCCTTTTCAACATCCCAGACCACCCAAAATAGCACCGCATCTACATCTACTGGTACATTATCTTTGGTTAATGTTTGTTCAGCATTGAAAGACGTAGCAACAATTCGTTGATCAATCCAATAAGGTATTGCATCAATAATCGGTATAGTAAAAAACAGTCCCGGACCAGCTAGGCCATGAAACTTACCTAACCTTAATATAACGGCTTTTTCCCATTGTTGAGCAACGTTTATTGATTGTGAAGCTAAAAAAGCAATGATAATGCCGCCTATAATAATAACCCTGCTCTCGCTAAAAAAACCATATGTAACTACTGTTGATAGCAGCACAAAGAAAAGAGCAGTAGGCAATACACTACGACGAGGCTTTCGCATCTTAGTATTTTTTACAATATTAGATCTTACTGGAGCATTATTCACTTATTCATTCCTCCGTTCATGTCCTTTATCGCAATCTTTTTTCTCATTCGATCCAAAATATCTGTTACTCCGTAACCTAAGGCAAAGGCATCACTGAGCAGTCGATCCAGCATTGCATCAAGTTGCTGCTCTCTTATATCACTTTTTACTTGATTCGGTAATCCACATACAAAGGTCCCTCTGCCTTGCTGAGTAGAAATAATTCCTTCTCTTTCTAACTCAGTATAGGAACGGGCTACAGTATTACTATTAATTTTGAGTTCTATCGCCATCTGCCTTACTGTAGGTAATTGAGAACCTTCAGAATAAAATCCCGCAACGATTAAAGATTTTAATCCCTCCTTAAGTTGAACATATATGGGCACACCATTTTTCAGATCTATAGGTGGTAACAATTGTAACTCCCCCTTGCAAGCAATGTCCCTTGCTACTTCCTCAGACGCAGCATTCTTAGGTTCTGGGAAAGAATCAACGAGATTATCTAGACAACCCATCCGTTGTATCATTGTATTATTACTTTAATACAATATCTTATTGATTTATTTCAAAATTCCTGCTTTAAATTATCTTTTTTATATAAATAAATCCTTTTGTTACAAATTGTTCCATAAATCGAGAGAACATTTATTTCTTTTCCTCTAAACTTTCTTAAAAATACATTCTTAGACAGAGCCATGATTATAGTATCTGGAAAATGATATAGAAGCTCTCAAAAACAAAAATCTGGACAGCCTTATAAGCTCACCCAGACTTATATTAAAAATATTCTTTACTTTTTCTTGATACAGATCGCTTCTTTCTTTACGCCTTCTTGATATAAAATCATGTTATTATCAAGATGAATTTAGAGAAGAAATTAGAGGCAGTAAGGAGAATCTATGATGACACAATCAATGATGGTGACATTTGAGGTTGATAAAGATATTGAAATTCCCACAGTAGTGAATTGGATGAATGAAAAAATTCTAGGTAGTAAGGTAACCGAAATAAGTATTAAAAATACGGATTTGATTTTTTGTGGTGCACTTAATACTTTTCTGGGAGAATTCACCATAGTTTCAACGGAAGTCGTAAGCATAGACGAACTGAAACACTTATTTAGTCCCCGTCCTCATTTTATTCATCAGCTTAATTTTAAAATCAGATCCTAAGGATGACGTATCATTAAAAAGGAGCAGCCTCCACTTAGAAGCTGCTCCCTTTAGTTAAATTTCATTTCATATCTACTTTTTCAAGTGGAAAGGAACGCTAGTTACAATCACATTTTCTTTTAGAATTAGTAAAGTACGGAGCACCCAACCTGTCTGGTTGTGAAGCAGACGATGCCACCACTTTTTTGTTTGGAATTCAGGGATTAAAATTGTAATATAATCTTCTGGTTCTTTTTGGCGTTCTAGTTCACTGATGTAATTAAGTAAAGGCTGAATAACTAATCGATAGGGAGAGTAAACTGTTACTAATTCGACACCCGGATTCCAGTCTTGCCATTTTTTTGCTACCCTTTGAGCGTTTTCTTCATCAGTAGCAATATGCAGAGCAACAACATCTTGGCTAATACTTTTCGCATATTTGAGGGTTTGCGCTACGATATTGGTGGGAGTAGCAACAGGTACAATGACCATATTTCTAACTACTTTAAAAGTAGTAGCAATTGTAGGGTCAAAATCTTCTATTGGTAAGTGTAGTTGTTCAGACATATCTTTATAGTGAGAATTAATTTTTTTGAAAATAAAAATCATAAATGGAATAAACACAATAACGGCCCAAGCACCGTGGGAAAATTTAGTAATACCGATAATAATCACGACAATTCCTGTGACAACGGCACCTACTGCATTTATGGTAGCGCGCATAATCCAACCAGAGGTTCTTTCCCGCTGCCAATGAACGACCATACCTGTTTGCGCAATGGTAAATGAGAGGAAAACGCCGATGGCATATAAGGAAATTAGATGCTCCGTACTTCCATCATAAATAAAAATTAACAGACCAGCTATCGTGCTGAGTAGGATAATGCCATTGGAGAAACTCAAACGTTCCCCCCTGATTCCTAGATAGCGCGGCATATAGCCGTCTTTTGCCAGAAGGGATAAAAGAGAAGGTAAGCCATTAAACGAGGTATTGGCAGCTAAATACAATACGATCATGGTGGTGATTTGAATATAATAATAACCCCATCCTCGACCAAAGGTCATTTCAGTAATTTGTGACAAGGCGGTTACACCTTCTACCTGCAAAATATGAAAGTGCATAATTAGGAAAGAAATGCCCATAAGCATAAACCCTAGAATACCAGACATCAAATATGTAGTTATTGTTACATTGCGTACTTCAGGAGAACGGAACATAGGCACTCCATTAGAAAGGGCTTCTATCCCGGTCATAGAGCTACAGCCATTCGCAAAAGCTCGTAACAGTAGCACGAGCATTGTCCAATCAAATTGCTTAGCTAGGGATTCAGGAGGTATAATAGGCGTCTGCCCAGTTAAAGCTTGGTATATTCCAGTACTGATCAATGCGATGATACCGAAAATAAAAGCATAGGTTGGATACACAAAAGCAGTAGAGGCTTCCTTAACTCCTCGTAGATTCACTAACATTAAAATGCAAAATAAAATGGCTAAATCAATCTCTACTTCGTATGCTACCAATATAGGAAACGCTGATGAAAGGGCAGCCGTACCGGCACAAACACTTACGGCCACAGTAAGGGTATAATCAGCAAATAAGGCGGCCGCAGCTACTAACGCTGGCATTTCGCCAAGATTGTGTATCGCTACAGAATACGAACCACCACCACCTGGGTTAACTTTGGCCACTTGTACATAGGAAAAAGTGACAATGGCGAGCAAGGCTAAAATCGCCAGGGCGATTGGTGCTAAATAGCCATAAGCAATAATTCCCGGAAGTGTTAACATGATCATAATTTCCTCTGGGCCATAAGCCACAGATGATAGGGCATCTGAAGAAAAAATCGATAAAGCTTTCCATTTTGGAAGTTTTTCATGGCTCATTTCTTGATTATGTAATGGCCTGCCAATCAGTATTCGCCGAAATAATTTCATCATAATTGATCCACCTCCAAAAGTATTATGTGTTGTTTTCAATAAAATACTTCAATAATATAATATTAATTAAAGTGACCGCCCACCATTATAGACAGTCATTTTGCATGAGATTAAGTATACAATATTTTTTTAAAAATGGAAGTGGGATTGTATAATCTTTATATAATCTTTACACTAGGATATATAAACGATCAAATTCAGCCCCATTTAATTCTACAAATAATAATAACGGCAGAGATAAAAATCTATGCCGTTATTATTATTTGTAGAATTATTTTCCTAAACCGTGTTGTAAGGATGACCTTTAGTGCAATTTCAGAAATGAGTAATCTCTCAATTCCCCGTCATTAACCGATACCCAACACCTGACTCTGTAATAATATATTTAGGTTGAGCTGGATTCTCTTCTACCTTACGCCTTAGCTGTCCAATATATACCCTTATATAATGAGTATCTTCATTATAAGCAGTACCCCATACAGCCTTTAACAATTGTTTATGAGTCAACACTCTGCCAATATTCTGGGCTAGTATTTTTAATATCTCATATTCTGTGGGTGTCAACTTTATTTCCTTTTCACTGCGAGTCACATGACGAGCAACTAAATCAATACGTAAATCACCGCAAGTTATCACTGGAGAATTTTCTAAGGTTACGGTATGCCTCAGAGCCACCCGTAAACGTGCTAACAATTCTCCCATGCTAAATGGTTTCGTAATATAATCATCTGCTCCAGCGTCTAGTGCTGCAATCTTTTCATTTTCCTGATCACGGGCAGTCAGAATAATTATAGGCACTTTAGACCATTCACGAATTACCCCTACTACTGCCTTTCCGTCCATATCAGGCAATCCTAAATCCAATAAAATTAAATCAGGCTTAAATACAGCCACTCTGTTAATTCCTTCTTGACCCGTTTGGCATTCATCAACTTCATAGGCATGGGCTGTTAAGGAGACCTTCAATAGTCTCCTAATTTGAGGTTCATCTTCAATAATTAAGATTCTTGCACCTTTATCCATATCTATTCACCCGCTTTCATACACCACTAAAGGAATACCACTATCATTTTTAATATTATACCATATGACGTGGGGGCTGTTCATCATAGGGAATAGCAAAGGTCATTACAGTACCACCACCTGGTCTATTTTCAGCATGAATCGTTCCCCCATGAGCTTCTATTATTCCTTTACATATAGATAAACCTAACCCTGTACCGCTAACGTTCTTAGGCTGTTCTACCCGATAAAATTTATCAAAGATGTGTGATAAATTTTCAGATGGAATACCTAGACCTCGGTCAGCTACTGATACCTGTACTACCTTTTCATCATGATTGGCAGTAATTATAATCTCACTACCTAGCACGGAATACTTACAAGCATTGTCCAGCAAATTTACTAATACTAGTTCAATAAGGACGCAATCAGCCTTTAGCAACGGTAACTCTGCAGGTATCCTAACAAGTAAAGATCTGCCTTTAAGAGATTCCTCAACCCGCCTTAGAGCAATACCTGTAATATCTTCAATGTCGCACCAATCTATTTTCAGCTGCATCATACCACTTTCTAATCTAGCAGTATCCAAAAGATTGGCTACCAAGCGATCCATACGATTTGCCCCTTCTTTCACTGTTTCTAACAATTCTTTTCGATCTTCTTTTGAATATATGCCTTCCACGTCTAAAAGACCAGAAACTGCTCCAATTATAGATGCTAATGGTGTCCTGAGTTCATGAGAAATAGAATTAAATAAGGCAGTACGTAATTGATCTGATTCTACTAACAAGGCAGCGCGCCTGGCTTGATCGGCTAAATTAACTCGTTCGACAGCAATAGCTGCCAAGCCTGCCCATGCTTCCATCAATCTCCGTTGCACGGGAGTAAGCATTTTTTCCTGAATTCGAATACCGAAGACACCAACGGTGTTATCACTTGTCGTTAATGGCAAATACATGTATCTGGCACCTGGAAGCGTCTCTGTACAACGTCCAGCAATTTCGCCATGCTCATATGCCCAAATAGCCACCGCCTGCTCACTTGTATCAATACCACCTTCCTTGGCCCCTGCTTCGGCAGCTAATAGTAAATCACCATTATCCTCAGGTAGAAATACAGCTACAGGTCGTTCAAGAGTCTGCCATGCTTGCTCTGCTAAAATACCTACAATAGCATGAACATCCACAATTGCTGCAATCTCACGACTGAAAGAGTAGAGTGCCCGCGTAGTTTTTTCCCGCTGCTTAGCTAACATCACCTCTAGCCGAAGTTTTTCCGTTAGTCCGCCGATCGTAAAAGAAACTAACAGAAAAATAGGTAAACTCCACAGATATCGAAGATCTGCTATGCTAAAACTAAAATAAGGCAGGATAAAGAAAAAATCAAAAAGTAACACACTAGCTAATGCCGCCATGTAAGAAGGTCCCTTCCCCCACCAGACTGCTGATAGAAGTACAGGCAGTAAATACAACATCATATGTATGGACTCAATATAATCACGCCACAACCAATTACCAGCAGTAATTAAGAGAATCATTAACATACTTGCTATATAGTTCCATATAGGAGTCGTTTCTTTTGTTGCTACGGTTTTGATTTTCGGCTCATCCTTTACCTCTGTGCTCCCTTGAATCACATGAATATTGACGCCACCACTATAACGGATGAGTTTATTTACCACTGCGCCGCCATGCAACCACTCCCATATACGCCCACGTAGTGGTTTACCAACGACCAGATGAGTGACATTATGCTCTCGTGTCATAGATAGTATTTCTTCAGTCAAATCTTTACCAACAATACTAATGGTTTTAGCTCCTAATTCCTCTGCCAAACGCATATTGCGGAAAATACGATCCCGTTCTTTCTCGCTAAGTTCTAGACGTCTTGGTGTATCAATATGTACAGCCAATAATTCGGCCTGTAAACCACGAGCCAACCTCCGTGCCGCCCTAATAAGCTGAGCCGAAAAAGGGCTAGAGCTCACACAGACCATTACCCGCTCACCTGCTGGCCAAGGCCCAGGAATATCATGTTCCTGCATGTACTCATTTAATTCTTTATCCACTCGATATGCTGTAAAGCGAAGAGATAGTTCCCGCAAGGCATTAATGTTTCCAGGGCGGAAAAACTTATTCAACGCCAATTCTGCTTGATGAGGCATATATATTTTGCCATCCTTCATGCGTTTAATGAGTTCATTGGGGGGAATATCAATCAATTGTACTTGATCAGCCTGTTCTACAATACTATCAGGAACCGTTTCCCGTACTGTCACACCTGTAATTTGAGCTACAATATCATTTAAGCTTTCAATATGTTGGATATTTAGTGTCGTAGATACATCAATGCCTGCATTTAAGATTTCTTCTACATCCTGAAATCTACGGACATGGCGAGAACTGGCCACATTAGTATGGGCCAGTTCATCCACTAACACTACTTTGGGTCTACGGAGCAAAATAGCATCAATATCCATTTCATACAAAATCCTGCCGCGGTGTTCAATTTCCTTTGCTGGTAGACAAGGTAAACCCTCCACCATTTTTTCTGTTTCTCGTCGTTTATGGGTCTCTACCCAACCGATCACAACATCCACACCAGAAGCTAACATCTCATGGGCATTCTCCAACATGGTGTAGGTTTTACCAACACCGGCAGCTGCACCTAAAAACACTGTCAGCTTACCTCTGTTTTTTTTATTTAGCTTCGTTAGTAAGACATCAGGATCTGGACGTTTTTTTTCGTTACTTTCCTCAGGCATGTCATTGCCTCCATTACATTAATCATTCTAAAACAATTGAACCACAAAAATATAAAGTACACAAAAGATTTCTTAAAAATTCATGTTTATAGTTCTTTTTAAACATTTTTAGTTTTTAAGAGCATCAAGTGCTAAGTTAAGTTCAAGCACATTGACCCTTAACTCACCGAAAATACCTAACTGACGATTTGCCACGTGCTGATCTACAAGATTACGAACTTCCCCAGCAGATAAGCCTCGTTCCTTGGCTATCCGTTCTATCTGCACATAAGCTGCTGCGGGAGAAATATCCGGATCCAGTCCACTTCCCGAAGCTAAGACCAGATCAGAGGGGACAAGTTTTGCTGCATCAAGTTGGTTTTCTTCGCGAACTTTGGCGACATTATCAGTAACTGTATCTACCAGTTTTTTACTAGTCGGTCCGAGGTTAGAACCACCGGAACTGCCACCATCGTAACCATCTGCTCCTGCCACAGAAGGACGGCCGTGAAAATAATTGGCACTTGTAAAGCTTTGTCCAATTAATGCTGATCCTATTGGTTTACCATCCTGAACAAGGATGGACCCATTTGCTTGAAAGGGAAATAGGGACTGAGCTAGCCCAGTCATTGCCAAAGGATAAACCAAACCGGTAAGGACCGTAAAAACCAGCAGCATCGCAAAAGCATTTATAATCTGTCTTAACATAATTTGTCAGCTTCCTCTCAATAAATTAACCTTGCTAAAAGTACACCATCGGTACTAAGGATGTCATACCCATCCCAAAGCAACAATAATCATATCAATGATTTTAATGCCGATGAAAGGTACAATCAGCCCACCAATACCATAAATCAATAGATTGCGCCTAAGAATTACGCTTGCCCCTAAAGGCTGGTATTTTACACCGCGTAAGGCTAAGGGAATAAGAGCTACAATGATGAGGGCGTTAAAGATTACCGCACTTAAAATGGCACTCTCCGACGTTGCCAGATGCATGACATTAAAAACATTCATGGCCGGATAGGTTGCTGCGAACATGGCTGGAATGATGGCAAAGTATTTAGCCACGTCATTGGCAATACTGAAAGTGGTTAACGACCCTCGAGTCATCAGAAGCTGCTTGCCAATTTCTACGATTTCAATCAGCTTTGTCGGATTGCTATCTAAATCCACCATGTTACCAGCTTCTTTTGCGGCTTGGGTACCACTGTTCATCGCAACACCCACGTCAGCCTGGGCAAGTGCAGGGGCATCATTGGTACCGTCTCCTGTCATCGCTACCAGCATGCCTTTATCCTGATATTCACGAATTAATGCCAATTTAGCCTCCGGCGTAGCTTCAGCCAAAAAGTCATCTACTCCTGCTTCTGCCGCAATAGCAGCTGCCGTAAGTGGATTATCCCCTGTAATCATGACCGTTTTGATACCCATTTTTCGCAAATCTTTAAAACGTTCTTTAATCCCGCCTTTCACGATATCTTTGAGGTAAATCGTGCCAAGCACTTGGGTACCTTGGACAACGATCAGTGGAGTGCCGCCTGCTTTGGCAATTCTTTCGCAATCGTTTTTTACCGCCGACGGAAAGTTTCCACCCTGCTCGGAAATATATTTTTGAATAGCATCCATGGATCCTTTACGAATTTGTTCGCCTTTTATATTCACGCCGCTCATTCTCGTCTGAGCTGTAAAAGGAATAAACTCTGCATCCAGTGCATGTAAATCACGTTCCCTGAGATTATATTTTTCTTTTGCCAAGACAACAATACTACGTCCCTCAGGAGTTTCATCGGCAAGGGATGATAATTGAGCACCATCCGCTAGCTGCGTTTCACCTACACCAGGTGCAGGGATAAATTCATTCGCCATACGATTACCCAGTGTTATGGTACCTGTTTTATCCAAGAGTAATACATTTACATCACCCGCAGCCTCAACAGCACGACCGGACATTGCCAATACATTTCTTTTTAAAAGTCTGTCCATACCAGCAATCCCAATGGAACTTAACAAGCCGCCAATCGTTGTGGGAATCAGGCAGACTAGTAAAGACACCAAAATCACCACTGGAATTAAGGATCCGGAATAAACCGCAAATGGCTCAATTGTCGCTACGGCAACTAGGAAAATCAAAGTTAAACCCACCAGTAAAATGGTAAGAGCTATCTCGTTAGGAGTTTTCTGCCTTTTGGCACCTTCAACCAAGGCAATCATACGATCGAGGAACGTTTCACCTGGGTTAGCGGTGATTCGTACTTGAATCCAATCAGACAATACCCGCGTACCACCGGTAACAGCTGATTTATCTCCCCCTGACTCACGGATAACCGGCGCAGATTCTCCCGTAATCGCGCTTTCATCTACAGAGGCCATACCTTCCACAATTTCACCATCACCGGGGATAAATTCACCGGCACTCACCTTAACTAGATCACCTTTACGCAAATCTGCGGCATCTACTTGTTTCGTCTTATGTTCAACTACTTTATTGGCTTTGGTTTGGGTTCGAGTATTTCGCAGTGCCTGCGCTTGGGCTTTGCCTCTGCCTTCAGCAACGGCCTCGGCAAAATTAGCAAACAATACGGTAAACCATAACCATAAGGCGATTTGGAGAGAAAAGCCAACATGGGCTGTATTTCCTCCCACGATATCCCGTATCATTAAGCCAGTGGTTAAAAACGACCCAATATACACGATAAACATGACCGGATTTTTAACTTGTGTCATCGGATTTAGTTTCTGAAAGGCATCACGGATTGCCACACCTAGTATTTCCTTATTAAAACTCTCACGAGTACTCATATTTCTACTCTCCTTTTAGAACGTTGTACCTTGTAACATTAACAAATGTTCAACAATAGGGCCTAATGATAATACGGGTAAGAATGTCAAGGCTCCGACAATTAGTACTACACTCACCAATAACACAACAAATAACCAGCCAGTCGTAGGGAAGGTTCCAGGCCCTGGAGGCGATATTTTCTTCACAGCCATACTGCCTGCTATAGCAAGAGCGGGAATGATCACACTGAAACGGCCTACATACATATTAAATGCCAGCATTAAGTTATAGAAAGGAGTATTGGCGCTTAGCCCGGCAAAAGCACTGCCGTTATTGCCTGCCGCAGAAGCAAAGGCATAGAGAATTTCACTCAACCCGTGGGGTCCGGAGTTTGTAAGGGCCGATGTACCTTGATCGATCACGGATGCAATACCAGAACCAATGAGAATAATGACGGAAGGAATCAAAACAGCAATGGTTGCCATTTTTGTTTCCCGGGCTTCAATCTTTTTACCAATGTATTCGGGAGTTCTACCAACCATCAGGCCGACAATGAAGACGGTGATGATAACAAACATCATCATGCCGTAGAAGCCTGCTCCTACGCCGCCAAAGATTACCTCACCCAGCTTAATCTGTAACATAGTAATTAGACCGCCGAGGGGTGTAAAGCTGTCATGCATACTATTAACCGCACCACAGGAAGCAGCTGTGGTAATCGTGGCAAAGAGTGCCGATCCCCCTATGCCAAAGCGAACTTCTTTACCTTCCATAGATGTGGGACTGCTTACCCCTACTGAACTCAAAATTGGGTTCCCGTTTAACTCACTCGTATATAGAGTACCAAGCATAATTATGAACAGCAGGATCATAGACGCAATAATTGCATAACCTTGACGCTTATTTCCCACCATATTTCCAAAAGTAAATACCAGCCCGGCAGGTATCAGAAACATACTAAGCATTTCCAGGAAATTAGTGAAAGGTGTTGGATTTTCAAAAGGATGGGCTGAATTCGCGTTAAAGAAACCGCCGCCATTGGTTCCAAGCATCTTGATCGCTTCCTGGGAAGCTACAGGTCCCATAGCCAATTTTTGTTCAGCACCATCCAAAGTTTGAACGGTTGCATAAGGAGACAAATTTTGCAGCACGCCTTGCTCTACAAGGACGACGGAGAAACATACAGCTAAAGGTAATAGTACCCATACAACGCTGCGTACCATATCTACCCAGAAGTTACCGATAGTTTTAGCATTTTTACGAGTAAGACCTCTGATTAAAGCGACTGCCACTGTAAGACCAGTCGCTGCGGAAAGAAAGTTTTGTACGGTTAATACTGTCATTTGCGTAAAATAACTCATTGTGGCTTCTGGGGAATAAGACTGCCAATTCGTATTGGTCATAAAACTCACTGCCGTATTGAAAGCTGAATGCCATGGACTAACTCCAGCTAATTGTTCAGGATTAAACGGCAAAACATCCTGCCATACTTGAATCAGAAAAACTAAAATCATACCTAACAAATTGAAAATGATGAGTGTGCCAGCATACTGTTTCCAATTCATTTCTTCTGTTTCTTTTACTCCGGTGATCCGGTAGATTACTTTCTCTATTGGTTTAAACACGAAGTCAAAAATAGTCTTTTCTTGGGAAAATACTTTTGCCATATATTTGCCAAGGGGTAAAGCTAATAGCAGCAAAACCACAAGATATAAAGCATACATTATCAGATCATTCGTCATCTTAGAATTCCTCCGGTTTCATTAATGCGTAAACTAAGTAGAAAAATAGAAGAACCGTAATTCCTCCAGCTAACCATAAGTCAGCCATTTGCATCCCCCTCTTCTCCTGATAAATTGATTACTACACCTTTATATTAACCCCATTTTAAGTAAAGATGCAGTAAAAAAGCTGCGCTACCTTGTAAAGAAATTGTAAAGAATCAATGATCTTATTAATCCTATAAGTTTAGACCATAATAATAAGCCCAAACAAAATTCTAAAAAAATGCTAAGATGAAAAAGCACTATTTGCTTAAAATAGTTCGCAAATAGTGCTTTGAATTATTATCACTTCTATTCATTTACCCTATTGACATACACTCAAATCAAGACTGTTTTCAACAAACATATGAGGTTACTTCTCACACGACCTGCCGTCCCTCGACTTATCTTTTGGGTTCAGACTACCATTTAATGATATACCCCCGATGGGTCATCAATGACATTATCTCCTGCCCGTAGTAAGGAAAGTTACCTAGCTATTTTTTCTATGGCATTTTTCCATTGATGTAGTGCTTTGGCAATTATACTGCGGGGACAAGCTGCATTCAACCTCATATATCCTGCATAAGCATTACTAAACCAGAAACCATCATCCATGGCAATTCCCGCTTCATTAAGTATGAAGTTGTGAAGTTCATCCTTATCCATTCCTAATTGTTGGCAATCAATCCATACCAGATAAGTACCTTCTGGAAAGTTCGGATGAATCTGGGGTATATGTTTTTGGCAGTAATCCTGAATATAAGCAAAGTTGCCTTCAATATATTCTTTCACTTGCTCTAGCCATTCTTCTCCATGACGGTAAGCCGCTTCAGTTGCTACTAAACTAAAGCAGTTATTTCTTCTTATATCCAGATCTCCCAACATCTTATCAAACTTGTCACGATCTTCTTTATTGGGGAAAATGGTGACAGAAGCTTGCAGACCAGCTAAATTGAATGTTTTACTTGGTGCAATGCAAGAAAACGTATTTTTACGGAATTCCTCGGAAATCATCGCAAAAGGTGTATGTATATGACCAGAAAAGACCAAGTCTGAATGAATTTCATCGGCAATTACACGAACGCCATGCGCTAAGCAAATCTCGCCTAAACGAACCAGTTCTGCCTTTTTCCACACTCGACCGACGGGATTATGCGGACTGCATAAAAGCAGCAGCTTAGCACCATTTTTCGCTGACTCTTCCAAGTGATCATAATCCATTTCATAGTGTCCGTTGACAAGTTTCAAAGGATTTTCCACTAAAGTCCGCCCACTGCTATTCACCACATCAAAAAAGGGATAGTAGACTGGCGACTGAATGATAATCTTGTCCCCCGGTTGGGTGAAGTTTTGAATAAGCAGACTTAATGATGGCACAACTCCGGGACAATGAATCATCAATTGGGTATCAGTTGCCCAGCCATGCCGCCGCTCAAGCCATTGTTGAATTGCTTCAAAATAAGAATCAGGTCTTGAGGTATATCCAAAAATCCCCTGCTCTGCCCGCTCTTGAATTGCTTTCGTGATGGGTTCAGCTACTTTGAAATCCATATCAGCAACCCATAATGGAATGAGATCAGTCCTACCAAATTTCTTTCCAAGCTCATCATACTTAGCAGCAAAGTTTTTTGTTCTGTCAATTACAGCATCAAAATCATATTTCATACGCAAACTCTCCCTCTACTCAATTTTTAATTGTACTGCACTTATATATTGCAAGAAAATCCGTATTAATTCCTCATAATGTAAAATATCATCATGTTCTAACCAATCCACACCCTTCTGCCGGCATACAATATTAATTACACCGATCAGTCACTGCTACCCGCAGATAATGAATATGACGCCCTATTTCATCAAACAGTTCAACCACTTTTCTTCGCCTTCCTCATCCCCCAGATCTGCACGAGTTTTATCCTTGCAAATCCAGAAAGTTTTGCAATACATTACCCCTCTGTTCTCACTGTTGACTAAGCAACACTATAAGCTGATAATCATTTTCTTCTAGCTCTAAAGCCATACCCGCTTGATACCTGCCTGCCAATGCCCGTGATTTTCCCCGTAATACAGCTTCTACAATGTGCAGGTGTATCATTAATACAAATTTTTCCTGGATATAAGGCATACATTTCACGATATTCGCCTTCCGTAACATTAGGCATAACCACATTAGCACCGCTTTGCAGCGCAATCATACGGCCATCCTCATTTAGGGTTTCCATTGCCGTGGTCGCTGGTATATTAGCCTCAGGCAGCAATAACCTAACAATAGCCATGACTTTAAGGCTTTCAATAAAGGAACCGCCTTTTTCCTGAGCCAAGGGTGTGTCACGATTAGGAATAAAAGGTCCTAGCCCAATCATATCTGCATCCAATGCTTTAAAAAATAAAACATCATCAGCGAGTGATTCTAGTGTTTGATTGGGCAGCCCCACTAGACAACCTGTACCGACTTCATACCCTAACTCTTTCAAATCCGTAAGGCACCTCACTCTATTTTCAAAACTCATATTCGGATGCAATGCTTTATATATTTTGTGGTCCGTAGTTTCGATTCTAAGCAAATATCGGTCAGCACCAGCGTCTTTATATGCCTGGTATTCTTCCCTAGATTTCTCACCTATACTTAATGTAATTGCTAAACCTAGATCTTTTATAGTACGGACAATACGCTGCATTTCTGCCACAGTATAGATATAACTCTCACCTGACTGTAATACCACTGTCTTATACCCATAGTCCTTGGCTTTACTGGCAAATTCAATGATTATGTCAGGCTGCAGATGATAGCGCTGGACATTATCATTATCTTGCCGTAAGCCACAATAAAAACAATTTTGTTGGCAAATATTCGAGAATTCAATCAGTCCACGTAAATGTACCTGGTCACCAACAAATTGGCTTCGTACTCGATCAGCTGCCATGAATAACTGTTGATTATACTCATGATCAGTCAGCAATGTCACTATTTCTTGTTTTGTTAAACAATGTGTGACCTCCGCTTTATTAATAATATCCAATGGATCTGACATACTTCTTTCCTCCTGCCACAACTTCCTATTCTTTCTCGTACTATGGTTTACTCTCATAAAAGACTAATAAAACAGATCCCGAATACCTTCCTCAATTTTCCTTAGACGTTTAGTCGTTTCCCTACGTAATTCTTCATTTTTAATAGCTGCTAAATTTTCTTCAATTGTGACTTTTCCTATTCTTTTTGTTTCCTCATCAGCATAGTCTATAAGATATTCTTTAAAGGTCAATAGTGCATTAGGCTGGCAAACATTCTGGATTTCACCGCTTTTCGCTAATCTCATAAAGCGATCACCAGTACGACCTTGGCGATAACAGGCGGTACAGAAACTGGGGATATAGCCAGTTTCACATAACATGCGGATAACTTCATTCGGAGAGCGATTATCCCCAGTTTCAAATTGCATTCCGTTTGCAGTATTGTGTTCTTTATATATTTCATGATAGCCACCTACACCCGTACAGGAACCAGCACTGATTTGCGAAATGCCGTAGGTTATGAGCTTATCTCTATGCTCGGAATCTTCTCTAGTTGATAGAAGCATCCCCGTATAAGGTACCGCTAAACGAATAATGGCAACAATCTTATCAAAGTTCTCATCGCTGACTAGATGCGGAAAATTTTCTAGAGACATACCAGAAGCAGGGCGCAGGCGTGGTACTGAGATCGTATGCGGTCCTACGCCGCAATCTTTATCTAGATGTTCGGCATGTAAAAACATGGCAACTGTTTCATATTTATAGTCATATAAGCCATAGAGTACACCAATACCTACGTCATCGATGCCAGCTTTCATTGCCCTATCCATAGCGGTCGTGTGCCAGTTATAGTCATTCTTAATGGAATTTGGATGAAGTAGGTTATAAGTTGGGCGGTGATATGTTTCTTGAAATAAAATATAAGTTCCGATACCCACATCTTTTAATCTACCGTATTCTTCAATGGTTGTAGCTGCAATATTGACATTAGCACGACGAATGCTACCATTGCCGTCTTTGACGCTGTAGACTGCTTTGATAGCATCAACTACATAATCAATGTCACAATTAACAGGGTCTTCGCCAGCCTCTATTGCTAAACGTTTGTGACCAAGGGATTCCAATATTTCAACTTCTTCTTTTATTTCATCCATTGCAAGGCGACGGCGTAATTGTTCTTTGTTATCATGACGATAACCGCAATAAACACAGTTATTTACGCAGTGGCTGGAAATGTAGAGTGGTGCAAATAATACAATACGCGTGCCATAAATGGCTTTTTTTACTTCACAAGCGGTAGCAAATATTTCTTGCAGCAGCTGCGGGTCAGTTACCTCTAATAATACTGCCACTTCCCCCGCTGAAAGTCCTTGATATTTACCTGCTTTGGCAATAATATTTCGAACTAGTTCTTTATCCGTGGATTTGATCTTTGCCTCAGTGAGTAAAGTATTAATGAGATTATCATCAATAAAAGCATCCGATGTGCGTTGTTGGTTATCAATCATTAGAAATATCTCCCTTATTGATTATTTGTTTTGCAGTAAGGGCCGATTTGACAATTACACCAGAGAGGTTTCCTAGTTTACCAGTAAATGCGCCAATATCATCAGTAGTACCTTCCACGATGAGAGCAATAACACCAATCTGCTCTTCATGCTTTGGAATTCCCATACGGCCCATGATAAGATAACTATAATTACTAATGAGAAGGTTAACTTTCTCAACAATGGCTTTCGGTTCAGTAATCACAATCCCAATGACACCAATTCGCTTAAGCATACTATTCCCCTCTTTTAAATAACATAAGCCTCCCTTCGCACATAGCAAAAGAAGGCTTTAAGAAACCTCGGTGATTTCGCCATCCTGTGCGCAGGCTTTGCCCTTGCTTGCAGATTTTAGATCATGATGAGTGTCCTCCAAGATATGGGGTAACTCCCCCACAACTTGTTAGACAATTTCAAGATAAGATTCAACAGAACATCTGTCTTTTAATTTTATCATATTTTTCAACAACATAGTGTTCCGCCCAATGCTTAAATTGATCCAAATGATTAATTAGTATTGGAAATTTATTCATTTATTTTATCAACTACTTCAAAGGATCATTTGGATTCTTACCAAAATAGCTTACTATATGTGAAAAATCCTTTGCCGCAAATTTTAAAATTGTTAAGCCTTCTTCAAATTCCTCGGGGCATGAGTGAACCTTTGAAACAAGAAACTCTAAGCCATATTGGGAAAAGGTAGTCCATAAACGGCAGGGTAGCTCTTCTAACTCTTTAAAAGTCACTAAGAACTGTTCATTATATTGCCCCTCAAGAAGTCTCTTTCTCCATAGACAATCTTCACTAATTTCTATCACAACATCTTCCAAATACTTTTCGTGGAGCTTCTCTGCTATAGCGAATTTCATTTTGTTTTTCCTACTTTCGTATCTATAGTGTAATCTTTCAACTTTCATCATAGGCATAGTATTTTATCTTTATTCTATCCTATTTGTCAAATGTAGTTACTATCCTCAGATAAAATACCGAAAACTAACAGTTTCCTAATTTGACCACTGTAGATGAGCAAAATTCATATAAGGCACGGCTCACCACCAACAACAAATCCACCAAAAGCAAAAAAGCCACAAAAATTGTGGTTTCATACATATTCCATATTTAATTGGTAGAGACGATCCACGACCTTCTAAATCGTCATGATACAATGACCAAAACCCGCTAAAATTGAAGCGGGTTTTGGTCATAGCTGGGATAAGGCGTTTAGGAATGCCAGCTTCATGAAATAGCAAGGCTGTGCAGAGATAGGCTGCCATAAGTTAAGCCTTACCTGCAGAAACTTCTTTCAATGATTCCTGCCAAATCCTCTTGTGAAGGCAACGGAATGGTATTTATAATATTCTTTGCCTGTATGGCTTTGGCACTGAATTGCTGTATCTCGCTTTTAGTTATTGATTCTTTATCTTTAAATAATTTATCGAGGCAGTTCTTTAGTTCCCCAAGATTTTCCATATTAAGTAGATTCACTATTTTATCAATAATACTACCATCTTGAACAGCGATAAATTCTAGATACTCATACATCAGCAGGCCATTTGCCCTGCCATGGTCGATGTCCCTGAAATATGTCAGAGAATACCCCATGGAGTGAAGGGCAGTTGTACCCGTATGCGCAATGACCATTCCTGCAAGCATGGAAGCATAAAGCAACTGTTCTCGAGCAGCAAAATCCACTTTTTCATCTAAAACCTTTAAACATTTCCCTAGTATCGTCATACTTTCCGATGCCAACATGCTGCTAACACTTGTGGCCTTTGCCGACAAATATCCCTCCACAGCATGGGACAAGGCATCGATTGCTGTATTAATGGTTACATGGGGTGGTAAATTCTGAGTATAGCTGGCATCCAAAAATGCGATTTGGGGAAATATTGCTTCATTAGCGATACTGCTTTTAGTTTGCTGCCTATCATCGGTAAGTATGGAATACTGGGTCACTTCACTTCCGGTACCTGCCGTAGTAGGCACGGCAACAATTGGCAGAACAGGATAGGGATATGGTCCTAAGAACAGTACGGTATCATCAACTTCATTAGCTGCTAGCACAGCAATCGCTTTGGCCGCGTCCATTGGTGACCCTCCGCCAATTCCGATAATGAAATCCGCCTTCTCCTCTCTTGCTATCTTAGCAGCTTCTCTCACCAGTTCAATGGAAGGATTGCTCAAAATCCGATCAAAAACGCTGTAAGCAATCCCACTGGCCTGTAATGCTGCTTGAACACATGTAAGAGAACCATTGGCCTTCGCCGAACTTTTACCTGTCACAATGAAAGCCTTTTTGCCTAAAGCTTTCATTTGCGCGGCATTGTCAATAATACAGTCTTTCCCGAGAAAGACTTTTGTTGGCATAAAAAACTTCAGTATCATAACATACCCTCCTAACATGATGATAAACTCTTGCATTCACCACTCCATTTAGTACAAGTGTTTCCTTGAGCTACTGGATCGCTACGCTACTCTAAATGAAAGCATCTCCGATGTTTAGTGCCTTGTCTATAGCAGTGAAAGCTTGTTGCATCTGTGCTTCATTAATAATAATTGGCGGAACAACAAACATATAGTTCCAGCGTATATACATGAAGATTCCATCATCTATCAGAGATTTGCTTATTTTACTCATAACCTCTCCGGAACCATTCCATGGAACAAGCGGTTCCTTCGTAGCACGATCCTTCACAAGTTCTATGCAACCAAACAAGCCTTCATTTCGTACATCGCCAACACATTTATGCTGCCGTTTCATTTTCTCCATCTGTTCACCCATAATCTTGCCCATACTCACTGCGTTTTCTATCAGCTTTTCTTCTTTATAGGCACTAATGGTAGCAACTGCAGCAGCGCACGCCAAGGGATGTCCACTGTAAGTTAGTCCACAGTACAATACCTTGTCATCAATGGCTTTGGCAATAGCATCCGATACGCCTACTGCCCCTAAAGGAACATATCCTGAATTAATACCTTTAGCCATGGTAATTATATCAGGCTCTACGTCAAACACATCTACGGCAAACCACTTACCTGTCCTGCCGAAGCCGCTCATAACCTCATCGGATATCAGCAATATATTATACTGATCACATATCTCTCGCAGTTTTTTCATATAAGCTTGGGGCGGAATGAAGATCCCATTGCTTCCGGTAATACCCTCTACAATAATAGCAGCAATAGTATCCGGGTTTTCGTACAAAATAGTTTCCTCAATATGCTTCGCACATTCCAGGCTACAGGTTTCTTTATTTTGTCCGAAGCTGCATCTGTAACAATATGGATCCATTACTTTGACAACACCCGGCATTCCTGGTTCAACGGGCGGTCTTCTAGGATCACCTGTTAATGCAATGGCTCCATAGGTTGCTCCATGGTAGGAACGATATCTGGATATTACTTTCCATTTTCCCGTGGCCATCCTTGCAATCTTAATGGCATTTTCATTGGCATCGGCTCCAGCATTGGTAAAAAAGAATTTATTGATACTTCTCGGTGTAATTTCACTTAACATCTTGGCCAGAGTACTTCGGGCTTCCGTAGCAAAGCTAGGAGCAATATAGCATAGCTTGTCAGCCTGCTCCTTGATGGCGGCGACTACTTTCGGATGCTGGTGCCCGATATTTGAATTGACCAATTGGGAAGCCATATCAAGATATTGTTTACCGCTTTCATCCCAGAAATAAACTCCTTCAGCTTTGTTTACAACCAGCGGGTTAAGTTTACTCTGAACTGACCAAGAATGCAGTACATGCTTTCGATCATTTTGGTATGTTTCGCTATATTTATTAACATCTATTGTTTCCATAAATTCGCCTCATTTTTATAAATTTTTGGATACTTGGAAATTAAACTTTACATTTTTCGTTTATCACCCCCAAAAATTAAACGCTCAAGGATTCTTAAATCCTTGAGCGTCATTGCTCATTCACTATTTTATTTAATAGATAACTTTTGCATCTGCCTAAATTATATCATTGGCACATTTTGATAGTCTACGTCCAACTGCATGAATCCATTTGTGCATACTGACGAATAAAAGGATATGGACAATATCTACAGTGCTCTTAACTAAATTGTGATTTATGTCCTAATTACCAACTGCAAGTCCTTTGTTTTTAAAATAAAAAGACGCTATGGCATGATATACCAGTAGCATCTCTTCTATCTTTTCGTATTTATTTAGCAACTTTATCAGCTAAGCGCAAAAAGGCACGAATTGCTGTTTCCAGGGCTTCATCACCAGTGTTCTCCTGTTTGCAGTGGGATAGACCACAATCGGACATGGCAAACATCATAATCGACGGAACGATTTTCGCCATTTCCGCGGCATCATGCAAAGGGCCAGAGTAAATAGTGGTAGGCTCACCGGTTTCTTCTGCTACCGCCTGCTTGCAAAATTCTGTTAAATGCTCATCGAAAATGGTCGGAGCTATGGTCCAGATTTTTTCCCAACTTACCGATACACCTTGATCACTGGCAGCCTTAACAACGGCGGCCTGTGCTTCTTCATGCATTTTTTTGAGCACTGCCGGATCAATAGACCGTTGGTCTAGAGAAATAACGCAGGTTTCAGGTACAATGGTTACCACATCTGGTTTGACACTAACTTTTCCAACTGTGCAAACACCGTCATATTTTATGGCAATTTCTTTGAAAGCCAGAGATGCTTGCGCCGCAGCCAAAAATGCATCCTGACGCATTAAGGTGGGAAATGACCCAGCGTGGGCCGCCTGGCCTTTAAACTTGATATAGTGGCGTTCACAGCCAGTGATACCGTAAACACAAGCAACTTGCTTTTTCATACTCTCCAGCACTGGACCTTGTTCAATATGCAATTCCAGATATTCCGTAATGTTTTTTTGTTTGAACTCTTCATGGGCATGCAGGATATCGTCAACTATTACATTATGGACCCCTAGGGCATCTGTCAATTTTGCGCCATTATTATCCACCCTGTCGATGATTTCGGCAATGTCCAGCGTGCCACTGGCCGCTGATGAACCGATGAGACTGCGACCAAAGCGGGCACCTTCCTCATCGGCCCAATTTACCGCATAAATTGTCTTCTTGGGAACACTTCCCTTGCCATAGCGACGCAGCACTTCCAATGTCACTACAGCCCCTAAAGCCCCATCTAACCAACCGCCGTTAGGAACTGAGTCCAAATGACTGCCTAACGCCACTGCCTCCGAACTGATCCCGCAGATTTTCGCCCAGCTATTTCCCGCTGCATCAACCATTACTTCAGCTCCGGCTTCTTTGGCCTTATCGGCAAACCAATCCCTTGCTTTTTGCCAGATAGGAGTCCAAGCTACCCGTTGGGCTCCATGCTCATCGGAAGTCATGGCCGCTAATTCCCTCAAATCAGCTACAACCCGTTTAGCACCGTCAACCAAATTGTCACTCATCTAAATTCCTCCTCAAAAGATACATACTTTACTCCCACACTGCCCTTCATGAGTAGATTAAGCTTGATAACTCTTCATATTTATAATTTCCTTAGGACACACAAAACTGCACAAAGAACATCCGTCACATTTATTTTCATCAATAATAATGCCTTGTTCATTGGCATGAATGGCCTCATAGCCCGATTCATGACAGGCCGTCATACACTTTTGACACAATATGCATTTCTTTGCATCAACAATCTCAGCCTTCACGAAACACTGCCGATTTAAGCTTTCATGAGAGATCATCTTTTGAGATGCCAGTCCGCATATATCACTAAGGCTCGTGATGTCTTTACGCTGCATATAGTTTTCCAGCCCCTTAAGCATGGTCTTAATAACGGCAAAGCCATGCAACATCACTTCCGTACAAATTTGCACGGCGCCGGCGCCCACTGCAATATATTCAACTGCATCCTGCCACTGGCTTATGCCCCCTATCCCATAAACGGGTACATCCACACATTGGGAAATTTGCGAAACACAGCGCAGACCAATAGGTTTTACTGCAAGCCCTGAATAGCCACCATAAGTGGAGAAACCGCCTACGTTTGGCAACGGTTCAAAGGTTTCAATATCAACTCCTACTAAACACTGCACCGTATTAATAGCAGCAATGGCATCCGCACCAGCAGCCTGCACCTCCGTGGCGATAGTACGGATATCGGTAACATTAGGACTTAATTTTACAATAACAGGTATAGATACCGCACTTTTTACCCAGCCGGTTATCTTCCCAGAGACACCAGCGTTCTGGCCAATGGCTGAGCCAATTCCCTTTTCTGGCATGCCATGCGGACAGGAAAAATTCAATTCCAGTGCATCAACACCAGCCTGCTCCATTTGCCGGGAAAGTTTTACCCAGGATTCTTCCTGTAAGTCTGCCATAATACTGGCTATCAATATTTTCCCCGGATACTCTTTTTTTATCGTTCTAATCTCATTTGACCAATATGAGATATTCTTTTTACTCACCAGCTCAAAATTTTCAAAGCCAATAACGGATCCTTTCCTGTCTTTAAGGATACTAAACCTTGGACTAACATCTTCAATCTCCAGTTCATCAGGTTTAATGGTTTTAATGACCGCCCCTGCCCAGCCCAAATCAAAGGCCTTTCTAATAAACCTTCCGTCAGCAGTGGGCGGAGCAGAAGCTAAAATAAATGGATTCTCCAAACGAAGGGATCCTACTGTTACTCCTAAATCAACTGGATTTGTACTCATAAAACTCACCCTTCAGTACCGTATTTTTTACACCACCTAGCTAAATGATAATCGGTGCTGTACGTTTAATAAATTTGCCAGCCCCCGTTTGCCCAATGAACTGGCCATTCTCTACTATAATTTTACCACCAGAAATGGTCATGACTGGATAACCTTTAACCCTAGTACCGTCATAGGGAGTATAGTCAACATGTTCATGCAGCATTTTTTTGCGGAGTACCAACTCCTTATCCGGATCAAACACTACAATATCAGCATCAGCCCCAACAGCAATCGTACCTTTGGAGGGATACATGCCGAAAATTTTAGCGGGGTTGGTGGCTGATACTTCTACCAGTTTCTGCAGAGATATTTTTTGTTCGGCAACACCTACACCATATAACAAGGGCATACGAGTCTCGATACCGGGGGCCCCGTTAGGGATCTTACCAAAAAATTCACGGCCCATTTCTTTTTGCCCTTTAAAGAAGAAGGGGCAATGATCAGTAGCCACAACCTGCAATGCTCCTTTAGACAACGCCTGCCATAATATCTCATTATTATCCCTTGTTCTAAGGGGTGGCGACATAACATATTTAGCACCATTAAAATCTGGTTCCTTATAGTTATCCTCTGATAACAACAAATACTGTGGACAAGTTTCCGCCATTACTCGCAGACCGGCTTCACGTGCCCGTAACAATTCTGCCAATGCTTCTTTGCAGCTAAGATGTACAATATATAAAGGAGCCTGCACTAATTCTGCCATTTTTATCGCCCGTCCAGTAGCCTCCGCCTCCGCTATGGGTGGACGACTTAATGCATGATAGATCGGTTCTGTTTTATTTTCTGCCAGAAATTTTTTAACCAAATAGTCAATCACGTAGTAATTCTCGGCATGAACGCACACCAAGCCGCCATGATCCCTCGCTATGGTTAATGCTTTGATAAGCGTATCATCATTCACTCGTAGACCATCGTATGTCATAAATAATTTGAAAGAAGAATAGCCTGCTTGAATAATTTCCGGCATTTCTGCTAAGATTTGCTCATTCATATCTGTAATTGCAATATGGAAACTATAGTCGACAGCAGCCTTGCCTAGGGCTTTTTTGTGCCATACTGCGGCTGTTTCCTTCAGTGACTGTCCTTTACCTTGTATCGCATAATCAACAATGGTAGTGGTTCCGCCACAAGCAGCAGCTACCGTACCTGTAGCAAAATCATCACTGGCAACCGTGCCACCAAAAGGCATGTCAAGATGTGTATGAACATCAATACCACCTGGTAACAGGTATTTGCCTGATGCATCTACAATTTTTTCTGTTGGAAAGTCAATTTCCTGACCGATCAAAACTATTTTACCATCACGTATTGCTACATCAGCAGCATATACATCGCTAGCTGTGACAATTTGTCCACCTTTAATGATCAAATCAAATTCTAGCATGTTGATTCCCCCAATTATTTTCCTGCTCTTTGCGATATTACCGCATTAAAACTTTCTGGAAGGGCTCTCATCAATACGATATACATGGCAAACGCTACCCCAAAACCAACAAACCATGAATAATTAAACAGCCACTCTAGAGAAGGAATAAATCGTCCTACTAACGCTACCCCAACACCGGCAATCAGTGACAAGATAGATGCCAGATTAAAACCACCACTATAGGTATACTCACCATTTACAGTGTACAACTCTTTCAATTTTAATTCTGTCTTACGAATGATGAAATAATCTGCAATCATAATGGCTGCAATTGGACCTAAGAAGCCTGAATAGATACCTAGCCAATTGAATATATACATACTCGGATCAGACATCAACTTCCATGGCATAATCAGAATTCCCAATATACCTGTGATCAATCCTCCTGTTTTAAATGAAATATGTTTCGGTGCCAAATTGGAAAAATCATTTGCAGGCGATACGATATTAGCAGCAATATTGACAGATAACGTAGCTACCATGATACCAAATAAAGATAACACTAATACCAAGGGGTTGGAGAATTTCAACAACAAATCAACGGGATCCCAAATTGCCTTGCCATAAACAGCTACAGTGGCAGATGTAATGATAACACCCATTGCCGAGAATATAGTCATAGTGGGCGGCAGGCCAAGAGCTTGACCAATCATCTGTTGTTTCTGTCCCTTACCAAAGCGAGTAAAATCAGGGATGTTTAACGATAATGTTGCCCAAAAGGCGATCATACCAGTCAGTGAAGGAACAAATACAGGGAAAAACTTATCCAACGTATCCAGCTTGCCTGGTGTATTTAGTATTGGTCCAAAACCATGGGCTTCGCCCACAATCCAGACCATCAAAGCAGCTGCCATAACTAGCACGATGGGCGCTGCCCAATTTTCAAACTTACGAATTGCATCCATACCTTTGAATACCAGCAGCATATTTAATGCCCAAAACAATAAAAATGTTATCATTGCTGGCAAGCTCAACCCAGCAATCGTAAAATCTCCCCCAAAATCTTTCCAGGCTGGAGCTAAAGCAATAATAAAGTTATTAACAGCGGAGCCGCCAATGAATACATTGATGCCGAACCAGCCACAGGCTACACCAGCCCTTAGCAGTGCAGGAATATTGGCACCTGCTGTACCAAAAGAGGCTCTAGCCAATACGGGGAAGGGAACACCATATTTAGTCCCGGGATGGGCATTCAAGATCATGGGCACTAAGACAATAAGATTTCCCAGTGTAATCGTAAAAATTGCTTGCTGCCAGCTCATTCCTAAAGAAATAAGACTGCTAGATAACATATAGGTAGGGATACAATGAGCCATACTAATCCATAATGCGGCAAAATTATAAGTAGACCAGGTTCTTTGTTTAATGGTAGTAGGAGCTAAATCTTTATTATATAAGGGACTATTTGAGACATCGACTGTCAGCTCCACCAATTCTTCTTTAGACATAACATCTACCTCCTATTTCATTAATATAAATACTTGGTTCGCAACTTTAAATTCCAGTGCAAACTAACGGGTGTGCTATCATAATGCGAAAAAGAATTATGCTTTTGGGGCACTAAAAAATGACGCTCATATACCTTCATATGCTAAGCGTCATTGCTTATTAAAACGTATATGAATTTTTAAATATCACCACCTAAAATAAATTGGCGCTCAGAGCTACTAAAGCCCTGAGCGCCATTGCTCATTTCTTAAATACGATAACACATTTTGTTGTGATTGATTGTCTACAGTATAGCATTCTCATTTCTCCTGCGTCTACGTCCAATTGCACAAATCTGATTGTGCAATGTGACTAACGATAAACAGTTATAATTCCATAACTTTACCAATTAGCAATGCTGCCTGCACAGACAACCGATCTTCACCATTGGCAAAATTAAGTCCCAGAATTTCTTCCGCCCGCTGTATACGGTACCGCAAAGTATTACGATGCACATATAATTTTTTAGCAGCCTTTATACCATTACTATTCTCTTCTAAAAAAACTCGTACAGATTCTACTAGGTTGGACTCAAAATTCCGGTCATACTCCACTAATTGACTTAAAGTGTCTTGATAATATTCTTCCAACTCCTGATAATCACGACCATCAAACACCAATTTTAATATTCCTAGTTTTTTATAATTAAAAACGTTTTTAGAATTTTTAAGAACAACTGCACATTTTAAGGAAAATTCGGCTTGATCATAGCTTTTACACAGCTCTTTCATATCGGCATAATTGCAGCCTACACCAACCTGCATCTCAATGCCGCTTTTTCCGATTTTATCAACAATATTATTGACAAAAAGATCAATTTCACTACTGACGACATGAGTGATAATAGCAATCACATCATCTTCACCTAACATCAGTTTCGCAGACAAGGGTGGTCGCTGCTGTACGGCAATATCCTGGATTATACGCTGTAACAATAACTTTGCATAACCTAAATCTACTTCTTTGCTGCCAATATGGCTGGCAGCTCCCAGCAACCAATTAACAATCTTAAAAACAACTACCTGATGCACTTTTTTTGTATGACTATTCTCAATGCTTTTCCCAGTTAATGTCTTACTTTCGCTAGCTATATACTGCAAAAAAGAATCAAAATCACTAATACTATCGTTTGCTAATTGATCTTTAACCAAAATTTTGCTAACCTCTCTGGTTACATCAGCCAGCTTTACTTCCCAAGGAAGCGTAAATATAGGAAAGTTCATTTCATCAGCCATCTTTTTTACTATCTCAGGAACAGAAGGAATATATGGTCCAATATTAATAATCAAGCCAGCCAATTTTTCATTATTTAATTGTTCAATATATTCCTCCCAATTTATAATCTCTGAGTTTAAATTTATACAAGTAGTTGCAACAATATCGCCTTCATGTACCCACTTGGCAACATCCGGAATGTCAATTACATGTATCCAGCGCACAACTCTGTTCAAACCATTTGCCCCACCGATTAGCTCAGCCTTTTTCAAAGATCCTAAATGTAAAATATCCTGACATAAAACAGTCATACACAAACCTCCTTTTATTTAAAATCAATGGTTGAACTTATGAAAATCGAGAAGGAGCATATTTTTGATTACAAAAAAACACAAAGCAGTGATGTCGAAGCATCATTGCTTTGTGTTACGTCACAAAATATTAATATGTAATTATAGTACTTTATTACTATTTAGTCAAGATAATTGCCCTGAATATGATCTTATAGATGGTATGATCATAAACGAAATTTCCTAAATACTATTTTTTATTTCCATTTCTCATTATTTCGCAGAAATCGTCTCCACAATTCTTTCCATTTTATCTTTATCTCTATATAACCAAGGTAAGTCCTTTTAAACCGATAAACTATCCCTGTTTGATATTGGAGCTGTGACTGTAGACTTTAAATTGCTTAGGCCAAGATATCTGATGATTCTGAGTGGTTAGATACACTCCAAGAATGATCCACATTCCTCCAATGATCTCACGCCATCCTAGATGCTCCCCTAAGAATATAACGCCAAAAAGCATACCCACTATTGGCATTATATTAATGAAAATAGAGGCTTGGCCCGGGCCGACTTCCTTGACTCCATTATTCCACCAAGTCATTGCTAAGACACCCCCGCCAATAACTATGTATGACATTGATAATATTCCAACGGAAGTTATGTTAGTGGTCGTATCGCTCCCATACCATAGTACAAGAATTCCTGTCATTATAGCACCAGCTAAGCCAGCCCATGCAGTTGTAGCCACTGGAGAAATTTCAACCATTACTTTGCGGCCTAAAATAGAATATATAGCCCAACAAACCTGACTGCAAAAAAACATTATATCGCCATAGTTAAATGAAAGACTCATAATAACCCGTATAGAGCCATGGGCTACTATGAACAAGACGCCCAAAAAGGATATCATAATGCCTATCCATTGGACTGCATTCATCTGTTCCTGAAGGAGGATAGCAGAAAGTACTGCTGTCAGTGCCGGAGTTGTAGCAGAAACTAACGTGCAATTTATTACAGTAGAATATTGTAAGCCACTAAACTGAAGGACGTTATTAAGGGTGATACCAGTAACTCCCATTAACACTAGGGTGGAAAAGTGCCGGGCTGGAGGAAGGACATTCTTGCCGTTATTGATGAATAAGATTATCAATAATATAGTGCTAATGCCAATATAACGATAGAATGTTATCATGATTGGAGATAGCTCTTTAAGAACTGCTTTTACTACTACCGGCTGCGCTCCCCACAAAATAGCAGCCATACATAATAAAATATATATTTTTAGAAGATTTATCCATTATAAGTATCCTTTTTATATAATATGCTCATCTTTGTATTCTAACATGATATTCCATAATTTAAAATACATGTCGTAAAACCTAATCATTAAACAATAATACTTGTAAGCCACCGACATATAGTATTAAATTTCGCACTCTAACGTTATATTTTGACTTGACCACATTATTGAAAAAAGGCACCACTCGTTCAGATTGAGTGGTGCCTTTTCTTCAATGATACTAAATTAAACTCGAAATTTGCCGACAGATTCCTGAAGATCCATGGCAAGTCTTGATAAAGCCTGACTCGATGAGGCGATTTCTTCCATAGATGCTGATTGCTCTTCTGTTGCAGCCGATACAGTCTGCGCTTCCGCAGAGGCATTTCTACTTAATTCATTGATTTGTTTTACCGATCCAACTATTTGCTGACTGCCTGCAGCAATGTGTTCTATTGCAGCAGAAATTTCTTTACTTTGGCTAGAGCCTTTGCTTATCATCGCTACAATTTCTTGAAAAGCAACTCCAGATGCGTTCACTACTTCTGCTCCGAGTTTGACTTCTCGTGTACCATTATGCATAGCAATAACAGCCTTGTCGGTATCACTTTGAATTTCGCTAATCAGTGTGGCAATTTGCTTAGCAGCATCTTGTGATTGTTCAGCGAGCTTACGGACTTCTTCTGCAACTACAGCAAAACCACGCCCTTGTTCACCAGCCCGCGCTGCTTCAATGGCTGCATTTAAAGCCAACAAATTAGTTTGACCAGCAATTCCGGAAATTGTATCTACAATCTGTCCAATTTCCTTAGAGCGTTCTCCTAATTGGCCTACTACCTGAGCAGAGGAGGTAACCGTTTGTTCAATATTAGCCATCTGATTTACCGCTTTACTCACTGATTTGTTTCCTTCATTTGCTTTATCAGCTGCTTGGGCTGTTTGCTTGGCCACTTCATTGGCGTTGACAGCGATTTGTTGGATGCTTTCTGACATTTGCTGTACCACAACAGAAGTATCATTAGCTACTCCTAGCTGTTGTTCTGCACCTGTCGCAACCTCGGTAATAGAACCGGCAACCTGATTAGCAGCTTGAGCTGACTGATCAGCACTAGCCGTTAATTCTTCGGAAGAGGCTGCTAACTGTTCAGCCGAATTTCCAATATGCTTCATTAATGTACGAAGATTGTTCTTCATGTCTACTAAAGAATCTGCTAATTGACCAAATTCATCTTTTCTTAGAAAAGTACGTGGCTTATCACGAAAGTCGCCAGCAGATAATTCTCCACAAAATGAAACCATCGCATGTAAAGGCTTAGTGATTATCCGAGTAATATAAAATCCACTTAATCCTAATATCACAATGAATGAAAGTAGAATACCAATGGTAATTTGTGTTGCTGTTTTAAATGACTTCTTATTATTGTTATTGATTTGTTTAGCATTATCAATAGAGTATTTGGAAAGATCTATACATTTGTTAAGAGCATCCGCCTCTAAAGAGGCTATGCTCGAAAGATATAATGCATACGCCTCTGCATTTTTATTCTGCGCTGCCAAATCAATTACTATAGTACGAGCCTCTCTGTATTTTTTCATAGCTGCTTTGAGGTCATCTAATTTTTGTTTCTCATTAGCGTCTAAATCAGATTTTTCAATTTCAACTATATTCGTATTAAATTTTTGGGCTCGATCACTTATAATCGTTTTTAGTACTTCCTTCTTACTGTTATCTGTTGTAAGCATCAATTCCATCATTGATGCACTTACCTTATTGATATGAGCTTGATTTTCATTGATAAGCTCTACTGGTATCAAGTTGTCTACAAACATAGAATCCATATCTATACTTGCCTGCCGAAGATAATGATAACCTGTATACCCGATAAACCCCAAAGATATAATAGCAATAAGAATTAGAATACCCAACTTCCGACTTACTTTCATATTGTTGAAAAAATCCATTTCACTTCCCCTTTTATCTTGTTATTATTTCCCTTAATTGTATTTATTTCGACATAATTCAACATTTATCCTGCATTGCCTTCAAAGGAAGATATAGGAAATAGAAAGGTGAATAATTTACAAATGTGCTTGAATGTCTTATATATCAGCTAAATCTTTCCATAAAGTATCGGGAATACTCCATTGCGCCCAGTCATAATTTTGCTGAGCTTGCTCCACAGATTGTACACCACAAGTTACAGTAACAACATTCTCATTGCGCAGCGGGAATTGCAAGGCAGCCGCTCCAATAGGAACTCTATGTACTTGGCACACTTCTAATATCTCTTGAACCCGTTTAACTATCTTTTCCGGTACCTTGCCATATTCATACATACTAGCCGCAATATTGGCAGCTACTAAAACACCCGTAGCAAAGGGTGCCGCAACAGCCACCGAGACATTATGCTTTTTGCATTTGGTAAAGAATTCGGTGCGGTCCGTTTCAAGAAGGTTATAGCGATTGGCCAGCACCACAATATCCATATTGGTATGATCTATTGCTTCCATCAGAATTTCCTGCTCATTGGTACCAATGCCATAGGCCTTTATTTGACCATTTTTCTTAAGTTCTTCTAACGCTGCAAATCCTGATTCACATAAAGTTCTAAAATGATCTCTTTCAACTTGGGTTTGACCATGTGCATACGTACCTATATCATGGACAAACAATATATCAATTCGTCGTGTACCCAGCCGCCGCAGCGAGTGCTCATAGGAACGCATAATGCCGTCATATGAATAATCATATACACGATTAAACGGATTCTCATTAAAGAAAATTTCACCTCCTTCTAAGCCATTTTCTTGGCGTGGTTCCAAAAGACGTCCTACTTTAGTCGATAACACAAAGTCATCTCTATCTATACCCCGTAAACTGAGTCCCATTCGAATTTCTGATAAGCTGCTGCCATAATGCGGAGCAGTATCAAATGAACGCCAGCCGATTTCAATTGACTTCTCCACTATTTCAATTGCCTCAGTGTTAGTAAGATTTTTAAACAAATTACCAACTCCAGCTCCGCCAAATGTCAACGAAGGTATTTTCAGCCCCACACTTTTAATTACATTGTCCTGAATCATACTCTTCACCCTTTCATTAACTTCTAAATTATCATTTTTTAACCTTAGATTTCAAAAAAGCTTCATAATATCGGCAAGTATAAATGCAACTACCAGAGCTCCATTGAACATAAGAGTCAGCTAACTATAAACCAAAAGACTATTTGCTAATAATCAGCAAATAGTCTTTTAAATTATTATCATTTACTAACCCCAAAAAGGGTGGAGGCGAACCATGATCTTGCTAATCGATTGCAACTCCAAAATCTATTCATACTTTTAGGGTATGCAACGAAAGAGCCAGACAGTATAAGAAATTACAAGTTTTTATAAAATATATACTTCTTTACAGCATATTCTTCCTACGGACGTATAAGAAATGACAGGGAAGCAGCTCTTTTTTCACATGCTTTGCGCATTCAATAGACTGAAGCCAACTAAAATACCATTCCACATTGACGACAAGTTACTTACATAATACAAAGCCTCCACCTACTATATAATAAATTATATATAGGTGGAGGGGATTTTTAACTAGTGGAAGCGAACCGTGACCATGCAAATCTACTTAATAACATACACCATTCTTTAATTTTACAGCTTGAATTTTGCGACAGTATATTGTAATTTTTCAGCCATCTTAACCAATGATTGGCTGGATGCTGCAATTTCTTCCATAGATGCTGCCTGCTCCTCAGTCGTAGCCGATACCGTCTGAGTATGTTCGGCTGCCGCCTTGCTTATTTTATCAATATCGTGGACTGTCCCTACAATTTGTTGACTTTCATCAGCCATCTGCTGCATGGCTGATGAAATGCACTTGAATTGCCCTGAGACCCCTTCAACCAGTCCTACAATTTCTTGAAAGGCTTGACCTGCAGTGTCAACAACTTCACCACCTATTTTAACTTCCCGTGTGCCATCATTCATAGCTATCACGGCTTTATCCGTCTCTGTCTGAACTTCAATAATCAATTCGGCAATTTGTTTGGTTGCCTCCTGAGATTGCTCGGCTAATTTCCGTACTTCCTCTGCTACCACGGCAAAGCCCCGGCCCTGTTCACCAGCTCGAGCTGCTTCAATAGCCGCATTCAGTGCTAACAGATTAGTCTGCCCGGCAATACCGGAAATTGTTTCGACAATCTGGCCAATTTTTAGTGACCGCTCTCCTAACTTGGTTACCGCCTCTGCCGAATTGGCGACTGTTCTCTCTATCGTATTCATCTGCAGCATAACAGCTTTGATCGATTTTCCGCCACGCTGCGCCGCAGCTGCTGCTTGCTCGGATATGGTATTTACAGAACTAGCATTTGCTGATACTTCCTGAATACCCGCTGACATTTTTTGTACCACTGACGAGGTGGTATCAATGGTATCAACCTGCTGATCAGCCCCTTGCGCTAATTGGCATATGGTATTTGCCACTAATTGGGTGGCCTGTGCTGACTGATCAGCACTCGCTGTAAGCTGTTCAGAAGCAGCTGAAACTTGTTCAGCAGAAGACATAATATCAAGGATAATGTTCTGTAAATCTTCCCGCATTTTATCCAGCGATACTGCCAATTTATTAACTTCCGCCACACCCTGCACTTGAACCTTATGACTTAAATCACCACTGGCAATTTTATCTGCTACCTGTACCAGTTCATTAAGAGGCTTAGCCATTCCTTTTGCTACATAAATCGCAGTCCCTGCCGCAATAAGCACAGCCAGTAAAATCAATACCGACATTACCAGCAGACTATGCTTGATTTGATCGGTAATTTCTTTTTTTGGCAAGTACGTAATTATACCCCAGTTGTAACTTTTAACAGGCGCAAATACAATCAAAGAATCCACTCCAGCTGACGATACAGCTTCCATATTACCAACCTGACCAGCGATAACATCTTGAACATATTTTGCTTGTCCGATATTTTCCTGCTTTGTCACCTTTTCTGAATGTATACTGGCCAACAATGTACCTTTATTATCTACTACGTCCACATAACCTGAATTACCAACCGAAGTTCGAGAAGCAATTTCTCCAATTGTTTTTAAACTTACATCTCCAGCCAGTACTCCAACAATACTGCCACTTGAATCTTTTATCGGCGTTGAAATCGTAATAGTTGGCGCGTTGGTCAACTGTGAGATATAAGACTCCGTAAGAAAAGTATTTCCCTGTAGGGCCTTTTTGAAGTAGTCTTTATCAGCTTTATTGTTTAGTGCTGAGTTGGTAGTTTTTGCAATCTGCATACCAGTTGCATTCATAACATAGATTGTTTCAAATTCCGGATGCTTTTTTTGGGCCGTAATAATCATTTCCCGAAACTTGGCCGCATCCATGGAGTATGCAGTAGGCGATAAAGCCAGTACCTCTAATAATTTTGTGTCATTATTCATAAATTGTTCAATTTCATGGGCAGTTTGATTCGCTATTGTTTGGTTATTTCTTGTTATTTCTTCCCTGGTAGTATTAACATTCATGTAAGAACTGACACCACCAATTATTGCTGCCGATAAAAAAGAAAATAATACCAACAATATAATCAACCGCATCTGCAATGTATTCTTTTCCACGTTTAAGCTCTCCTTTTCATTCATGACTGACTCTCTAATTGCAAAAACTAAAATATTCCTCAATATTGGGCATGATTCGATCATCCGAAAATAAGGTTATGCTATGCAAAATTCGATTGTTGAAGAACTATGCAGGGAAATATGTAATCACTGGTACCGCAGGAAAGCATCACCAGTGATTACAGTTTAAAGACATGGATAATAATGAATTAAGCTTTAATTAACTACCTGTAAACTGCAATTACTTCAATCTCAACTAAAGCGTCTTTCGGTAACCGTGCGACTTCAAGACAAGCACGAGCAGGAAAGTCTTTATTAAAGTACTCAGCATACACATTATTTACGACAACAAAGTCATTCATATCTTTGATAAAAACGGTGGTTTTAACTACATCATCCAGCGTCGATCCCGCTTGAATCAAAATAGCTTTTACATTTTCTAAAGATTGTTTTGTTTGTGCTGCAACCCCGCCTTCGACAAATTCTCCGGTACTAGGAACTACAGGTAGTTGTCCAGATACAAAAATAAATCCATTGGTTTTAATTGCTTGAGAATAGGGGCCAATTGCCTTTGGGGCTTTATCCGTATTTATAACCTGTTTCATATGTAAACTCCTTCTATCGTTTATTTATTGCTGCTTCCATTTTTTCCAGCGCCTCTACCAACCGGGAACGGGGACAAGCAATATTCATTCTCATAAAACCTGCACCACCAGGTCCAAAGGTAGACCCTTCATTCATAGCAACTTTTACT
>Ga0316613_10000387_pt1 | contig 38513 bp, 33 predicted proteins | sample OWC_soil_day10_C_2_FD_207647 | JGI IMG/M metagenome (GOLD analysis project Ga0316613, IMG submission 207647) | Wetland soil microbial communities from Old Woman Creek delta, Ohio, United States - OWC_soil_day10_CT_b | ecosystem: Environmental > Terrestrial > Soil > Wetlands | place: USA: Ohio...
GGCCAGCTGGGTGACCTGCAGCCCCGCATAGCCGCACGGATTGATGCGGCTGAATGGTTCCAGATCCATGTTCACGTTGAACGACAGGCCGTGGTAACTGCAGCCGTTACGAATACGCAGGCCCAGCGCAGCGATCTTGGCCTCGACGCCGTCGCGCATCACATAAACGCCGGGCGCATCGACCTTGCCGTAGGCCGCGACATCATATTGGGCCAGCACATCGATCACGCTCTGTTCCAGCTTGCGCACCAGTTCGCGCACACCCAGCTTGTGGCGCTTCAGATCGAGCAGCAGATAGGCGACCAGCTGGCCCGGGCCGTGATAGGTCACCTGCCCGCCGCGATCGATCTGCACGATCGGAATAGCGCCCGGGTTGAGTACATGTTCCGGCTTGCCGGCCTGGCCCTGCGTGTAGACCGGCGGGTGCTCGAGCAGCCACAGCTCGTCCGGCGTGGTTTCACCGCGCGCGGCGGTGAATTCCTGCATCGCCTGCCAGGTGGGGACGTATTCGGCCAGCCCCAATGGCTTGATGGTGAGTGGTGAGTGGGGAATGGGGGGATGCAACAGCACATTCGCAGCACGTTCCCACTCCCCGCTCGCCACTCCCCACTCCCGGGCGTTCACAGCACCATCCTCACCAACGGATGTGTCTTCAACGCCGCATCCAGCGCGTGGAACTGATCAATGGTGTGAAAAGTGGCCAAGAGCGTGGCCGCATAATAATTGCCGCTGCTGCTGGCACGGATCGAGATCAGCTCAATCGTAAAACCGGGCACCAGCCGGGCGGTCAAGTCGACGAGTTCCAGGCGGAAGACTTCTTCGGCCACACCCTTGTGGCTGACGGCCTTGACCGGGATCAGCGCGGGGAACTGCAGCAAGTCTTCGAGTTTGGGGGTCGGGTTCATGGTGGCTTCTTGTGGTTCAGCGAACAGGGCGCATTTTCGCGACCTTGAACGCCTGATAAAAATCATTCATGCGGCGATAGATGGGGCCGGGCACGCCATTTCCAACCGGCCGCCCGTCAAGTTCCACCACGGCGAGAATTTCCTTGCTGGAGGACGTGATCCACACTTCGTCAGCGCTACGCAGATCAGCTTCGGAAATTTCGCACAAGACCAGCGGCAAGCCGTGCGCAGCGGCCAGCTCCTGCACCACGTCGTAAGTGATACCGGTCAGCATGCGCTCCGACGGTGGCGGCGCCTGGATCACGCCGGCACGGACAACAAACACATTGCTCGCCCCGCCTTCGATCAGCCAGCCATCGCGCAGCAGGATCACCTCGGCCGCACCGGCCTCGACCGCCTTCTGCTTGAGCAGCACGTTGGCGATCAGCGAACAGGTCTTGATATTGCAGCGGCTCCAGCGGATATCGTCCGCCGAAACCGCCGCCACACCGTGCAAGACCAGTTCGGGCGCAGGTGGCAACAGCGGCTCGGCATAGACAAAAACCGTCGGTTGGACCTCGCTCGGGAAAGTATGGCTGCGCGGCCAGGCCGGGCCGCGCGTCACCTGCAGGTAAACCGATTGATCGACAAAATCCTGGGCCGCGATGATCCGGCTGACGATGCGTTTCCACTCGTCTTGCGGGTGCGGATCGGGAATTTCCACCGCCGCCAGGCTGCGGCCCAGGCGGCGCAAATGATCGACCAAGCGAAACGGCTGGCGGTCATAGACCGGGATCAGCTCGTAAACGCCGTCGCCAAACAGAAAGCCGCGATCCATGACCGAAACCTGCAGCCCGGCCAGCGGCGCATAGCAGCCATTCAGGTAGGCAAGGCAATCAGGAATCAGCATGCAGCCCTCCCATCAATAGGTACGAGCGCCATCCCGCAGTAACTCATCCAGCGTGGCGCTTACTTGAACCATAGCTTGATCGTATCCAGCAACCGGCCAAAGAAACCGGCCTCGCCGACATCCTGCAAGGCCAGCAGCGGATATTCAGCCATCGGCTTGCCGTTCAGGCTGTATTTCACCGTGCCCACGGTCTGGCCGCGCTTGATCGGCGCGATCAGCGGTTCGTTCAGGGTAAGGTCCCGCTTCAAGCCTTGGGCTTCGCCGCGGCCGAGGGTCACATAGCGATCGGCCAGAAAGCCCACCGATACCTGCTCCGCCGCGCCCTTCCAGACCCGGGGCGTCGCCAGGGACTGGTTGGCCACCGCGAGCTTGGGCGCCTCGAAGAATTGCACGCCCCAGTTCAACAGCTTGGCCGATTCCTGCGCGCGCACTTCCTCGCCGCTCGTACCCACCACCACCGAGACCAGTCGGCGGTTTTCGCGCTTGGTCGAAGCGATCAGGTTGTACCCGGCGCTGGCGGTGTGGCCGGTCTTCATGCCGTCGACAAACGCATCGCGATAGAGCAGCAGGTTGCGATTGGGCTGGGTCGTGGTCTTGCGGCCATTGTTGTAGGTGAACGACTTCATCGAATAGATCGGGTAGAACTCCGGGTAATCGCGAATGATCGCGGCGGAGAGCTTGGCCAGATCGGCGACCGAAGTATAGTGGTCGGGATCGGGCAGGCCGGCGCTGTTCTTGAAATTGGTCTGATTCATACCCAGGCGCTTGGCTTCGGCCGTCATCATCTGCGCGAACACTTCCTCGCTGCCGGCAATCGCTTCGGCCAGCGTCACGCAGGCATCGTTGCCGGAAACCACGATCATGCCCTTGATCAGGTCATCGACCTTGGCCGGCATGGTCGGCTCCAGGAACATGGTCGACCCGCCGACCTTGTAACCGCGCATCGACACGGTGAATTGCTGGTCGAGCTTGATTTTTCCGGCCTTGACCGCCTTGAAGGTGAGATAGGCGGTCATCAGCTTGGTCAGCGATGCCGGCTCGACCCGGGTATCCGGATCCTTAGCATTCAAAATCATGCCACTTTGCTGATCGAGCAACAGCCAGGCCTTGGCTGCCAGTGGCGGAGCCGGCGGCGCCTCGGCCTGCGCGAGCACGGGGATCAGAAAAATGGCAAACAGGGAGTGGCGAAGATTCATGGCGGCGATCTGGCTTTTGGGGGGAAGAGGGTAAAGGATGCTGCAAAACATCGATTATAAGGGAGCTTGGTCAACGACCAGGGCAGGAAGTTTCACACGAACGCCGATCTCTTCCGCCTCGGGGGTATAATCCCGCCTTTCGATGATCCAATTCCTTATTGCCCGCCTAAGATGATTCGCAAATTGATCGGAAAAGTCCTGCGCCGCCCCGGCAAAAAAATCCTGCATGCCAAGCATTATGGCATCCGTCGCGACCATATCCATTCCGCCGCACTCAAGGTTTGCGACCGGTTGCAGGACGCAGGCTTCGAGGCCTACGTGGTCGGCGGCGCGGTGCGCGACCTGCTGCTGGGCAAATCGCCCAAAGATTTCGACGTTGCCACCAGCGCCACGCCCGAACAGGTGCGCCATGTGTTCCACCGCTCGCGCATCATCGGCAAACGCTTCCGCATCGTGCACGTTCCGTTTTACGACAAACACGGCGAAGAAGTCATCGAAGTGACCACCTTCCGCGGTTCGTCCGACGCCCCGACCGACGACACCGGCCGCATCATCCGCGACAATGTCTATGGCACGCTGGAAGAGGACGCGCTGCGCCGCGACTTCACCATCAACGCGCTGTACTACGACCCGACCAGCGAAGAAATTCTCGACTTCCACCACGGTATCGAGGATATCGAAGCTAAGCGCCTGACCATGATCGGCGATCCGGACCTGCGCTACCGCGAAGACCCGGTGCGCATGCTGCGCGCGATCCGCCTTGCCGCCAAGCTCGGACTCGGCATCGCGCCGGCCACGCAGAAGCCGATTGCCAGCCTGGCCAAATTGCTGGGCAACATCCCGTCCGCGCGTCTGTTCGACGAGATGATGAAGCTGCTGCTCTCCGGCCGCGCCTGGGATTGCCTGATGTCGTTGCGCGCCGAAGGCCTGCACCGCGAATTGTTCCCGGTGCTGGATATCGTGCTGGCCCGGCCGCAAGCCAAGAATTTCCTCAAGCTGGCACTGGAAAATACCGACCAGCGTCTGGCCGAGGACAAACCGGTTTCGGCCGGCTTTCTGTTCGCCGCGCTGCTCTGGCACGAAGTCGAAGCCGACTGGCTGGCGCGCCAGGCTACCGGCCAGAACCCGATTCCCGCGCTGGTCGACGCCATGAACGGCATCGAAAACACCGTGGAAAAACGTCTGGCGATCCCGAACCGCTACGGCGCCGCCATGAAGGAAATCTGGCTGTTGCAGCCACGCTTCGAGCAGCGCAGCGGCAACCGGCCATTCCGCCTGGTGGAACAACAACGCTTCCGCGCCGCCTACGATTTTCTGGTGTTGCGCGCCGAATGCGGGCTGGTCGACAAGGAACTGGCGCAGTGGTGGCACGAATTCCAGTATGGCGACGAACAATCGCGCTCGGCGCTGATTGCCCGCGCTACGCCCAAACAAGCGGCCACCGATCCGGCCAAGCGCAAGCGTCGGCGCAAGCCATCGGCCCAGAAATCGGCCGCATCAGGAGAGTAAGCCATTGGCCGTGCAGGTTTTTATCGCGCTCGGCGCCAATATTGCCCAGCCCACCAAGCAGGTGCGCCGGGCGATTGCGCTGATCTGCCTGCTGCCGCATACCCGGCTGCTCAAGAGCTCCAGTTTTTATTGCACCGCCCCGGTTGGCTACGCCGACCAGCCCGATTTCATCAATGCCGTCGTGGAAATCAGCACGGAACTCTCCGCGCACGAACTGCTCGAAGCGCTGCTGGCCATCGAAAGTGCATTGGGGCGCGAGCGCAGCATTCCCAACGGTCCGCGCACCATCGATCTGGACTTGGTCCTCTATGGTGATCATCGTATCAACGAGAAGGAACTGATCGTGCCGCATCCGCGCATGCACGAACGCGCATTTGTGCTGGTGCCGCTGACCGAAATCGCCCCGGATGTCATTATTCCCGGTCAAGGCCCGGCCAAAGCCCTGCTCGCGGCCGTGGCCGATCAATCACTGAAACGATTGCCACTCTGATGTCGACCCCTGTCTACGGCGCCACAAGCGCCCAACCCCAGCAATCCCATGGATACCCCACCATGAAAATAACGCTCTCCACCTTGCACAAAATGAAGCAGGAAAGCCGCAAGATCGCCATGCTGACCTGTTACGACGCCACCTTTGCCACGGTCGAGGCCGCTGCCGGCGTGGACATCCTGCTGATCGGCGATTCGCTCGGCAATGTCATCGAAGGCTACAGCTCGACCTTGCCGGTCAGCATGGACGACATGCTCTACCACACCCGCTGCGTGGCACGCGGCGCCGGTTCGGCACTGGTGCTGGCCGACATGCCGTTCGGCAGCTCGCAGGTCAGCCCGGAAAAAACCTTCGAGAACGCCGCGCGCCTGATGGCGGCCGGTGCCGAAATGGTCAAGATCGAAGGCGGCGAGGAGATGGCGCAAACCGTGCGCTTCCTGACCCAGCGCGGCATTCCGGTCTGCGCGCACATCGGCCTGCAGCCGCAGTCGGTCAACGTGTATGGCGGCTACAAGATCCAGGGCAAGACCGAAGACAGCGCACGCCGCCTGATTCAAGAAGCCCAGACCCTGGAACAAGCCGGCGCATCGCTGGTGCTGATGGAGCTGGTTCCCGCCGCCGTGGCCAAGCAGGTCACCGCGGCGATTCAGGTGCCGACCATCGGCATCGGCGCCGGACCGGATGTCGACGGCCAGGTACTGGTCCTGCACGACATGCTCGGTCTCGTTCCCGGCAAGAAACGCTTCCTGCGCAATTTCATGGAAGGCAGCCCGAGCATCCAGGCCGCGATCGAAGCCTATGTACTGGCGGTCAAATCCGGCGAATTCCCCACGATGGAACACGCCTACTAAGCCGGAAACAGGGAGCGGGACACAGATAATCCCCCTCCCATTTTCCCGTATTTGCCATTCCCTACTGACAACTCCCTACTCTCAGCCATGCAAATCATCCACACCATTGAAGAACTGCGCGCCTGGCGCAAGAGCGTCGGCAAGGTCGCTTTCGTGCCGACCATGGGCAACCTGCATGCCGGCCATATGGCGCTAGTACGCGAAGCCAGAAAGCATGCCGATCACGTCGCGGTCAGCATCTTCGTCAACCGCCTGCAATTCGGCCAGGGCGAGGATTTCGACCGCTACCCGCGCACGCTGCAGGCCGATGCCGCGCTGCTGGAACAGGAAGGCGCCGAGATCGTTTTCGCGCCCGATGAAAAAGAGCTGTATCCGCGCGTGGTGCAGCAATACAAGGTCGAACCGCCGGCGATCCAGGACGAGCTGTGCGGCGCGTTCCGCCCCGGACATTTCCGCGGCGTCGCCACCGTCGTCACCAAGCTGTTCAATATCGTCGGCGCCGACGTGGCCTGCTTCGGCAAGAAGGATTACCAGCAGCTCTTCATCATCAAGAGCATGGTCGACGATCTGAACATGCCGATCGAGATTGTCCCGGTCGATACCGGCCGCGCCGAGGATGGCCTGGCGCTGTCGTCGCGCAACGGTTACCTGACCCCGGAACAACGTGCCGAGGCACCGCGCCTTTATTACCATCTCTCGCGCATGAAGACGGCGATCCTGGCCGGCGAACGCGACCACGCCACGCTGGCGCAGCAAACCAGCGACGATCTGACCGCGCGCGGCTGGCAAGTCGACTATGTGGAAACCCGCAACGCCGATAACCTGAAGCCCGCCACGCACACCGATCACCGCCTGGTGATCCTGATCGCCGCCCGCATCGGCAGCACGCGCCTGATCGACAATATCGAAGTTTTTTGCTGAAACACTGCTGAAGTAGATAATGAAAAAGCCGCGTTTTGAAACGCGGCTTTTCTACTTGGCGACACCTCTTTGCCTGCAACAAATCGAGCGTTAGCGAGGCCCTTCCTCCGGAGGGAGGAAACGGGGATGGCGGAAATCAATTAAAAGAAGGCCGAGAATTGCAGCCCACGGGTCACTCGGTCGAGCTTGCTCGAGCGTGCCATTCCCGGAACTTACCTTGACGGTAACGGCCAAAAAAAAGCCGCGTTTTAAACGCGGCTTTTTATATTTTTGGTGGAGGTAAGCGGGATCGAACCGCTGACCTCTTGCATGCCATGCAAGCGCTCTCCCAGCTGAGCTATACCCCCAAACAAGGCTGCGAATTCTACCCAAGCCTTGCCGATTTGGCCAGAAGAGTTTGCATTCCTTTGCGCCTTTTTATGCGCCGATCAGTTTCTTCTGGAAGCGCACCGGCCGGAAGGTGGTTTCGATATCCTTTTCCACGCCCATCACCAGCGCAAACATTGCCATGCGCACGACCAGGCCGTTGTCGGTCTGGCGGAAAATCGCAAGTTGCGGATGGCTGTTCAGGTCGTTGTTCAGTTCGCACGATTCCGAGCGGTTGTCGCGCGGCAGCGGGTGCATCAGGATCGCGTGCGAATCGCAGTAGCGGTCGAAGAAGGCGCTGTTGATCGCATAGCTGCCCTTGAAGCGCTGGGCTTCGTCGATGCTCTCGAAACGCTCTTCCTGGATGCGGGTTGCGTAAATCACGTCCGAATTGGCCACGCCCGCGATCATGTCCGTGGTTTCCTTCACGGTATGGCCACGCGCACGCAGGAAATCGACGACGTAGGCCGGCATCTTGAGCTCCGCCGGAGAAACGAAACTGAAGTGGATATCCTTGAACAGCGACAGGAGCTTCGCCAGCGAATGCACGGTGCGGCCAAAGCGCAGATCGCCAACCATCGCCACCTTCAGGCCGTTGATGGTGTTCAGATCGCGATTTAGCTCCTTGAGCATGGTGTAAAGATCGAGCAGCGCCTGGCTCGGGTGTTCGCCCGGGCCATCGCCGGCATTGATCACCGGCACCAGCGAGGCATCGGCGAATTCCTTCACGCTGCCCATCTGCGGGTGACGTACCACCATGATGTCGACATAGCCACTGATCACGCGGCTGGCGTCATGGTTGGATTCGCCCTTGGCCATCGAGGAAAACTGGAAACCGGTGGTATCGCACACACGGCCGCCCAAACGACAGAACGCCGCATCGAAACTCATCCGGGTACGGGTACTCGGCTCGAAGAACAGGTTGCCCAGCAGCGCGCCGTCGAGCACATCGCAGGCCAGCTCGCCCCGGGCGACAGGTTCGAGCTTGGCGGCGGTCTGGAACAGGACGGAAAGATCGGCTAGGCCGAACTGCTCGACCGAAAGAATGTGCGAACCGTGGAATTGCATGGGATTTCCTCGCTGGAACGTGGCTGTCGGATGGATGGGCGAATTGTACCGGCAGGCTTATTGCGGCGTCATCCCGGAATCGAACCAGCCTTGCAGGATTTGCATCGCCGCCACTTGGTCTAGCGCCGGCTTCTGCTTGCGTCCGCGCAGCCCGGTTTCGTTCAACGCATCGGATGCCGCTGCGGAGCTGAGCCGCTCGTCCACCAGATCGACCGGCAGGTTGAAGCGGCCATTCAGCCGGTTGGCAAATTTGCGCGCCAGACGCGAAAGTTCGTGCTCGCTGCCATCCATGTGCGTCGGCAGGCCGACAACCAGCCGTTGCGGCTGCCACTCACCGATCAGCTCGCCGATGCGGGCAAAGCGGCGCTCGTTGTCGTCAAAGGCAATGGTTTCAACCGGGTGGGGAATGGCCAGCTCCGTCGTGCCGACCGCCACGCCGATGCGCGCTTCGCCAAAATCGAACGCGAGCACCGTGCTCATGCGTGACCGGCATCCTCGGACAGCATGGCCATGTCGATGCCGAGCAAGGCGAGCGCAGCGTCATAACGCTCTTCGGGCGGGAAATCAAAAATGATCTTGGTGTCAGCCTCGACCGTCAACCAGGAATTCTGGGCAATTTCGTTCTCAAGCTGGCCAGCCTCCCAACCCGCGTAGCCGAGCGTGACGAACAGCCGCTCCGGCCCCCCGCCCTCGCCCACTGCCAGCAAAATATCTTTCGAGGTCGTCAGGCCCAGCTCATCGGAGACCGACAAGGTAGATTGCCAGGAGCCCAGCGGTTCATGCAGCACGAACCCGCGGTCGGTCTGCACCGGCCCGCCGAAGCAGACTCCCAGATCGGCCACTTCCGGGCGATGCAGTTCGATATCGATCTGCTCGAACAGGGAAGAGAGGGTCATGCCCAGCGGGCGATTGACGATAATGCCCATGGCCCCGCGTTCGCTGTGTTCGCATACGAAGGCGAGCGACCGTGAAAAAATCGGGTCGGCCAGATTGGGCATCGCAATCAAAAATTGGCGAGAGAGATTCATTTCCATGCCCTGATTATCGCACAGGAACCGGTGAATACCATCTTCACCTGCCGTCGTTGTACCATGATCCAATGACAACCGCTCTCGTTTGGCTTCGGCGCGATCTGCGCCTCTCCGACCACGCTGCGCTGGCCACCGCGCTCATCCGGCATGAGCGGGTAGTGCCGGCGTTTATCCTGGATCGCAAAATCCTGGACCCGTTGCCGCGCAATGACCGGCGCATCCCCTTCATCCTGGATTGTCTGGCGCAAATCAAGGAAGACCTTCAGGCCCAGGGCAGCGATCTGGTCGTGCGCGTGGGCGATCCGCGCGAAGAAATCCCGCGCTTGGCCCGGCAGTATGCCGTGCGTTGCGTGTATGCCAATCGCGATTACGAGCCTGTGGCCATTGCCCGCGATCAGACAGTCGCCCAGCAGCTCGCCGATGACGGCATCGACTGGCAGGACTGCAAAGATCAGGTAATTTTCGAGCGCGACGAGATTCTGACCCAGGCAGGCGGTCCGTTCAGCGTATTCACACCGTACTGGCGCCGCTGGCGCGCCAGACTCTCGCAGATCGACAGCGCAGAATATCCAATTGCTCCATACCGGCAGCGCTTGGCCACTCTCCCATCCGAATCCTTGCCCTCCCCTGCAGAGTTGGGTTTTGAACCGGAAGCAGGAGCGCGAACGATAGTGGCCGGCATGCGCGGCGGCGCCACCTTGCTTGACGAATTTGCCGAGCGCCTTGCCCACTACCAGGTTCTGCGTGATTTTCCGGGCAAAAAAGGCGTTTCCTACCTTGGCCCCCACCTGCGCTTTGGCACGGTTTCGATCCGGGCGCTGGTGCGCCTGGCCTTGCGCGATGACAGCCCGGGCGCCGAATGCTGGCTGAAGGAGTTGTGCTGGCGCGAGTTCTACCAGCAATTGCTCTGGCATCGCCCCGATCTGGTCGAACACACTTTTCGGCCCGAGTTCGACCACCTGCCATTTAGCAACAATCTGGACTGGTTCGCCGCCTGGTGCTCCGGGCAAACCGGCTACCCACTGGTCGATGCCGGCATGCGCCAGCTCAACCAGACCGGTTACATGCATAACCGTTTACGCATGATCACGGCCAGCTTCCTGGTCAAAGACCTGCTGATCGACTGGCGCTGGGGGGAACGGTATTTCGCGCAACAACTGCTCGATTACGATCTGGCCAGCAACAATGGCGGCTGGCAGTGGGCAGCTTCGGTTGGGTGTGATGCGCAGCCTTGGTTTCGCATTTTCAATCCGGTGACCCAATCCGAAAGATTCGATCCGGCAGGGCACTTCATCCGTCGCTATTGCCCGGAACTCAATGCGCTACCGGCTTCGGCGATCCATGCGCCCTGGTTGGCAAAACCGCTGGAATTGGCTGCGGCGCAGGTCAAGCTTGGCACCGATATCCCCTTGCCCATCGTCGATCACGCCAGCCAGCGCAGCCAGGCGCTAGCGCTGTTCAAGGCCGCAGCCGAACAAAGGCAGAAGTCGTAGCTTCAGCCATCTGGAAGGAACCCATCGGCCTAGCTCAAAAGCAAAAATAAAGGGCGAACCTTGCGGTCCGCCCTTTCTCCTCCTCCCCTTTTCGGAGAGTTTTCTTGTAGTCGCTATATTACCTGCTACTTATACTTTGACACCATCTTTTCCAGCGGAACCGCCTTAATTTTTTCTGCTTGACCTGCGGCACCGAACGCGTTATAGCGCGCCTCGCACACGGCACGCATGGCGGCGATGGCCGGGCGCAGGTAGGTACGCGGATCAAAATCGGCAGTATGTTCTGCCAAGGCTTTGCGGATTGCGCCGGTCATGGCCAAGCGCAAATCGGTATCGACATTGATCTTGCGCACGCCAAAACGGATTGCGCGCTGGATCTCTTCCACCGGCACGCCCCAAGTCGGCTTCAGCACCCCGCCGAACTCGCGAATCACATCCTGCAGATTTTGCGGAACACTGGAAGCGCCATGCATTACCAGATGGGTATTCGGGATGGATTCATGGATTTCGCGCACACGGTCAATCGCCAGCACCTCGCCGGTAGGGGGGGAGGTGAACTTGTACGCACCGTGGCTGGTACCGATGGCAATCGCCAGCGCATCGACGCCGGTCGCTTCAACAAAGGCCTTGGCCTGTGCGGGATCGGTCAGCAGCTCATCACGGCTCAGCGCGCGATTGGAACCGATGCCATCCTCTGCTTCGCCATGACCCGTTTCCAGGCTGCCCAGACAGCCCAGCTCGCCCTCGACTGAAACGCCGCACGCATGCGCCAGCTTCACCACCTCGCGGGATACGTTGATGTTGTATTCAAAATCGGACGGGGTCTTGCCGTCTTCGCGCAGCGAACCATCCATCATGACGCTGGAAAAGCCCAGGCGAATCGCGGAAACACAGACCGCAGGGCTGACGGCATGATCCTGATGCATCACCACCGGCAGATGCGGGTAACTTGCCAGCGCACCTTCGATCAGGCTCTTGAGAAATTGTTCACCTGCATATTTGCGCGCACCAGCGGAAGCCTGCAGGATGACCGGGCTACTGGTCGCATCAGCGGCTTGCAAGATTGCCTGGATTTGTTCCAGGTTGTTGACATTGAATGCCGGTACGCCATAGCCATTTTCAGCAGCGTGATCGAGGACTTGGCGAAGGGAAACTAATGGCATGACGTGCTCTCCGGAAAGGCTGTATTTTCTAAATGTGGCGGCACTGTATTGGCCGCCCTCAGGCGCCCTCAATAAGGGTTTTCCCTAATAGGGTAAACCCTATAATACCAGTCGCACCATCGGTTACCTCATTTGAAAAATCTCATTAAAATCAATGGGGGATATAAAAACACCGGATGCGAAAGGCGGTTTTGTTGTTCGCATCACCAGACTACATATTGGCACAGAATACCAGTTCTACCATGAAAAAAGACGCCCGATTTGCACCGGGCGTCATTTTTTACGGCAGGAAACCGGTCAATCAGGCAGCGCGTTGCTCCAGGATTTCCACTGCCGGCAGCACCTTGCCTTCCAGGAATTCAAGGAAAGCACCGCCGCCGGTCGAGATGTAACTGACCTGATCGGTGATGCCATACTTGGCCACCGCAGCCAGGGTATCGCCACCGCCAGCAATCGAGAAACCGCTCGAAGCGGCAATGGCACGGGCAATCGCCTCCGTTCCCTTGCCGAACTGGTCGAATTCGAACACGCCCACCGGACCGTTCCAGACGATAGTGCCGGCGGTCTTAAGGATTTCTGCGAGCTTGGCGGCAGAATCCGGGCCGATGTCGAAGATCATGTCGTCCGCAGTCACTTCGGCCAATTGTTTGGCCACGGCAGGTTCGTCAGCACCGAATTTCTTGCCGACAACCACATCGGTCGGCAGCGGCACATCGCCGCCACGGGCACGGATCTTGGCGATCACGGCCTTGGCATTGTCTACGAGATCGGCTTCGGCCAGCGACTTGCCCACTTGCTTGCCTTCGGCCAGCAGGAAGGTATTGGCAATACCACCACCGACGATCAGCTGATCGACCTTGTCGGCGAGCGAATCAAGAATGGTCAGCTTGGTCGAAACCTTGGAACCGGCGACGATGGCAACCAGCGGCTTGGCCGGGGCCTTGAGCGCCTTGCCCAGTGCGTCAAGTTCAGCGGCCATCAGCAAGCCAGCGCCGGCTTCCTTGGCGAACTTGGCCACGGCATGGGTCGATGCTTCGGCGCGGTGTGCGGTACCAAAAGCATCGTTCAGGAAAACATCGCACAGCGCGGCGTACTTCTGGCCGAGTTCGTCGCTGTTTTTCTTTTCGCCCTTGTTGACGCGCACGTTTTCAAGCACGACCACTTCGCCAACCTTGGCCTGGTACCCTTCCCAGTTGGCGATCACTTTCACTTCCTTGCCCAGCAACTCGGACATGCGCGCGGCAACCGGCGCCAGCGAGTCTTCCGGCTTGAATTCGCCTTCGGTCGGGCGACCGAGGTGCGACATGACGATCACGGCAGCGCCGGCCTTCAGTGCGGCTTCAATGGTCGGCATGCTGGCGCGGATACGGGTGTCATCGCCAATCTTGCCGTCAGCAACCGGTACGTTGAGATCGGCACGGATCAGCACTTTCTTGCCGGCCAGCGCGAGATCGGTCATTTTGCGAAACGCCATGGTTTACTCCTTTGCATGAATGTAGAAAGGGGGCATGCCCCCGGCGGAAATATTCACACGGAGTTTAGCACAGGCCCTGCAGCAGACCAGCGCCAAGGCGGCAAGGGTTTGCGTCATGGCAAAAACAGTCATGCCATTCAGCATATTCTTGCCTGAATCAACTCTTATATCCGGAGCCTCCAATGCGCCTGCGTTGCATTTTCCGCACCTTGCCAGCATGGCCCGATTACTGAGCCCGGCACCCAAGGATAAGGCACTGACTAAAAAAAACGCCGCCCGGAGAACCGGGCGGCGTTCTGGCGCGCGTACCGTTTACAGCAGTGCCTTGGCACGGACCACGACATTTTCGGCGGTAAAGCCAAAATGTTTGAACAGCAGCCCGGCCGGCGCCGATTCGCCAAAGCGGTCGATGCCGATCACATCGCCTTCCAGGCCGACATACTTGTACCAGAAGTCCGGATGACCGGCCTCGATGGCCAGGCGCTTCACGCCCTGCGGCAGCACCGATGCCTTGTAGGCGGCATCCTGCTTGTCAAAGACATTGGTACACGGCATGGAAACCACGCGCACCTGCACACCCTCAAGAGCCAGTTGTTCGGCCGCCTTGACCGCCAGATCGACTTCCGAGCCGGTAGCAATCAACACCAGCTGCGGGGCACCCGCGCAATCGCGCAGGACATAACCACCCTTGCGGATCGCAGCAATCTGTTCTTCGCTACGCGTCTGGAACTGCAGGTTCTGGCGGGTAAAGATCAGGGAGGAGGGTGTTGCCGACTGCTCGACGGCATGCGCCCAGGCCACCAACGACTCGACCGTATCGGCCGGCCGCCACACATTCATGTTCGGGATGTAGCGCAGCGTGGCGGTCTGTTCCACCGGTTGGTGGGTCGGACCGTCTTCGCCCAAACCAATCGAATCGTGGGTGAAGACGAAGATGTTGTTGGTCTTCATCAGCGCAGCCATGCGCAGAGCATTGCGGGCGTATTCCGAGAACACCAGGAAGGTGCCGCCAAACGGACGCAAGCCGCCGTGCAGGCACAGGCCGTTCATGATTGCGGCCATGCCGAATTCGCGCACGCCGTAGGAAATATAGTTGCCACCGTCCTTGGTCAGCGAGGTGCAACCCTTCCAGTTGGTCAGGTTAGAGCCGGTCAAATCGGCGGAACCACCCAGAAACTCCGGCAACTGCGGCGCCAACAGATTGATTGCATTCTGCGAAGCCTTGCGGGTAGCAATGGTTTCGGCTTTGGCATTGGTTTCGGCAATCGCCTTTTCTACCGCCTCAGCGAAGCCGGCAGGCAACTCGCCCGCCATGCGGCGCTTGAATTCGGCGGCCTGCTCAGGGAAAGCGGCGGCATAGGCGGCAAACTTCTGGTTCCAGGTCATCTCCAGAACGGCGCCCAGTGCCTTCTTGTTCCAATCGGTGTACACCTCGGCCGGAATTTCGAACGGAGGATGATTCCAGCCAATCGCGGCACGCGTGGCTGCAATTTCATCGGCGCCCAGCGGCGCGCCGTGGCTGTCATGGGTACCGGCCTTGTTGGGCGAACCCTTGCCGATCACGGTCTTGCAGCAGAGCAGCGAAGGCCTGCCGGTTTCGGCCTTGGCCAATTCGATGGCAGCATTCACGGCGTCGACATCGTGCCCGTCGACATCGCGGATCACATGCCAGCCATAAGCTTCGAAACGCTTGGGCGTATCGTCAGTGAACCAGCCTTCCACGTGGCCATCGATGGAAATGCCGTTGTCATCCCAGAACGCGGTGAGCTTGCCCAGGCCCCAGGTACCGGCCAGCGCGCAAGCTTCGTGCGAAATCCCTTCCATCAGGCAGCCATCGCCCAGGAATACCCAGGTGTTGTGGTCAACAATGTCATGCCCCGGGCGATTGAATTCCTTGGCCAGCAATTTTTCGGCCAGTGCCATGCCCACTGCATTGCTGATCCCTTGACCGAGCGGGCCGGTGGTGGTTTCAATACCGGCGGTATAACCCACTTCCGGGTGACCCGGCGTGCGCGAATGGAACTGGCGGAACTGCTTGATATCTTCGATGGAAAGGTCATAGCCGCTCAGATGCAGCAAGGCGTAGTGCAGCATCGATCCGTGACCGTTGGAGATCACGAAACGGTCGCGGTTGGCCCAATGCGGATTGGCCGGATTGTGGCGATAATGGTTGTGGCCCCACAGCGCCAAAGCGATTTCCGCCATGCCCATGGGCATGCCGGGGTGGCCGGAATTGGCTTTCTGAACGGCATCCATCGCAAGGGCGCGGATGGCGTTGGCAAGATCGGTACGCGAGGCCATGCAAACTATCCTTTTTCGAAAACTCTTTAATCTAGTGAATACAACCAGTCTGGCGCAGGAAACACACTCAACCCACTGAAAGAGCGCGCATTATCCCGGATCGCACTGCTTCCAGACAACCCAAATCCGTAGCATTTGCACTTACCATACAAAAACCGCTGAAGCATACCAGCCTTCAGCGGTTTTGTCGGATTTGCACTTTCTATTCAAGCACATATTTCCCGGGCGCCGGCGCGTGATTCGGATGGGCCCGGCTGGAGAGCTTGGGCTTGACCTGCGAACCGGAATATTCACGCAGCCACTCAGCCCAGTTGGTCCACCAGGAACCCGCCACATTCTGCTGCCGCGCCAACCATTCCTCGGCATTTTCACCCGGCTGCGCATCACCCTGCCAGTAAGTGCGCTTGCACTTGGGGCCCGGCGGATTGATCACGCCGATGATGTGGCCGGAGGAGGAAAGCGTGAATTTTAGCGGTCCGCCCGTGCGATGCGCCAGCGAAAAAGTCTGCTTCCATGGCGCGATGTGGTCTTCCTCGGTGCTCACCATGTAGATCGGTTGCGTGATTTTGCCCAGATTGATCGGCTGGCCGGCCACCTTGAGCGCGTCCGGCTCGACCAGCTTGTTCTTCCAGTACAGCTCGCGCAGGTAGAAGCGGTGCATTTTTTCCGGCATGCGCGTGGTGTCCATGTTCCAATACAGCACATCGAAGGCCATCGGCGTTTCGCCAAGCAGGTAATTGCCGACCCAATAGTTCCAGATCAGGCTGTTCGGGCGCAGCATACGGAAACTCGACGCCATCTCCTTGCCATCGAGGTAGCCCTTGCCGGCCATCTTTCGCTCGATGAAGGACAATCCTTCCTCGTCGATGAACACTTCGATATCGCCCGGCCGGGAAAAATCGGTCAACGCGGTCAGCAAGGTGGCCGAGTTGACCGGCACATTGTCAGGATCCTGGCGATTGGCCCAGGCGAGGTAAGTCGCAACCAGGGTGCCGCCGATGCAATAACCGACCAGGTTGACCTTGTCGGATCCGGAAATTTCCCGCGCCACCTCGATGATCCTAGCCACGCCATCCGTGATGTAGTCATCGAACCCGACATTGCGCATGGACGAATCCGGATTCTTCCAGCTGGTGATAAATACCGAGTAGCCCTGGTCTGTCAGATACTTGACCATGCTTTTCTGCGGGTTCAGATCCAGCACATAGAATTTGTTGATCCAGGGCGAGATGATCACCAGCGGCACCTTGTGCACCGTCGGCGTGGTGGCCTCGTAGTGAATCACCTCCAGCAACTTGTTGCGATGCACGACTGCCCCCGGCGTGGTCGCCAGGTTTTCGCCCACCTTGAAGGCGGACAAATCCGTCATGCTGATATCGCCGTTTTTGACATCGCCGGCAAAATTCTTGAAGCCCGCCACCAGGCTGTCGCCATTACTGGCCAAGGCCTTGGCCATGGCCACCGGATTGGTCAGCAGGAAATTGGTCGGTGCAACCGCATTGAGCCACTGCCGCAACCAGAACGCTGAACGGCTATGCTCCTGCTCGCCCAGTCCCGGTGTTTCATACAACGCATCCTGCAACCAGCGGGTATTGAGCAGATACCATTCCTTGAGGCAATCCCAGAACGGCACCTCATCCCAGACCGGATCGGCAAAACGGGCATCTTCCGGATTTGGGGGGAAAACATCGCACTCCGGACCACAATTGCCGAGAAAACGGCCCATCGTGTAGTTCTGCCAGCGCTGCACATCCTCGGCGTAACGGCACACGGCCGAGGCAAGCGCATCCGGATTCATGGCCCAGGCCTGCTGCGCCTTGAGCCAGGTGGTCCCCAGACCGAACGGATCAAACGCCTGGCGCAATTCATGTTGCAGAACGGAATTACGCACTGCCTGTTCTTCAAAAAAGTGTTTGACTGACATTTTGCCCCCCAGCACTAGATAAGCAACACCATTGCATTATCTGCAGTTTAGGTTGCAATGCAGCAAATCACAACGGGGTTTCTGCGGCCCGGCACCGCGCCGCATCCAGGCGTTCAATCGTGCCGACATCCAGCCAGAGTCCGTCATGCCGTTCGGCGCTGGCCCGGCCCTGCGCCATCGCGGCCTTCAGCAGCGGGGCCAGCTTGGACGGACGGTTCGGATCGATCCCGAGGAACAGGTCGGGGTGATAAAGACCAATGCCGCTGAAAGTCAGTTTTCCCTCTCCTTCTGCCGCCACCTTGCCATCGGCCGACAGCACAAAATCGCCCACGGGGTGATGCTCGGGATTGGGCACCAGCACCAGGTGCGCCAAGCGCCCGGGATCGGCGACCATCGCGGCCGCCACCCCGAAAAGCCGGGTGAAGTCGTAATCGCAGAAGATATCGCCGTTGACCACCAGAAACGGTTCGCGCCCGAGCAAACCAAGCGCCCGGGCAATGCCGCCGGCAGTTTCCAGCGCCGTGCCTTCGGCCGACCAGGCAATTTCCACGCCGTAATCCGCGCCGCCGCGCAGTCTTTCCTCCAGCATATGGCCCAACCAGGCATGGTTGATCACCACGTCACGAATACCGGCAGCGGCCAGCCGCTTCAGGTGCCAGCCGATCAGCGGGGTTCCCGCCACGTCCAGCAGCGGCTTGGGGCAAGCATCGGTGAGCGGGCGCATGCGCTCGCCTCGCCCGGCAGCAAGGATCATGGCGCGCATCAAAAGGTATACCCCGTCGTAATTTGCTCCTGATGGAGCGTGGCCAACAAGCGGCGCAGCGCGCCCAACTCGACATAACGCTCGCAAACTTTCATGACATAGCCCAGCACGCGCGGAATGTCGGCCTGGTATTGCGTCTTGCCATCGCGGTGCTTGAGGCGGGCAAAGATGCCCAGCACCTTCAGATGGCGCTGCAGTCCCTGCCATTCGAACGCCCGGTAAAACTCGGCGAAATCGTCCGGCAAGGGCAAGCCGGCAGCACGCGCCTTTTCCCAGTAGCGGATAGCCAGATCCAGCACAAAGGCCTCGTCCCAGTCGATGTAGGCATCACGCAGCAAGGAAACCAGGTCGTAACTCAGCGGGCCGCAGACCGCATCCTGATAGTCGATCAGGCGCAGTTTGCCGTCTTTGACCATCAGGTTGCGCGAATGGTAATCCCGGTGCACGAAGCCAACGGGCTGCGCCAGGTTGCGCGCCACGATCAGCGCACAACTCCGGTCCCAGACCGCTTGGGCGTCCTCCGCCAGGCTCTGGCCCAGTTGGCGACCGAAGTACCATTCGCGGCAAATTTCCAGTTCACGCTGCAAAAAAGCGGCATCGTAGGGCGGCAAGCCCGTGGCATCGACGCGGATCTGCATCTCGACCAGCAAATCAATCGCCTGCAAATACCAGCCCTTGGCGGCTTCCGGGGTCAGCATCGGAGTCAGCGTGACATCGCCCAAGTCTTCCAGCAAGGCGAACCCCTGGCTGTCATCGTGCGCATACAGCGCGGGGACCGGCTCGCCTGCCGCAGTCAGCCGGGCATGCTGCTCAAGGAAGGTTCCGAAATGGAAACCCTCGGGCGGCGCATCCATCACGATGCGGCTGTCCTCGGCAAAGCGGACACGCCAGTAGCGGCGGACACTGGCGTCCGCAGCGGCGGGGGCAATATCCTGCGGGTCGAAATTCGTGCAACGTTGCAGCCATACCTGCATTTGCGTGTAGCGTGGATCACGGGGGGTCAGGGAAGTAAGGGGCATGCCATAGTCCGTTCAATTGCTGCTAGAATCCGCCCATTGTATCAAGCGAGCCGTATCGGCCCCATGCCTGTGTTTTATTACCCACCTTGCCGACTTTCCCTGCTGGCCGCCCTGCTTGCCGGCTTGCCGGCGGCCGCGCTGGCCGATGCCACGACCAAATCCGAACCCACCACGTTCATTCAAGCCGATGAAGCCAGCGCGCGCGAAAGCGATTTCGCTGCAGCCAGTGGCAATGTCGTAGTCACCCGCGAAAACATTAAAGTCGAAAGCGATTGGGCACGCTACTCCGTCGCCACCGACCGTCTGCGCGCCGGAGACCAGATCACCGTGCACAAGGATGGCGATGTACTGACAGGCACGCAGCTGGATCTGGAGTTGAACTCGCGCGAGGGCGATTTGCTCGATCCGGTCTATCAAATGGCCAAGGGCGCGGCGCGCGGTGATGCGGTTAAGCTGATCTTCGAAGGCCCGAATCGCTACACCATTCGCAACGGGCGCATGACCACCTGCGCGCCGGGTAATAACGATTGGTACATGCACTCCAGCACCCTTGATCTCGATTACAACACCAATCTTGGCCAAGCCTGGAATGGTTGGCTTGAATTCAAGGGCACGCCGATTTTTTACTATCCGTGGGTCGACTTCACACTCGACAATTCACGCAAAAGTGGCTTTCTGTCACCCAAAATCGGATATGGCAACAAAAACGGTTTTCAGCTGCAAACGCCCTATTATTTCAATATTGCGCCCAATTACGATGCGACCCTCACGCCGAACCTGATGACGCGCCGAGGCTTGATGCTAGGAGGCGAATTCCGCTATCTGGAACCGGAATATTCCGGCGTGCTACGCCTGGAAGGCCTCAATGACAAGGTTGAGGACAAAACCCGCAGCAGCCTGTTGTTCAAGCACACGCAGCAATTTACGTCGCGCCTGCGCCTGGATCTGAACATCCAGAGAACTTCGGATAGTGAATATCTCTCCGATTTTGGCGATCGACTTTCCGTGACATCACAGAGCAACCTGCCACGTGAGGGAACCTTGAGCTACGCCGGCGATGCCTGGAGCAGCTTTATCCGCTGGCAGCGCTATCAAACACTCAGCACGGCGACCAATCCGGTCGAAAAACCCTACGATCGTGCGCCACAGGTTTATTTCACAACCCAACCGCAGCTCATCCCCGGCCTCGTCACCACGGCCAGCGGCGAATTGACCGAGTTCCTCCACCCGACCAAAACCGACGGTTTGCGCAGCTGGGTTTATCCAAGTGTGGCAGCCCCGTTCAATGAAACCTGGGGCTTCATTACTCCCAAGGTTGGCGTGCATGCCACGTCCTACCAGCTGCATCAGAACAGTCAACCCAATACGAATTATTCGCGCGTCTTGCCCATCACTAGCCTGGATACTGGCCTGTTCTTTGAACGTGAAACCAATCTCTATGGACAGGACATGGTTCAGACACTCGAGCCACGCGCCTACTACCTGTACATCCCGTACCGCGATCAATCACACCTGCCAGTTTTCGATTCGAGCGAAACCGATTTGTCGCTCACGCAGCTGTTCAGTGAAAACCAGTATTCCGGCCAGGACCGTATTAACGATGCCAACCAGCTGACATTGGCCCTGACCAGCCGCCTGTTTGAGGGCGACAGCGGCATTGAACGTCTGAGCGCTACGATCGGCCAGCGCCTTTACTTCAGCGACCAGCGTGTCACGCTGAGTTCCCCCGGTCGCGCAGACTCGGTGCGCCGCTCCGACTGGCTGATGACCGTCAGCGCACAACTCTGGAGCGATCTCAGCGCCAGCTACGCCATGCAATACAACCAGCAAGACTCCACACTACGCCGCGCTGACGTTGCCCTGACCTGGAAGCCAGGTGAATTCAAACTGCTCAATCTGCGCTATGTCGACAACCGTATTGTTAATACGCGCCAAGCCAGTATTTCCGGTCAATGGCCGCTGGGGAACGGCTGGTACACCATGGGGCGTTACAACTATTCGCTGACCGACAGCCGCGCCCTGGAAATATTGGGCGGCGTGGAATACAACGCGGGCTGCTGGGGGCTGCGCCTGGCGGCGCAACGCTACGCGAGCAGTACAAATAGCTATAACACGGCCTTTTTTGCCGTCCTGGAGCTGGGCGGCTTTGCCGGCATCGGCAGCAATCCGCTCGATGCCATTCGCCAGTCCATCCCAGGCTACGCCAACACTTACACACCGTCGCGCTTCTAGGGGCCGCCATGAAATCATTCCTCCGCACCCTTGCTGTCTCTGCCCTGATTGTCGCCGCGCAGGCACAATCAGCCGTGATCACCGTCGACCGCATCGTCGCGGTCGTCAACCGCAGCGCCATCACACGGCTGGAACTAGATGAGCGCGTTGCCTCCATCCGGAAAAACCTGGCGAGACAGGGCATTCAAGCCCCTGCGGCCGACATCCTGGAAAGTGAAGCCCTGCAGCGCATGATTACCGAACGCGTGATGCTGGAACAGGCCGGCAACCTGGGCATTCGCGTGGATGACAGCCAACTGGAGCTGGCACTATCACGCATCGCGCAACAAAACCGCCTGTCACTGCCGGAACTGCGCAAGCAGCTGGAAACTGATGGAATCAACTGGCGGCGCTTCAGCGACGATATCCGCCAGGAAATCATCCTCAGCCAACTGCGCGAACGTGAGATTGAAAACAAGATAACGGTCACAGATGCCGAAGTGGATGAATTTCTGCATTTCAGTGGCGACAAACCGCAAGTGGAATACCGCATCGCTCAGATCTTCGTCGGACTGCCAGAAAATGCGTCGCCCGAGCAAATCCAGGCCAAGCGTGGCCGCATTCTGGCCGCGCGGCAAGAACTGGGCGAAGGCAAGGAGTTCGGCGCGGTAGCGGCCACTTACTCCAACTCGGCTGACGCAGCCAACGGCGGCGTGATCGGCTGGCGTCCCAGCGGCGCACTGGCGCCGGCATTTGCGGAATTGCTGGACAAGCTCAAACCGGGCGAAATCACCGATATCGTGCGCAGCGGTACCGGATTGCACATTTTCAAGCTGCTGGAAAAACGCACGCAATCCGGCCAAATGGTTGTGCGCCAGACCCATGCCCGCCATATCTTGGTCCGCACCAATGAAGTCGTGTCGGAAACCGATGCTTCCAACAAATTGATCCAGTTGGCAGACCGGCTGAATCGCGGCGCCCAGTTCGAGGAATTGGCCCGCCTCTACTCGGACGACACCAGTGCCAACAAAGGGGGGGATTTGGGCTGGCTATCGCCGGGCGAGACGGTACCCGAGTTCGAGCAGGCCCTGGACAAACTCAACCCGGGCGACATCAGCCCGCCGACCAAATCGCCTTTTGGCCTGCACCTGATCCAGGTACTGGAGCGGCGCGATCAGGATGTGACCCAGGAAAACCGTCGCGCCAAGGCCCGACTCGACCTGCGCCAGCGCAAGGCCGAAGAGCAATATGACGACTGGGTGCGCCAGTTGCGCGACAAGGCTTATGTTTCCATCCGTCTGAAGGACGAATAACCATCACCATGCCCGACCGACCTCATTTGCCCGTTCTGGCCATTACCACCGGCGAGCCTGCCGGCGTAGGGCCGGAACTGGCTGCCCGACTTGCCTCGAAAGATTACGCTGCGCGCCTGGTTCTGCTCGGTGATCGCAACCTGCTCACCCAGCGCGCACGCACGATTGGCATCGAACTCGATTTGCCTGATTACTCGCCAGTCAGCCCCGCCCCGCTCTCCATCCTGCACCTGCCGCTGGCCGCGCCAAGCGAAGCGGGCAAGCTCGATCCTGCCAATGCAGGCTATGTGCTGGGAGTGCTGGATCGCGCCATTGGCGGCTGCCGCAACGGCGAATTCGCCGCCATGATCACGGCCCCCATCCATAAAGGGGTGATCAATGATGCCTACCCTGACAAGCACTTCTACGGCCATACCGAATACCTGGCAGAGCAGTGCGGTACGGAACGGGTGGTCATGATGCTCGCCGGCGGCGGCTTGCGCGTGGCGCTGGCCACCACCCACCTGCCGCTGAAAGACGTTTCGGCCGCACTGACCGCGGAATCGCTGACTGCCACCTTGCGCATCCTGCACGCCGACCTGCGCGACAAGTTCGGCTTCCCCGCCCCCGCCATCCTCGTGGCCGGGCTGAATCCGCATGCCGGTGAAGGCGGCCACATGGGGCGGGAAGAAATTGACGTCATCAGCCCCGTCCTCGCGCAATTGCGCGACGAAGGCATGCACCTGATCGGCCCATTGCCCGCCGATACGCTGTTTACCCCGCACCAACTCAAACACGGTGACGCCGTACTGGCCATGTACCACGACCAGGGACTTCCCGTGCTCAAATTCGCCAGCTTTGGCGGCGGCGTCAACATCACGCTCGGCCTGCCCATCATCCGCACCTCGGTCGATCACGGCACCGCACTGGATCTGGCCGGAACCGGCCAGGCCGATCCGGGCAGCCTGTTCACGGCCACTGAGCTTGCCATCGAGCTGGCGACAAGGACCCACGCATGAAAGCGCATATCCCACGCAAACGGTTCGGGCAGAATTTCCTGCAGGATCAGGGCGTCATTGCCGACATCCTCAATGCCGTCAGCCCGGAACCCGGCGATGTGTTTATCGAGATCGGCCCCGGTCTGGCCGCCCTGACCCGGCCGCTGCTGGAACGAATCCCGCACCTGCATGCCGTCGAGATCGACCGCGACATCGTCGCCCGGCTGACCGAGCGCTTCCCGCCCGAACGACTGAGCCTCTACAACGTCGACGCCCTGGATTTTGATTTTGGCGCGCTGGCACAGCAGATCGCCCCGGGCGGGAAGGTCCGCCTGCTCGGCAACCTACCCTACAATATTTCCACGCCGCTGCTGTTTCACTTGGCCAGCTTCAACGCCGTCATCAACGACATGCATTTCATGCTGCAAAAGGAAGTGGTCGACCGTATGGTGGCCGAACCGGGAACACCGGACTACGGGCGGCTCAGCATCATGCTGCAGTATCGCTTCGTGATGGACCGCGTGCTGGATGTCCCGCCGGCAGCATTCAACCCGCCACCCAAGGTCGATTCCGCCGTGGTGCGCATGATTCCGTGGCCCAGCCTTCCGCACCCGGCGCAAGACGAGCATTTGCTGGAAGAAATCGTCCAGACCGCTTTCGCGCAACGGCGAAAGACTTTGCGCAACAATCTGAAAGGAATTATCGGCGATGCCGAGCTGGAGGCATTGGGCATCAATCCCGGCTGTCGCGCGGAGAATGTCGATGTTGCGCACTACGTGGCCTTGGCGAACCATTTGGCAGCCCATACGACAAAATGAACCAAAATAGTGCACAAATAAATCCAATCGCACCAATAACAAGCATTCGCTCATCGCATCTACGGGTTAGCCGCGCTTGTCGAATTGCACTCGTTTGCGCACAATTCCCACGTTTTTTGCCCGAGATTTCAAGACAATGATCCGCTTCAACAAGGTCAACAAGTGGTTTGGTCGCGACCACCACGTTCTGAAAAACATCACACTCGAAGTCAAGCAGGGCGAAGTCGTGGTGGTATGCGGCCCGTCCGGATCGGGGAAATCCACGCTGATTCGCACCATCAACCAGCTGGAACCGGTCAATGACGGCGTAATCATTGTCGATGGCATCACCATCACCGACCCGAAAACCAATATCAACAAGGTGCGCGAAGAGGTTGGCTTTGTCTTTCAGCATTTCAACCTGTACCCCCACCTCACCGTGCTGGAAAACATCACGCTGGCCCCGATCCAGGTGCGCAAGATGGAAAAGGCCGCAGCAGAACAACTGGGCGTCGAATTGCTTGAACGCGTTGGTCTGCTGAACAAAAAGGATGTCTATCCGGCGCAGCTTTCAGGAGGCCAGCAGCAACGCGTCGCGATTGCCCGCGGCCTGGCGATGCGACCGAAAGTCATGCTGTTCGACGAACCCACGTCGGCACTGGATCCGGAAATGATCGGCGAAGTATTGAAGGTCATGCAGGATCTGGCGGAATCGGGCATGACCATGGTGGTCGTCACCCATGAGATGGGCTTTGCCCGCGAAGTCTCAGACCGGGTGATTTTCCTCGATCACGGCGAAATCCTGGAAGACGCGAAGCCGGAAGATTTCTTCACCAACCCGCAACACGAACGGGCCAAGCAATTCTTGCGGCAAATCCTGGCACCAATGCACCAATAAGCAGCACAGCCAAACCATATCGAGCGCCTCTGCGCACCAAAAATCCCACGGGCAAGCCGGCTAGCATGCGCAAGGCTTGCCTGTGGCAGTGCATCGCAAATCAAGCACCGCATCACTTTCCACCTTATTACCAAATTCATTCACCAGAATGACACATAGCGCACCCACCGTTTCATTTCGCGCCAGATAAGTAGGGACTTTCCCCAATACACCCCTTTTCCCACGCATAAAGAATGCTTCCTGGCGCGATAATTGCAAAGCGATACGGGTCAACTATTTTTACCAATAGGACTCTCGCCATGAAGAAAAGCCTGCTCGTTTCACTTGCCATTGCCAGCCTGTTCTCAACCGCCCAAGCTGCAGAATTGACCGGAACACTTAAAAAAATCAAAGAATCAGGCACCGTCGTGCTGGGGCATCGTGATTCTTCAATTCCGTTTTCCTATCTCGCCGATGGCAGCAAACCGGTCGGCTTCTCGGTGGACATCGCCAATGCGATCATCGACGAAGTCAAGAAAGAACTCGGCTTGCCGGCGATCAAGGTGCAATACAACCTGGTGACTTCGCAAACCCGCATCCCGCTGGTACAGAACGGTACCGTCGATGTGGAGTGCGGCTCGACCACCAACAACATCGAACGCCAGCAGCAAGTGGCTTTCACCAACGGTTTCTTCAAGATCGGCACACGCCTGCTGACCAAAAAAACCTCCGGCATCAAAGACTTTGCTGACCTTGCTGGCAAAAATCTGGTCACCACCGCCGGCACCACCTCCGAGCGCCAGATCAAAAAGCTGAATGAAGAAAAGAAACTCGGCATGAACATCATCAGCGCCAAGGATCACGGCGAATCTTTCCTGATGCTCGAATCCGGCCGTGCGGTCGCCTTCATGATGGATGACGTGCTGCTGGCTGGCGAAATGGCCAAGGCCAAGAATCCGGCCGACTGGGCCATCGTTGGCACGCCGCAATCCTCTGAAATCTACGGTTGCATGGTGCGCAAGGACGATCCTGCCTTCAAGGCCGTCGCCGACCGCGCACTGGTCAACTTCTTCAAGAGCGGCCGGGTCAATGCTTCCTACACCAAATGGTTCCAGCAGCCCATCCCGCCCAAGGGTCTGAACATGAACTTCACGATGAGTGAAGGCCTGAAAGCGTTGATTGCCAAGCCGACCGACAAGTCTGCAGAACAAATGTAAATCCACCTGGCAAAACAGGGCGGGGAATCTTCCCTGCCCTTTTGCGGAGTAAATAAATGAATTATCACTGGGACTGGGGGATTTTTTTCAAATCCACCGGCATTGGCCAGGAAATCTACCTGCACTGGTTCATCACCGGCCTGGGCTGGACGGTTGCCCTTTCGCTGTCCGGCTGGCTGATTGCCATGCTATTGGGCACCGTGCTGGGCGTGCTGCGCACCTTGCCCCAGCGCAGCCTGTCCGCCATTGGCACGGCTTATGTGAACCTATTCCGCAACGTGCCGCTATTGGTCCAGCTGTTTGTCTGGTATTTCATTGTTCCCGATTATCTGCCGGAGCCGATCCAGACCTGGTTCAAGCAGGGACTCAAGCCGGAAATTTCCGGCTTTATCAGCGTGGTCGCCTGTCTGGGCCTGTTTACCGCAGCGCGGGTCTGCGAACAGGTAAGGACCGGCATCCAGGCCTTGCCGCGCGGCCAGATCAATGCGGCACTGGCGCTGGGATTGAACCCGTGGAAAACCTATCGTCACGTGTTGCTGCCCCAGGCTTTCCGCATCATCATCCCGCCATTGACCTCCGAGTTCCTGAACATCTTCAAGAACTCTTCGGTCGCCTCGCTGATCGGCCTGATGGATCTCTTGGCCCAGACCAAGCAGACCGCGGAATTCACCGCCAACCTGTTTGAAGCATTCACCCTGGCCACCCTGATCTATTTCACGCTGAACATGAGCCTGATGCTGATGATGCGCTGGCTGGAAAAACGGGTCAAAGTGCCCGGCCTGATCTCGCTGGGAGGCAAATAATGGATTTCTCCAGCATTGTTTCCGCCCTGCCCGACCTGCTGCAAGGCATGCTGCTGACCCTGAAATTGCTGGTCTTTGCCGTCGCCGGCGGCATTGCACTGGGTACGCTGCTGGCACTCGCCCGCCTGTCCAGCAACCGACTGCTGTCCTTCCTGGCCGGTTTCTATGTCAACTACTTCCGCTCGATCCCGCTGCTGCTGGTGATTACCTGGTTTTACTTTATCGTGCCGTTCATGCTCGCCTGGGCCACCGGCAAGATGCATCCGGTCGGCGCCTTCGCCTCGTCCCTGGTGGCGTTCATGATGTTCGAGGCGGCCTACTATTGCGAAATCGTTCGTGCCGGCATCCAGTCGATCCCGAAAGGCCAGGTCAATGCCGCGTACGCGCTCGGTCTGAATTACCACCAAGCCATGCGCCTGGTGGTCCTGCCGCAGGCTTTCCGCAAGATGGCGCCCCTGCTGCTGCAGCAAAGCATCATCCTGTTCCAGGACACGGCCCTGGTCTATGCCGTAGGCCTGATGGATTTTCTCAATACCGCCCGCTCGCGCGGCGATATTACCGGCCAGCTGCATGAGTTCCTCCTGTTTGCCGGGGTGATCTATTTTGTGCTGAGTTTTATCGCTTCGCGCATCGTGCTACGCCTGCAATCAAAACTCGCGGTCGGACAGAATTAAGGACGAATGGAAATGATTGAAATACGCAATATTTCGAAATGGTACGGCAGCTTCCAGGTGCTGACCGATTGCTCCACCAAAGTGGACAAGGGCGAAGTCGTGGTCGTCTGCGGCCCATCGGGTTCCGGCAAATCCACCCTGATCAAATGCGTCAACGCACTGGAGCCGTTCCAGAAAGGCGAGATCATCATCAACCGGATATCGGTGGGAGACCCCAAGACCGATCTGCCCAAGCTCAGAAGCCATGTCGGCATGGTATTCCAGCACTTCGAGCTATTTCCCCACCTCTCGATCATCGACAATCTGCGTCTGGCTCAGGTGGAAGTGCTGGGCCGGGGCCGGGAAGAAGCTGGCGAGAAAGGACTGGCGTTGCTGGACCGGGTCGGCCTGAAGGCGCATGCCGACAAATTTCCCGGTCAGCTCTCGGGCGGCCAACAGCAACGCGTGGCCATTGCCCGCGCCCTGGCAATGGACCCGTTCTGCATGTTGTTCGACGAACCGACTTCCGCGCTGGATCCGGAAATGATCAACGAAGTGCTGGATGTCATGGTAGAGCTGGCGCAGGAAGGCATGACCATGATGGTCGTGACGCATGAAATGGGCTTTGCCCGCAAAGTGGCGAACCGCGTTATTTTCATGGATCAGGGTCAAATCATTGAAGATGCAGCCAAGGAAGAATTCTTTGGCGCGCCACGCTCGGAACGCGCCCAGCATTTCCTGTCGAAGATATTGAACCACTGCTGAACGCGACGACAGCTGGCAATCAAACAAAAATGCCCGGTGTTTCCGGGCATTTTTCTTATTGAAGCAACTGGCCGCCTGCTGAATTCGTTCCCAGGCGCAACATCAATTCAGCCCGGTGGGGTGGCACCGGTTCGCTGAAATAGAAACCTTGCATGCGTTTCACCCCGATCCCCTGCAGATAACTTGCCGCATCCTGGCTTTCCACACCCTCGACCACGACATCCAGCTTGAGCGTATGCCCCAGTTGCACAATCGCCTGCATCACGCCACGGCCATCTTCGGCATGCAAGCGCTGAGCGAACGAGGAATCGATTTTGATGAACCGCACCGGAATCTCATGCAGTTGCGACAGCGAGGAATATCCCGTCCCGAAATCATCAATCGCCACCTGGAAGCCCGCTGCAACGAGCTGGTTCAAGTGCTTGATCTGGCGGGAATAATCTGTCAACGCCACGGATTCGGTGATTTCCAGAACCACATCGTGTGAAGACAAGCCAAAACGCGCCAATCGCTCCAGCACGCACGGCACAAAACTGGACGAAAACAGCTGATTGCGCGAAATATTCAGCATCAACTGCTGTTGCAATCCGGCCTCGCGCCAAAGCGCCAGCTGGGCGAAACTTTGTTCCATGATCCGCTCGGAAAGCCCCTGGATCAGCCCCGTTTTTTCGGCCATGGGAATAAAAAGATCCGGACTCACCCAGCCGCCCAGCCCATCCTTCCAGCGCGCCAGCGCTTCCAGCGCCAACACGATGCCGTTATTGGCATCCACGATGGGCTGGTAGAACACTTGCAGCATATCATCGTGAATGGCGCCAGAAAGCCGGGACTGGATCGCCAGGTGTTCCCGGCCGAACACCTGGAAATGCAGGATATCCGAGAAGAAGCAGGCATTGTTTCGTCCGGTGGTTTTGGCGTGATACATGGTATGGTCAGCGGCGGAAAGCAGCTCATCGGCCGATCCGGCATCTTGCGGATACACCGCAAAACCGACACTGATGGTCGGGCTGGTTTCCTGTCCGGCCAGCAGCACGCTCTGCTGGGCAGCAAGGCGCAGCTGCTCGGCCAGATCGCGCAAACCGGATTGCCCGGTCAGATTCGGAATCAGCGCGATAAACTCATCGCCACCCCAGCGGGCCAGCAAACCCTTATCCCGCAGAACGCCAGACAAGCGTTCCGCCACGCTCACCAGCATTTCATCGCCGATCTTGTGACCAAATGCGTCGTTCACTTCCTTGAAGTGATCCAGATCAATGAAACCCAGCGCCACCTGGGTGCCGTCACGCCGTGCCTCATCAATGGCACGCGCCAGTTCATTATCCAGCAACAAGCGGTTAGGTAGCCGGGTGAGGCCATCATAGAGCGCCAGTTGCGTAATGTGCTGCTCGGCCAGATGCGCTTCGGTCACGTCGCGCAAGACACCGCGCAGCCCTTCGACCATGCCATCGGGCGAGTAGTGCGCAATCAGGCGCGCTTCGACCCAGATCGGCTCGGCCTCATGGCGCAACAGCCGGAAACGCTGGTTTTTCGATTCATCCGAGTCGAGCAGGCGGCAAATAGCTTCGGCCAGCAGTTCGCGGTCTTCCGCCTGGACCCAATGCAGGAGGGGCTTCCCGATATCCCCGCCCATTTCATGCGGAGCGATGCCGCGCAGTCGCGCCCAAGCCGGGGTCGTTTCAAGCAGATCCCCGGCAGGCGACAAATCAATGACGGCCTCTTCGAGCAGGTTCAGCGTATCCAGGGTGGTTTTGCGCCGGGCGGCATCCTGCATAAGCTCAGTGACATCCTGCACCATCGCCACAGCATGCGCCTGGTCATCAGCCTGCACCGGACTCAGGCGCACCAGCAGGTAAACCGGCCCGGCGCTGCCGGGCACGACACAATTGATCTGGATACTGCGCGATTCCTCCAGCACGGCCGGCAAACCCTGAATGAGCTCCCGGGCCATCGCCGGCGGCAACACATCGGCCAGCAGGCTTCCCGTCAACTGCTCGGACGGCGGCAAAGCGGGATGCCCGGACCAGACGTTGACGATCCGGCCAGCATGATCCACCTCGAACACCATATCCTGCGTGGCCCCCACCAGCACACGCAGCCGCTGCTGGTTGGAATGGGTTTCAGCCTCTGCACGCTGCTTGAGCAAAGCCTGGGCGAACACATTGGACAGCATGGCCAGGAAATGCAGTTCGGTGGGGGAGCGCTGCGGCGCTTCGCCAATATCGAGCAAGGTCACGAAGCCGAATGCCTCACCGCGTTCCAGCAGCGGCAGGCAAATCAGCCGGCTTACCCCGAACGGGGCAAGCATGGTTTTGGCAAGCGGGGTCAGGTCCTGCAACGGGCAGTTGATCACCATGCCCACTTCGAGCATGTTTGCCAGACCAGGTAAATCGCCATAGCTGATACAGCGAAACAGCGCTGGCGGAATCGGGGCCGTCCGGGATCGCGGATGGATCTGGTAACAGGCCAGCCGCGCGGCGACGTGGCCCGACTCATCCAGAAACACCGCGCCGACCGAACAGTTGCAAGCTTCGATCAGGATGGCCAGCGCATCCGACAGAGCATCGGTCGCATCCGGCTCCATCAGCGTAGCCACCACCGCTTCGAAGGCATCGAAATAGCGCTGATGCAGCTGCAGGGACTGGCCTAGCGGCAGTTCGCCGCGATGAAGCAAGACCGGATCAGCATGCATGGCGCGATTTACTCCTGGGCGGGCGGTTCGATCACTTCAGTATAACCACACTCTTTTTGTGGGCAAACCTTTTCGGTTCCCCGCCGTTTGGTGGTTTTGATGGTCATTATGGGCCAGGCGCACTTGGGACAAGGCTCGGCAATCGGCGGATTCCACGTGGCATATTTGCAATCTGGGTAGGTATTGCACGAGTAGAACAGCTTGCCATAACGGCTCTTGCGCTCAATCAGGCTGCCCTTGTGGCATTCCGGGCACGCCACACCGGTATCGCGCGGTTTTTCCAGCGGCTCGATGAATTTGCACTTCGGGTACGCCGAGCAGCCGATGAACTTGCCGTACCGGCCTGTCTTGATATGCAGCGGTGAATCGCATTTCGGACAGGTACGATCCGGCACCACTTCCGGTTCGACCGGTGCCGATTCGGCATCCTCGCCCAGGTTGCGGGTATACGTACATTCCGGATAGCCGGTGCAACTGATGAAACGACCACGCTTGCCCAGCTTGATCGCCAGTTTCTTGCCGCATTTCGGGCAATCCTCGTCAATCTCTTCCTGAGTGACTTCCTTGCGCGACAGCGTGAGTTTCTCTTCGCAGAGCTTGTGGAACTTGCCCCAGAACTCGTCGAGCACCGGCACCCATTCACGCTCGCCAGTCGAGATTTCGTCGAGCTTGTCTTCGAGCTTGGCGGTGAAGTTGTAATCCACATACTGCGTGAAGTGATCGGTCAGGAACTTGTTGACCACCTCGCCGGTATCGGTCGGCGTGAAGCGCTTCTTGTCGAGGATCACATATTCGCGATCCTTGAGCGTGGAAATGATCGAGGCATAGGTCGATGGCCGGCCGATGCCGAATTCTTCCAGCGATTTCACCAGACTCGCTTCGGTGTAGCGCGGCGGCGGCTGGGTAAAGTGCTGCTCGCCGTAGAGCTTGTCGACCGGCAACTCGTCGCCGGCTTCCATCACCGGTAGGCGGGCTTCGTCGTCATCCTCTTCCACGTCATCGGCGTCTTCCTGATACACCGCGATAAAGCCGGGGAACACCAGCGTCTGGCCGGTGGCACGGAACACGCCCTCGCCCACGGCGATATCGACCGCGACCGTATCGAACTTGGCCGGCGTCATCTGGCAGGCCAGGGTGCGCTTCCAGATCATCTGGTAGAGCTTGAACTGATCCGGCGTGAGGAAGGCTTTCACCTTCTCCGGGGTGTGGAAAACCGATGTCGGGCGGATCGCCTCGTGGGCTTCCTGTGCGTTCTTGGCCTTGTTGCGATAGGCCACCGGCGCATTGGGCAGGTAATCCTTGTCGAAATTCTGGCTGATGTAATCGCGCAGTTCGACCAGCGCCTCGTTGGCCAACGCCACCGAGTCGGTACGCATATACGTGATCAGACCAACGGTGCCGCTGCCGATGTCGATACCTTCGTACAGTTGCTGCGCAGTGCGCATGGCACGGTCGGTGGTCATGCCCAGCTTGCGCACGGCCTCCTGTTGTAGTGTCGAGGTAGTGAACGGCGCAGCCGGGCTGCGCGATTTCTTTTTCTTCTCGACCTTGGCGACCTGCGCGGGCTTGCCTTCCAGCCCCTTGAGCACATCGGCCTGGCTGGTTTCATTGGGCAGATCGAATTGTTCGAGCTTCTTGCCTTGCCACTCATTGAGCTTGGCCGTGAACTTCTGGCGGCCCTTGTGGCTATCCAGATGCAGCGTCCAGTATTCCTGTGCGGTAAACGCGCGAATTTCAATTTCGCGCTCGCAGATCAGGCGCAGCGCCGGGCTTTGCACTCGACCGGCAGACAGCCCTTGGCGCACCTTGCGCCACAGCAGCGGAGAAAGGTTGAAGCCCACCAGGTAATCCAGCGCGCTGCGTGCCTGCTGGGCATTCACCATGTGGAAATCGATATCGCGCGGGTTCGCCACGGCATTGGTCACGGCCGATTCGGTAATCTCGTGGAACACCACGCGCTTGAATGTGCGGTCGCCCCCGGTCAGCTTCTTGCCCTTGAGGATTTCCATGATATGCCAAGAAATCGCTTCGCCTTCGCGGTCCGGGTCAGTTGCCAGAAAAACATGCTGTGAGTTCTTCACGGCATCGCAGATGGCATCCACATGCTTCTTGTTGCGCTCGATGACCATGTACTTCATCTTGAAGTCGTGATCGACATCGACCGAGCCATCCTTGCGCACCAGACCACGCACGTGTCCATAGGAAGCGAGGATCTGGAAGTCCTTGCCCAAATATTTTTGCAGGGTTTTTGCCTTGGAAGGCGATTCGACGATCAGCAGGTTGGCTGGCATGGTCCAGGACAATTAAATTAATACACTCAGATTAATAAAAAATTCAGCATCGCGCTTTATAACGTAAAAACCGAATGGATGACAGGGGATTACCCCATACGCTGGTAACGCCCGCCGGGTAAAACAGAGACCAACCCATCCAGCTCCAGCGTCAGCAGCGTGGCCGACAACACATCCGCACCCACCCCGGTGCGGGTGGACAAGGTATCGATACCCACCGGGTCCCAGCCCATTTGCACCAGCATCGGGTCCTCGCCACTCTTTGCCCTCGGCGCGGCGGGCTTCAACCCCGGCAACTGCGGCACAGCTAACTCATCGTGAATATCTTGCGCGGATTCAACCAGTTTTGCCCCGTCCTTGATCAGGCGATGGCAGCCCTTGCTCTGCGGCGAATGGATCGAGCCCGGGATGGCAAACACTTCGCGCCCCAATTCTGCCGCCTGTCGGGCTGTGATCAAGGAGCCGCTCCCCAGCGTGGCCTCAACCACCAAGCAACCCAAGCCCAGCGCCGCGATCAGCCGGTTACGCCGCGGGAAATGCTCGGGTTTGGGCGGATAGCCCAGCGGGAATTCGGAAACCATGGCGCCGCGTTCAACGATTCGGTGCGCCAGCTGGCGATTGGCCGCCGGATACACGCGATCCAAGCCGGTGCCCACCACCGCGACGGTCGACCCGGTACCCGCCAGCCCGCCGGCATGTGCCGCGGCATCAATGCCAGCCGCCATGCCACTTACCACGGTATAACCCGACTGGGACAAATCTGCCGCAAAAATTTCGGCATTCTCCAGCCCCTGCGGCGTAGCCTGCCGACTTCCGACCAAGGCCAGCGCCGGACGGCAAAGCCAGGCCGGATCGCCCTTCACATACAGCGCTGCCGGCGCATCCGGCAGATCGAGCAATGCCGCAGGATACGCCGCATCGGCCAGCGTCAACAAACGGTTATCCGGCTCGGCCAGCCAATCGAGGTGCTGCGACAGTTCGCTCCACTCGCTCCGACCTCCTGCTTCGGCCAGGGCAACGGCCTGCTGCGGCTCCAGCCAATCGAGCAACTGATTGACGCTGGCAGCCAGCACCGCTTCGGGCGAGCCGAACTCGCGCAGCAGCTTCAACCGTAGCCGACAGCTGAGCGGCGTCAGGACAAAGCGCAGCCAGACCTCGGCGTCGGCATTGCGTGGCAAGGTTACTTGCGCTCCTCGATCGGAGTGGCCTTGACCTCATCGCCCACATTGACCGGCAGCGTGCCATCGAGCAACAGGCCATAGGCCAGCTGCGGGAACACACGGTAAACAAAGAGATTGGCGCTCTTCACCGGCGGCGTTACGCGCTTCGGCTCTCCGGACGCCGGCTTTACCGGCACACCCTGCTTGTAGGTAAACAGAATGTTGCCCACTTCCAGTCCGTGATCGGCGCCGCGATTAATCACCACGGTGGTGTAGGTACCGGCATCCGCGACCGCGCCATAGATGGACACAACCTTGCCTGCCACCGCACGTTCCGGCAGGCGGGGCGTGTAATTGATGAAGATTTTTTCGTTGGCGCGAATCAGGCGGTCACCGATTGCAACTTCTTCCTTGGCATTCAGAATACTCAACGTGGAGACATCCGCCGCGGCATCGACCCGCACATCGCCCAGATAGTTGACTTCATGACCGATCACCGCACGCGTATCCGGATCGACCAATTGCTTGCCATCGCGGAACACCTGCCAGATCTCGCCTGCCTTGGCACTCAGGTTAACGGCGTAGACCGTATCGCCCGCCCCGAAAATAACCCGGCTTTCATGTGCGGCTGCGATACGCGGCGCCTTGGCAAAAGCCTCGGGATCGAGCACCAGCGGGCGCTTCAGGAAGGGCTCGATCGCTGCCGGAGAAATGCTGGCAATGGCCTGACCATCCAGCGCGGATTCCCGAATGCGCGGCGAGCGCTTTTCCACGCCACCCAGCGTTTCGTTGCGCAACAACTTCAGCCGGGGCGTTGCGCCGCTGCGATCCAGCACAATCACATCCCCCGGATAGATCCAGTGCGGATTCTTGATCTCTTCCTTGTTGAGCTGCCAGATTTCCGGCCAGCGCCACGGTTGCTTGAGGAAGCGCCCGGAGATGTCCCAGAGCGTATCGCCCTTGACCACCACATAGCGATCCGGCACCTGATCCTGCAATTGCAGCGTATCTGCCCAAGCAGTAGTCATGAAGCTTCCGGCAAGAATCAGAGATATAATCGACTTACGCATAGTTGCATCCCATCCTGGCTACGCAGGCTGTTGACCGGTAATACCGCCTTCAAGAAATTAAATACAGCAGCGGCAAGGTATTTTTCAATTAATTCTGCATTCAAACCCCTGCACTGGCAAGAAAACATGGCACTTTTGAATATTTTGCACTACCCCGACGAAAGACTGCACAAAATTGCCAGCCCCATCCGGGAATTTGGCCCCGAATTGCAACAATTGATCGCCGACATGGCCGAGACCATGTACGCCGCACCCGGCATCGGCTTGGCCGCGACACAGGTCGACCGGCACATCCGCCTGTTGATCATTGATCTTTCGGAAGAAAAGAACGCCCTGCAGGTGCTCATCAACCCGGAAATCCTGAGCATGGATGGCGAAATCACCGGCGAGGAAGGCTGTCTTTCCGTCCCCGGCATCTATGAAGAAGTCACCCGCGCCGAGCATATAGTCGTGCGCGCGCAGGACCAGCACGGCACCGCCTTTGAACTCGAAGCAACAGGCTTGCTAGCCGTTTGCATTCAGCATGAAATCGATCACCTGAATGGCCGGGTATTTGTGGAAAAGCTTTCGCGGCTGAAATTCAACCGTATCGTGCAAAAGCTGAAAAAAAGCCAAAAGAAAAATATGTAAGCCTGCCACTGGCATTGCATGGCAAATGCCTGTATTGCAGGCCCAAGACAACAAACAGGCCTACGCCCACACCATGAAAATCATTTTTGCCGGAACCCCGGAATTCGCCGCACAAGCACTGAAACAACTGATCGCAGCCGGCCACGAAATCGCCCTGGTGCTCACCCAGCCGGATCGCCCGGCCGGGCGCGGCATGAAGCTCACGCCCTCGCCGGTCAAAGTCGTGGCCGAACAGCATGGCATTGCGCTGTGGCAGCCGGAAAAACTGCGCAGCGCCGAACAACAAGCCCCGGTCGCCGCCGCCAACGCCGATGTGATGGTCGTGGCCGCCTACGGGCTGATCCTGCCGCAGGTCGTGCTGGACATGCCGCGACTGGGCTGCCTGAACATCCACGCCTCGCTGCTGCCGCGCTGGCGCGGCGCCGCGCCGATCCAGCGCGCCATCCTGGCCGGCGACAGCGAAACCGGCATCACCATCATGCAGATGAATGCCGGGCTCGACACCGGCGACATGCTCTCGATCCACAAGTTGCCGATCACCCCGAGCAGCACCGCCGCCACCCTGCACGACCAACTGGCCGAGCTGGGCGCGCACGCCATCGTCGCGGCGCTGACCGACCTGCCCAAGTTGCAGGCGCAGCGCGTGCCGCAAGAGGAAAGCGGCGTGACTTACGCCGAAAAGCTGAAAAAGGAAGAAGCCACCATCGACTGGCAGCAATCCGCAGCCGATCTGGACCGGATGATCCGCGCCTTCAACCCCTTCCCCTCGGCGCAGACCGTGCTGGAAGAAACCCCGATCAAGATCTGGCGCGCACAGCCCACCACGGGCAACGGCAAGCCGGGCGAGATCATTGCCATCAACCGCAATGGCATTACCGTTGCCTGCGGCGACAACGCCCTGATCCTGACCGAACTGCAAAAAGCCGGCAGCAAGCGCATGGACGCCGCCGCGTTCCTTGCAGGCAACCCGCTAAGCATAGGCAGCTGTTTTGGCCCAAAATCGCTCAAGGCTGTTGACACCCCTAACTGAATCGGGTTTAATGCGGCCTCTCCCGGCCAGTTAGCTCAGTTGGTAGAGCAGCGGATTGAAAATCCGCGTGTCCGTGGTTCGATTCCGCGACTGGCCACCAATAGATTTAAGCACTTAGCCCAACTCAAAAGGTTGGGCTTTTTGCTTTCTGACACTTTCTCTGGCAGTGTCATCCGATATCGAATTGCGCCATTGCATTTCACTGCGGCGGCCGAGTCTAAAATTTCAGGATTCCACCATGGAAATCAAGGTCAACTTTCTCGACAAGCTTCGTCTTGAGGCCAAGTTCGATGACTTCACAGTAATCGCCGATCAGCCTATCCGCTATAAGGGCGATGGCTCGGCGCCTGGTCCGTTTGATTACTTTCTGGCTTCATCGGCTTTGTGTGCGGCTTACTTTGTGAAGCTGTACTGCGACACCCGCAACATTCCTACCGAGCATATCCGCCTGTCGCAGAACAATATTGTTGATCCGGAAAACCGCTACCAGCAGATTTTCAAGATCCAGGTCGAGTTGCCGGAGGAAATCTCCGCCAAAGACCGGCAGGGCATTTTGCGCTCGATCGAGCGTTGCACGGTGAAAAAGGTGGTGCAAGCCGGGCCGGGGTTTGTGATTGAAGAGGTCGCGAATCTGGATGCCGATGCGCAGGCCTTGCTGACGCTGAAG
>Ga0316613_10000392_pt1 | contig 38332 bp, 33 predicted proteins | sample OWC_soil_day10_C_2_FD_207647 | JGI IMG/M metagenome (GOLD analysis project Ga0316613, IMG submission 207647) | Wetland soil microbial communities from Old Woman Creek delta, Ohio, United States - OWC_soil_day10_CT_b | ecosystem: Environmental > Terrestrial > Soil > Wetlands | place: USA: Ohio...
ACTCCGACTCCTATGAAAACAGTAGTTGGTTTATCCATCTCTACATTAAATAATCCATTTTTTGTAGATTTACGTGATGGCGCCAAGGCTGCTGCTGATGCTAATGGCATGGATCTTATAGTCATGGATGCTCAAGATGATGCATCCAAACAATTAGCCAATATCGAAAACTTAATTCAACAAAAGGTAAGTATTATCATTGTTAATCCAGTAGATTCTAAGGCTATTGTACCGGCAATTGAAGCTGCTAACAAAGCTAATATTCCGATTATCACTGTAGATCGCGGTGCCGCCGGAGGTCAGATAGTAAGTGCTATTGCCTCTGATAATATAGCTGGCGGCAAGATGGCAGGTCAACTTATAATTGATAAACTTGGTGGTAAGGGCAAAGTAGTCGAAATTGAAGGTGTTCCTGGAAGTTCAGCTGCCAATGATCGAGGGAAAGGTTTTAATGACGCCATTAAAACTGTTGCTGGTATAAGCGTAGTAGCAAAGCAACCAGCTGATTTTGATCGGGCTAAGGGTATGAAAGTTATGGAGAATATTTTACAAGCCAATCCGGAGATTAATGCTGTATTTGCTCATAATGATGAAATGGCATTAGGTGCTTTAGAAGCCATCAAATCCGCTAAACGTACGGGTGTTATCGTAGTTGGTTTTGATGCCACTGCAGATGCGGTAAAAGCAGTAAATGATGGTACGTTGACTGCAACTGTAGCCCAAAAACCTAAAGATATGGGTAAAATAGCAATTGAAACTGCTAAAAAAGTAATAGCTAAAGAAAGTGTAGCGACTACTATTCCTGTAGCTTTGGAACTGGTAGTTAAGAAATAGTAGTGATATTGATGATAACTGCATAAATAATAGGTCAAAATCAGGAAGGCTGACAGCTTTCCTGATTTTTCCGTATTATTTAGCCTAAAATTCTGCAGGGATTTAGCCGAGGAACGCGAATTATAACTAAATGCGTAATAATAGGGAGAAATATGTATAGATGAGTAGGTAGTAAGATATGGAGGTGTTATAATTGTATCGTATAGTCCTAAGTTTCTTGTTATTAATGGTCTTTATGACACCACAGGCTGGTATTGCAGCAACTCTAAAGGGTAATGTCAGTTCAACTGTGGATAATGTAGCCAGTGTTCCTAAGGCTGAGTTAGCTAATGTGCGTTGGCTGGTGCATAAGGATGCGGTGGAAGGAACCAGTAAGCTGCGGCTCGTCATTGATACCACAGGACCGGTAAAAATAAATGGCACTCTTAGTGAAAATGATGGTCCCCAATTGACCATTGATGTTAAAGATGCAGTCGTAGGTAAGGTGGATGACTCAGTATCCTTGGATGGAGAGATTGCTGATAAAGTTACTTTTATAAAAAAAGATGCGACTAACAGCCAAGTTGTTGTCAATTTGTCGAACATGATTGATGATAGTGATTATAAAATATTTACACTGCCCAGTGATATTAGTAGTAATAAAACATTTCGTGTGGTCATAGATATTAACAAACCTCTCCCAAAGAAAATTTATAATTTTACCCCTGGTTTAAAAGATAAAGTGATTGCTATTGATGCTGGACATGGTGGCAGTGATTCGGGGGCTGTTGGTCCAAATAAAACCCAGGAGAAAAGAATTACTTTAGCAGTGGCGCAAAACGTGAAAACGTTACTAGAACGAGCAGGAGCCAAGGTTTTGATGACAAGGCAGACTGATGTGGATGTCTATGGACCTAACGCTAGTGCCGTGGACGAGCTGCAAGCTAGAACAAAGGTGGCAAACGATAATAAGGCTGATGTATTTGTGAGCATCCACATTAATGCTTTTACCAATCCTTTAGCCGGCGGTACAGCTACTTATTATTATCAAAAAACTGGGTATGATGCCATGCTTGCCAAGAATATTCAGGATAATTTAGCTAAAATAGATGGATTTCAGGATCGAGGAATAAATTCGGCTAGATTCTATGTAATAAAACGTACAGAAATGCCGGCAGTATTGGCTGAATTGGGCTTCATCTCCAACCCTAATGAGGAAAAGATGCTTAATCTACCCCAAGTTCAGCAACAGATGGGACAAAGTATTGTGCGGGGATTAGAGAACTTTTTTGCTCAAGCAGCTAGAAAAGGAGGTGGCTCCTAATGGTTACTAGAAGGAATCTTTTGGTAATTGTATTTGTTTTGCTGGTCGCCTTCATTGGAGGATGTGCCGAGAATACTCCTCCAACCCAAGTTATTCCGAATGAGCCAACCAAAGAACAACAGCAGCAAGCTGCTATACCAGATAGCCAAAATACTCCATTGCCATCCATAAGTCAGGAAAAGATGACAATAACAGTGTACAATGCTACCCAAGACGCTACCCACTTAGTTGCGGAAAGTCATGTTGTTCTCAAGAATGAACATCCTGCACAAACTGCGATAGAATTATTAGTAGCAGGAACGAAGAATGCTGAGTTGTTATCGGTCATGCCGGTTGGTACAAAATTGCGGCACATTTCCGTTAAAGACAATATTGCCTATGTGGATTTTAATGATAAATTAATTAAAAACAATACTGGTGGTTCTGCGTCAGAAATGTTGCTTGTTGCCGCTATTGTTAATACGTTGACTGAATTTCATAATATACAAAGAGTACAAATTTTAGTTGAAGGTAAAAAAATTGATACAATTTCTGGACATATGGATATTGGTGAACCACTTAGTCGTTCAGAGAAGATTATAAAGAAATAATGAAAACAGCAGTCCATACTGGGCTGCTGTTTTTGGTAATACAACTTTTTTTATGCATGTGGCATACTAGCAAGGCAGGAATTTGCCAGGATCAGGCGAAAGCATAAAAGCAGGCACACGATGCTTAAAGGGCGATGTGATCGCTTTGTTCGATGCGTTAGCAGTCGAACAACCTATATAGTAAAGAATGGATGGTGGTCAATATGCAACTTGAACAATTAGGGGAATTTGCCTTGATTGACCTGATAAAAAGAGATACTATTAATAAAGCCGATAGTGTGATGATTGGGATCGGCGATGATGCGGCTGTACTAAAATCGACTCCTGGTCGTCTGCAATTAGTGACAACTGATATGCTGGTAGAAAAGGTGCATTTTGATTTATCGACAAGTAGTGCTTGGCAACTTGGTTATAAAGCCATTGGCGTAAATTTAAGTGATATTGCAGCCATGGGCGGTGTGCCGAACCATGTTGTAATTTCTATTGCTTTGCCTAAACATTTACCCGTGGATTTTGTTGTGAGTTTGTATGATGGTATGAAAGAAATTTGCCGAGAATTCGGTGTGAATATTGTGGGTGGCGATACTGTATCCAGTCCTCATGGCCTGATCATTAATGTGACTGTCCTCGGTGAGGTCGAGGCAGATAAACTGCAGCGCCGATCAGGTGCTCGTGTGGGAGAATTGGTTGTTGTCACTGGAACCTTAGGGGATTCAGGCTGTGGGCTAGATCTACTCATGCAGGGTGATTGGCAAATTTATAGTTTTGCTTCGTCTCTAGTATCAAGACATCTAGTGCCAAAACCTCAGGTGCTTCAAGGACAAATGCTAGCCACTTTAGGATCAACTAGTATGAATGATATTAGTGATGGCCTGGCAAGTGAAGTAAACGAAATTGCTCACGCTAGTAATGTGGGCATGCGTATATATAGTTCGCTGATTCCTTTGTCGCCTGAACTTCAGGAGGCTGCTCTTTTGTTTGGAAAAACAGCAGTACATTATGCCTTATATGGTGGGGAAGATTACCAATTAGTCTTTACAATTGCCCCTGAAAAATTTAAGGTGTTAGCACAAGTTGATATTGGCACTCCCTTGACAGTGATAGGTGAAGTAACAGAGCGGAGTGAAGGTATATTATTAGTGGCTGAGGACGGCCGTACTTCAGTCCTTGAAGCAAAGGGCTATAACCATTTTTGTTAGGGGGTTTGTTGTTTATGTTGAATTTAAAAACAACTTCTCCAGAGGAAACATTTTCCTTTGGTCAGTGTTTGGCGAAGGTTTTAGGTCCAGGTCTGGTGGTCTGTTTGGCAGGAGATTTGGGAGCAGGTAAGACCTTATTAGTGCAGGGATTAGCTAAAGCTTTAGGAGTAGAAGATACAATCAACAGCCCGACATTTACTATTTTAAATGTATATGAGGCTAGCTTTCCCATCTATCATTTTGATTTGTATCGCCTGGAATATGCGGAAGAATTATTTGATATTGGTTTCTATGAATATACTGAAGGACAAGGGTTATCAATTATTGAATGGCCAGACAAATTTCCTGGTGAGCTGCCTGATGAATATTTATGGATTGATGTAAAAAGCGGTAACAATATAGATGAACGTATTTTACATGTGGCCGCCCGGGGCACCGTTTATGAACATATCTGTGAGGAGTTGAAACAAACATGCCCATTCTTGCTTTAGAAACAGCTACATTAGTATCAAGTGTGGCACTGGCGACTGCTGATACTCTGCTCGCTGAAATTACATTGCAAACTAAAAAAACACATTCAGAATTATTAATGCCCCATATTGATAAAATTTTGGCTATGGCTGAGGTGAGCAAGGCTGATATCAAGGCCGTGGCGGTAAGTGTTGGTCCAGGTTCCTTTACTGGCCTAAGAATTGGTTTAGCGACAGCAAAGACTCTCGCTTATGCGATGAATGTGCCGCTTATTGGTGTGCCTACATTGGCGGCACTGGCCTATGGGTGCCTTGTACCTGGCGTTATATTAGCGCCTATGCTAGATGCACAAAAAGGTAATGTATATCACGCGCTATTTGAATGGCGCAGTGGTGAGCTTAAGGAACTTATGCCACCAACAGTCATGTATATTGATGAGGCCTTGGACAATTTGGCGGAGTATAATACTCCTGTAGTATTAATGGGAGAAGCGACGGTCTTGCACCGCGCGAAAATTCAGCAGATAGGCAAAAATCTGGTGCTAGCTGCACCGCATCTGATTATCCAGCGGGCTGGTAGTGTAGCAACATTGGGGCATATACTGATCAGCCAGGGCAGACAGGATGATGTTATGGCTTTAGAGCCCTTATATATCAGGCGCTCTGAAGCCGAAGTTTTATGGGAACGACGCCATGGAGGAAACCTATGACTCCCATTACTTTACGCCGTATGAATGAATTTGATATTAATAGTGTGCTGATAGTGGAAGAAGAGTCCTTTACTTTGCCTTGGTCGCGGGCAGGTTTTGTCTCTGAAATGAAAAATGAATTGGCCCATTATTTAGTAATGGTTGATAGCGGTACGATTATTGGCTATGCAGGTATGTGGATCATTGTAGACGAAGCTCATGTTACCAATGTGGCGATTTTGCCTGAGTACCGAGGGCGAAAACTTGGTGAAAAATTAATGTCAGCACTTATTGAGCATGCTAAAGATCGAGGAGCTCTTTGTATGACCCTAGAGGTGCGAACATCTAATACTGTGGCTCAGGGGTTATATACCAAATTAGGTTTTGTCTCGCGGGGAATACGTCGTAACTATTATAGTGATACACAGGAAGATGCATTAATTATGTGGTGTGATAAATTAGCATAATTTTATAATTGCGGGATAAAGAAAACTTGGCTTGCGCCAAGCCTTAGTTGCCCTTACTTGGAATCAAGAGAGTGTGATACTTTCTGATTCCGAAAAAAATAGCCACTTGCGTGGCTGATAGGGTGATTGCTGATACTTATAATATGTAATAGTTAGAGAATACGTTACAAAAAGGAGACCGTTGTTTTGGAAGATTATGAAGGAAACTCCCCTAAACCATGCTTAATATTGGCTTTAGAAACAAGCTGTGATGAAACATCAGCCTCAGTAATTGCTGATGGACGGATTGTTTTGTCAAATGTCATTTCATCTCAAATACCAGTGCATCAAAAGTTCGGAGGTGTTGTGCCTGAAATTGCTTCTCGCAAACATATTGAAAATGTTATTCCCGTAGTGGATCAAGCTCTACGCGCGGCGAAAGTATCCTTAAGTGATATTACAGCAATTGGCGTAACACATGGTCCAGGCTTGGTGGGAGCGCTACTAATTGGTGTATCAGTAGCTAAAGCGTTATCCTTTGCTAAAGATATACCGCTTATTGGTGTCAATCATTTAGAAGGACATATCTTTGCCAACTTCTTATCCCATTCTGAATTAGAACCTCCTTTTATGGCTTTGGTTGTATCTGGTGGACATACTTCTTTGGTACATGTTAAGGGATATAATGATTTTGAACTCTTGGGTCAGACTAGAGATGATGCAGCTGGTGAAGCTTTTGATAAAGTAGCTAGGGTAATGAAACTGCCTTACCCTGGCGGACCATATATTGATAGTTTGGCAAAAACAGGCAATCCAGATGCGGTTGCTTTTCCCCGGGCCTTAACCGGGCGGGATAATTTTGAATTTAGTTTTAGCGGTCTAAAGTCAGCAGTACTTAATTATTTGAATAGTGCTGCGCAACGCGGTGAAGAGGTCAATAACGCTGACGTGGCTGCCAGTTTTCAGGCAGCAGTTGTGGATGTATTGGTGAGCAAGGCATTGCAGGCTGCTAGTAAATGCAATGTAAAGCAGATCGTACTAGCAGGTGGTGTAGCTGCCAATAGTGGGCTTAAACTTAAATTACAGCAGCAGTGTCAGCAAGCTGGTATGTCATTATTTTATCCGGATCTTATATTATGTACAGATAATGCGGCGATGATTGCTTGTAGGGCTTATTATCAATATTTAAGCGGTCACTATGCTGATTTACATTTAAACGCCATTCCGTCATTGAAATTGGGTAATTAGTAAAGATGGTTTGCATTGAATGGGCGAATGTGTAAATATAACAAGGAATTTCTGAAGGGTAAGTTGAATAGGTATATAGAGTGAAATTTTTTAATTCTATTCAAATAAGTTGTTCTGTAAATAAATTTGCTGATTATTGCTGGAGGTAAATATGGTAGTAGCAGGAGATATATGTCGGAAAATGACTGCATTAGCCCCGGCACAGATTGCAGTATTGGATAATATCTGTTCTATACTTGGTTTGGCAAGCGATCTGGCTCATGCTCAGGTTACAGTATATGCCAAAAGTTGTAATGAAAAATCTTTAGTGACCATAGCACAAGTTAAGCCTAATACTAGCTTTGTACAGCAGAATGCTACTATACTTGGAACAACTGTTCATGCATCTGAAGAACCTCTCATTTGGCGAACTATTAGTACTGGAGAGGCCATTCGCGGACAACGTGAGTGGGCACTGGGTATGTGGATGGAGATGCAAGTCTATCCTATACGGGATGCTAGCAGTAATGTTATCGCGGTTGTCAGTTTTGAATCGAGTATGGAAGAAGCTCAGCTAGAAAGCCATCAGCTGCTGGTGGAAACAGCTCAATTAATGCTTGCCACTGTACGGATTCCGAGTAGTAGTAAATTATATCGTTCTCTATCGGCAAGTGATGGTATTATCATTGTTGATGATCAAGGGAAGATCATTTTTGCAAATTCCACGGCTGATAGTATTTATAAGGTATTGGCTGTGGGGTGTATTGTTGGACGGCGTATTTATGAACGCCAAGCTCATATGGGCTTGGTCCAGAAAGCTATGGTTGCACGGGAAGCTTGTGAAACGGAACTGACTGAAGGTGCGATGACATTGGTACAACGGGCCATTCCTGTTATTGTTAATGGAGTTAGTATTGTATGTATCGTGGTTATTCTGACTGATGTTACGGAATTGAAAAAGAAAGAAAAAGAACTACTTATAAAATCGGCTGTTATTCAGGAAATCCACCATCGGGTGAAGAATAATTTGCAAACTATCGCCAGTCTCTTGCGGCTACAGGCACGCCGTACAAAATCACAGGAAGTTAAAGCAGCCCTGCAAGAGAGCGTTAACCGAATTGCAAGCATTTCCGTTGTTCATGAGTTTTTGTCGCAACAGGATGCAGAATTTATTGATGTAGCAGAAGTTACTAAAAATATTTTAGAACTTGTGATTCAGAATATGCTGGAACCTGATTTTGATTTGAAAACTCGTTTCAATGGTCAGACTGTCATTTTGCCCTCTGAGCAGGCTAGTAGCTTGGCCTTGGTCATTAATGAACTGATTCAAAACTCAATTGAACATGGTTTTACTGGCAGGCGGGAAGGTATTATTGGGGTAGAGATTTCTACACTTGCAGATGCTTATAAAATTGAAATATATGATAATGGGATTGGTATGCCCTTGAATTTTAATCCCCAGGCGTCGAATAGTCTGGGACTGCAAATTGTACGTACGTTGATTGAAAGCGATGTTGGCGGCAGTTTTGAACTGTATAATGATCAAGGTACTCATGCCTGTATTACAATTCCCCGTAAGGTGGAGGGAGGAGATTAAGTATGCAACCACTACGAATTATTATTGCTGATAATGAATCTATTATCAGAATGGATTTGAAGGAGATGTTAGAAGAAGCTGGACATACTATTGTAGCTGAGGCATCTAATGGCATCAAGGCTGTTGAGTTGGTGCGTGAGCAACAGCCTGATTTGGTGATTATGGATATTAAGATGCCTGAGATGGATGGTATTACAGCAGCTAAAATAATTTCCAATGAAAAAATTGCTCCTGTCTTACTGCTAACAGCTTTTAGCCAAAAAGACATTGTGGAAAAGGCTAAAGATTCAGGAGTACTGGCTTATTTAGTAAAGCCTGTCAAGGAAGCAAACTTATTTCCAGCTATGGAGATTGCCTTATCTCGTTTCCAGGAATTTGCCGAGCTAGAACAAGAATTAGAAAACGTAAAAAATTCTCTAGAGACCCGAAAAATTCTTGACCGGGCCAAAGGGATCTTAATGGATGCCTATAATCTAAGTGAAACTGAAGCCTATCGACGTATTCAGCAGTACAGTATGAGTAAGCGTAAAGCCATTAAAGATGTAGCTGAAGCTATCGTGGGGGCATCAAAAAAGAAAAATTAATCTAGGAAATGAGGATTTCTCAGAAAAATTTACGAAAAATACGTATTTTTCTTGCTAAACACTTGCTTTTTGTTGGCTAATTTTATATTATAAAATAAGTGATTAGCACTCGCTACTACTGAGTGCTAACAACAACGTAAAAAATTACATATCATAAAGGAGGTTACTTCAATGATTAAGCCGTTAGGTGACAAAGTAGTCATTAAGGTTCTAGAAGGTGAAATGAAAACAAAGAGTGGTATCGTATTACCTGATACTGCTAAGGAGAAGCCACAAGAAGGCCAAATTATCGAGGTTGGTACAGGCAAAATGTTAGAAAATGGCCAACGTGTAGCTCTTGATGTGAAAGTCGGCGATAGGATAATTTTCTCCAAGTATGCTGGTACTGAAGTGAAATTTGAAGGTCAAGAATATCTGATCGTAAGTGAAAGAGATATTCTGGCAATTGTAGAATAGTCAATTGGTCTGGCAAAAGCTGGATATCAGGACTTGGGTGCGGGCCTACTACCTCTCATCCAAACTGAAAAATAGAAATCTCACTTATAAAAGTGGGATTCTTGAGAATTAATAAAATTAATTTTGGAGGCTTACATACAATGGCAAAACAAATTTTGTTTGATGAAGATGCACGTCGCGCACTAGAGAAGGGCGTAAATGCTCTCGCTAATGCAGTAAAGGTAACACTTGGACCTAAAGGTCGTAATGTTGTTCTTGATAAAAAATTCGGTGCTCCAACTGTTACTAATGATGGTGTAACCATTGCCCGTGATATTGATTTGGAAGATCCGTTTGAAAACATGGGCGCACAACTTGTGAAAGAAGTTGCTACCAAAACCAATGATGTTGCTGGTGATGGTACTACTACTGCTACTCTACTAGCTCAAGCTATGGTTCGCGAAGGTATGCGCAATGTTGCTGCAGGCGCTAATCCAATGATTATTAAAAAGGGTATCGAAAAAGCTGTAAAAACTTTGGTAGAAGAAATTAAAAAATCTTCTAAAAAAGTAGAAACAAAAGACGCGATTGCTCAAGTTGCTTCAATTTCTGCAGCTGACGAAGAAATCGGCAACCTGATAGCTGAAGCTATGGAAAGAGTCGGTAAAGACGGTGTTATCACTGTTGAAGAATCCAAAGGTATGGGCACTAGTCTTGATGTAGTTGAAGGTATGCAATTTGACCGTGGCTACATTTCCCCATACATGGTTACTGACACAGACAAAATGGAAGCCGTTCTTAACGACCCATACATTTTGATCACTGACCGCAAAATTGGCGCAATTGCTGACTTATTACCTACACTTGAAAAAGTAGTACAACAAGGTCGCGAGCTGTTAATTCTTGCTGAAGATATTGAAGGCGAAGCATTAGCTACTTTGGTTGTTAACAAACTTCGTGGTACTTTCAAAGCAGTAGCTGTAAAAGCTCCTGGCTTTGGTGATCGTCGTAAAGCAATGCTTGAAGATATTGCAGCACTTACTGGTGGTACTGTAGTAACTGAAGAAATTGGCCGTAAACTTGACACTGTTGAGCTTGTTGATCTTGGTCGCGCTCGTCAAGTACGTGTTTCTAAAGAGGAAACAACCATCATTGATGGTGCTGGTGATGCGACTCTCATCAAAGCTCGTGTTAGCCAAATTAAAACACAAATCGAAGACAGTACTTCTGATTTCGATAAAGAAAAACTCCAAGAGCGTCTTGCTAAATTGGCTGGCGGCGTAGCCGTTATTCAAGTGGGTGCTGCTACTGAGGTTGAGCTCAAAGAGAAAAAATATCGCATTGAGGATGCTCTTAATGCAACTCGTGCAGCGGTTGAAGAAGGTATCGTAGCTGGTGGTGGTACTACTTTCATCGATATCCTACCTGCTCTTGAGAGCATTGAAGTGATTGGCGATGAACTAACAGGTGTTAATATCGTAAGACGCGCTATTGAAGAGCCTGTACGTCAGATTGCTCATAATGCGGGCTGCGAAGGTTCCATTGTTGTCGAAAACGTTAAGAAAGCCGGCAAAGGCATGGGTTTCAATGCGTTGACTGAACAATATGTAGACATGATTGCTGCAGGTATTGTTGATCCTGCTAAAGTAACTCGTTCTGCACTGCAAAATGCAGCGAGTATTGCAGCAATGGTCTTAACTACTGAAACTTTGGTTTCTGATAAGCCTGAGAAAGACGGCGGTGCTGCTGCAGGTATGGGCGGCATGGGCGGTATGGGCGGTATGGGTGGCATGGGCGGCATGATGTAATTAGGAGTTCTAAACCCTTCTGATCAAAGGGTTTGGCTTCTTGGAAACATTGTATGTTACCATTTTGCTACCGAAAATCAAAAAAAATAGAGGTTGTCCATGAGTTTATCAAACTTGTGGGCGGCCTCTTTTTTCTTATCTTTGGCAACATGCAGGTATACTCGTTTTATCGTATCGTCATCAGTATGCCCCAGTTGTTGTATGATTTCTTAAATGGCAATAACAGTAAGACAAAATTTTGAGGAAAATATTCCTCTGTTCTCGTGCACCCTTTTTGCTTCAAATTACATTATATGCAATTTAGTAAATTGTAAAAGAAAGATCGGAGCTGTCGCCAGCTATAAAATTATATTGCTAATGCGATAGTCTCTTTGTCATTAGGATCTTTTATTTGTATGGAGACATGTATATGAAAATAACTCAACTCATTGATTAATCATCTTTTTACAGAATTTTATTTGACATGTTGAGCATTCGTAAAAATCGCTTGTAGTAATTCGTATGTCTCATTAAGCTTTTCTTCAGATAGCCCAATTAACAATTGTTGTCGATGCCATCGGGCGACTTCTTCCCATTGAGGATATAGCTGCAAGGAGGCTTCGGTCAAGAAAACCGTCTTTTCGCGTTTATCTGTCCCTTCTCGTCTCCATATGAACCCTTTTCGTTCTAAGTTTATCAGGCTTTTGGATATCGCTGCCGGTTCAATATTTAAATAATTAGCCAGAACGGCTTGAGGCATTTCGCCTTTATCCTTTATCGTCGTGATGATAGTCCACTCTGAACTATATATTCCATGTTTTTGCAGCATTTGGTTTAATCCTTTTGAAATAACACGAGTAGTTTGGTATAGTTGGCGGAAGAGTTCGTCTGTTTTTTCCATGTAACCTCCCTCTTAAATGCTTCTTAAGAAACTTTAATGTTAATATCAGATATTCAGGGAAATACGCATATGATTAACTAGTTAATCACATGTCAAGAATATTACTTTTCCCTCTTTCTGTCAATAGTTTGCCTGAAATGAAGCACTATTTCTAACGATAAAAGACAAAAAACTCTCTCTGTCTGTAAGACAAAGAAAGCTTTTTGTGTTAATGCCCGATTTAATGGACTGAATTTGGCTTTCTTTATTATAACCAAATGCCGATAATCTCTCTAAAGCCTATTTCCATTAAAAATGCAAAAGCAAATATATATGTTATAAAAATACCAATGACTGTTTTTTTGTTTTTTCCCATCATACAATCCTCCTGATATAAAATAATATTAAAAAAATTTATTGGTAGCGCATTCCGGAATTATTTATCTGTGGTTTATTGAAAGAACTAAGTACGAGTCAATTTATTCAAGCATTGCATCATTCCTTTCTAGTTTTATAAATCGGTGTTTAGCTTTATAACATATTAGAAAAGTGATAAACTAGTATATAATAAACTGGTTTATTATATACTAGTTTATCACTTTTTCAACTTTTGGTCAAATTTTTATGAAAAAAGTATTATAGACTATTTCTTGACACTTTAATACGAAGAAGGGGAAGTGGGAGTATTCCCATCAGCAGGGGCAAAACAATATGATAATAACAGTTAAGACAGATTGAAGGAGATGACTTTACTTCTCTTGTTTTTCATTATGTGAGGTGGCTTTTATTTTGTCATAAATTTGTCACATTCTCATGTTATAGTTTATATAACATATAAAGGAGTTATTTTTCATGAAAAGCATAGTTAAAAAAATAGCTATTTTATCAATGGTAGGTATGATGCAAATAGGTTGTGACGCATCTGTAATAGAAGCTTCACCAATACATAGTGACCAAGCTCCTATACAACAATTAGATGACCGACATGAAGCAGAGCGCATTGAGAATGAAAGACATGAACGCGCAATGGAGCGACGCCCGAATGAAAGTGAGTATGAGTGGGAGGAACGTCAGAAACGTGAAAACGAACGACACGAAAGAAATCTGTGGCGAATTGCTCATGCTATTTTTAACTAATTCTCGATAAAAAAATAGGGGTACGATTAAGAGCCCCGTCTACCTTAATTGGTAGAACGGTGCTTTTTATATTTTTACGCTAAAGTAAACATATTTTAACGGAGATACTACCTTTAATCTTATAGGTATCTCTACGTATAGCTAAATAGGAACGATAATCTCAAGTACTATAGAGCTATTATACTTCTATGGGTTATACAGATATTTCCCATATCGGACTGTGTACAAGACAAAATGATTTTTCCGTTTAGCCGTCTTGCCTTTGGGGGTGAGGTGGCTTTTTTGCTTATAACTAAAAAAATATATTTTCCGTGCAAAAATTGACAAATTTTGCACGAATTTGCATATATACTAAGAATTATGTGAAAAAAGAAAGGAATTTGTCATGGACAATTTGTTGCCCAAGATCGAGATATTAAGGTAAAGAACCCACTAAATAGTATTTGAAATAGGCGTATCCCATCCTGATGCTTTAGTGACTAGTCAGAGTTTGGATGAATTGATAAACAAATTCTATAATGATGAGCCCAAAGGTTGGATAGATGAACAATAGTTCCGAGGCTATAAGACATTATATAAAGCAGGCGATAAGATCTTAAATTATCAGCCAAGGCTACGACAGTTAGACTACTATTTAGTAAAGTATATTTAATAATTTTATTGATAAGGGGAGTTTGTAAAATGTCTAGAACAACTAAGGTAACGAATTTTTCTACAAAAAGTATCAAAACAAAGTTAATTATTTTCGCATGTCTAATATTGGCTATTTCTATTGGGACTGCAAGTTTCTTAAATTTGAGAAGTAGTCAGATGGCTCTTAATGAAAAAATCGAGGAGAACATGTTAGCAAATGCGGAAACCGCTGCAGAGGGTATTGGTAAGGACGTGGCGGCCATGAAAGCAGTAGTAGAATTCATCGCTATGGACGATAAAATCAAATCCAACGATGTCAATATTGTAGTTAGCAGATTGGCAGAGATGAAAAAGTCAATGCCTAAAATAGAAAATTTGCTTGTTGTCAATTCAACCGGTAATTACATAGGGGCTGATGGGAAAGCAGGTTCAGTTGCTAATAGGGAATACTTCAAGGAAGTTTTGCAAACAAAAGCGACAGTAGTATCAGGAGATCCGGTTGTTTCAACATTCTCCGGTAAACTGGTGGCCGTGACGATAACTCCAGTAAAAGGAGACCAGGGCCAAATTATAGGATATTTGAGTGCAGGAATCCAGATGGACGGCATTACCAATTATGTTCTAAATCGGAAGTTTGGTAAGGAAGGTTATACCTACACATTCGGAAAATCAGGTACTTTTTTTATACACCCTAATGAAAACATTGTCATGAAGGATAATATTTTAGGTGCTGATAAGAAGCCGGAACTTGTTGAGTTAGCTAAGGCAGCACTTGCTGGCAAGAAGGGGGTAAAGGAGTACGAATTCAACGGCAGTATGAGATATGCCGGATGTGCACCTGTTCCAGGAACCTCGTGGGCGGTAGGCACAGCTCTGCCTAGAGAAGAGGCTTTGGCAAGAATCAGTGAGATAAGAAATCAGGCTATTATCATTGCCGTTATTGCCGTATTGCTAAGCGGAATATTTATGTATTTTATGGCTGTTCGGATGATCAATCCTATTATCTCTCTGGTGGGAGTGGCAAACAAGATGGCGGAAGGTGACCTTACGCAAAATGTGAGCATATCTTCCGATGATGAGGTTGGGCAACTTTCTGCAGCTTTTAATAAAATGGGGTCTAACCTGAGAAGTTTGATTCAGCAAGTACAAAATAACGCCGAACAGGTTGCAGCTTCTTCGGAAGAATTGACTGCCAGCGCTGAACAGTCAGCTCAGGCATCGAATCAAGTTGCTGGATCAATTAGTGATGTTGCTCACGGTGCAGAAAAACAATTACAAGCAGTAAACGAAGCATCTGCCGCCGTAGAGCAGATGTCAGCCGGTATTCAGCAAGTAGCTGCTAGTGCTAATCAGGTAGCTGGTAATTCATCTCGAGCAGTTGAAGCGGCAAGAGAAGGCGATAAGTCTGTGGAGAAGGCTGTCAGTCAAATGACGCACATTGAAGAGACTGTTGACAATTCAGCGCAATTCGTTGTTAAGTTAGGCGAAAGATCGAAAGACATCGGGCAGATTGTCGATACGATATCTGGGATTGCTGGCCAGACAAACTTACTGGCGCTCAACGCCGCCATTGAGGCTGCCAGGGCGGGTGAGCAGGGAAGAGGATTTGCCGTTGTTGCAGAAGAAGTTCGTAAATTGGCAGAGCAATCCCAAGAAGCGGCAAAACAAATCGCCACTCTGATTAATGAAATTCAGGGAGACACCGACAAAGCCGTTGTGGCTATGAGTGAAGGAATACGTGAAGTTAAGGTGGGGACAGAGGTTGTTACTACGGCAGGCCAGGCATTTAAGGAAATTGCGGCTACGGTAGCGCGTGCATCAGAACAAGTGAAGGAGATCTCCGCTGCTATGCAACAAATGGCTAGTGGTAGTCAACAGATTGTAGCATCGGTGAAGGAAATCGACGGACACAGTAAAACGGCGGTTGGACAAGCCCAGATGGTGTCGGCGGCTACAGAAGAACAATCGGCATCCATGGAGGAAATCGCATCTTCCAGTCAAAGTCTTGCCAAGCTGGCTCAGGATCTTCAGATAGCTGTCAGAAAGTTTCAGGTGTAGTATTTTTATGTAAGGATGGGTAGCATATTGTGGCATACGAATAATTCTTTGTTTTAATGAGGACAATTTGATCGCGGGAAAATAAGATTTAGACTTTTTCTATCTGAATATCGAGATAAAGATGATGGGAGAATAAAATATAAAAGAGGCTGGCTTATTGATAAGTCAGCCTCTTTTTATGTTAGCTATGGGAAATGAAAATCTTAATCTTATTCATCAAGTGAAATATTTGTTGGGTGTTGAGCAAGAGTACTATGATGACGACTATAAAAGAAATATACCGCCATGCCGATTGCATACCAGATACCGAAGAAGATGAAGGTATTTGGTGGCAAATTACTAATCAAATAACCGCAGAATAGTACAGCCAGTGGTACTGTCAAAGCAACGGCAGGGCAACGGAAAGGTCTATGGGCATTTGGTTGTGTTTTTCGGAGTACCCAAACACCAGCAGAAACAATACAAAACGCAAATAAAGTTCCTAGGTTGCACAATTCAGCGATAATATTGATTGGCAGTAAACCGCTCAAGATACATACCACTATACCGGTAATGATTGTGATTACATGGGGAGTACCATGAGTGGGGTGAATTTTTACCAAGCTTTGTGGAATCATTCCATCACGGCTCATGGCTAAGAAAACACGGGTTTGTCCAAACATCATAACTAGCAATACGGTGGTGATACCACAGATTGCGCCAAGAGCTACCACTGCACTACCAAAATTCATGCCGATTGCGCGAAGGGCGAAAGCTACGGGTTCGCTATTGTTTAAAGAGGAATAAGGGACAACGCCTGTAAGAACAGCTGCTACTGCGATATATAGTACGGTGCAGACCACCAGTGAACCAACAATTCCGATGGGAATGTCTCGGTTAGGATTTTTGCACTCTTCTGCAGCGGTGGATACTGCATCAAAGCCGATGTAGGCAAAGAACACGATTGCCGCACCAGTAGCAACGCCGCCTAAGCCGAAGGGAAGGAAAGGGTCCCAGTTTGTAGGATTTACATGAGGTGTTGCTAAAAAAAGGAAGAGGGCAACACATCCTAATTTGATAAAGACCAAGATTTTATTTAATTTCGCACTTTCTTTTGTACCTAATACGAGTAAGTAGGTCAAAAAAGAGACAATTAAAACAGCGGGAACGTTAAGAATACCTCCATCCGCGGGAACTGCAGTCCAAGCTTTAGGTAAGATAATTCCTGCGGTCTTAAATAAACCGACTGCATAACCAGACCACCCTGCGGCCACTGCTGCCGCCCCTACAGTATATTCACAAACGAGTGCCCAGCCTACAATAAAAGCGATAATCTCCCCTAATGATGCATAGGCAAAGGTATAGGCACTACCTGCTACTGGTATCATAGCCGCCAATTCCGCATAAGCTAATGCAGCAAACCCGCAGGCAAGACCTGATAAAATGAAGGAGAGCATGATCCCAGGTCCGGCATATTTCGCTGCCGCAACTCCAGTAAGTACAAAAATACCAGTACCGATAATGCAACCAATTCCCAACAGTACCAAATCCATTGAACCAAGAGTCTTTTTTAAGGCGTGTTGCTCTGTGCCTCTTATCATATCTGCAATGCTCTTTGTACGAAATAGATTCATTTTGTTTCCTCACTCTCATTAATTGTATTATAATTTCGTTAATTACAATCGAAATATTTGCGCATTAAAGTGGCGACTGCTGATGTAAAGAGGCAGCAATCCCAACTTTATAAGTTATAGCGGGCAATCGTAGTTCTCCCGGAGTTTATTAGCCTACCAACTCGCTAGGTAATTCGCAGGCAGTTAGAATTGCCTCATTCCAGGTAATGTGCTTCATACCGAGAGAATCAGCTACAGCTTTGTAAGTTACCTTGCCACCGACCACGTTAAGTCCTTTGGCGAGAGATTCATTTTCCTGCACGGCCTTCTTCCACCCCTTATTCGCAATTTGTAGGGCATAGTCCAAGGTTGCGTTAGTCAAGGCAAAGGTGGATGTGCGAGCCACAGCACCAGGCATATTGGCTACAGCGTAATGGACCACGCCATATTTAACATAGGTGGGCTCGCTATGGGTAGTGATTCGATCAATGGTTTCTATGGAACCACCTTGATCAATAGCAACATCTACAATTACGGATCCGTGACTCATGGATTTAACCATTGCTTCGCTGACGAGTTTGGGTGCTTTAGCACCCGGTACTAATACTGCACCTACAAGGAGGTCGGCTTTTTTCACCCAGACGTCGATATTATAACTATTAGACATAACAGTGATAACTCTCCCTTGGAAGATGTCGTCGAGATATTGCAATCTTTCCGCTGACTTATCTAGAATTGTGACTCGGGCACCTAGGCCTAGTGCCATTTTGGCAGCGTTGGTTCCTACTATGCCACCTCCAACGATGACGACTTGCGCTGATTCGACTCCAGGAACACCACCGAGAAGAATACCTTTTCCTCCGCATGGTTTTTCTAAAAACTGTGCACCAATTTGAATTGACATTCGTCCAGCTACTTCGCTCATTGGTACTAACAGAGGTAGTGTATGTCCAACTTCAATTGTTTCGTAGGCTATACCTGTAACTTGTTTAGCCAAAAGGGCTTTGGTTAGTTCGGGTTCAGGTGCAAGATGCAAATACGTAAATAAAATTTGACCTGATTTAAACAAATCATATTCAGAAGGTAGTGGTTCTTTAACTTTCATAATCATATCAGCTTTAGAGAAAACTTCTTTTGCAGAAGGTAGGATTTCGGCGCCTGCTGATTGGTAAGCTTCATTGCTAATGCCGCTACCAATTCCAGCATTGTGCTCAATGAAAACAGTATGACCGGCTTTGTTCATTGCCTCTACACCAGCAGGTGTAATGGCGACGCGGTTCTCGTTATTTTTGATTTCCTTTGGTACTCCAACAATCATGAAAATGACCTCCTTTTTATTGTGATAACTATTAATGCAAGTCTTGTGCCAAATCTAATGTGACATTAAAAACAGATGCTCCATATTCAAATAGCATCTATCGTTACTCTTTATATGGTTAACCTTATAATCAATAATGTAGCAAACGTTCATAAAGGTATTGGAACGAAATCACTCCAATGGTCGGAACGATTTTGTTCCTATTGGAATAAAATCGTTCCAGTGTTTTTCTGTTTAAAGACTTTTGTGTGTGGAATGTTGCTTGCTTGCATAATTAATTATTTTAGTGTTGTAAATATTTACAATATTATAATATAATTATTGTGTTACATTTTGTCAAAAAACACAAAAAACTTGAAGACGTCTTCATATAATCATATGACCAACTTTGCTATTTGGATGGAGAGTGAATGACTATGGCTAATATTTGCTTAAGAATTTCCAATCAGGATCGAGTGGGCCTTGTTCTTGATATATCGCGAGTTTTGGTAAAAGAGAATATTAACATCTTGTCGATGGAAGTCGCACCGAATATTATGTACCTAGAAATAGAATCACTGTTACCTAAGAAATATGCTTTTCTCCATAAACAATTATGTGAAATTCCGCAAATTAACAATCTCGACTTAATATCTAACATGCCTCACCAGGAGAGAGAACAACAGCTCAAAGCAGTCATGGATACCATTGGTGATGGCATTTTAGCTATTGATCAAGAAGAAGTTATAACCCATTTCAATCCCGCCGCTGAAAAAATTCTAAGTTATCAAAGTAGTGAAGTACTAGGTAAGAAAATTAAGGATGTCTTCGTGTCTGAGATACCGTTATTAGAAGCACTACATGAGGGGACTCCCTATAGTAATTGTGAATTTGTGGTCACAACGACGAGAGGCAAGAGTCATTACATTACTAGTGGGTGTCCAATAAAGGACGCTAAAGGCATTATTATTGGTGCAGTTGCAGTATTAAAAGCCATGCATGATGTTAAGGAACTCGTATATTCCGTAACCAAATCCCACATTAATAGATTTGACGACATTCTTCATGTGAGTGAGAAGATGCAATCTGCGATTAATTTAGCGAAACTTGTTGCAAAAAATGACTCTACAGTACTGATTCGTGGTGAAAGCGGTACTGGTAAGGAACTTTTTGCCCGATCCATCCATATGGAGAGTCCTCGTCGAGGAAAAATATTTGCTCCCATTAACTGTGCAGCTTTGCCGGATGCTTTGTTGGAAAGTGAATTATTTGGCTATGAAGAAGGATCTTTTTCGGGGGCGAAAAAAGGTGGTAAAAGTGGTCTTTTTGAATATGCTAATGCTGGAACGATTTTTTTTGATGAGATTGGCGAACTTTCCGCTAGTCTTCAAGCTAAACTATTGCGGGTGCTGCAGGACGGAAAGATCCGACGCATTGGTGGGAATCGAGAAATTGCTGTCGATGTCCGGCTCATTGCTGCAACTCACCGTAATTTAGAAGAAATGATTCGAAAAAATGAGTTTCGCGATGACTTATACTATCGTCTTAATGTCATTCCTATCTATATACCCCCACTGCGTGATCGCAAGGAAGATTTACCTTTATTGATTGAAAGTTTGTTATTAAAAATAAATCATCGATTGAAAAAGCAAGTAACACATCTCTCACAACCTGCGATGAACAAACTGATGCAACATGATTGGTTGGGAAATGTCCGAGAATTGGAAAATGTAATTGAACGGGCTGTTAGTCTGACTTCTCAAGGGGAAATTAATCCAGAGCATATCATGTTGGATCAAATGAATCTTCAAACTTCTTCTAGTGTTGTACCCATTATGAATCGAAAATTGAAGGACGTTCTAGCGGAAATGGAGTGCCATATTCTTCGCGAAGCGATTAAGACTCATGGGACCTCACGTCAAGTCGGTAAGGTCCTTGGTCTGTCACATACGGGTGTGTTAAATCGGATGCGGAAATATGATCTTTCAGAAAAAAAAGGTCTAGTTACGTGTTCATATAGTAAAAATGTTGTTGACTGTGGATAATAGGGAAGTTAGTTAGTATTGCGCAATAGTTTAGGATGTGATTTATTATTTGAAAAGCTCAACTTTAGCAGACTGAAAAGCGACTACCTAGTGAATTAAAGGTAGCATTCAAGAACTAAAAGTACTTATAGTTCTCAGGCAAGTAGGAATCAAGCGGAATTTTGGTTTTATATATAGTTATTTCTTTCAAATCGTTTATGGATTGCTGTTTCAATATTGTAACTATTTTTGGATGCTGAAAATTGTCCGTTCGGATTGACACATCTTTATGTTTGCCGATAAAGCTCACTTTAGAGAAGGAGGTTTGTGTTTCTTATTGCTCATAATTTCTGTTTTTTGAGCATACATACTAATGTATGTGGCAAAAAGGGGGGAGCGATATGGTTATAAATTTTCGTTGGTTATTTAATCGGCGGCATTTATTTTATGGTGCTATAGGATTGTTCGCTATTAGCGCAATGTACATCCAAGTGGCTGAACTTATCTCAGGGGCACCTATGGCTATTGCCAGTACTCGGACTGAACAGAAGGTCGTAGCATTAACTTTTGATCATTCCTGGGGTAACAAATTTACGCCGTCCATTCTTGATACACTTAAGCAAAATGATATAAAGGTAACTTTTTTTATTATGGGGCCATGGGCGCAAAAATACCAGGACGTGGCTAAACGAATGGTAGCTGATGGTCATGAGATTGCTAGTCATGGCTATCGACATCAAAATTATGGTGATATGACTAGAGAATGGGTAAAAGAAGATATTGAAAAATCCCATGCCTTGATAAAAGAAGTGACAGGTGTGGATGCTAAGCTCATTCGTCCACCTAATGGCCATTATAGTCAACAATCTTTAAAAGTAACTGAAGAATTAGGCTATAGAACAATTATTTGGAATATCGACTCACTAGATTGGAAGAATCCAGGCCGAGATGTAATTATCGAAAGAGTCATGAAGCGGCTAAAACCTGGCGGAATTATTTTGATGCATGCTTCAGATACTCCGGTACAGACAGCAGAAGCCCTGCCAATTTTATTGGAGAAGATAAAAGCTGAGGGTTATAAAATTGTCACAGTTGGTCAGTTATTGGATCAGTACGCTGAAGATGGGATACAAAGGCATTAAAAATAAAATAGTACCTATGGACTAGACGCAGGGAAAAAGCGTTTAGACTATAGGTACCTTTTTTATTTGTGTTCTTGACAAGGTTCTAGTTCAAAAATATAATTTCAGAACGTCTCTTTTATACTATAAAAGTAAATGTATAGCTTTGTATAGTCTCTAGCTGAGATTTGTATTTAATATAATTTATATTGTGTTAGAAGATGAATGATATGACGGACTAATACTTGGTTCGTAAGCTATAATATGCTTTAATGAAAAGTCGCGAAAAGCGGTGATGGCAGGGAGTTGATGGGGACGTTTACGTATGGCAAGAACGGTAGGCTTACGAGGAGGATTGATTAAACGAACAATGCTTATGTCCGGATTCGTATTGGAATACGCAACTCGTGAAGAATATAAGGCGATCCCAACCCTGTCCTTTATTAAATCCATTGCTGTTTCTACTTGACTACATTCGCAGGCGATTTTGGGCTCAAATCCGGCATTGTGGCAAGCTTGCATTGTGATGCTATATGCACCTGTTGTATTGTTGGGGAAAATAAATTTTTCAGCCGACACTTCCGATAAATCAATTATTCCTTTAACTGCAAGCGGATGAGAAGAATGTGTAACAAGGACTAATTCATCATCAATAAGCGGGTAGAAGTCAACTAAATTGACATCCTGATTAATTGGTGGCGTAAGAATTGCCACGTCGATTTTGGACAGGCAAAGTTGTTCGAAAAGCACACAACTTCCACCCTCAACAATGTGTATATCTAACCCAGTATGAGTTCTTTGAAATGATGTGATAAGTGCTGAAAGTTTCAACTTGCCTATTACTGGAGTAATGCCAATGATAAATTTACCTTTCAACAGTCCTGTATGTTCTTGCATAGAACGATGAATTTGTTCGATTTCAGATAAGATGCGCGTAGCATGTTCAAGGAATGTTTGTCCTGCAGAGGTAAGAAGAACGTTGCGTGTATTACGTTCGAATAGTTTAACACCTAACTCTTCTTCTAGTTTGGTAATTTGTTGTGATAAAGAGGGTTGAGAAAGGCATATTTCTTCTGCGGCGCGAGTGAAGTTTTGATGTTTTGCCACTACCACGACATATTGTAATTGGTGTAATTCCATAGGCTAGGTACTCCTTTTTAACATTAATAGGCTTATCTTATTAATTATATAGTAATAAGATATTTCAGTATATAAATTAGAAATTGTATACTGAAAAAAGAAAGAATTAAAAATTCTGAATAGATATGAATTTAAACGATAAGTATGGATGTGGAGAAAAAGCGGGTATTTGGAAGCTATAGTTGATGTAACAAGTTATTCAAGAGAAAAATAATGTTTATGAAATGCAGAAGGGGATTTAGATGGTTGGAAAAAAAGATTGTATTTATGATGTTGTTGTTGTTGGTGGTGGTTCCGCTGGTATTGCTGCTGCAGTAGGTGCTGCAGATTTTGGAGCACGGACTCTATTAATCGAACGTAGTCCATATTTTGGAGGACAAGCAACGAATTGCTCAATTCCAACATATGATGGTTTTTTTACACGTGCTGAGCCTTTGGAGCAGGTTGTAGGCGGCGTTGGGCAAAAAGTTATTGATAAATTATCGATGATGAATGCATGCCAGCAACCTTTGAGATCTCCATGGGGAAATGTGATGGTTCCGGTAAATAACGAAGCAGTTAAGTTTGTGTTAGACTCCTGCATTGAGGAGTCGGGGGCAGATTTTCTGCTGCATACTCAAGTTATTGACGCAAAAGTCATTGATGGCGAGATTAAAGCCATTGAATGTGTTGACGACAATGGGAAATTTACAATTAATGCTTTGGCGTTTGTAGATGCAAGTGGTGAATGCAATTTAGCCGCGATGGCGGGGGGCGAAATTTTCACTCCTAAATCAGCCGATATGCAAGTTGGAACTTTGCTAACTCGGTATGGTGGCGTGTCGCAGAAAGTGGATATTAGACCTCAAAGCATTAAGGAAGCAATTTCTAAAGCCAGATCAAGTGGGATTGGTCCAATGAGTAAGGATTCCGGGTTTGCTATGCGAGTTCCTGGTTCAAATGACGTTATAACAATCCTTGCTAACGAGTGCGTAGATGGGCTTGATTCCGCAAGTTTGACTTTAGCCGAAGTAGCGGCTCGTAAACAAGCTAGAGCATACTTGCAGGCGTTCCGTCAATTTTTACCTGGTTTTGAAGAAGCGTATATAAGCCAGAGCGGTCCTCAGATAGGAATTCGTGAAACAAGGCATACTGTTGGAGACTATATGATTACCAGAGAAGACGTTATACAGGCAAAACGGCACGAAGATGCTATTGCTCGTGGCTGTTGGCCTGTAGAAAGACATTCAAATCCTGGAGCTCTAGCAGCATATGAATGGATTTTAAATGATTCATATTATGATATTCCACTACGTTCGTTAAAAGTGAAAGGACTAAAAAATTTGTGGGCGGCTGGCAGGGCGGTTTCTTGTGATTTAATAGCCTTTGCCTCAATCAGGGTCATGGGCACAGCTTTTGCAACTGGGCATGCCGCAGGGGTAGCAGCGGCTGTTTGTAAAGGGGAATATACTTTCCAAATCGATCAAGTGAAAAAAGAATTAATTAGACAAAATGCAATCATCTAATTATAAAAAAGGAGAAATAGTGTATGAACATTAAAGGAGTCGAAATTACTAAACAACAAATGGGTGTCTTTGCAATTGTATGGTTATGTTTTCTATTATCCTTTGTTGAACGCCTCTCTATACCAACAGTATTACCTTTAGTATCTGAATCATTGAAAATGTCGTCTGCGCAAGGTGGCAGCTATATGACTGCTTTTTATATGGGATATGTTGCAACACAGTTGCCTGGCGGGTGGCTGACTGATCGTTTTGGATACCGAAAGGTTTTACTTTGTTCACTTATCATCATGGGTGGTTTTACTATGCTCATGAGTACGGTGCCGAGTTATGAAGTTGGATTTTTGTACAGAGTTCTTGCTGGTATTGGTTCGGGAGCTGTTTTTTCATCCTGTCTGCGAGCTATTTTCGATTGGTTTCCTGGGAAGGGCCGCGGAACAGCAGTTGGTTTTTTCCAAACTTCTACTTCAATGGGCTTAACGATTGTTAATTTATTGGTTCCTTTTATTGCTAGAGATCATGGCTGGCGGTTTGCCGTATTCATTGCTGGTACGCTTCCCGTTATTGCAGTTGTTTTTGCTTGGTTTATGTTAAAAGAACGTATTGCTAATTCATCAGTAACAGCTCAGAAAACGGTAAGTCAATCAGGCAGTTTTTTTGGAAATGTATTAGCCTTACTAAAGAATAAGAATGTAATGTTATTAGCATTTTCTGGATTTTTTGCCAATGCTGCTACTTGGGGAACTGCTGCATGGGCTAATACTTACATGAACAAGGAACTCCATGTCTCACTCGTAGTCGCAGGAGCAATCATGTCAACCTATGGACTAGCTGCCGTTGTTGCTAAACCTATTGCTGGAATACTTGGCGATATATTTAGCGACAAGAAACAATATCTTTGTGGTATATTGCTGTTGTGTTTTGCTCCCACGTTACTTTGGTTTGGAACAAATACAAACATTCAAACGTTGTATATTCTGGCTCCAATACTAGGTGTAGCAGCCTATATGTATAGTCCCTTGCAAAATGCGTATATTGGTGAAATTGTTCCAATCCATATGTCTGGTACTGCGGCCGGTTTCGTAAATTCCCTTTGGCAACTGGGCTCTATGTTTTGTCCTTTTGTAATTGGCTTAACCTTAGATAATACAAATAATAATTATTATTATGCCTTCGTTATGTTAGCTCTCTTCGCTTTTCTAGGTGGGGTAACGATGATGTTTATTAAGAATAAGAAATAGAACGTCTGTACTGCATTATAATACCGTCTTGTTGGTGTAATAATTTATCTAATGAGTAAGCTGCTTGATAACCTCCATCTTTATAGATGGGAGTTATGGGCAGCTTAGTTGAACTTTATATAAGGCAAAATAATGTTTTAAAAGAGGTGACAATTATGTTGCGTGGTGTTCGTGGAGCGACAACGATAGATATAAATGTACGTGAGATGATTATGGAACGGGTGGCGGAATTATTGGTAGCAATGGTAGCAGAAAATGGGATAAACAAAGAAGATGTGGGAGCGGTTATTTTCAGTTCCACTCCTGATTTGAACTCTGCTTTTCCAGCAGCTGCTGCTCGTATTATGGGATGGTCTGAGGTACCATTATTCGGAACTCAGGAGGCTGATATTGATTTTGGATTGTCACTATGTGTGCGTATTTTAATCTTGTGGAATACAGATAAACTCCAACATGAAATGAAGCATGTATATTTGCGCGGTGCAGCTGTTCTGCGGCCAGATATAGCAAAGAGTGTACAATGACATAAAAAGTAAACATGAATTATATCAAATATGGGTAGCATTGAAAAAAATATTAAATCGCAGAAAACAAAGAGAAAAGATTGAAATGAAGGTATAGATCTCTGTGTTTTTTGCGATTTTTTTATATTTATGGCAGGGAATTCTCACAGAAAGCACGAAGAAATACAAGTTGCATAATATGATAGAGATATGTGATAAACTACTATCATGTGATGATAAGGTGGCGGGGAATATAATGAATATAGTAAATAATGCCTCGGAAAAAATACGTAATGGCCAGCGTCTCGATTTTGTTGAGGCATTAGCGTTATATCAAAGTGATGATTTGTTGAAACTGGCCAGTTTGGCCCAGATTGTTAAAGAACGTAAATCAGGGCATAATGTGTATTATAATGTAAACAGGCATATTAATTTAACCAATATTTGTGTATCAGGTTGTCCCTTGTGTGCTTTTGGTTGTACTGCTGAACATGAAAAAGCCTATGTTATGGAGCTGGAAGATGTCATTCGTATTGTACGCCGTACGGCACTAGATACGCCGGATATTAGCGAAATACATATGGTGAGTGCTCTGCATCCAGATAAGCCATTTAGTTATTATGAAGACATTGTAGCAGCAGTCAAAGAATTTTTACCGAATGTGCATTTAAAAGCATTTACCCCTGTGGAAATTGTGCATTTCGCCAAAATTTCTGGCCAAAATATCCGCACGGTATTAGAACGTTTAAGTGCTGCTGGCCTTGATTCATTGCCAGGTGGCGGCGCGGAAATTTTGGATGATAGCGTGCGTAAGATTATTTGCCCTAATAAAGCCACAACTGCTGAGTGGATCCAGGTTATTTCCACGGCCCATGCCTTGGGATTACCAACCAATGCTACCATGTTATATGGACATATTGAGACGGTGGAGCAAAGGATACGGCATTTGATAACATTAAGAGATATTCAAGATCAAACAGGTGGTTTTCAGGCTTTTGTAGCTTTTCCTTTTCATCCTGCAAATACTGGTTTTACAGGGCTGCAGAGAGTAACATCATGGGAAGATTTAAAAATGATTGCCATTTCCAGGCTAGTATTAGATAATTTTGATCATATAAAAGCCTTTTGGATGATGTTAACATTGCCTATCGCTCAATTATCATTAGCCTTTGGTGCAGATGACCTTGACGGTACAGTCGTAGAAGAAAAAATCATTCATGCAGCTGGGGCTACAACTAAAACCGGAATTACAAAAGCGGAAATTATCAGCCTTGTTGCAGAGACGGGCTATCATGCGGTAGAACGAGATACTTTTTACCGCCCATTGGAGCGTGCAAGTGGAGAGTAATGACATGAATAAGCCAAGTTTAGGAAATATTAATTTTATAAATTGTTTACCATTGCATTATGGATTAGCCCATGGCGGTTTTGGAGAACCGGTTAACCTGCAATCAGGGACTCCTGCGGAACTCAATAGCTTGGTCGTGGCTGGGCAATTAGATGTAAGTCCCGTATCCTCGATCATTTATGCGAGAAATAGTGAAAAGCTACTATTACTACCAGATGTATCAATCAGCGCCAATGGGGCGCTACAAAGTATTTTATTAGTGTCTAAGTATCCAATTAGCGAGTTGCAGCAGGCTCGTATAGCATTGACGGCAAAGTCAGCTACCTCTCATGGATTACTCAAAATAATAATGTGCCATGCCTATAATGCAACTCCTGAATATTTCATTAGTCCTTTGTCCCTTGAGGGGGGAGTACTTGATGATGCCCAGGCTGTACTGTTTATTGGCGATGATGCACTCCATGCTTATCATCATCGTATTCCAGGTTATTATTACTATGATTTGGGTGACGAATGGAGAAACATGACAGGGCTTTCCATGGTTTATGCAGTTTGGGTAGTCAATCGTCAATTTGCCGCCCATCATGCAGACTTAGTAAAAATGGTATACAGACAAGTGACAGGGGCTTTTGCCTATGGTTTATTGAATTTACCAGCGGCGGCTGAGATGCTCTCAAACAGAGTTTCTTTTAGTACCCAGCAGCTGATCAATTACATAAACTTATTGAACTATGAGTTTACTCCTGCCCATAAACAGGCTTTAGTAACCTATTATCAACTGGCACATGTTCTGGGATTGATCGATGGTGTGCCAGAGATTGAGTTTGCAGAGGTGATGAAATGAGCACAGTAGTAACTACTAGCGAAGGGTTAGAGATGTTGTCTACTGGCAATATTTTAGAACTGGGGCAGGCTGCGAATGCAATAAGGCAGCAGATTCATCCAGGTAATACTGTTACCTTTGTTATTGACCGTAATATTAATTATACGAATATATGTACTAGCGAATGTCGCTTTTGTGCCTTTTATCGCCCGATTGGACATCCAGAAGGCTATACATTGCCTGAGACTCTTATCTTTGAGAAGTTGCAGGAAACAATTGTAGCAGGCGGTACTCAAGTCATGTTACAAGGCGGTCTTAATCCTTTACTAGGGCTGGATTATTATATTAATTTACTGCAATTTATTAAAGGCAATTTTGATATTGTCATTCATTCTTTTTCACCAGCTGAAATACTGCACATTGCCAAGAAAGAAGGCTTGACGGTAGTTGATATTTTGGCAAGATTAAAAGCTGCTGGTCTAGATTCCCTGCCAGGAGGTGGGGCGGAGATTTTGGTTGATAAGGTGCGCCAAAAAGTAAGCCCCAAGAAAATCAGTGCTGGTGATTGGCTTTCGGTCATGGAAGCTGCTCACCATGTAGGACTAGAAACTACGGCCACCATGGTGATTGGTATGGGGGAAACCTACGCAGAGCGTATGGAACATATGGAAAAAGTGCGCAAATTGCAAGAAAAAACGGGTGGCTTTCGGGCCTTTATTATATGGTCCTATCAACCAGGTAATACTCAGCTAGGCGGTGAAAAAATTTCTGCCTGGGATTATTTAAAGACTCTGTCAGTAGCTAGGCTCTATTTTAATAACATTAAACATATTCAAGGTTCATGGGTCACACAAGGACAAAATATTGGACAGCTGACCTTGGCTTTTGGCGCTAATGATCTTGGTAGCATTATGCTGGAGGAAAATGTGGTGAGGGCAGCCGGTACTTCATATCAAATGTCAATTGATAAAATGGTAGAGCTGATCAGGGCTACAGGTAAAACACCAGCACAACGTGATACTCAGTATAATATAATAAAAACATTTGATTAAGGATGGATATCATGGATTTAAAAGCTCTATATGCCGTGATCGGTGGCTCTGGCACCCTCTCTAGCAATTTTCCCTTAGGGGCGAATGATCCTGGAGTCGTGCTTATTGATGATAATTTGCAGTTTGCTACACCTTATGGATTAAGTCCGGTGTTTAGTTTATTTAGTGTAGATGAAAAGCAGGTATTGACTTGCAAAATGCATGGTTGGCGTAGTGGCGTCAGTCGCGCTGATGCCTCTAGGCAGATATTCTGGGTATTTCGTGAAGCAGGTGTGAAACGTATAATCAGTGAAGGTGGTGTGGGCACTGCTAATCATCTCCTTGATCCCCGAGATTTTGTGATTCCTGATGATTATCTTGATTTTTCAGTGCGTAAAGATGTGGAACTGGATGGAAAGTATCTATTAATTATGCGCGATTCATTATGCTCTGAAGTGCGCAGTACATTAGTTGCAACTACTCGCCAGCACTATAGTGGTCGAATTTTTACCCGAGGAATCTATGCCAATACAGATGGCCGCCATTTTGAAAGCCCAGCAGAAGTGGCCATGATGAAAGGACATGCTGATATTATTGGACAAAGCATATGTCCTGAAGTATATTTGGCCAGAGAAATCGGGGCATGTTTTGCTGGACTCTACTTTGTCGTAAATTATGGTGAAGGGTTAGTTGCAGAATGGTCTCATGAAGAGTTAAAAGATATTTTTTATGATGATGCACCAATGATTAGTCGGATTATAATAGATACGATTCGGCGCTTACCAGTAGATGGACAATGTTCTTGTCATGAACTGCGCAAAGAAACATTGCTTAAGGGTATTTACAATAAGTGATGTTATATGCTATATTGTGATTTAATATTTAAACGTAGGGAGGTCATTCTCGAACATGGACAATAAGCAAAATGAATTAATATTAATTATGGACTTTGGTGGTCAATATAGTCAGTTGATTGCCAGACGTATTCGTGAGTGTGGCGTATATTGTGAAATAGTGTCATTCAAGACCACTATTGAAAAAATAACTGCAATGAATCCTAAAGGTATTGTTTTCTCTGGCGGTCCTTCCAGTGTATATGCAGAGAAGGCACCTAAATGTGATCCAGGGGTATTTGAACTGGGGATTCCTGTACTTGGAATTTGTTATGGTATGCAGTTAACTGCATATACCTTAGGGGGCACAGTTGCTCATTCTGATTCTCGAGAATATGGCAATACTCATTTGGTTATCGATCAAAATATAGATTTATTCGCTGAATTGGGCTTAGAAACCCAAGTATGGATGAGTCATGGTGATTATATCGAAACTCCGCCGGCTAACTTTGTTGTGACTGCTCATACTGCTGGTACTCCAGTTGCTGCTATGTCAAACGTCCAGCGCAATATTTATGGCGTGCAGTTCCATCCTGAAGTAGTACATACTCCTGAAGGCATGAAAATGCTGAGAAACTTTTTATTTAATATTTGCAAATGCAGTGGTGACTGGAATATGGGATCTTTTGTAGACCATGCTATTGCTGCCATTCGCAAGCAAGTTGGCAATAAACGTGTACTGTGTGCAATGAGTGGTGGTATTGACTCATCAGTAGCTGCTGTGCTAGTACATCGTGCAGTTGGAGATCAATTGACTTGTGTATATGTTAACCATGGTTTTATGCGTAAAAATGAGTCTGAGCAGGTTATTAAGACTTTCCGCGACGGCTATAATATGAACCTAGTATACGCCAATGTGGCTGATCGCTTCATGGCGCGGATTGCTGGTGTTGTTGAGCCGGAAGCAAAACGCAAGATTATTGGTGAAGAGTTTATTCGCGTATTCGAAGCAGAAGCCAATAAACTAGGTGAGATCGACTTCTTAGTACAAGGTACTTTATATCCTGATGTTATTGAAAGCGGTACTGATACAGCAGCTGTTATCAAGAGTCATCATAATGTAGGTGGCCTACCTGAAGATATGAAATTTGCATTAGTTGAGCCGCTCAGAGATCTATTTAAAGATGAAGTTCGAGGCTTAGCAAGAGAACTCAACTTACCAGAAGAAATTGTCTGGCGTCAACCGTTCCCAGGTCCTGGTCTTGCCATTCGTATCATTGGTGAAATTACAGAAGAACGTCTGGACATACTGCGGGAAGCCGATGCCATTGTTCAGGAAGAAATTAAAAATGCTGATTTATATCGTAAAGTGTGGCAGTCTTTCGCAATTCTGCCTGCTATGAAAAGTGTTGGAGTTATGGGTGATGAGCGTACCTATGACTATACCATTGGACTACGAATTGTGTCGAGTGAAGACGGCATGACTGCTGATTGGGTAAGAATGCCGTATGAAGTATTAGATACAATTTCTCGTCGGATCGTTAATGAAGTAAAAGGTGTTAATCGCATTGTTTACGATATCACTTCTAAGCCGCCTTCAACAATAGAGTGGGAGTAAGAATGTAGAATGAAATAAGAAACACCGTCACAGATAATGTGACGGTGTTTTTATGCTTATTCTTTTTAAAAGATCGGCAATTTATCGCTATGTTTTTTCAGTATTTGTATGATTTTATCAGCAGCTATATCGATAGATTGATCATTAGTAATATGGAAATGGCAATACTGCTCATAAAGATGCTTTCTCTCTTCATATAGGCTATAAATCTTGTTGCAGTCTTTTGCTAGCAGTGGACGGCTTGCAATATCTAATGATTCTAAAATCATGCCGATAGAACGTTTGATATAAAAGATAGTACCTGTCTTTCTTAGTAATATCATATTCTCTGGTCGAGTTACAATACCTCCACCTGTCGCGATGACGACGGCTTCTTTATAATGGATTTCTCGGGCGGCACTGCTTTCCAATTGACGAAAATAGTCTTCCCCTCGCAGGAAAAGCTGGGGAATGGTTGCCTGCTCTTTTGCTTCAATATATTTATCCAGATCACAAAAATCAAGTTGGAGAATTTTTGCGATCATTGAACCGATGGAAGATTTACCACTGCCAGGCATACCGATTAGAACAATGTTATTTGTGCTCATAAGATATCCAAAATTGCCATTGCCGTCACAGCTTCTACTACTGGTACAGCTCTAGGAACAATGCATGGATCATGGCGACCGCCGACGACAATCATCACGTTTTCCCCCTTAGAGTCTACAGTATGTTGCTCTATATTGATGGAAGGCGTTGGTTTGATGGCAACGCGGAATATGAGGGGCATGCCATTAGTAATTCCGCCAAGAATACCTCCATTATGATTGGTAGTGGTTTTGATTACCCCATCTTGGTTATATATGGCATCGTTGGCAACGCTGCCGCACATTTCAGCAAAATTAAATCCAGCACCAAATTCCACACCTTTAATCCCAGGAATGGAAAATAGTAAGTGAGTTAGTGTGCTTTCCAGGGAATCGAAGAATGGATCTCCTAGGCCAGCAGGTAGATTGATAGCCGCTGTTTCGATTATACCGCCTACTGAATCTCCTGCTGACTTTGCCGACAAAATACATTGCTGCATTTGTTCAACAATTAGGGGGTCAAGGACAGCAAACTCCTGATTATTGAGCTGCGCAAGTACGGCCGGTTTAATGGTGACGGTATCGAACTGTGGTGCGCTTACAGAGCCGATACGCTGAATATGTGCACCTATTAAGATGTTTTTCTGAAGAAGGAGTTGTTTGCCAATAGCGCCAGCTAAGACAAGAGGAGCGGTTAGTCTGCCGGAAAAGTGTCCGCCACCTCGGATATCATTAAAACCATTGTATTTTATATAGCCAGAGTAATCAGCATGGCCAGGGCGAAATTTTTGGTTCATGGCTTCGTAGTCGGTAGATTTTTGATTCAGATTTTCGATTATGGCACATAAGGGAGTACCTGTAGTTTTGCCATTGACAAAACCACTATAGATCGTAAAGGCATCCTTTTCAGTGCGGGCCGTTGCTAGTGGACTGCGTCCGGGAGCGCGGCGGGCCATTTCCTTGGATATTTCTGCCAAATCAATTTCGAAGCCTGGTGGTAAGCCGTCAATGGTAATTCCGATTCCTTTACCGTGGCTTTCACCAAAAATTGTATACCGAATTTTTTTACCCCAGGTGGCGCTCATAGATCTTACCTCCCAGCATCTGAAAATCTCGCCAAAAATCAGGATAAGATTTGCTGACACATTCACTGTGTCTGATGGTGACAGGGGTTTGGCAGGCAATAGAAGCGATGGCCAGTGCCATAGCGATGCGATGGTCATGCCAACTGTCCACAACACCACCTGCGAGAAGACGACGGCCGTAGATGGTGAGAGAATCTTCATTTTCCTTCACATCGGCACCCAGTATGTTAAGCTCTTGCGCAATTGCTTTTAAACGATCTGATTCTTTTATGCGTAGTCGGCCAGCACGGATGATTTGAGTTGTTCCGTCGCTGACAGAGGCGAGGACTGCAAGGATAGGCACTAGATCAGGGCATTGCGAGGCATCAATAACAATTCCTTTTGTTATAGCCGGAGAAGCCTCGATGGAGTGGTCTGTTTGGGTTAATTTGCCGCCCATTTCCTTGATCAAGTCGACGATAACTTTATCTCCTTGCAAAGAATCAGGATTGAGTCCAGTAGAACAGATCGGGGAGCCTAATGTGCCAGCGGCTAGCCAAAAAGCAACTTGTGAATAGTCTCCTTCTACATGATAATTAGTACTTTGATATTTTTGATTGCCAGGTACAATAAATTCGCGGTAGTCATGATTGATTATTTTTATACCAAATCGGGCAAGCATAGAAAGAGTCAAATCAATATAGCCTTTTGATTCCATTTCGGTTGTGATGGTAATGGATGAATCTCCTTCTAAGCGAGGTAAGGCAAACAGTAGGCCGGATACAAACTGGGAACTGACATCTCCCCGTAAGTGGAATTTCCCTGGCGTTAATATACCTGTCACAGAGAGGGGAAGATGGCCATTTGTCGTTTGATATGGAATCATCTGTTCATCTAAAATGTTGAAGTAATCATGAAGTGGACGTTCAACAAGTTTACCCGTACCTGAAAAAGTCATGGTTTGACCATTGAGTCCTAGGGGAATTAAAAAGCGTAGTGTGGAACCAGATTCATTACACGCAATCATATGATCTATTGGTTTTGTGCAGTTTGTTCCTGTGATGATAAGGCTATCTTCTTCTTGGCGTATGATGGCACCTAACGTTTCCATGGCATGCATTGTGGCAATAATGTCATCAGACAGTAGTATTCCGCTAATCTTAGATGTTCCTTCAGCTAGTCCGGCGCAAATAAGAGCGCGGTGACAAACGCTTTTTGAAGTTGGAACACAAACATTCCCAGTCAGAGTAGAGGGGGCAATACACATGTCGCTCATAGAATACCTCCTGATTATAAATATAGATGCATTTCCTTAGTTTGAATTTTTTTAATAAGAGGTTTACCTATAGATTCAAGGATTATAATATGCAACCCATTATTGGAATTTTTCTTATCTAAGGTAATTGCTGTGAGTAGGGCCTGATGATCATATTCTGTTGCAGTAGTTGGTAGACCATATTTCTGGATGAGCTTAATAAGCTTCTGGGCTGTGCCAGGCAGGGTTATGCCGAGAAGCTCGCTTCCTTTAGTAATGTGTGCCATACCGATGGCTACTGCTTCACCATGAGTATATGTTTCGTAATTAAAATAATTTTCAACAGCATGCCCAATTGTATGTCCAAAATTAAGTATCATCCGGACCCCTGTATCTTTTTCATCTTTTTCAACAAATTGCTGTTTAATTTGGCAACAGGTAGCGATAATCGGTTCGATATTTGCTAGAAATTCCTGTTCATCTTGGTAACGATTCAGGTCTTCAAACAGGGTTGTCTCGCTGATCATACTATATTTGATGACTTCTGCAAGGCCGTCACGCAGTACTCTGAGTGAGAGTGTTTCAAGAAGTTTAGGATCAATAAATACTGCTTCTGGATGGTAAAATGAACCGACTAAATTCTTACCATTGGATAGATTGACAGCAACTTTTCCGCCAATGCTGCTGTCAATCTGGGCCAATAATGTTGTTGGAATTTGTATATAAGGCACGCCACGCAGAAAAGTTGATGCCGCAAATCCTACTAAATCGCCGACGACACCACCGCCAAAGGCAATAATGAGATCAGAGCGGGATAATTTAAAGTCGAGAAATTTACTATAAAGATATTCAAGCATTGCCATAGATTTGCTTTTTTCACCGGCGGGCACCACCACTTTGGTGACAAGAAAGCCTTGGTTTGCTATGCTATTGATCAGAATATTACCATAGAGTGCATCAACAGTCGCATCTGTTACGACAACAAATTTTTTGTTATTATAATTGCTGGCTAGATGTTTGCCAACATTTGATAACAAATCTTTTTCAATCATAATGTTATATTGTTTTTGCGAAAGATTTATGGATAGGCTATACATTGAATCAGCTCCCTTATTTATAAAAAAACTGTTCTAAAAGGTGCGATTATCGATCTGGGCAATCAGGCGTAAAGGATCCATTAAAGCGGTAAAGCGTTCTGGGGTAATAGATTGTTTGCCATCACAGCTGGCATTGTCAGGGTCGTTGTGTACTTCAATTATGAGTCCGTCTGCGCCAACAGCGATAGCTGCTTTGGAGAGGGCTTCAACCATCCACCATTTCCCAGCGGCATGACTAGGATCAATAATAATAGGTAAGTGACTCAGCCTTTTGATGGCCAGTACTGCGCTAAGATCTAGAGTATTGCGGGTATAGGTTTCGAAAGTGCGAATTCCACGCTCGCATAAAATAACATTTTCATTGCCGCCAGCCATAATGTATTCTGCAGACATAAGTAGTTCTTCAAATGTAGCACTAAGTCCTCGTTTTAATAAGATTGGTTTATTAGTTTGGCCTAGTGCTTTTAGTAGATCAAAATTTTGCATATTTCGGGCCCCGACTTGAATGATGTCTACATCTTCAACAAATTTATCGAGCTTTGTGACTGACATAATTTCAGTCACAATGGGGAGTCCGGTTTCTTTGCGAGCAATTTTTAGTAATTCAAGACCCTCTTCTTCCATGCCTTGAAAACTATAAGGCGATGTACGTGGTTTATAGGCTCCGCCACGCAGAAAACCAGCACCAGATGCTTTCACTTCCCTAGCGATGCTAACAATCTGTGCTTCGCTTTCCACAGAACATGGACCAGCAATCATGGTCAGTTTATTGCCACCAATGATTTGGCCTTCGACCTCAATCAATGTATTTTCAGGGTGGAACATGCGATTGGCCTTTTTATAAGGTTCTTGCACTGATAGTATTTTTTCCACATACTTTTTATTTAATAGTCTAGAACGATCAATTTGTTGAGTGTTACCAACGATGCCGAGAATGATCTGAAACTCTCCATAGGTAGGGCAAACCTTACAGCCGTTTTTTTCTAGTATGCGTGTTATTTCCGCAAGATTTTCAGGTGTTGTTGATGGATGTAATACAATAACCATTAATAAAACCTCCTATTTTTTCTGAAAAATTATTTGGATAAAAAAAATAAGACTCCATTGAGTCTTGTCAAGATGCTTGCGAAAAAGTTTGTAGTTGCCAGTTGTAGTCTGACCTGACTTTCGCATCTAAGTACTCAGTGAAAAATGTTGTGTTGAATTTTTCCAGCAAAAATAGTCAAAGCTAAAAAAATAGCTCCAACTAAAAAAGTAAAAATATTGTTGTTCATTTACTTTTTGCATAGAAGTTAACATCAGAACATCCTCCAATTAATACAAGTTGGGTAGTGTTTTTTAACCATTTGCTATCTATTATAACAAACAGAGAAGATATGTCAAGTGATAGTTGATATATCACTGCTAATGTAGAAAAATGTTAATTGTGTTTACTGTATGAAAACATGTGCATAATAGGAGGAGAATGGGGCTTGCCCCATAATAATAAAAAAATTATAAGGATTATATATATGCTAAATACAGGATAACTGGATATTAATGGAGAAGTGGGCAATAGTTATAGAAATGTGGGGGAATAATTGTGATTAATGATCGTAAGTATATAAATTGTCTAAGAACACAGAGTTTATGGAAAGATTCCATTTTTATTTTTTTTGTTATATTTATTTGTGTGGTGTCGATGTTATATGTATTTGCCAAATCCTTGCTGATTCTTTTATTTATTACAGCATTGCTGTTTATTTTGCTTGATCCAATGGTAATGAGGCTTTCCCGCTTAGTATCACATGGAGTGGCAGTGCTTATTGTATTGGCTGTTTTTTTTGGAGTGCTTATTGTATTAATGAGCTTGGTTTTTCATACCATTCTACCAGATTTAGCTGGATTTGTGCGAGAATTTCCAGCCTTTGTTACTCATTTTGACTCCGCCACTTTATTAAGTGGTCTACCACCAGAATTTATGGATTATGGAAATCAGGTGCTCCGTGATGCTGCTGTTTTTGGCGTGGATATTGTCAAAGAATCCATTATTCCTTTGATACGCACTTTTTCTGGGGTTGCCGAGATGATTGCTGTGCCTTTTTTAACTTTTTATTTATTAAAAGATGGGAGAAGAATTGCTTCTTCTATGGCGACTTTTTTGCCATCAGTTCATGTGGAAAGATTTTCGCCATTCTTATCTGATGTTGGAACAGTACTTGGTAGTTATATACGAGGCCAAATGTTAATCTCTCTTGTTTCAGGTGTTGTTGTTTTTGTGAGTATGTCCGTTTTCGGTTTGCCTTATGCCCACATTTTGGCACTTGTATCCGCCTTATCTGAATTTGTACCTGTTATTGGGTCAGTAATTGCGACAGTGCCTGGCACATTAGTAGCTCTATCCTATTCTCCATTATTAGCATTTCAGG
>Ga0316613_10000394_pt1 | contig 38197 bp, 30 predicted proteins | sample OWC_soil_day10_C_2_FD_207647 | JGI IMG/M metagenome (GOLD analysis project Ga0316613, IMG submission 207647) | Wetland soil microbial communities from Old Woman Creek delta, Ohio, United States - OWC_soil_day10_CT_b | ecosystem: Environmental > Terrestrial > Soil > Wetlands | place: USA: Ohio...
AAAGAAGGTAATCAAGAAGCTAACTGTTTGGTACACTTATCCACAGATGCCAGCTTCAAAAGCAGCGAAAAGCCCTGGGTCAAATTTCAATCGGCAGGGTGGGTCAATATTCAATCGGCGCCGACAAGTTTCGTGTCAGCGAAACCGATTCCGCGCTAAAGATCGTATTAAATTTATCGAAAACATTAGGATCGGCTCCGGCCCACACCATGATTCTCTGTTTTCCATCACCAACAGCAGTAAGCACACAACTAGAGCCACCAAAGGCAGCTGTAATTAAATCCCACTGCGATGCTGTCGTGTCTTGAAATTCATCGAGGAATACTTGGGAATAGGTCGCTCGGAGTACGGCAGTTATCTTTGGGTTGCTACGTAGAAGATAGGCGGCCAAACGATTAAGCATTGGAAAAGTCAGACTTGGGACTAAAGGTGGCAGCGCAAGTTGCTCCCTCCACCATTGTTGCCCCCAAGCCCGATGAACATCGCTCGTTGCTGCATCGTAAGGCAATGCTGCGCCATGCATCACTTTATCTAGCGATTGTGCAATTTTTGTTCTACTCAAACCTGCCATATTTGGCTTGACATGTCCCATCGGCACTATTGCCCGATCAAACCATGTCCTTGCCTCCTGTTCTGGGATGGATGCAGTACGCACAAGGTAATTTGACTTCGGTCTCCACTCTGGCGGCAGTGCAGGGTAGAAACGGTCAACGAGTTGCTTAGCGAAGCTATCTAACGTCATCGAGTCAAAGCGGTGAGAATACTCACCACTCCTTGCGCGAACACGCTCAGAGAGATTTTTAGCAGCGTCTCGTTTGAACGAAATGGCCAGAATCCGCCGTGGATTCGAACATTCTCCCGTAGCAAGGAGAAAATTTGCTCGCTGCGCAAGCAGTTCTGTTTTTCCTGCGCCAGGACCAGCAATTACGAGTTTGTTCTCAGTGGAGCGAACAACACGATGCGCTTGTTCCTCCAAATCGTCGACCCCGACTGGAAGCCAATTTTCCTTACTAATCAGCGGCATGTTCGGCGTCTTGAGGAAATGGAGGGGGGGGAATTGGTGTCGTTATCGCCTTCACACGAGCAACCAGGTCCTTTAACTCCGTTGGCATATCCTCAACCCAGTTAGAACCTTCGAGCGCAACCATAGCACGCATGTGGCTTACAGGCTTCGAGCCATCCAAGAACAAATATTTGTACCATGCGAATAGAGGAACCTCCGTCGTATTATCGTAACTTCCCCCTAAAGTTGCGGGTGCCGTTGTTGGATCTGCAGCTAGCACTTGGCGCATTCGTGCAATTCTTGCGTTTGTGAGTGCTGGTTCATCTCTTGGTAAACGAGGCCCTCCATTAGCGGGTGCCTGCCTTTGATATATATCTGGAAAACATTTCAGCATGGAGAAATCGATATCCAATGGTTTAGCAAAGAACACATTAAATTGTCGCTGGTAAAGGCTGATCCATGACCCCATTCTCTCAGTATCTTGCTCATCCCCTCCAAGCAATTCATCGTTGACATCGGCTAGGTTGCAAGTGGCCCCGCCTTCCGCTGTGTATTGCAGTTCAGGAGAGTCTGCTCCGTGGCGTGCAATAAGTTGATCTCGGACGTATCTCAATCGTCCCCAACCAGCACCTTCTTTTTCTCGATCAAGATCAAGAAGCGTGACGTACGGAATCCCGAGGTCATGTAATAGTCGCCAAAAGTGATTTACATGCCGTCCACCCAGTGGTACGACCGATACGAATAGCGAGTCCAACGGAGTCCCACTCGCTTCAAAGGCTTTTCGAAGAATGATTTCCTCAGACGCACCCTCACCAAGCGCAACTAGCCGTGAAAAATAAAGCTCTGGATACCCGCGTACTGCCTCGCGAACATACTTGAATGCTTCATCTGTTTGATCCTTAGGTAGACTGAGGAGTGATATCTCAGTTGAAGCTCTGGTTTCGCCGCCAAGATAATAGCGAACATCATCCGGCTCAACACGCCGCATGATGGAAGGAGAATGACTTGATAGCATTACCTGGGCGTTAGGATCGTTCGCTATCTGATTTAGCTCAGTAACTACCTTTCCTAGATAATGAGGCGAAAGATGATTTTCAGGTTCTTCAACAGCAAAGATCGTTAGCAGGGGGAGGGCACCCGCTATATCAGCCCGAAATCCGGCCGCTGTTGCTGCTAATTTCAACTGCTCTTCTATTCGATAGAATCCTAAGGGCAAGGACAGAGAAAATAATGACCGAAGACCATCACTAAGCTCTGCCGCTTGAATAGACTGCCCTTGTTCGTTTGGCGCAAATGTCGGCACAAGCATTCCAAGAAGCGAGGATGTATCAGCTTGTTCGCTTTGAAATGAGACGTTTGCCGCCACTCGGCCTTCATAAAGATTTCCCCAAGATTTCTGAACTTGGGTATTCATCGTCTCTAAGCCTGTCAACTGGCTCAAACCTATTTTGAGTTCTTCCAATTTTCCCTGGATAGCGGCTTGATGTCCGCCCCAGTCAATTGCTTTAAGTAAGCGCCCAAATACTGTGGCCGATGAAGCACGTATTTGGGCTGCAGGATCTCGCGTTGCCGGAACATAAATCACTCTCAGCCGAGCGCGTTCAGCCGGTTTGATTGAACGCTGATTGTCTTTAATGGCATCAGGATCATCAGATGGCGTCAATATCCATAATAGCTTCTGCTGGACCTCACCTAGCGCTGTTCCATCTTTCGTCCAAGTCGCCTCTAAACGAATGCGGCAGTAAAGATTGCCACCTGCCTCAGCAACAACCATCTGATTAAAAGTCTCTGGAATTGCCATGCCGTCGGCAGCATCTCCAACAACTTCAGGAAATTCGAGCTTTACATCGATGCTTAAGTATCTTTCATCCACCGCTGAGAGCTGCTCGCCAGGGCGAAGATAAAAATCAGATGCTCTAATAGTTCGATCTGCCTGCGTATCGCCAAACATACGAACCAATGCCAACATACTGGCAGTCTTTCCTGATGCATTTGGCCCGACAAGACAGGTAAACTTGTTGAGATGTAGATATTGCCCATCATTATCAAAACAGCGAAATCCCCTAATTAGTACGGAACTAATGTACATGTGCATCTCCGTCTAAATCATTTAACCACTCCAGTAACCAACACACAAGGTGCCAGTTATATAAACAAAAGGCCCGAAACGGGCCTTTTGTTTATTACTCTACGAGACCCCGCATTTTCAAATTGGTGAGACTCATTGCACTAATTGTGAGAACCTACAAGTTCAGATATCGATATTCGCAGCTTTTAGCGCATTGCCTTCGATAAACGCACGCCGAGGTTCGACGTTGTCACCCATTAGCGTGGTGAAGATCTGGTCGGCTGCGATCGCATCTTCGATTTGCACCTTCAGCAGGCGGCGCACGCCCGGATCCATCGTTGTTTCCCACAGTTGATCGGGGTTCATCTCGCCCAGTCCCTTGTAGCGCTGTTTCGAAACGCCGCGGTCTGCCTCGGCGCGCAGCCACAGCATCGCCTGGTGGAAGTTGTCTATCGCGATTTCGCGCATCCGCTCGCCTTCGCCACGGCGGATGAAGGCGCCTGGGCCGATCAGGCCCTGGAAGGTGGCGGCGGCGTTAACCAGTACGCGGTAATCGGCGCTGCGCACGAAGTCGGGCGTGATGACGCTGACGCGCACGTTGCCGTGCACCATGCGCTCAATCTGCAGCACGTTTTCATCGCTAGCCTCGTCCAAGCGTGCAATGACGCGCAGCAGTGGGTCGCCAATTGAATCAGCTAGCAATTTGGCTGATTCCTCCGCATCTGCCAGCGTTTCAAGACGTAGCTTTACGCCTGTCATGATCGCGGTCAGTGCGGCATCGTCAATCACGCGTCCAAGGCGCAAGATGATTGCATTTGCCAGATTGTACTGGCGCACAAGTTCAGCCAGCGGTTCGCCGTTGATTGGAGCCGCGCCCTCTGCCGGAGTTAGCGTTGCGCCATTCAACGCAACTTGTAGCATGTAATTCGATTCCTCAACATCATCTTTCAGGTAGCGCTCGTCGCGGCCTGCCTTGACCTTATACAGCGGCGGCTGCGCAATGTAGACGTAGCCGCGCTCGACCAGTTGCGGCATTTGGCGATAGAACAGCGTCAGCAGCAGCGTGCGGATATGCGCGCCATCGACGTCGGCATCGGTCATGATGATGATGCGGTGGTAGCGCAGTTTTTCAATGTTGAATTCGTCCGCGCCGATGCTGGTGCCAAGAGTGGCGATCAGTGTCGTAATCTGTTCTGACGACAGCATTTTTTCGAATCGCGCCTTTTCGACGTTTAGTACCTTGCCGCGTAAAGGCAGGATAGCCTGGAACTTGCGGTCTCGGCCCTGCTTGGCCGATCCGCCCGCCGAATCCCCCTCGACGATGTACAGTTCGGACAGCGCAGGGTTACGCTCTTGGCAATCAGCCAGCTTGGACGACAGGCCCAGCCCGTCCATTACGCCTTTGCGCCGCGTCAGATCGCGCGCCTTGCGCGCAGCCTCGCGCGCACGCGCAGCTTCGACAATCTTGCCGCAGATAATCTTGGCATCGTTCGGTTTTTCCTGCAGGAAGTCGGTCAAAGTCTTGGCGACGATTTCCTCGACTGGGCCGCGCACCTCGCTCGACACGAGTTTGTCCTTTGTTTGTGAACTGAATTTCGGTTCTGGCACCTTAACCGACAACACGCAGGTCAAACCTTCGCGCATGTCGTCGCCGCTGATATCGACCTTGGCTTTCTTTGCCAGTTCGTTTTCTTCGATGTACTTGTTGATCACGCGCGTCATCGCCGCACGCAGGCCGGTCAGGTGAGTGCCGCCATCGCGCTGCGGGATGTTGTTGGTGAAGCACAGGACCTGTTCGTTGTACGCATCGTTCCATTGCATCGAAACATCAACGGTGATTAGCGTATCCTGCTCGGATGCACGTTCCCCGGTTGCCTGGAATATCGTTGGGTGCAGCGGTGTTTTTGATCTGTTGATGTATTCGACAAAGCCACGCGTGCCGCCTTCGAATGCAAAGGTTTCTTCCTTGCCGCTTCGCTGGTCGGTCAGGCGGATGAATACGCCATTGTTCAGGAACGACAGTTCACGGATGCGGCGCGCCAGCACGTCATAATGAAACTCAACGTGGCCGAAGATTTCCTCATCTGGCCAGAAGTGCACTTCGGTTCCACGCTGGTCGGTTTCTCCAACCACTTTCATCGGCGAGCATTCGACGCCGTCGATGATTTCGATTTGGCGCTCTTGCGTGATGCCGCGTGCGAATTTCATGCAATGCGTCTTGCCGTCGCGGCGCACGGTCAGCTTTAGTTTTTTCGACAGCCCGTTGACGCATGAAACGCCGACGCCATGCAGGCCACCGGAAACTTTGTATGCGTTCTGGTCGAATTTGCCGCCGGCGTGCAACTCGGTCATTACGATTTCAGCTGCGCTGCGCTTCGGTTCGTGCCGGTCGTCGAATTTGATGCCAGTTGGCACGCCGCGCCCATTGTCGACGATCGAAATCGAATTGTCGGCGTGGATGGTGACGTGGATTTCGGTGCAGTAGCCAGCCAGTGCCTCATCGATCGAGTTGTCCAGCACTTCAAACACCAGATGGTGCAGGCCTGTGCCATCGGATGTGTCGCCGATGTACATGCCCGGACGCTTGCGCACCGCTTCGAGGCCTTCAAGAATCTGGATGGAACCGGCGCCATAGTCGCCAGATTTGGGTTCGATGTGATTGTCTTGCGTATTGTCTGACATGGTACTGCTTTCGTGAAAAACTGCCTTGGGGTGCTGCGAATATCCGGGCTTTGTTCGATGGACGCGATGCCGGCATCGCGTCCTCCAGCAATCAAATGCGCATCGGCATTACGACATATCTGAAATCCGGGTTGTCTGGAACGGAGAGCAGCGCTGACGAATTCGCGTCGCCAAGCGCGATATTGATTTGTTCGCTCTTGATGTTGTTCAGCACGTCGAGCAAGTAGCTGACGTTGAAGCCGATGTCGATGCTGTCGCCGCCGTAATCAATTTCGAGTTCTTCCACCGCCTCTTCCTGATCGGCATTGGTCGAGCTGATTTTCAGGCTGCCGGGTGCTACGATGCAGCGCACACCCTTGAACTTGTCGCTGGTCATGATAGCTGCTCGCTGCAAGGCGCGCAGCAGGGTGTCGCGGTCGATGGTGAAATTGTTCTTGTAGCCCTTCGGCATCACGCGGCCATAATCCGGGAACTTGCCCTCTACCAGTTTCGATACCAGTTCGGTATCGCCGAACCCCAGCTTTATCTGGTTGCCGGAAATATCGATCTGGATCGGCTGATCGCTTTCTTCCAGTAGGCGCTGTAATTCGAGAATCGTCTTGCGCGGGATAATGACTTCCTGCCGCGGGCAATCCTGCTCGGTTGCCGCCTGGCAGAACGCAAGGCGGTGGCCGTCGGTCGCCACCGCAATTACGCTCTTGCCATCAACAATCAGCAGCAGGCCGTTCAGGTAGTAGCGGATGTCCTGCTGCGCCATTGCGAAGTGCACCATGTTGAACAAATTGCGCAATGTTTTTTGCGGCAGCACCAGTTTTGTGCCGTAATTCTCGGCTGGAGCAACGGTCGGAAAATCTTCTGCTGCCAGCGTTTGCAGCGAGAAGCGCGCCTTGCCCGCCTGCACGGTCATTTTCTTGTTGGCCAGCGTCAGCGTCACGTCGGCTGATTCCGGCAGCGAGCGCAGGATGTCGAGCAGCTTGCGCGCTGCGACCGTGGTGGCGCCTTCATCGCTGTCGCCGCCAACCTGCGCATGGGTCGTGATCTGAATTTCTGTGTCGGTGGACAGAAAGGAAACGTCGTCGCCTTGCTTGCGGATGAGGATATTGGCCAGAATCGGCAAGGTTTGCCGACGCTCGACAATACCGCTCACGATCTGCAGCGGCCGAAGAATGCTGTCCCTGCTGGTTTTAACCAATTGCATATTCGAGTCCTTGAAAAAGTTCTTCAGTCAAATAAATCCGTCCCGCTGCCGCGGGGATCCCATCCATCATAAATCCACATTGTGACATGAAAACAACGCTGCGTTCTGCCGCGTCAACCCTTCAGTGTCTGTTCCAGCACGTGCAGCTGATGATTCAGTTCCGGGTCGCGCGCGCGATCCTGCGTAATTTTGCGCACCGCGTGCAACACCGTCGTGTGATCGCGGCCGCCGAACAGCTCGCCGATTTCCGGCAGGCTTTTCTGCGTCAGCTCCTTTGCCATATACATCGCAACCTGACGCGGACGCACTATGTTTGCCGGCCGCCGTTTCGAGTACATGTCGGCGACCTTGATGTTAAAGAAATCAGCCACGGTTTTTTGGATATTGTCGACTGAAACCTGCCGGTTCTGTACCGACAGCAAGTCCTTCAGCGCTTCGCGCGCGACGTCGATCGTGATGTCTTTGTTCTGGAAACGGGAATACGCCAGTATCTGGCTTAGAGCGCCTTCAAGTTCGCGCACATTCGAGCGCAGATGCTTGGCGACAAAGAATGCGACATCATCCGACAATTGCTGATTCTGCTGGCTTGCCTTTTTTTGCAGGATCGCCACCCGCATTTCCAGCTCCGGCGGTTCGATGGCCACCGTCAGGCCGGAACCGAAGCGCGATGTTAGGCGGCTGTCGATGCCGCTGAGCTCCTTCGGGTAGGTGTCGCTGGTGATGATAATTTGCTTTCTGGCTGCAATCAGCGTTTCGAAAGCGTAAAAGAATTCTTCCTGCGTGCGCGCCTTGTTGCCGCCAATGAACTGGATATCGTCGATCAGCAGCAGGTCAAGCGAATGGTAATAGCGCTTGAAGTCGTCGAATCCCTTGCGCTGATAGGCGGTAACGACGTCAGTTACATAGTGATCGGCGCGAATATAACGGATGCGCGCGTCCGGCCGATCCATCATGACCTGGTTGCCGATGGCGTGGATCAGGTGCGTTTTGCCCAAGCCAACGCCGCCATATATGAATAGCGGGTTGTATGAGCCGCCCGGATTGTTTGCAACCTGAACAGCGGCCGCGCGCGCCAGTTGGTTAGCGTTGCCGGTTACGAGGTTGTCGAAGGTCAGTTCGGCATTGATGCGGCTCTGTTCGCGATGCTGCGCGTTGTCGATGTCCTGATCTTCGTTCCGGCTTTGCGCTTCGGCAGCAAAGACGGGGTAGCTACGATCATTTTGCGCGACGGCTGGAGCTTGTTTCGGCGCGCCGGATTTGGGCGCGAGTACGAACAGTACCGTAACCGATGCGCCAAAATGCTGTGCGACCAGCGTGTTGATCCTGGCTCCGTACTGTGTTTTGACCCAATCTAGCTTGAAGCGGTTCGGCGCGGCAATGCGTAGCGTATCGCCTTCGAGATCCAGCGGAATCAGCGGCTTGATCCATGCGCCATACTGCTGTGGCGTCAACTCCAACTCCAGTTGAGCGGAACAGGCTTGCCAGAAATTGTCCATGAATCTCGTAATCTTAAGCAGGGGGAAAGTTTGCAGCACGCGGCATCAGCGGGTGTGGGGCGGCGCAAAAAAAAGGAACTGCATCTGATGCTATTTTAACCGCGACGGAGAAAGTTATCCACAGGGCGACATATATTTTAATCAGGGTGGTGTGGTGTTCGATTTGATGTGCTCGTTGACAAAAGGTGGTGGGTGTGGTCTAATTCTAGGTTTCCTGTGTTCCGAGTTTGTTGGATTGCGTTGATATGTCCTTGTTGGCATACCTGTCTGATACGCAAATAAGGTGCTAAGGGAGCAATACCGATTACCTGCTGAATAACGAGGCCACCATGAAACGTACTTACCAACCTTCCGTCGTGCGTCGCAAGCGCACCCACGGCTTCCGCGCGCGCATGGCGACCCGGAGCGGCCGCGCTGTGCTGAATGCCCGTCGTGCCAAAGGGCGCAAGCGCCTGGCTGTATAAGCGGCGCATTCCTCCTGTTGCCGGTGTGACGGAAAAATTCCCTCGCGAGCGGCGGATCGTTAAAACGGATGATTTTTCATCCGTTTTTCGTTTGCGTCCGGTGTACAGGACAGCGCATTTCGTGCTGTACGCCAGAGCCAACAAGCGGCACAATGCGCGGATTGGCATTGTCGTGGCCAAACGGTTTGCGCCGCGTGCCGCGACCCGCAATACGATCAAGCGTGTGACGCGGGAGATTTTTAGGCGCGCGAACATGCGGCAGTGCGACTATATAGTCCGCCTGACGGCGCCGTTCGCTACCAAATCGCAACCGGCAAGCGGTCGATGGCTGAAGGCTGAATTGCAACAGGAGCTGCTGAGCCTGTTATCATCACAGTTTTTGAGGACGGCCGGCTGAATGGTCGGCGTTTCTGCCGGAGATAACGTGCTGGAATCACCTTTGAAATCCCTGCTGCTGTTACTGTTGCGCCTGTATCAGGTATGCATCAGCCCGCTGCTTGGTCCCAAGTGCCGGTTCTATCCTTCGTGCTCGAATTACGCGATTGAAGCCATTCACAAACATGGCGCCGGCAAGGGTTTCCTGCTGACGGCTACACGCCTGTGCAAATGCCACCCATGGCATCCTGGCGGGTTCGACCCCGTGCCGCCAAAACATCGCGCGACAACAACCACGACCGCCTGCGGTTGCAAACCATCCTGACCAAACCAATTATGAATTTCAGAAACCGTACAACCCTGTGGCTCGTGCTGGCGATCTCGATAGTGATGCTATGGGATAACTGGCAGGTCTATAACGGCGGCACATCGCTGTTCTTCCGTTCCGGGTCCGACAAGGCGCAGTCCGCGTCGGTCAAAAGGGCGCGAGCCAGGGCGGATTTGCTGCAGGCCGGCAAGGCGGCCGAAGGGCAGCCGGCTGAGAACAAAAAGACGATTCCGACCGAAACTGTGCGGATAACGACCGATGTGGTGGCTGCGGACATCGATACCGCCGGCGGCGTGCTCAAGCGTCTTGAGCTGCTCAAGCACAAGGACAAGGTCGACCCCGAAAAGAATCTGGTACTGTTTGATACCAATGCGCCACGCACCTATCTGGCTCAGACCGGTCTGACAGGTGGCACCTTCCCGAACCACAACACGGCCTTCGTTGCTCGTCCTGGTGTGCGTACGCTCGACAAGGGGGATGAAATCCAGTTGGTGCTGGAGGCAGAGCAGGGCGGAGTGAAGCTAGTCAAGACCTTCACCTTCAAGCGAGGCGACTATGTAATTGGCGTCAAGCATGAAATCGTCAACAGCAACAACGCGCCGATCGAGCCGTCGCTCTACCTGCAATTGGTGCGCGACGGTGACAAGCCGGAGGGTGAGTCGAAGCTGGCCAGCACTTTCACCGGTCCGGCGGTGTATACCGAAGCGGACAAGTTCCAGAAACTGGATTTCGAGAAGATCGAAAAGGGCAAGGAAGAACACGCGAACAAGGCAGACAACGGCTGGATCGCGATGGTTCAGCACTACTTCGTGTCGGCCTTCATCCTGCCGGAAAAAACCGAGCGTGAAATCTATTCGCGCAAGGTGGATACCAACCTGTATGCGCTGGGCGATATCGTGCCGCTCGGAACGGTGGCACCCGGCGCCAGTGTGACGCTTGATGCGCGCCTGTATTCCGGGCCGCAGGATTCCGTGATAATGGAAAAAACGGCGCCCGGTCTCGATCTGGTCAAGGACTATGGCTGGGTGACCATTGTGGCGAAGCCGATTTTCTGGCTGATGGCGCATATCCAGAAATATGTTGGCAATTGGGGCTGGACCATCATTGTGCTGACTGTGCTGATCAAGCTGCTGTTCTTCCCATTGTCGGCAGCAAGTTACCGCAGCATGGCGAACATGAAGGAAGTGCAGCCGAAGATTGCTGACATCCGCGAGCGCTACAAGGATGACAAGCCGGCGATGAACAAGGCGATGATGGATCTTTACAAGACCGAGAAGATCAATCCGCTTGGCGGTTGCCTGCCGGTAGCGGTTCAGGTGCCGGTGTTCATTGCACTGTACTGGGTGCTTCTGGCCAGCGTTGAAATCCGCAACGCGCCATGGATTGGCTGGATCACCGATCTGGCAATGCCAGACCCGTGGTACATCCTGCCGGTTCTGATGGCCGTTTCGATGTTTATTCAGCAGCGGATGGCGCCGCCGCCTGCGGACCCGATGCAGGCGAAGGTCATGAATTTCGTGCCGATCATCTTCTCGGTCATGTTCTTCTTCTTCCCGTCAGGGCTGGTGCTGTACTGGATTGTGAACAACGTGCTGTCGATTGCGCAGCAATGGTGGATCAACAAGCAGTACGAAGCGAGCAAGGCGAAAAAGAAAAAACCGGCCTGACCGAAAAAGCCCGAGCGATTGCCCGGGCTTTTTTTATTCACACCATGCTCTGGCTGTTTGATCTCGACAATACACTGCACGATGCATCGCACGCGATCTTCCCTGCGATCACGGCGAACATGAATGCATTCCTAGCGAAAACGCTAGGCAGCGAGCACGGGCCTGCCGACAACGAAACCGTGAATGCGGTCAGGATGAAGTACTGGCAGCGTTACGGCGCGACGCTGCTCGGGATGATGCGCCACCACGATGTGCGGATGGAAGACTTCCTGCGCGAAGCGCATCAGTTCGATGATCTCGCGGCGATGATTCGCGCCGAACGTGGCGTGCACCGTTTCCTGCAGCGCCTGCCGGGGCGCAAGATTCTGCTGACGAATGCGCCGCGTCGCTATTCGCGTGAAGTCATCCGCCACTTGGGGTTGCACCGGCATTTCGCGAAGCATGTGGCGATCGAATCGATGCATGTGCATCGCAGCCTGCGGCCGAAGCCGTCGCGTCATCTGTTGAAGAAGCTGCTGGCAAGGGAAAAGGTCGCGCCGCGCCGTGTGATCCTGGTCGAAGATACAGCGAAAACGCTGAAGGCGGCCAAGTCGCTTGGCATGCGCACGGTTCTGGTTACGCAATATTTGTCGGCGCAGGCCGCAAAGCAGCTTGTTACTCTGGTGCACCACGAACGCAGAAATCGCCCTTCGTACGTTGATGTCAAAGTACAGTCAATCCGGCAGATTCCGGAACATCTGTGCCGTTTGCGGGATTAGCCAAGCACGGTTTCTGCCTCTATGGGGGTGGCAGGGCATATGGCGCATGGCTCGTTTTGGCTTATAATTCATGGCCTTATGGCGCAAAATTGTTGTGCTGGAAAGACAAATAGGCAAGAGTTTGCGCTGCATCAGACCTTTGTGACAATGCAGCCTGTAACGTACATTTGACTGATCCCCCGATACTGTCGTCCCTATGCATCATGTCATACAGGCAGAAAATCATGCTATGCGTACAACTGTTCAAGCTGGAGGCGAGCGATGATGAATGAAAGCATCGCGCAGCGGTTGCGCTACTGTTCGACGTTACCGAGCCTGCCGGCGGTGGCGATACGCATCATTGACTTGGCCAACAAGCCAGAAACCAGCATGGTGCAGATTTGCGAACAGGTATCACTTGATCCGGCGCTGTCGGCCAAATTCCTCAAGGTTGCACGCTCGCCGCTGTATCTGACACGTCGGGCTGCAAACAATGTCCGTCAGGCGGTCAGCTTACTGGGTACTCACGCTTCTATCATGATTGCTTTGTCGTTTTCGCTGATGCAATCGTTTCGGGAGAATCCAGACAGCAAGCATATTGATACCGTCCGCTTCTGGCGCCGTGCGGTGTTGTGCGCACTGGCATGTCGTGCGCTGGGCGAAAAATGCGGACTGAAAAAGCTCGATGACTTGTTCCTGGCCGGACTGATGCAGGATATCGGCATCCTTGTGTTCGACGTGATGATGCCGGAAGAATACGCACCGGTGAATCAGGCGGCGACCGACCACGATGCGCTGCTGGAAACCGAGCGCGAGGTATTCGGTGCCGGTCATGACGAAGTTGGCTACTGGCTGCTCAAGCGCTGGAAGCTGCCGGATTATCTTGCATTATCCTGCCTGGCCAGGCACAGTCTGACGCAGGAAAAGGAAGCGATGTCGAGGATGGCAGGTTGCATTGCGGTTTCAGGTTACATCGCTGACCAGTTCATGAACATGGGCAACCGGGAAATGGCAACGCACTCCGCTACCGCAGCCAAGGAATTTCTGGATCTGGACGATGATGGTTTGGCAGATGTGCTTGACGCAGTTGCGATGAGCCTGCCCGAGGCGGAGAGCTTGTTTGATATCAGCCTGCTTGATTCATCCGAAATTTCAGCCCTCATGAGTGAGGCGCGTGATTTGCAAATGCTGCGCCAGCTGAAGAAATCGCGCGAGTTGGAGCTCAATTCTCAGCGCGATGCGCTTACCGGGGCGCACAATCGCGGTTATCTGGACTCGATACTGGAGCGAGAATTCGAGCTGTCGTCGCGCCATGGCTGGCCGTTGTCGGTAGCGATGATCGATCTTGACCACTTCAAGACAGTGAACGACATGTACGGCCACCAGGTTGGCGATGCGGTGCTGATTTCCGTGGTGCGCGCGGTGCAGGGAGTGTTGCGGCCGGATGATATTTTCGCGCGATACGGTGGCGAGGAGTTTGTGGTCGTGTTGCCTGGTGCTGGCTTGGAAAGCACCTTGCGCGTGCTTCAACGTCTGAAGGACAGCATTTCTTCATTGGAGCATTTCCCGATCAAGGGTGAGCCTTTGCGCATTACCGCTTCGATCGGGGTCGCGACGCATATGGATGCCGGTCAGCGTTTTGAGCGCATCGAAGACATCGTCAAGGCGATCGATCAGGCGATGTACCAGGCCAAGAATCGCGGTCGCAACCGTATTGAAATGTGGCGGCAATGACGCTGCTTTCCGCCTTCTTGTGCCGCGATCTGCGGCGCTATTCCGATCATTCCGTTCAACCACAACCAACCGATGCTTGACTTTCTCCTTTTCGCGCAGCCGGGCAAGATTTACCCGGCCGCCATCGCCGGCATTCTCGGCCTGCTGATAGGCAGTTTCCTCAATGTCGTGATCTACCGCATCCCGAAAATGATGCAGCGCGAATCCGATAATTACATCGCCGAGGAATTGGGGAAGGCGCCGCCGCACACCGACCGTTTCAACCTGATCGTACCCCGCTCGGCCTGCCCGCACTGCGGTCACCTAATCTCTGCGCTGGAAAATGTTCCGGTGTTCAGTTACCTGTTCCTCGGCGGGAAATGCAGCGCCTGCAAGGCGCGAATTCCGTGGCGCTACCCGTTGATCGAGCTGGCTACCGGCCTCCTGTCCGCATTTCTTATCTGGCGTTTCGGCAGCGGCTTGACCGGGCTGGCAACGCTGCCGTTTGCGTGGCTGCTGCTGGCAATGACCTTCATTGATCTGGATACGCAGTTCCTGCCTGATGATCTTACCTATTCGCTGCTCTGGCTCGGATTGCTGGTGAACCTGAAAGGCGGGTTTGTGCCGCTGCAGGACGCGGTCATTGGCGCTGCTACTGGCTATCTGGCGCTATGGTCGATCTACTGGCTGTTCAAGCTGACTACCGGCAAGGAGGGCATGGGCTACGGCGATTTCAAGCTGCTGGCAGCGCTTGGCGCGTGGCTGGGCTGGACCATGCTGCCAGCGATCATCCTGCTGTCATCGGCGGTCGGAGCAGTGGTTGGCATCGGCCTGATTCTGTTTGCCAAACATGGGCGCGACAAGCCGATTCCGTTCGGCCCCTATCTGGCCGCAGCCGGCATGCTGGCGCTGCTGGCCGGCAAGCCGTTGTCGCAATTCCTGTACGGATTCCTGTAATGCTCGCAGCTGAACCGTTTTCCGTCGGGCTGACCGGCGGAATAGGCAGCGGCAAAACCACGGTCGCCAAGCTGTTTTCCCAGCGCGGCGCAAGCGTTGTTGATACCGATGCGATCGCGCGCAGTCTGACGCAGCCCGGTGGCGCGGCGATCGATGCGATCCGGGCCGAATTCGGGCCGGAAGCGATCGGTGCCTCAGGCGCGATGGATCGGGCGCGGATGCGCGAACAGGTGTTTGCCGACCCGCAGGTCAAGAAGCGGCTGGAAGGCATCCTGCATCCGCTGATCAGGTTGCAGTGCGAACAGGCGGCAAGCGCGGCAACGGGCGACTATGTGATATTCGATGTGCCGCTGCTGGTGGAAACGCCGTACTGGCGCGAACGCGTGGCGCGCATTCTGGTGGTTGATTGTCCGGAGGAATTGCAGCTCAGCCGCGTGATGGCGCGCAGTGGCATGAGCGAAGTGCAGGTGAAGGCGATTATCGCAGCGCAAGCGACGCGCCAGCAGCGGTTGTCGGTCGCTGACGATGTGATTATCAATGACGGCGATGTGGCGTCGCTGGCAGCTGAAATCGACCGGTTGCACGCACTCTATCGCCGGCTGGCAGACGCAACTGAAGGAAAATGACGTTGACATTGTAATTTCGCGCCGCTTGGGTCAAAATCACGGTCATATTGTCCGGCCAATTACGATACGGTTGCTCACTTGATTACCTACGAATATCCATTCAACGAGCGGATTCGCACCCTGCTGCGGCTGGAAGACCTGTACGAGAAATTCGTTTTCTTTCTGAATCAGGGGCACGCGCAGGAGCACCATGTTGCGCTGGCGACGATTTTTGAAATGCTCGAAGTCGCTGGCCGGGCCGACCTGAAATCCGATCTGCTGCAGGAACTTGAACGGCAGAAGCAGACCTTGCAGGGCTTCCGCTCGAATCCGAACGTCGAGGCTGAAGCGCTGGACTCGATCCTGAACGAACTCGAACAGGTCGGCGCAGCATTGATGGCGGCGCAGGGCAAGACCGGCCAGAACATCCGCGACAACGAATGGCTGATGAGCATTCGCGGTCGCACCATCATTCCCGGCGGCGCATGCGAATTCGATTTGCCGGCTTACTATGCATGGCAATTGCAACCGTTTGAAAAGCGCTATGCGGACATTTCCGGCTGGTTCGCGCCGTTGCAACCGCTGTTCAATGGCCTGTTGCTGGTATTGCGGTTGCTGCGCGATTCCGGTCGCACGACCAAGATGATTGCGCACGCTGGCAGCTATCAGCAGATGCTGCAGGGCAAGACTTACCAGATGCTGCGCCTGACGGTGAATCAGGAACTGGGTGTGATTCCGGAAATTTCGGCTAACAAGTACATGCTGTGGGTGCGTTTCACCACGCAGGAAGGCGATCAGAAGCCGAAACCGTTCGAGGATGACGTGTCGTTCGACCTGACGCTGTGTAACTTCTGATGGCGCCGGTAGTTGATTGCCCGACCTGCGGCAAGAAGGTCGAGTGGAGCGAAAAAAACCCGTACCGGCCGTTCTGTTCGGAGCGCTGCAAGCAAATTGACCTTGGCGCCTGGGCCGAGGAGAAATATGCTATTCCGGTGGCCGAACCGGAAGAGTTGGATGACGATGCGCCAAACGGGGTACAATAAGCTTTCGCGCACGCAAACGGTTTCAAGATACTGTATGGTGTACTCTCAAGCAGCCAGTGTTTACCTGGCAGAACACATGCAATTCCCTGCATACTCCCACTCTCGATGGCGCCGCATCGCCTGATTCCGGCGGGCAGCCTGGCGGTTTCGCGCCACGGCTAGCACGCACTCTCCAGCACGCGGCTCTTGTGCCATGGCGCTGCATGCATCAAGACAATCGAATGATTTGGTCGCGCTGCGGCCAGTCACAGTTTTCAGGGAAAAATCATGTTACTGATGATCGACAATTACGATTCGTTCACCTACAACCTCGTGCAATATTTTGGTGAGCTGGGCGAAGAGGTGCGCACCTTCCGCAATGATGAAATCACTATTGATCAGATCGAGGCGATGAAGCCTGATCGTATTTGCCTGTCGCCCGGGCCTTGCACGCCGGCTGAAGCCGGTATCTGCATTGATGTATTGAAACACTTCGCCGGCAAGATTCCGATGCTCGGCGTCTGCCTCGGTCATCAGGCGATTGGCGCCGCGTTCGGCGGCAAGGTGGTGCGGGCGCAGGAAATCATGCACGGCAAGACGTCCGACATCACGCATACCGGCGTCGGCATCTTCCGCGGCCTGCCGAGTCCGTTCACCGTCATTCGCTACCACTCGCTCGCGATCGAGCGCGAATCGTTGCCGGATTGCCTCGAAATCACCGCGCAGACGGCTGATGGCGAAATCATGGGCGTGCGCCACAAGCAGTATCCGATTGAGGGAGTGCAGTTCCACCCGGAATCGATCCTGTCCGAGCATGGCCATGCGCTGCTGAAAAACTTCCTGGAGGGCTGAGCGATGTCGATCACGCCGCAGGAGGCGCTGCTGCGCTGCATCGAGCACCGCGAGATTTTCCACGACGAAATGCTGACGCTGTTCCGGCAAATCATGTCCGGCGAAATGTCGCCGGTGATGATCGCCGCGCTGACGATGGGATTGCGCGTGAAGAAGGAAACGGTGGGCGAAATCGCCGCCGCCGCGCAGGTGATGCGCGAATTTTCGACCAAGGTGCCGCTGACTGACACCGCCAATCTGGTCGACATCGTCGGCACAGGCGGCGATGGCGCCAACACGTTCAACATCTCGACCGCGTCGATGTTTGTCGCCGCGGCGGCGGGCGCACGGGTGGCCAAGCATGGCGGGCGTGGCGTATCGTCGTCTTCCGGCAGCGCCGATCTGCTGGAATCGCTGGGGGCGAGGATTGACCTCACGCCGCAGCAGGTGGCCGACTGTTTTGCTCAGACCGGCATTTGCTTCATGTTCGCGCCGCAGCACCATGCGGCGATGAAGCACGCGGCGCCGGTGCGGCGCGAACTCGGCGTGCGCACGATTTTCAACATCCTTGGCCCGCTGACCAACCCGGCTGGTGCGCCGAACATCCTGCTCGGCGTGTTCCATCCCGATCTGGTCGGCATTCAGGTGCGCGTGCTGCAAAAGCTGGGGGCGCAACATGCGCTGGTGGTCTGGGGGCGCGACAACCTGGACGAGGTTTCGCTCGGTGCCGGTACGCTGGTGGGCGAACTGAGGGATGGCAAGATCCGCGAATACGAAATCCATCCGGAAGACTTCGGCCTGCAGATGGTGGCGACGCGCAATTTTGCGGTGGCGACTCCGGCCGAATCGAAGGAAAAGGTGCTGGCGGCGCTGGCGAATGAGCAGGGGCCGGTATCCGACATCGTGGCCATCAATGCCGGCGCGGCGCTGTATGCGTCCAACATTGCGAAATCGATCGCCGACGGCATCGAGCGCGCGCGCACGGTGATGGCGTCCGGCGCGGCGCGGGCGAAGCTGGAGCAGTTCGTGAACGTGACGCGGCGCATCGGCGAAGGGAAATGACATGTCCGACATCCTGAAAAAAATCCTGTCGGTAAAGGCAGAGGAAGTCGCGGCGGCGAAGGCGGCGCGCTCGCTGGCCAGTTTGCGGGGCGAAGTTGAATCCGGCCTGTCTGCGGACAAGGCGGTGCGCGGTTTCGAGCGTGCATTGCGAGCAAAAATCGTTGCAGGGAAAGCGGGCGTAATCGCCGAAGTGAAAAAGGCGTCGCCATCGAAAGGCGTGATTCGCGCCGATTTCCGCCCGGCCGAGATCGCCGTCAGCTATGAAACGCATGGCGCGGCCTGCCTGTCGGTGCTGACCGACGCGCCCTTCTTTCAGGGCGCGCCGGAATTCCTGCGGCAGGCGCGTGCCGCGTGCGCCGTGCCGGTGTTGCGCAAGGATTTCATCATCGATCCGTATCAGGTGTATGAAGCGCGATTATGGGGAGCGGACTGCATCCTGCTGATCGTGGCGGCGCTGGCGCCAAGCCAGATGGCCGAACTCGAAGCATGTGCGCATGAGCTTGGGATGGACGTGCTGGTCGAGTCGCATGACGGCAAGGAGCTGGATGCGGCGCTGCGTCTGAAAACGCCGCTGATGGGTATCAATAATCGCAACCTGCGCACGTTCGAGACCACGCTCGACACCACGCTCGGTCTGCTGAAAAACGTGCCGACCGACCGGCTGGTGGTGACCGAATCCGGCATCCTGACCGCGGCTGACGTGAAGCGGATGCGCGATGCCAACGTGCATGCGTTCCTGGTGGGGGAAGCGTTCATGCGTGCGCCGGAACCAGGCGTCGAGCTGGAACGGCTGTTTGCCTGAAACCGGGCGCTGCCTGTTCAAGTGGCTTGGAGCTGGCTGGCGGATGGTGGCTTGCCCCACCGGAGCGCCCAATCTGCCTGCAAGCGCTGCATGGCAGAATGCTAAAAATAACTGACTGGAAATGAATTTTGGGTCAGTAAGGCCTGAAAATATACTCTGGGTAGTATTTAAAAACAGCGAGCGAATATGAGGCCGGGAGTATGGTTTTGGATATATACCCCCGTAGTTTCGTTCTCGCTGCCTGCCGCGACCTTGCTGTCTAGCGCACGAACCAGTCGAACATTACCGGCAGCAGCCGGAAATTCTGCGTCATGGTTTTGCCGTCGGCTTCGCGCGCAAACGGCATCAGCGGCGAACCGCACGGAATCATCAGGCGCGAACTGGCCAGTTCAACCTGCGCATACACGGCGTTCAGGTCATAACTGGCACCGGCGTAAAATTCCCCGGCAAACGCGGCCACGGCGGCCTTTCCGCTTTCGTTCAGGCGGCCGATGCAATCGTAGCCTTCGTCAAATTTCTTGCGTGCGCTTTCGTAATCCACTTGTTCCATATTGTGTCCGTAACGGGTTATTGCGCCAGCCAGCCATCAAACAGTTTGGCGGCGGCAGCCGATTTTCGTTTTGCCTGCAATTTTGCCTGCGGTGCGTTGTCGCCTTGGAAGGTGACGTTGAACGTCATCAGTTCGTCGCGGCGGAATGCGTGCACTTTGACCGTGTCGCCGACCGTGTAACGCGCCAGCAAGGCATCGAGATTGGACGCGGTGGTGCGCAAGCCGTCAAGCGCGACCAGCACGTCGTGGGCCGACAGGCCGGCCAGATGCGCCGCCCCGCCTTCATACACATGCGCCAGCTTGCATTCGCCGCTGCGGTTCGTGCTGGGCGCGACCCGCACGTCGAGGCTGGCCGCATGGCGCTTGCGGTTGTCGCTGTACGCGATGCCGAACGGCGTCAGCAGCCGCGCCAGCGGCAAGTCGTCGGTGCCGCGCAGGTACTGGTCGAAGAAGCGCTTGAGCTTCAGTCCGCTGACTTCGCTGATCAATGCTTCGATTTCATCATCGGTGATGCCGCGCTGCGCCGCGCCTTCGCGGTAGAAATCGCGGCCATAACGCTGCCACAATGCGCGCATCACGTCATCCAGCGATTTTTCGCCGCTGGTTTTGGCGCGAATCGTTAGGTCGAGCGCCAGCGCCACCAGCGCGCCTTTGGTGTAGTAATTCACCAGCGCGTTGGGCGCATTCTCGTCCTGGCGGTAATACTTGATCCATGCATCGAAACTGGCATCGGCCACGCTTTGCCTGAAGCGCCCGCTGCTGCGCAGCACGTTGTTGAGCGTGCGTTCGACCTGCTTCAGATAATCGGCCACGCCAATCACGCCGCTCCTGGCCAGCATCAGGTCGTCGTAATAGCTGGTGAAACCTTCAAACAGCCACAGCAGCGGCGTGTAGTTTTCCTGTTGCAGGTCATACGGCACGAATGCCGCCGGTTTGATCCGCTTCACATGCCAGGTGTGGAAATATTCGTGGCTGCACAGGCCGAGGAAAGTGCGATAGCCGTCGCTCATTTCGGCCTTGCCCGTGACCGGCAAATCGTTGCGCGAACATAGCAGCGCGGTCGAGGCGCGGTGTTCCAGTCCGCCATAGCCTTCGCCGACCGCCATCACCAGAAACACATAGCGTTCCATCGGCGCGCGCAGCGATTTCGGCTCGAACAGCGCGATTTGCGCCTCGCACACCTTTTTCAAGTCGGTCGTGATGCGCGCCAGATCGAGGTTCGGCACCTGCCCGGTGACCGCGACTTCATGCAGCACGCCATGCGCGTTGAAACTCGCCAGCGTGAAATGGCCCATTTCGACCGGATGGTCGATCAGCTCGTCGTAATTTGCGGCCAAGTAGCTGCCGAAGCCGTGCCGCGCCGCGCGCCATTCCGGCAGCGAGGTCGCGATGCGCCATCCTTTGCAGCCAGCATCGGCCGGGCGGCGGATGTCGATTACGTGCGGCAGTTGCTCGTGTCCGTGTGCGCGCAGGAATACGCTGCTGCCATTGAAAAAGCCATGCGTCTGATCGAGATGCGCGGCGCGTACCGACAAATCCCACGCATATACCTCATAGGAGAGCGTCAGCCGGCCGTTGCAGCGCGCGGCTTGCCAAGTATCCTTGTTCCGCTTTTTCAGCGCGACTGGCAGGTCGCCACATTCGGCGCGGATTTGCACGATGTTGCGCGCAAACTCGCGCAGCATGTAGCTGCCCGGTATCCACGCCGGCAGTGAAAATATCTGCCCATCCTCCGCCGGATGTTCGAGCGTCAACGTGACCGAAAACAGGTGGGCGCCGGCATCCTTGACCGCAATGGCGTATTCAACCCGGTTTCTGGCTGGCACCTTCATCACGCCCTCACGTTGACCGCGATCAGCGTCAGCAGCTGGGCGCCGACGACGACGCAGGTCAGCCGGTAGCGTAGCGTCAGCACCCATTCCGGCATGTGATATCGCGGGTACATCCGGCGATCGAAGCGGTAGGCAAGGATGAAGCAGGCCATCGACAGCGCAAAGCCGAGGCCGACATCGATCAGCACGCCGATCCACGCCAGAATTGCCGGAGCCACGCCCCACAGCAGCACCTTTTTCGTTTCTTCGCCGCTCATGTCGCCGGTCAGCAGGGCCGCACCCCAGTGGACCCCACCGACAAAGGCCAGAATGGCGATGCCGTATGACAACTGGCCGCGGACGATATCGCCAATCCAGTCAGGATGGACGATCCAGCAGCCGACCGACAGCAGCACGAATGGCACCAGCGCGCCGGTACCCAGTACATGCGCCAGCCGCTTGTCGAAAAAATGGTTGTTCAGGAATTGCTTGTACGAAAGCATGGGGCAACCTCGTGTGCGATGGAATGGTCTATAAATTCGGTGCCAGCCAGTGTTTCAGCTGCTGTTCGCTGACGCCGCGCCGGGCGGCCATGTCGGCCAATTGATCGGCGCCGATCTTGCCAATGCTGAAGAATTTTGCCTGCGGATGCGCGAAGTAGAAACCGCACACCGACGAGCCTGGCAGCATCGCGAACGATTCGGTCAGCGTCATGCCGATCTTGTCGCATTGCAGCAGCTTGAACATCTCGGCTTTGACCGTGTGTTCCGGGCAGGCCGGATAGCCAGGCGCGGGGCGGATGCCGCGATATTTCTCCTTGTGCAGTTCGTCCTTGCTTAGGCGTTCGTCGTGCGCGTAAGCCCAGATGTCCTTGCGCACCAGTTCGTGCAGGTATTCGGTAAATGCCTCGACCAGCCGGTCGGCCAGCGCTTGCAGCATGATGGCGCTGTAATCGTCGTTTGCCTGCTTGAACTGCCGCAGGTGTGGCTCGATGCCCAGCCCGGTCGTGACCGCGAACAGGCCGATGTAGTCGGCAATGCCGGACGACTTCGGTGCGATGTAATCGGCCAGCGCATGGTTCGGATGTGGCACACCATTGACGACCGGCTTTTCAGTCTGCTGGCGCAAGCCGTGCCAGGTGAACGCCGTTTGCGTGCGGCTCTCGTCGGTATAAATTTCGATGTCGTCGCCGATGCTGTTGGCCGGCATCAGCGCGACAGACGCATGCGCGGTCAGCCACTTGCCTTCAATGATTTTGGCCAGCATCGCCTGCGCATCGGCGAACACTTTCCGCGCTTCCTCGCCGACTTTTTCATCGCTGAGAATGGCAGGATAGTGACCGCTCAAATCCCACGTGTGGAAAAATGGCCCCCAGTCGATGTATTGCGCAATCGTTGCCAGATCGGCGTTCTTCAGCAGCCGCTGGCCAATCATGGTCGGCTTCTTCGGTGCGTTGCCGCCGGTGAAGTCGAGCGGGGTCGCGTTGGCGCGCGCGGCAGCCAGCGACAGCATCGCTGGCTGCTTCTTGCTGGCATGCAGTGCGCGCAAGTGTTCGTAATCGGCGGCGGTTTCCTGAAGGAATTTTTCGCGCTGACCTTCCGTCAGCAATGCTGCTGCCACCGATACCGCGCGCGAGGCATCGGCGGTCTGAATTACCGGGCCATCGTAGTTCGGCGCAATCTTGACCGCCGTGTGCGCGCGGCTGGTGGTGGCGCCGCCGACCATCAGCGGGATGTTGCGCTCACGGAACCACGGGTCGCGCTGCATTTCGCTTGCCACATACGACATTTCTTCCAGCGATGGCGTGATCAGCCCGGACAGGCAGACGATGTCGGCGTTTTCTTCTTTTGCCTTGGCCAGAATCTCGGCCGCCGGCACCATCACGCCCATGTTGACCACTTCGAAATTGTTGCATTGCAGCACGACAGCGACGATGTTCTTACCGATGTCGTGCACGTCGCCCTTCACGGTGGCAATCACGATCTTGCCCTTGGGCTTGGATTCGCCCAGCATCTTCTTTTCTTCTTCGATGTGCGGCACCAGATGCGCGACTGCCTGCTTCATCACCCGCGCCGACTTCACCACCTGCGGCAAAAACATCTTGCCCTGACCGAACAGGTCGCCGACGGCGTTCATGCCATCCATCAGCGGGCCTTCGATCACGTGGATCGGACGCCCGCCACCGACCATGATTTCCTGCCGCGCCGCTTCGGTATCTTCCTCGATCCATTGCGTGATGCCATGCACCAGCGCGTGCGACAGGCGTTTGCCCACCGCTTCGTTGCGCCATTCCAGGGTCGCGGCTTCCTGCTTGCCGCCCGCCTTGAATTCTGCCGCGCATTCGATCATCCGTTCGGTTGCATCTTCGCGCCGGTTCAGCACCACATCCTCGACCCGCTCGCGCAGCTCGGCCGGGATTTCGTCATACACGCCGACCATGCCGGCGTTGACGATGCCCATGGTCATCCCCGCCTGAATCGCGTGGTACAGGAACACGGTATGGATCGCTTCGCGCGCCGGGTCGTTGCCACGGAAGGAAAAGCTGACGTTGGATACGCCGCCGCTGATCTTCGCCAGCGGAAGGTTTTGCTTGATCCAGCGCGTCGCTTCGATGAAATCGACCGCGTAATTGTTGTGCTCGTCGATGCCGGTGGCAATCGCGAAAATGTTCGGATCGAAGATGATGTCTTCCGGCGGGAAGCCGACTTCGCTTACCAGCAGGTTATAGGCGCGCTGGCAGATTTCGACCTTGCGCGCAAAGGTATCGGCCTGACCTTTTTCGTCGAACGCCATCACGATCACGGCCGCGCCATAGCGGCGGCACAGCTTCGCGTGCTGCAGGAAAATTTCCTCGCCTTCCTTCATCGAAATCGAGTTGACGATGCCCTTGCCCTGCAGGCATTTCAGTCCGGCTTCAATCACTTCCCATTTCGACGAGTCGATCATGATCGGCACGCGCGCGATGTCCGGTTCGGATGCGATCAGGTTCAGGAAACGCGTCATCGCAGCAACCGAATCGAGCATCGCCTCGTCCATGTTGATGTCGATGATTTGCGCCCCGTTCTCGACCTGCTGACGTGCCACCGCCAGCGCCTCGTCATACTTTTCGCCGATGATCAGGCGCGCAAACGCTTTCGAGCCGGTCACATTCGTGCGCTCGCCCACATTCACGAACAGCGAAGCATCGTCGATGATGAACGGCTCCAGCCCGGACAGCCGCATCGCCGGCGCGATTTCCGGCACCGCGCGCGGTGCGATGTCCTGGATGGCTTCAGCCATCGCACGGATGTGATCCGGCGTGGTGCCGCAGCAGCCGCCGGCGATGTTCACCAGCCCGGCTTGCGCAAATTCCTTCACCAGTGCGGAGGTGTCGGCCGGGCCTTCGTCGAAGCCGGTATCGCTCATCGGATTTGGCAGGCCGGCATTCGGATAGACACAGACGAAGGTGTCGGCAATTTTTGAAATCTCTTCCGCATACGGACGCATTAGCGATGCACCGAGCGCGCAGTTCAGGCCGATGGTCAGCGGGCGCGCATGGCGCACCGAATGCCAGAATGCGGTCACCGTCTGGCCGGACAGAATGCGGCCGGAGGCATCGGTCACCGTGCCGGAAATCATGATTGGCAGCCGCTGGCCGCTTTGCTCGAAGAAAGTGTCGATCGCGAACAGCGCCGCCTTGGCGTTGAGCGTGTCGAAAATCGTTTCCACCAGCAGCAGATCAATGCCGCCTTCGACCAGTGCTCGCACCTGCTCCAGATACGCCTCAACCAGCTGATCGAAGTTGACGTTCCTCGCGCCCGGGTCATTCACATCGGGAGAAATCGAGGCAGTTTTCGGCGTTGGGCCGATAGAGCCAGCAACAAATCGTGGGCGGTCTGGCGTTGAGAACTTGTCGCACGCGGCGCGCGCGATTCTGGCGGACTCGACGTTCATCTCATGCACCAGATGCGCCATGTGGTAATCCTCCTGCGCGACACTGGTGGCGCCGAAGGTGTTGGTTTCGATGATGTCGGCGCCGGCGGCCAGATACTGCTCGTGAATTTCGCCGATGATCTGTGGCTGTGTCAGCGTCAGCAGTTCGTTGTTGCCCTTGACGAACAGTTCGCGTGCGCTGGCAGCGGCGGGTGGCGTGAAATCGGCAAAGCGTGCGCCGCGGTAATCGGCTTCGGTCAGCTTGTAGCGCTGGATCATCGTGCCCATCGCGCCGTCAAGGATCATGATGCGGCGGTTGAGAATGGCGCGCAATTGCGCCTCGACGGGGGAAATCGCAGGTTGTTTCATGTGGTTTCGTTGGTGAAGACAAAAAACCCGGCCCGCCTGGCGTGCGGGTCGGGTATTCAGGCGTTGTATGGCCTGAAATTATAACGTCGAATCAATGGCTTGCAGCGCGTTTGTGGCTGCTGTCAGCGCGATTTCATGCCGGCAGTCGCATTTTGGGCACAAAATATACTGCCCGGAGTATTCTTGGGTGCCCGCAGGACTTCTAGCGGGGCACAGCAGTTTTGCTGCATACCCCTTGCCAGTTGCCAGCGCTGTTTATTTGATGGCGGAGAGCTTCTGTTCCAGCATCTTGGCGTCGATCGCACCCGGCACGCGGCTGCCGTCGGTGAAGAAAATGGTCGGCGTGCCGCTCACCTGCAGCTTCCGGCCCAGTTCAAACACTTGCGCTTCCGGGCTGGTGCAGTTTGCGGCGGCATTGGCGGCCTGTTTGCCATCGACCATCCAGGCTTGCCATGCCTTGTTCTTGTCGGCCGAGCACCAGATGTTCTTCGCCTTGCCGGCTGAATCTTCGGACAGAATCGGGTAAATGAAGGTGTAAACGGTGATGTTGTCCACGTCCTTCAGGGTTTGTTCGAAGCGCTTGCAATAGCCGCAGTTCGGGTCGGAAAACACCGCGATGGCGCGCGAGCCGTTGCCCTTGACCGTCTTCAGCGCCAGATCCAGCGGCAGGTCGGAGAACTTGATCTTGTTCAGCTCGTCGATCCGCTCCTTGGTGTAGTTGTGCTTGGTTTTTGCATCGAAAATCTGGCCGGCGAAAATGTATTGCGCCTTCGCATCGGTGTAGATCACGCTGCCGCCGGTGCGCACCTCATATAACCCGGCATATGGCGTTTGCTTGACCTCGTCGATTTTGGCGCCTTCGCCAATGTTTTGCTCGATCAGTTTCTTGACTTCGCCTTCCTGCTGCGTTTCGGCGCATGCAGTCGCAACGGTCAGCACCATCAGTGCAGTTGCCCCCTTCAGCATGCAGCGTTTTAACGATCCGTTCATGTTTTTCCCTTATGGTTTGGTTCAAGGATGGCGGCAAGCCATGCGGTTGAAAGTATAGCGTTATTGATTCCGTGGCGGGCGTTGCCGGTTTGATGTTTGCTTGCGCAAAAGCAGATATTGGAATTGCAAGTCTGCAAGTTTTGATGAACAGGGATAAAATCCTTGAAAAAAGTGTGGTCATTGAGTGTTACCCATCGGGAGAAATCATGCGCAACAACCAGCCTGTTACGAACAAGGAATATGTTTTACAAGACTGGGAAACGATCGTTTCCAAGACCGACCTGAAGGGCAGAATCACTTACGTCAACGGTGATTTCGTCCGCATCAGTGGTTTCTCCGAAGAAGAATTGCTGGGCAAGGCGCATAACATTGTGCGCCATCCCGATATGCCGCCGGAAGCGTTCGCCGACATGTGGGAAACCCTGCAGGCAGGCAAGGCGTGGAATGGCATCGTCAAGAACCGCTGCAAGAATGGCGATCATTACTGGGTCGAAGCGAATGCCGCGCCGTTGATTGAAAACCGCCAGGTGGTTGGTTATACCTCGGTGCGCGGCAAGCCGTCACGCGATCAGGTTCAGGCGGCCGATGATGCGTATCGAGCGATTCGGGAAGGCAGCAAGAGCCTGAAAATTCATGAAGGCAATGCTGTTCCTGCATCTGCGCTTGGTTTCTTGCGCGGTTTGCGCAATCTGTCGGTCAGTGCGCGGCTGACGCTCTCTTTTGGTGCGTTGTTTGTTCTGTTTTTGATTGGCGCTGCACTGGCATGGATGGCGCAGGGGGGGAATCAGACGATGCTGTACGGCGCGCTCGCTGCCGCTGGCGCAGGGGCCGTGCTGTCAGTCATCGTCGCACTGCTGTTGCGTGGCAGCATCGTCAAGCCGATGGAAACGATGCTCGGCGATATTGAACAAATGAGTTCAGGCGATTTGACCGGGCGGATTGCTGCACATGGCAATGATGAAATCGGCCGGATTGCGCAAGCCTTGCGCGTGTTGCAAATCAACATCAAGCTGCTGGTCGGGCAGATCACCGAAGCGACTGAAATGGTGAATTCCGGCGCGAATGAAATCGCTTCCGGCAATCTGGATTTGTCGGCGCGCACCGAATCGCAGGCGTCGAGCCTGGAAGAAACGGCATCGGCGATGGAGCAGCTGACCTCGACTGTGCGTCAGAATTCCGACAACGCACAGGAAGCGACGCAGCTGGTGCATGCGACTTCGGAAATTGCGGTCAAAGGTGGTGATGCGGTTAGTCAGGTGGTCGATACGATGGGCTCGATCAAGGAAAGTTCACACAAGATTGTCGATATCATCAGCCTGATCGACGGCATCGCCTTCCAGACCAACATCCTGGCGCTGAACGCCGCGGTCGAGGCCGCGCGTGCGGGTGAGCAAGGGCGCGGCTTCGCTGTGGTGGCGACCGAAGTGCGCAGCCTGGCCCAGCGTAGTGCCGCAGCGGCACGCGAAATCCAGACGCTGATCAACGACACGGTTGGCCGGATTGATGCTGGCGCCGAAACGGTTGATGAGGCTGGCAAAACGATGGTCGAGATCGTCGATTCGGTAAAGCGTGTTTCCATGCTGATGGGCGACATTTCGGCTTCGAGCCGCGAGCAGAGCGCCGGCATCGAGGAAGTCAATACCGCCATTGTGCAGATGGATCAGATCACGCAGCAAAATGCCGCGCTGGTCGAGGAGGCTGCCGCTGCCGCGCAATCAATGCGCGAGCAGGCAGACAAGCTGACCGGGCTGGTCGATTCGTTCAAGATTATGTCCGGCGGCGGAAGAATGGCTCGCAGGCAGCCGGCAAAGCCAGCCCGCCAGCCAGTTGCCAGGACGCCGGTTGCGCCCGTGCCGAAGAAAAAGGCGGTAACGGCCAGAGCGCCGGTCGCATCGAAGCCGGTTGAGCCGAAGCGCATTGCCAGTTCCGGCGGAGGCGACGACTGGGAAGAATTCTGATATTCTGATGGTTGGCAAAAGCGGGGATTCTTGCTAGAATCGCGAGTTCTTCGCCGTTGTAGCTCAGTTGGTAGAGCAACTGATTCGTAATCAGTAGGTCGGAAGTTCGATTCTTCTCAACGGCACCAGGTAGTTCAAAGGGTTGGCAGCGATGCCAGCCCTTTTTCATTTCTGCTGTGCCATATTTGTGTCATTTACTTCGCCTCTACCGACAGCAGCGTCGTGCCGCGTGTAATTACGCGATGGAAATCCCAGAATGCCGCGCCATCCGGCGTTCGCTCGCGGGAGAACAGCGACAGGTGCAGGATTTTGCGCGTGGTTATCCACTGATTTTTGGGTTCCTGTTCGCTCCACGGTTCTCCGGTAACCCGATTGGTCAAATCGTATATCGGCGTGGTGCGGTTGATTTCGGCCGGGTCGAACACCAGCTCAAATTTTCCGTTGATGACCGGAACCGAGCCTTGCGCAATGACAGCGCCCGGCATGAGTAGTGCGTAATGCACGCGAGTGGCGCTGGATTGGCCCTTGAGGCGCAGTTTGTCGCTGAGCGAGAAAACGGATTCCTTCGGCAGGTCGAGGCGCAAGCCTTTGGCGCCAGGCGGTCTGGTTGCGCCGACATAAAATTCGCCGCCGCTGGCTGGCAGGCCGGGAATCGTTCCGTTAAAGCCGTTCCATTTTGCGCTGATCTGATAGCGATAGACCCCGGCTTGCGTCAGTGGGCGTGCTGCCCCGACCCAGATGCCATCCGCTGCCGAGGAGGTGCCGTTCTCGGTCTGTTTGGAGCCATCTGGCAGGATGAGCGTTAGCGAGAGTTTGACCGGAAGCATCGGGTCGGCCTGCAGCACCGGCTTCCATAGCGCGCCCAGCGGGTAGAGCATGCCGGGGCGAAAGCTCGGCGTGAGGAAGAAGCGCGCTTTCTGGCCTTTCGGGCCGATGATGTCTTCGCTGCCGGGCGCGATCACGCGGTTGTTGTTCGTGCCTTGGGGCAGGATTGCGCCGGATGACATGTAACCGGCATAATCCGGCGGCATCCCTGCTTCCTGCCGCACGATGCCGCCGAGAAAGCGGTACAGGTCGCCCGGCTGGTCGCCGTTGTGGCTGGAGCCGGCTTGCATGCCGAAGTCATTCGGGCTGGTGGGCCAGTACGGGGCGCGGGTTGTACTGTCGGCAACGAGAAAGCGCGCCATGAAGCCCGGCCGCGCCGCCGCGCCGTAGTAATATTGTTTGGCGGTGATGTATTCCGGGAACATGTGCGGCGACAGGCCGTTCGAGGTTTGCAGCATCAGGTTGGTTGTGCCGACGTCGTCAAGTTTCCCATCCCATTTTTCGGCTGGTGCGGCTTTGTTTTCGGAGATCAGCACCGGTTCGATCTTGTTGTAGCCCTGATTCTCGCTCGCCATCAGCAGCACGTCGCCAGCGTTGAACGGGAATGCAAGGTGGGGCATTTTGCTGTCGGACGGGCCATTGTTATAGCCTTCCATTCTGGTTTCGCCGCGCGCGACATGGGCATTGCCAATCCGGATCTTTTTGCCGCGTGCGACGATGCCGGAATTTTCCGGATACACCACACCGGCATGGCGCATCGCGCATACCCACAGCTCGCCATTCCTGTCGGTGTGGGAAGCAAGGATTCTGGCGTGATATTCGCCCGGCGCATCCAGCGGCAACAGTTTCATCCCTTGCGCGGGGCCGAACACGCCGCCGGCATTGGCCGTGCCCTGACTGTGCACCGTCCTTGCCTTGCGCGGGTCGGAATCCGGATACAGCGTGGCGGAGATGCTGACTTTTGCCGGAAGTGGCGGTGAAAAGCTGATGTCGCGTCCGTACTGGTAGCCGACCGGGTAGGCCGCGCCGGGGAAGGTCGCCGTCGCCATCGTCATCCGGCGCGCGATCCAGAAGCGGTAGGTGCCGCCGCCTTCGTAGCGCCGGCCGGTTTTATCCGCCATCCATCCCTTCAGGCGAACCGTGTATTGCCCGTCGCTTTTCGGTTGCCAGGCGGTGAAGGCCTTGTTGCCAGTGGTCGGGCCCTGGCGGTGCGGGGACTTGCCGATGACGGGGGCCGTGAGCGGGGTAGAGCGGCTGCCGTCCGGATGGACGATTTCCAGCGTCATTTCGCCTCGGCGCCAGTCCCAGTCGATGTTGTCCTTCGGATAGTAGCTTTCAAACGGAAAGGCCGGTTCCAGGTTGTACGCGATTTTGTAACCCTTTGGATGCACACGCGGCAGGATCACCTCATCGTGAATCAGGTTGCGCTGGTTGAGCGCGAAATGGGAGCTGTCTTCCCGAGCGATAACACCTGAATAGCCGTTGGAATGGTAGCCGCCGAGAATGGTCCACGGGATGCGTGCCTGAATTTTGCTGGCATCGATATATTTTCCTTTGGCATCTTTTCCGTTGGCCGGTAGCAGCGGCGATGAAAACGCATAGGAGCCTTCATGGAACGTATGCCGCGTCATGCCTCCGGCGTAGTGCAGATCGAAATATGCATGGCGCGGTTTGGCTGGCGTGCCGTGATTGGCGCGGACGCCGAAGCTCGCGCGCAGGCGATACAGACCCGGCGGCAATTCCTTCATCACCTTGGCCTTGACGGCAAAATGCACCGTTTGTGCACCTTCGATCGGTGGCAGCGGCAGTTCGACCAGTTCATCGACTGGCGTCTTGAACGGGTAAGTGTTGAAACGATTGGTAATCGCGCCTTGCGCGCCGCCTTCGATCGGCAGGCCAGCAGGCGTCAGCACGGTGGACATGCCTTCGTCCGTGCTGCGATGCTGCCGTCCTTCGCCGTCGAACACGCGCTCGGCCGTCAGCAGCATGACGACCCGGTCAAGCCTGCGGTTTCGCTGGTGCAGCGCCGCCAGCACGCCATCTTCAAGTTTTAGTTCAACCGTGACCGGAATGCTTTGCCCGCCTTGCAGTGACGAAACGGGAACCGAGATTTTTGCCGCCCATCGGCCGGCCTCTTTGGCAGCTTCGCCCCATTCGAGGCCGAGCGCTGTGCCGCTGGCCGGGTAACGCGGATCAGGCTTGTATTCGGCCGTGCCGCAACCGGCCAATGCCAGCACAGCGGCGAACATGAGAGTTGTTGGGAGATGTTTCATGTTCGCCGGTGCATAGAGGGTTGCGTTAGCGTTCCACCGTCGCCAGCCTGATGGCCAGTGCGACGAACACTAGGCTGGCGATGCGGTTCATGATTCGCTGCGCGCGCGCCGATTTGCCCAGCCACTGGCCGAGCGTTCCGGCGGCCAGTGCGATGCCGCCGAATACCAGGATGGTCGCGACGATGAAGACCAGTCCGAGCAGCAGCATCTGTGGCGTCAGTGACCCGCGCGCCGGGTCGGCGAATTGCGGCAGGAACGCGAGGAAGAAAATCGATACCTTCGGGTTGGTGATGTTCATGATGATGCCGCGCCGGTAGAGTTGCGCGCCGCTCAGCGCTTCGCGCGCCTCGCCGCGAATATCTTCCGCATTGGCGCGGAATGACAGCCAGGCCAGATACAGCAGGTAGGCGGCGCCAGCCAGCTTGAGCGCGGTGAAGGCGATGGCCGATGCCTGGAAAATAGCCGCGACGCCAAATGCGACTGCGGCGGTGTGCACGATCAGGCCGGTGCACAGCCCCAGCATCACCAGCAGGCCAGCGGCGCGTCCGCGCAGCGTCGACTGGGTCAGCACGAAAATATTGTCTGGGCCGGGCGCGAGCGCCAGCACGATGGAAGCAACGAAAAAAGCGGCGAGGGTGTCGAGCGGAATCATGGCTGTGGTTGGAAAATGGACAGGCATGACCGTAGCGCATGTGCGGCCGAAGGTCAAACCGATGGTCGCTTGCCTTGGTGCGGCTGCTGTTGGTGTATGGCATTTCGTCGGCTTGATGCGCGGCTGGGTGATGGGGGGGCAAATCAGGCCGAAATAACTGACTGGAAATCCATTTTTGGTCAATAAGCCTGAAAAATATACTCCATCCAGTATTTTGAAATAGCTAGTAAATATGGGGCCCATTCCATCATTTTTGCCATATACCCCAGGTGATTTGTCTGGCTGACACGGCGGGTTCGGTTGGTAACGAAAAAAGGCTGCTGCGGCTGTCGCGCAAAACCAACATGCTGATGCAGGAGGTCATTTGCTTGCCGGATAATGATGGCAGCTTATTTCTCTGGAGGAATTTTATGCTGGAATTTCAGGCGGAGCGCGCGCAGTCGCTGCTCGAAAAAACCGAGTTGATTCATGATGCCGCCACGGTGCGGGCCGCGGTGGCGCGCATCGCATTCGAACTGAACCAGCGCTTCGGCCAGCCCGGCAGTCCGGCGTATCCGCTGGTGCTGGGCGTGATGGGCGGGGCGGTGGTGTTTACCGGCAACCTGCTGCCGCAGTTGGCATTTCCGCTTGAATACGATTACATCCACGTGACCCGCTACGGTGATGGCGACAGGGGCGGTCGGGTGGAGTGGAAAGTGATTCCGCGCAAGAATGTCGCCGGGCGGATCGTCATCGTTCTGGACGATATTCTGGACGAAGGCGAAACGCTGGCACAGGTGCGGCAGAGGCTGCTGGACATGGGGGCGGCTGAAGTGGTGCTGGCCGTGTTTGCCGACAAGGAAACTGGCCGCAAGAAGGCGGCGCGCGCTGACCACGTTGGCCTAACCGTGCCGGACAAATTCGTCATCGGCTATGGCATGGACATTCACGGCGCCTGGCGCAATTTGCCGGAAATTCGCGCGTTGCGGCCGGAGGCGATTGCCAGCTGACGGTTCTAGCCACGGCGAGTGCGCAAAGAAAAACCGCCGGAAGGCCGGCGGTTTAGTGTGCTTCAGGCTTTCGAGCAGAATTATTTCAGCTCTGCCGGCTCAGCTTGAGCGTCAGCTGCCTTTGCTTTTTTCACGCTTTTCGCTTTTTTAGCTTTCTTTGCTTTTTTGGCTTTCTTTGCTTTTTTAGCTTTTTTGACGGTTTTCTTCTCTGCTTTTACGTCAGCTTTGGCATCCTGGGAAACAGGTGCTTCAACCGTTGCTGCCGTAGCCGGTTTTGCCGGAGCAGCAGGTGCTTGCGCGAAAGCGGTACCGATTGCGAAAGCAGCAGCGATCAGGGTGGCGATGAGTTTGTTCATGTTCGTTTCCTTTGAGATGAATTTCGTAGATGGATTCTACGTACCGCCTTAACGCAGCGAGAAATCCGTTTGTTGACACGAAAATTGTTTCAAAACGTATTTTTTTTCGCGCCGCCGCAGACAGGACATTCCGGGTTGCGCGCAACACTGATGCTGCTCCAGTCCATCGTGCGCGCGTCTAGCATCAGCAGGCGGCCACGAAGCGATTTGCCGGCGCCGGCCATCAGCTTCAGCGCTTCCGCTGCCTGCGAGGCGCCGATGATGCCTACCAGCGGTGCGAATACGCCCATGGTCGAGCAGCGGATTTCCGGAAATGCCTCGTCTTCCGGGAACAGGCAGGAATAGCAGGGTGCGTCGGCATCGCGCATGTCATACACGCTGATTTGTCCGTCGAACATTACCGCGCCGCCGGATACAAGTGGTTTCCTGTGCGCCACGCAGGCACGGTTGATGGCGTGCCGAGTGGCGAAATTGTCGGTGCAGTCGAGCACGATAGTCGCAGCCGCGACCAGTTCGCTTAGTCGCTCGCCTTCAAGCCGTTCCTGCAGCGCGATCACCTCGACTTCGGGGTTGATTTGCGCCATCGTCAATTTGCCGGATTCGGCTTTCGATTGGCCGACGCGTTCGGTCGTGTGCAGGATTTGCCGCTGCAGGTTAGTCAGGTCGATGGTGTCGTTATCGACCAGCGTGATCTTGCCGACCCCGGCAGATGCCAGATAGTACGACACAGGCGACCCCAAGCCGCCGGCACCAACCACCAGCGCGTGCGACGCGAGGATCTTTTCCTGACCTTCGATGCCGATTTCTTCGAGCAATATGTGGCGCGAATAGCGCAAAAGCTGGTTATCGTTCACTGCAATTCCTTGCCGGGCGGACAGGCTTTACTTCTTCTTTCCCTTGACCGGGGCTTTCGGCTTGTCCTTTTCCTTGTCCTCAACCTTGGCCGATTTCGACGTCTTCACCGGCAAGCCTTTCAGATGGTTCAGTGCCTGCGTCAGCTGGAAGTCGTCCTTGCTGCCATATTCCAGCGGCTTGCGTTTCTTCGCCAGTTCAAGCAGGCGCAGTTCTTCCTCTGCCTCATCCCGTTTCGGATTGCTGGCTTCGGCCTGCTTGTCCTTGTCGTTGCTCAAGTGCTTTTCAAAATCGGCTTCGCGCATCCGCAATGCATTCAGGCCATCGCCTTCCGCGGTTTCGTCAACCAGCAGATCCGGCACGATGCCCTTGGCCTGAATGGCACGTCCGTTCGGCGTGTAATAGCGCGCGGTAGTCAGCTTGACTGCGGTGTCCGGCGATAGCTGTCGTATCGTCTGCACCGAACCCTTGCCGAAGGTTTGCGTACCGAGAATGGTGGCGCGCTTGTGATCCTGCAATGCGCCGGCGACGATTTCAGACGCGGATGCCGAGCCGGCGTTGACCAGCACCACCATCTTCACTTTCTTGATCTGTTCCGGCAGTTTGGCCAGCGGATCGCCATAGTGGCGGGTCGCATAGAATTCATTGCGCGCATAGAAGGTCGCTTTCGACTCAGTCAACTGGCCGTTGGTCGAAACGACGACCACATCCTTGGGCAGGAACGCGGCCGAAACGCCGATCGCGCCTGGCAGCACACCGCCCGGATCGTTGCGAAGGTCCAGCACCAGCCCCTTGATGTGCGGGTTTTCCGCATACAGCGCATTGATCTTCTTCGCCAGATCGATCACCGTCGGTTCCTGGAATTGCGCGACCCTCAGCCATGCATAGCCAGGCTCAATGAACTTTGCCTTGACGCTCTTGACCTGGATTTCCTCGCGCACGATGGTGATGATCAGAGGTTTTGGCTCATCCTTGCGCGCAATCGTCAGGGTAATCTTGGTGTTCGGCTCGCCGCGCATCCGCTTCACCGCCTGGTCAAGGGTCATGCCCTTGACCGGCGTGCCGTCGAGACGCGTGATTAGATCGCCCGGTTTCAGGCCAGCGCGATAGGCGGGGGAATCCTCGATTGGCGAAATCACCTTGACATAGCCGTCTTCCATCCCGACTTCGATGCCGAGGCCGACGAATTTGCCTTGCGTGGCTTCCTTGAGTTCCTTCAGCGCTTTCTTGTCGAGATAGGCCGAATGCGGGTCGAGCGACGACACCATGCCGGCAATCGCTTCGGTCAGCAGCTTTTTGTCATCGACGGGTTCGACATAATCGGATTTAATCAGGCCGAACACGTCCGCCAGTTGTCTTAACTCTTCCAGCGGCAGCGGTGATTTCACCTGTTTTTGCGCCAGCGCGGAGAATTGCGTGGCAATCGCGACACCGGCAATCACGCCCATGCCGATAAGTCCGAAGTTCTTGAATTTGCTGCCCATGTGTCACCTGATGGTTACCCAACCCAGCGGGTCGAAAGCGCGGCCTCTGTGCCGCATTTCAAAGTATAAGCCAGAATGCTCGCCGCCGCCGCTATTCCCTGCGTTGGCGATCACATCGCCGCCGCGGACGGTATCGCCGGCATGCTTGAGCAGTGCCTGGTTGTTGCCATAGATAGTCATGTACTGGCTGCCGTGATCGACGATGATCAGGTTGCCGAAGCCGCGCAGCCAGTCGGCGAATACCACCTTGCCGGCAGCCACGGCGCGAATCTCGGCGCCTTCGGCGGTGCGGATGAACAAGCCCTTGGCGCCGGGGCCATCTTCGCGTTTGCTGCCGAATTTCGACGTGATGGTGCCGCGCACTGGCAGTTTCAGCTTGCCGCGCAGGCCGGCGAACACGCCATCCTGGGCATCAGGTTCGTGTGCTGGTTCAGCGCGATTTACCAGCGCTGGTTCGTTCGCGCGAGCCGTTCTTGTGGGCGATTTCGATGGGCGGGCAACTGGCTGCCGCCGTTTTGCTGCGGCAGCCTTTTTCTGTTCGGCTATCAGGCGCGACAGCCGATCGACCAGGCCGGCCAGCCGCTGCTGGTCGCGTTGCAGTCGTCCAGCTTCCTTGCGTTGTGCTGTCAGTTTGCTCGACAGTTGCGACAGCAGCGTGGCGCGACGGGATTTTTCCTTCTCCAGCACGTTTTTCTGCGCCAGTTTTTCCTGCGCGATTTCGTCCAGTTCCTCTTTTGCGTTCTGTGTCGCGGTGCGGTTTTCCTCGACCGCCTTCAGGCTGGCGCGCAATTGCGCGATCATCGCCGCCTGCGCCTGTGACACATAGCCCATGTATTGCAGTTCGCGGTTGATGCGGTTCGGGTTGTCGCCGGACAGCAGCAGTTTCAGCCGGTTTTCATTGCCTGTCACGTATTGGTCGCGCAACAGTTTGGACAGCCGCTGCTGCTGGTCGGCGACCGAAGCCGTCAGGCGTGCGTGTTCGGCCGACAGCTGCTGGATGCGTGCTTCCGTCTGCTGCTGTTCGCCGGCGAGTTCGCGCAGTGATCGGTTGGCGTTGGAAATAGCCGCTTCGGATGCGGCCAGCGTGTCGGCGACACTGTCTTTCGCGCTTTCAGTCTTGGTGATTTCGCGTTTCAGCGAATCAAGTTGCTGCCGCAGTTCGGCGCGCTGCGCTTCGGCTGCGGCCTTTTGCTTGCTGCGGTCGGTGGTTCGAGGCGCGGCCTGGGCCGCGCACGCAAGGCAAGCCAGCAGCAGAATGGCGGCGCGCAGCGGGCGCCGCATTGTGTTGCAAAATACACGAAACCGGCCGTGAATGGCGCGGAAAGGAGGCGGTTCGTCGGGCTTCATGCCGAATGGCCTATTTGACGACCCCATTGATGGCGCCCTGGTTTGCGACCGCTTTCGTGGCGGCTTCGATCGCGTTCGGATCACCGAGGTAATAATGGCGGATCGGCTTCAGATTGGCATCGAGTTCATACACCAGCGGCTGGCCAGTCGGGATGTTGAGCTTGGTGATTTCCTCGTCGCTCAAGCCGTCCAGTTCCTTGATCAGCGCGCGCAGGCTGTTGCCGTGTGCGGAAACAAGGATGCGCTTGCCTGACTTGATGGCAGGGGCAATCGATTCGTTCCATAGCGGCATTACGCGCGCTACGGTGTCTTTCAGGCTTTCGGACAGCGGAATCTGGTAATGCATCAGTCCGGTGTAGTGCGGATCTCGGTATGAGGCGCGCGGGTCGCGCGGCTCGAGCGGATCTGGTGCAACATTGTAGCTGCGGCGCCAGATTTGCACTTGTTTTTCGCCATAGCGGGCGGCAGTTTCCGCCTTGTTGAAACCTTGCAGCGAACCGTAATGACGTTCGTTTAGCCGCCAGTCGCAGACGACCGGAATCCACATCAGGTCCATTTCATCCAGTGCAATCCATAGCGTGCGGATGGCGCGTTTGAGTACTGATGAATATGCGAGATCGAAGGTGAAGCCTGCGCCGCGCAATACTTTGCCGGCGTAACGGGCTTCGGCGATTCCCTGTTCGGTCAGATCGACATCGGTCCAGCCAGTGAAACGATTTTCCAGATTCCAGATGGACTGCCCATGCCGCATGAAGACAATTTTGTACATGATCAAGAACGGGGGTAAGTTTGTTTGCCTTCTATTCTATAATGTCTGCG
>Ga0316613_10000396_pt1 | contig 37718 bp, 49 predicted proteins | sample OWC_soil_day10_C_2_FD_207647 | JGI IMG/M metagenome (GOLD analysis project Ga0316613, IMG submission 207647) | Wetland soil microbial communities from Old Woman Creek delta, Ohio, United States - OWC_soil_day10_CT_b | ecosystem: Environmental > Terrestrial > Soil > Wetlands | place: USA: Ohio...
TCAACGCCCGGAAGCGACGCGATGAACTTGATTTCTTCCTGGTCGTTGAGATTCCGCGCCAGTTGCTCGGCGCGTTTTCGCGTGATTGGCGGGTCTGTCAGCTTGACAGGCGTGCCATCCTCGTACCGAGTTGACCCGAATCCGATTGTCGGGGCATCGTTTTTTGTGGGGATCATCGGCACGGAAACGAAGTGTTCTGACGCCTTCCAAGTCGCAAACCCGACCGAACTCATAGTCAGCAGGCCTACAGCGACGCGCTTATAAACCGCGCCGCGCATCCACTTGAGCATCCTCATTCTTCAGCCTCGCTATGATGCTGTCCGCCAGCAAGTTCCTGCTCCAGCAGCCTGATTTGCAGGCGCTTCCTTTTCACGTCAAGGCACCATGCAACTAGGCCGACGCCAGCACCAAGGCACACCAGCAGCGCCGTGATCTTGTCCAGCGGGATAGACCCAAGCCAGTCAAGAAACCCAAAAACCCACGCGGCCACCCCTGTCGCCTTCCCCGTCGCTATCGCTTTTTCCGGCATGATTCCCTTTCTTTTGGCATAAAAAAACCGCCTCGCGGCGGCTACGGTTTCGTTGCGGTTTTGCTACGTCCCGGCTGGATAATCTGGCTGCGCCGGGAGCGATTGCGCCGGGTCGCCGCTGTCCGCGCGCACGATTGCTCGCAGTGTTTCGACATAGCCCCCCCAAGCATCAGGAAACGCCACACCAGCCTTAAAACACCGCAGAGCGACCATATCGGTAGCGTCGAGCGCAGCCTGTGCCTGAGCTTGGTACGCAGCCCACACCTCTGCTGGATCTGGACTGTCTGCTGGCAAAGGTGCGTTCCCCTCCGCCACCCAAGCAAGATAGTGTCGGTAATCAGTGTTCGCAGAGTCAGTCGGGATAAAAGCACCGTCAGACAACCGAACAATTGCGGTTGTGTTTGTGAGTAGTTTGTACATGGTTAATACTCCCTTATAGTACTGAGGCGGCAGTCCATGCCACACTCAGCAAGAATGCCCCCGCTACGCTGTCTTTAGCCCCCGCAAATCGCGCACCTCGCCCATCTACAGACCACAGGTTGGCGGCACTGGTTACACCTATTGACCCCACATGCACAGCCGTCATCGTCGGAGCACTCGGCTTATTGACCTTGAATTGAATGAATGCCCCGAGGTTCTGATTAGCCGATCCATAGGCTTCAAGGAAAAACTGACCCGCCTCATAAAACCGCTGACACCGCACCAACTCTGTCGCTTGGTCAAGCTGCTCAAAAGGCGTTGCCAGCGTTCCTGGCTCCCACTGCACTTTGTCCACAGTAAATGAAACCCCTGCACCAAGGCCGTATGCAACAAGACTGAGTTGCAAGCCTAGGTAAGCGTTTCCAGTTGCGGAAACAGGCAGAGTGAACAACTGCGGGGTTGTCGTCAGGTTAATAGTGCCGCTGGAGATGGGCGCGGTGGCTGCGAAGTTGTCCGCCACCGTTGCGTGCACTGCCATCCAGTTTAGTGAGAGCGGAGCCGATGCCTTTGCCCAGAAAGAAACTGTGCTCGGACGATTTTGCAGAGCGATAGCATCGACTCCTGGAATGCGCTGCAAAAGGTTTACTGATGTATTTCCGCTAGCGCCAGTTACTCTGAGCGTAAATGTACTGTTGGCGGTCATTTCGTTCAATGCCCTTGAAGCATTCACCGCACTCCCCGTTGTGTACACAGCCCATTGGTCGGCTGTGTAGGTCAGCACATTCGCGGGACAGTCGAAAGTCGTTCCGCGCTGCCAGACACGAAAATCCCCGTTAATAAGCCGGTTCCGAAACCCCGCGAGGTGGCTTCCGTTGATGTTTTGGACATTAACCCCACCGGAAAAAGTTTTGGTGCCGATAATAGTTTCGTCGCCTGATTTTCCGACCGCGCCAAGCGCCTCACGCGCGTCCGCTGGATCGCCAGTCGCGCCAAGCAAACTTGTCACATAATCCCAAAACCTCCCAATTCCTGCACGCAGGACAGCATTCGATGGCTTCGGATATACGTCAGATAACTCAATCCTCTCAGGAGGTGACTTGATGGCCATTTAGTACCCTTTCAAAATAAAATCACACGAAATGCCGGATACACCAGCGCCGCTTGAATTGATTGCTGTTGCCTTTGGTTTTAGTGGCGATGTTTTGTCTATATGCACAGATACAGCGCCGCTGGTATTTGCTTGAAGCGTAGAAGTTACCGTTGTAATCTTCGTAAATTTTGAGGTGTACGGGATCAGCGTCCCATTTGCAGAAAGCGAAACATCATCGAGGTATTCAACAATATCCGGCGCATCAACGGTAACTTTGAATAACGAAATGCTCCCGCGTGTCGCTCCAGAGCCAATAGTTACGCGCCACTGATAAATGTCATTTTTTGCGACAACGCTCCCAGGCCACGGCTGCCACACCCCATCAACCCCATATGCTGGCGCATCATCTACCCCATAAAATGAATCAGCATCAATCCCAAACGCAGGGTCTGGCGAAACCAGCCTGTACTCAATAGACAACCCGTATCCGGTGTAATCTATATCCAGAGTCACCGATGAACCGTTTAACGCAGAAGAAAACTGCACCTCCTGCGTCGTGTAAGCCATTTGCGCGTAACTGGACAATTTGAAGAAAGAATCATTGTCTAGTCCGTATGCTGACTGATCATCTGTTCCATACGCAGAATCAGTAACGTCAGCATAGAGAACGCCGCCAGATACTGAACACGCATCTAAAGTCCCAGAAAATCCAGCGAAATCAACTACCTCAACAACATTGGCGACAGGAATGTCACCAAGATTTGCAAATACATTTGCTGAATTTTTCGATTCGTTTCCGGAGGCATCGACAGCCTTACCCATTATGGTGACAGCACCAGAAGGACGAACAACTAGATTAAATGGGCTTTCTGTTATCAATCCATTGTGCAATGGGGCAGCGGCTCCCCAATCAAGGTTATTTCCGTAATGGAATCGAAACCTATAGCCAGCCAAGTCAATGTCGTCGTTCCCTGTCCAATGGAGTACCGGACCATTAATACTGAGTCCAGATATATCATTAGGCGGCTCAGCCTTCCCGACCACTATGTGTGATGTGTATGTCCAGTCAGATTTGGTTCCGAGCGTATTGACTGCGCGCGCACGAATGACATATAACTCACCATCTTTCACTGGGGCGAGATAGATGCTCGAATCATCAGTGACAGCGGATTGCCAAACCTCAGACTCATCAGACCATTGGACTTCAACGCGCGCGCCGGAAACCGCAATGTCGGGCCACGACACAAGAATACGCGACACGATTGAGCCGTCCGCCATCTTAATGAGCACGTCTTTACCAGACTCGCACGTCAGTCTGGTTATCGGATCAAGATAAAACGGGTCCGGCAACCCTGTATTCTGCGTTGCGTCGACAACAACAGCATCAGCAAAATCCCAGATGCTTTCCGCATCTTCTTTCATCGTCAACTCAACAGCGGACGTAGGAGAGAATTTCTTGCCGGTGACGCGGAATACCTTGTTATCCCATCCAAAAAACGGACTGGTCATTGTGACGCGGTCGCCAACGCGCAATTTCCATGTCTTGAGCGAGAACTCAGCCTTGATAGCGTAACCGTTGCGCTGGTCTTCAACAAAGATGCGAGACAGATTGTGGGCGCGCTGAATTGTGTCGGTGAACCCAAACTGAATATCCGTCCAGAGTTCGCGCCCATCAGCGGCCACAAACAAGGCGCTGGAGTATGGCTTCATGTCGGTTGCGACCCAGTTGGTTTCGGCGCCGACGAACTGCCCTTTTACACCGTTGTACAGATCCGCATCCGATACGCCCGGAGTGATGGACAGGCTGCCGATGATGTCTGACTGGTCCAGTGCCATAATGGGCGCGATGTACTTCCCAACCACAACATCCCATGTCGTCGCCACAACCCACCCAGCCATGCTCTGAGCAAGGCGTTCCAGCACGGAGGCCGGATCTTCTTCGCTGGTGATGGTGCCGTTGATGGTGTAACGCCGTCCGAAGTCAAAAACATCGTCGCACGCATTGGCGGCGGTGATATACCGGTCCATAGGCAAATCATCGGCGTCAACCCAGCACAGCTCGCTGGTGAGGTAATCGTAAATCGCCAGCGCCGGGTTTTGTGACCATACCGTTACGCTAGTTCGAGGGTCGTACAGTTTTTTGCCACGGAGTAACACTTCAATCGCCGGAATGCCGCTCTGGAATGCGGATTCATTCAGATCGAGCGTAACCACCGAATAACAGAACCCGCGCAACACCGCCGTGGCTGGCCATTTTTCCGGCAGCAGGTTGTGCAGGTATTCGTCAGCCGGGTCGTTTGCCGCGCCAAGATGGTGCCGGATTGATACTACTGATGTATCTTCCTTGTACGAATATGTGACTTTAACGCCGTAGCCAGCTCTCGACAGCGTGATCGTGCTGCCGTTGATCGTATGGTCATAATGTGTTTTGTCTTCACCCCTCCCGCTATACACGCTCAATACTTTGATCGGGGGATGAGCCAATGTGTATGACGTGCCTGAGAATTTTTCAGTGGCGCTTGAGGTCTTGCTGGACTGGTACTCTGACAATTTCTTGCCCGCGATCCACACACCCTCAATGCCGTCGCACTCATGAGCGGCATGAATGCAAACCAGATGCTTGTACTGGTCTTTACTGCCAGTGGTGAACATCGCCACAACATCAGACCCAACCCTTGCACGTCCGTAAACGTACCGGCAAGGGGCATCCTCCGAAACTGCCGTGATGGTGCGGTCTTCTAGGCTGGCGTTATAGGCGGCCTTCGCCCTGGCGGCAGCCTTACGCTGCTTTGCCGCCTGCACCTGGCCATAGGCCATCGTCGCAGTGAACAACAGAACCTGCCCGTAGGATACGACCCACGTGCCAATAGTAAAAAACTGCGACGAAAGGAACGCCGTAACGGGATCGGCCAGCGCCACGGAAGGCGTCATCAGCAGGATGATCAGATAGACCAGGCGCATGCTGCCTCCATCCGGTTGATGAACTCCAGGCCATCTTTTCCAGGGCCGACGATGTGATCACCACTGAAAATGCAGATGCTTTTGCCGTACAGCGCCAAATCGCCATCCTTGGCCAGATTTGGGTTTACGCGTGGAAACCGCGCATCCAGCGCAGCCTCAAGCCCACCAGCAGCCTTGACCGCGCGCATTGCCTGCCGTTCTGTTTCCCATATGGCAATACCATCAAGCGGTTCTGCGCCTGTTTTTTCGCGTACCCACCCAGCAGCGAACAGCACGCAGTCCATGCGTCCATAAAAAAAAGGCACTCGAAGGTGCCTTGTGATGTAGTCTGCGAGTGTCATTGAGCCTGGAATTTCTTCGAAAGCCAAAGCGATGGGTTTGCAATAAGGTCGCTCAAGTACGCGAACCCGGTATCTTCAGGATGGCGTTTTTTCTGCTGCGCTGCATTCATCCGTAGCGCAGGCCGGCGTTTCAGCCCGTAAGCCGACGTTTCGCACTTGAGCGTGATGGAGCCTTTATCGCCATCCACACCGACCGTGACCGCATCCATGATGCCGCGCCAGCATACTTCTGGAGAGCCGATCATCCTGTAAGCGTCATCCAGCGGACACATCCACATTTTGGCGCTACGGCCTCGGTATTCTTCCACCGGGCCGACTGCAAGCGCCAGTAATTGTGGATCGCCTGCGTTCAGCGTGAAATTGAGCGCGCTGGACGTTGCGCCCTCTTCTTCCGTGACTTCACTGATACTGGCGATGGCCCCAACACCAAGCCAGTTGGCGCCATCCCATTCAATTGGCTGGTTGAAAGTGGAAAACCGGCCAACGCCGCCAGCGAAATTGAAGGAGACGAAGTAAACGACGCGGACAATAGGTTTTTCAAGAGCCGCCTGCTGATCTGCAGAAACCGTCATACGCGCCAATCCTCCACCAGCGACAAGGACATGCCGCCCACGCGCACATCCTCATAATCCCAGTTTGATTCGGATTCTGAGCGCCGAAACAGGGCTTTGGGCTTATCCCATGTGACGACCGAACCAGAGGCGAAGGCATTTCTCAGTGGCGGCTCGATGCTGACCGTGATAGCACCGCTGCCGTTAGCCGTTGCGCTATCCGTCACCATGACAACCTGCTGCGTTACCCCAGTGCCGATGCCGAGATAATCCCCCGCCACCAGCGTTTTGCCGCCTTGCCCGGATGCGCAGATGGTCAGGCTGCTTGCGCCTTGCGCCGCACCACCACTCAACGCCATTGCCCCGCGCATGGTGCCTCTTGGCTGCGGCCTGCCGAGATTGTGCAGCGCCAGCAGGTTTTGACGGCCTTTGAGCCGCAGTATCAATGCCTGGAACTCGCCCACAAATTCATCCCGGTCAGTTGGCGGGGAAATGGTTGTTTGCCAGAGTGGCGCAAGGGCTTCCTGCGCCTGCGAGCCGAAAGCCGAGGCAAAGGCAATTTCGTTGCGCTTTTGCCCCCACGATTGTTTGGCAATTGCGAGCGAATCAGGAAATTGGATAATCATGCCAGCCTCCCTTGACGCTGCAGCCGGTCAACCAGTTGCGCATTTCCGTTTTGAACTGCCCTCGTCACCAAAGCATAGACTTCATTGCGGTCTGTGCGACTGTCAATGTTGATGACTGGCGCGTAGTTGATCGTCGCTCCGCCTGATCCACCGGAAAGAATGTCTTGCGTCTGCTTCGCATTGAAAATCCGGCTTGGCCCGGTGACTTCCAGTTCAGGGCCTTTCTCGCCCACCAGCCGCAAGCCGCCGCCGAAATCGCCGCCTTCAGCGTACCCCATAGCGTTGAATTTCACAGGTACGCCGGAAATGCTCATGGATTGGCCGGTGATGGCTGTCGTGCTGCCCGATGCCCCTGCACCAGTAAACAGCGACAAAATGCTGCCAAACAATCCGCCGCCGCCTGCCCCGCTTCCAAAAATGCTGGATAGCATGGATTTAATCTGAATCCTGGCGATTTCTGCAATGATGGTGTCCGCCAGCGATTTCCAGTTCATCTTGCCGGTCGTAACAAAAGTCACCAGCGCATCCTCCATCGACTTGATGGAGTTGGTCATGGCGTCGCCGGCCTGCTTACCGACATTCGCAGCGTCCTCACCATATTTGCGCACGGATTCGGACAGGTTGAACCAAGGGTCTTGCTCTTTGTAGTATTTGGCCTCGATCAGAGACGTACTGTCGGCCTTCGCAATCGCGGCTTTTGCCTGGATGCGAGCAATTTCATCATTGAGCATGGCGACGTTTTTTTCGCCAATCTCGACAGTCGCTTTGCGAATCTGATCTTGTACTTCCATATCGATGCGACGCGCCTCGGTCAGCTTCATCTGTTCGAGCGTGGCCTTACCCATGATGTCCAGCTCGAACTGTTTGTCGGACAGTGCCTTGTTTTCCTTGTAAACGAATTCGTCGATGTCCTTGCCGAACTTTTTGACGATGTTCAGTTGGCGTTCTTTTTCGATCAAGTCTTGGATCAGCTTCGCTTTTGCGATGTAGTCGGCTTTCTGCTTCTCAGACAGCGCCGGCAGGCCTTCGGCGGCTCGCGATTCCTTGGAGAATTTGCCCAGCTCGACATCGAACCGAGCCATCGCTTCTTTCGACTCCTTGACCTTGCCGTCGAACTTGTCGAAGTTATCAATTACGTATTTGATGCCTACAGCCGTACGCTCGAGATTTTGCATCTCGGTTTCGAACGGGTCTTTTTGTTTGGTGGCTTTCCCGTCGCCAGCGAGGCCTTTCACATCAATCTTTGCTCGGTTCGTACCGGCTTTTGCCGCTTCCGTACGCGCTACCGCCAACTGCCGTGCGACCTTCGCTGAGAACATTTCTTTCTGCGCGACTGAATCAATATCGGCCTTGTATGAATTCCAAATTTCGGCTACACCAGCCGTGCTTCCTGACGCAAGCATCTGTGGTATTGCAACAGCCATAGCAGCAGCCATCGCCAGTGTTTTTGCTGTTATCTGGACGGTTCTAATCGCGCCATCAAAACAATCCACCACAAATGCCGCTGCCTTTGCGGCTCCTTCAGCCCACGTTCTGATTGACCCGTCCTCAGCAAGCCCCTTAACCGCTCCGCGCACACCTTCTGTGCCGTTGATGTTTTCCAGCATTGCTTTTGTAAAAGCGTTCAGCACGGGCAATGCTTCCATTGCAATCATCTTGTAAACAGCGTTCTGTGACGCGGCGAGTTTCACCTGGTTTTTGTCGTACTCGTCCGCCATCGCCGCTTGTTCAGCCGTCACTTTCGCCTGCAACTCACCAACTTCGACAAGGTCTTTCATCAACGGCAGTAGGTTTGCGCCTGATTTCCCCATCAGGTTTTGCATCACAACAACCTTCTCTGCTCCATCTTGATACTTGTCCAGCTTGTCAGCAACGAGCTTGAATACCTCTCCAGGGTCTTTGCCTTTTAAGTCAGCAGCAGAAATTCCGATTGCCTTGAACGTATTACTTGTTTTTTCGCCTCCGTTCTGTGCGTCAATCATCGACTTTGACAATTTTTGCATGCCGGTAGCAAGTGACTCTGTGTCTGTGCCTGAGAGTTTCGCCACGCCAGCCAGTGCAGACAACTTATCAGCCGCAACCCCCGTCCTTTCGGAAAGTTGTTGCATATCTGCTGCGGATTTGATCGCGTCATCAATTTTGCTCTTGATGGCGTCGAATGACGCCCCCGCCAGCAGGCCAGCGCCAATTGCTGTCAGCGAAGTTTTGACGATGCCAGCAGCCTGATCGATGCGCGCAAGATGAGCTTCTGCGATAGCCGTGGCCTTGCCCATGTCGCTTTGCAACTTGGCGACATTTGCCGCCATCTCGATCATTACCGAGCCGACTGGTGTTGCCATCCCGTCCTCCAAATAAAAAAGCCACCCGAAGGTGGCTTTATTTTTCTCTAGCCGTGTTACAGCGCCCGCCGTGCGTATGTCATGTCATTCATCGTTTTGCCAGCGCAATGCTTGTTCCAGCTTGCTTTTTTCTGACTGAACTTGCCGCCTGCATAAACAGCATGCTCAACATTTACCCCGCCGAAGCCGTTTTTGCCTCGATACTGGAAACAGATAACACTTCCAGAATCATTCGACATAATGGAATCCCATTGCGTTGAATCAGGTTCGCGCATAGCACTTTTTAACGCCCCAGCTGCAGCAACCACGAGCTGAAAGCGATTTTCGCTTGCGGCTTTTTCCGCCTTGTCCTTTTTCTCTTTTTCAGCGAACTCTTTTTTCTGCTGCTCGCTCACAGGAACGCTAATAGCGGGTTTTGATGCTTCCTTGCTTCCGCCTGCCCCCATAAAGAATGCCGCAGCCAGGCTTGCGAGGATTATTCCTCCACCGACCCTTACTATCATACTCGGCTTCTTTGGTGGTTTTGCCCCGCAATTCGGACACGATTTTGCTTCTGTGCTGACTTCCTTCCCGCACTCCTTACACGCAACGAGCGCCATAACGATCCCCCATGTCGTTGTTAACCTCGAAACTATACAACACGGGGGGTGCCTCAACTCGTCACAATTGTTACGTTCCCGGTGATTTTGAAGTTGATTGATCCCTCTACAACCCCATCAACACCGCCGCTTTCCGGAACGGACTTCACGTTCACACTGAACGTGGCCACGGTTCCATCTGAGTACGTCACCTTCATGTTGCCAACCGCCGCAGACGCCCGAAGCGCGCGGCACCTAGACTGTCCGACATCGCCGTAGATGATCTGCCCTGTCAAGGCGAGCTTGCCGAAGTCTTGCAAACCTGTGCGCGATTCCTTGGCCGTACTTTTCAGGTTCGTCACATCGATGTCAGAACTCTCCCCGTCAAAACCGCTCCAAGATTTGACGCCACCAATTTCCACGAAAGTACCTGATGTTGCGCTTTCGATTTCAAATTTCGTTCCTTGCGCTTGAATTGCTCCGTTGCTCATAGTGAGGCCCCTTATAAATAAAAAAAGCCGCACTTGGCGGCATTACTTCAGCAGCTATTACTGCCTTTTCTTCCTGATGATGGTCAGCCCTTTGAACATTTTTGCGATCATCGCTTCCGTGTCGAGGCTTTCCACCTTTTCTTCCCGCTGCAAACCACCCCACAAGATAAAATCCTGCATGACAAACGGTTCTGGCTTGGTTTTTGCATTACGGTGGACGTTTGCCAGAGTAGATACAGAAACGCCGTGCCGCATGTCGGCCACCATTTCGCCAAACGGCTCGATGTTGTAGTACGCCCACCACTCGGCAAACTCGGATGAATCTATCTGCTGCTGGCACTCCTTGACACTTTTGCCAAGCGCGAGCGCTAAACGGAACCAGAATCGCCGCTCTGGGCGGCTTCGGAGTTTTTTTCCGCGCCATCCAGTGCCGATGCGCCGATTCCATTGATTTTTTGCGCGGCCCGGTACACGCGGTCGAGCGCTTCACATGATTTCCGCGCCAGTGCATCGATGTCACTTGGCTCAAACACGCGGTCTCCGGATTCATCAACCACGGTCAGCGCCACCAGTTTTGCGCGCATGTTCGTCAGATCTGGCTGGCGCTTGCCGCCTACATCCTCCTTGATCATACTAGCCTCGAACTGATCACGATCGAGGCCGGTCATGGTGCGCACGATGACGCTACCGCCCCATTCAGGAACCTCAACAGTTTCGGTTTTCAGGTCGTTCGCGGCCATAATGTCCGCCTTGCTCAAAATTTTGGTCATGTTTTCCTCAATGCCAGACTGATATGTCAATCAACACCCGATGCAGCAGGGTGTCGTCCTCGAATATATCTTGCTCAATTTCAACGATGAACTTTCTCGACCATGCGCCAAGCGCTGCCTTTACCGCCATCGCAAGCGTTTGCGCTTCGTCGTATGAGCTTGCCCACACATCGATCTGCAATCGCGTCCTGACCGCCCCTGACGCGCCAGCGAGCGTGTTATCCGGCATGTTCGACGACCGAAAAAACGTGATGTACGGCCTAGTCGGATTCGTAGGCGCAGTTCCAGCCCACACCCCACCAGCTGCAAGGCTGTCGAGCAACCCGCTAATTTCTCCCTGAATGCTCATTTGCGCACCTTTGCGATTTCATCCGGGATACGTTTTGCCGCGTATTCCTTGAATTTCTCGATAGCCGCCAGTTTTTTTGCCTCAAATGCTGGGCGCATAAACGGCTTTGCCGCCATTTTTGACGTGCCAAACTCGACAAATCTGGCGTAAAAAGCGTCCAGTTTCTGCCCTTTTTTCGTGGTTTTTGCGCGTTTCCCGGCGCGCACGCCAATGTAAAAAGTCTGCTGCGTCGCGCTCGATTTTTCGCGGATTTGCTTCTGATAAATCGATTTTTTCAGAATGCCGGTGTCGCTCGGCGCGCGCGCGACGGCCTCTTTCTTGAACTCGGTTGAGGCCGCATTGACAGCACCGCGGAGGACATTTTTTCCTATGTTCTTTGGCAGCTCTTCGAGCGCTTTTTTCAGTGCATCCAGTCCGGTGATGTTCTGCAGCGTTGCCATCACAGAACCTTTTTACACATAGCCACCAGCTCGCGGCTGGCGCCGTCATCCAGCAGGTACAGCACTTCGTACGCTGTCGCGCCGTGCGCGATTTCCGTGCAACCTGAAACGTCTGCACGTTTCCGGATGCGAATTTCCGTTGTGACTTCGCTGTTGACGGCCTGCGCCGCAAACAGCATGCGCCCGGACAGGTCTTTGACCGACGCCCAAACTGTGCAAACGTCAGTTCTTGCCGAAGCCTGGCCGCCATACTCCCCTTTGGAAGTGCTTATCCGGAGGAAAGTGACTCGCTTGTTCATTACCTCGAAATTCATCAGAACCCCTGCATCCGGTGCGGCCACATGAGGCTTTTTGATGCCTGGCTTGGAATTTCCCGCCCTTCGATGTAGTCACCAACCATCAGCAGTGCCGCCGCCTTGACCGATGGCGGCGATGTGACCGCATTCGCGCCAGTAAATGACTGCTTGCAGAACGATTCCGCGTAACTCACCGCCGCATCAATAGCTATCTGGATTTCAGTGTCCAGATCGTCACCATCCATGCGAAGGTGCGTTTTTGCTTCGGACATGGTAATCATTTTGATTCTGGCGGTTTGATGGCTTTGTTGCTGACCGGCTCGGCTGACTTGTCTTCATCAACCTGCTCTGCAGCCGCAGATTGGACTCCATCCCCATCAGCATCTGCGCTTTGATCTTCGCCGCCATTGGGCGTCGTGCTTGATTCATCGCATGCAAGGTGCTGTGCAACACCGATTGATACGGCAATGGCGGCACAACGATCGTCAACGTCATGCTCGCCTGGCGCGTATTCAACTACATTGATGCCGTTTGGCGAATATTTGAATGCTTTGGTGAATTTGATTTTCATGCTTTCTCCAATGGGAAAGGCCAGCCCGAAGGCTGGCTTTGTTCATCACGCTGCTGCGATCTTTTGAATCTTGATCGCGTTGCTGTCCATCACACCGCCACCGACGCGCTTGGTGGTGTAGAACTGGACATACGGCTTGTTGGTGTACGGATCGCGCAGCATCCGCACGCCGATGCGATCGACAATCAGATAGCCGCGCTTGAAGTCACCGAAGGCCAGCGCCAGCGCATCAGCGGCAACATCCGGCATGTCGTCGTTTTCGACCACACCATAACCACACAAGCGATCCGGCTCGCCGTTTTGCAGGCCAGGCTGCCACAGGTAGTTCTTTTGCTCGTCTTTCAGCTTGCGCGCAGCCGCCACGGTCAGTCCATTCATGGTGAACGATGCGTTGCGGCGATACCCAGACTTGAGCGAGTAAATCAGATCGAGCAGGCCGTCCGCCGTGATTGCCGTAGCCGCGCCGGAAATTACATGCTGCAACGTGCCGAGTGCGCGGGCGCTGTCTGCGGTTGCTGCCGTGGTGTACGCCAGAAAGCCTTTCGGTTTCTTGGTGCCGTTGCCGGATGTGAACGCGGCGTTTTCTGCTTCGGTGAAGGCTTGGACAACTTCGCTGTTGATCCATGCTTCCACATCAAAGAAAACGTCATCCAGCGATTTCTGCGTTGCAGCCGGATTTGCGTAAATCTCGCCAAAGAACGGGGCGACTTGCGCCAGCTTCGGGTTGTCCGTTCCCGTGCGTGCGTCATCTTCGTCAACCCAGCCTGTCGTTGCGCCGCCGATGTTGATCAGTTTTTTGTAATCTTCGGTACCGACAGTCATCGAAGATGCCAGCAGGCGCATTGGGGTTTCTTTCCGCAGCAGCTGGATGATGTTGCGGTCGATTTCTTCCGGAATGGCATAGCCGCCGTCTGCATCAGCCGTGGTGTTGACGGCTTTGGTTTCAATGCCGGAGGCGTCGCCCTTGCGCACAAATTGCAGGAAGCCAGCCTTGTATTCTGAATCTTCGCCTGTTGTGCCAGGGCGGTTGCCTTTGGTTTCAAGTTCCTTGATCAGTTCGCTTTGCTTGGACAAGGCCTCGTCCATTTTTTCCAGTTTGGCTTCCAGTTCGGCAGTCCCCTGGCCTTTTTCCAGTTTTGACAGCCGTTCGTCGTTTGTTTTGCGGTATTCGTGCCAGTCTTGGCCTTGCTTTTCGATTAGTTGCTTGATGGTATCCATCTGATGCTCCTTATTGTGTGAAATTGCGCGTTTTCAGCGCTTCCATGAGTTCCTGAGCACCATCACGGTGATTCAGTGCTTTGTAGCCTTGCGACAAGAAGGCTTTCGCCTGCTTTGCCGAAAAACCTGCATCACGCAGGAAGGCTTCCAGAGTCCGAATATCAGGCGTTTCGCCAGCGGAGAACGCGGCTTTTACCGTTTCTATCCTGGCTGAGTCGTTTGCCGGGAATGTCACCAGCGACACTTCCCACAGGTTGATTTCCTTGAGGATGAAGGCTTTTTTGTCCTTATCCCATGTGAATCCGGTGTCCGGCAGGCTGTACCCAATCGACAGGCCGGAGATTGACCCGGCTTTCAGGTGCGCATGCGCCCGTTTTGCTACCGGATCGGCGTCAATCAGCAGCTTTCCTTCGAGATACAGGCCGCGATCATCCTCTTCCATTCGGGTATAAACGCCGATTGGCTCGCGGGTGTCGTGCTGCCACAGCAGTGCAGGCATTCTCCCTTTTGTTTTCCAGTCAGTCAGCGAATTCTCGAACGCGCCGCGCACGACGATATCGCCATACGAGTCTTTAACGTCGAACACTGACCCATAGCCGGAAAACTCACCAGCGTCATTGACGCTTTTGATTTCAAGGCCGAAATCAAGCCGTTTCTTTAGCATTTGCATCCCCTTCTTTGGCGTTGATAGCCATGTTCATCGGCGTCAGGTAAATATCGCCGCCATCACGCGGATTCCAGTCCTCAAAATCGCGGATTTCGTTCGGGCTGATTGCCCCGGCCTGCAGTAATTTCTGGTAGAAGTTGCCGCGCGCTGTCATATCGCCACGCAGCAGGGCGTTGACGTTGAATTTGGCGAAGTATTTCGCCTGGTCTTTTGGCGACAACAGTGAGAGGTTCACGCGCTCTTCGATCTTGACCAGATACGGCATGAGGCAGTCGGTGATGAACTCCTGTGACTGGTGCTCAATGTTCGAGAACGTGGCGTGTTCCAGATCCCCGATCTTGTGCGGCGGCACGCGCCAGATGCCTGCAATTTCCGAGCGCTGGTATTTCCGAGCCTCTATCCATTGCGCATCTGTCGCTGTCATGGCGTTCGGCGTGAATTTCAGGCCTGCTTCCAGAATCGCCGCTTTGTATGCATTGCCAGCGCCTGAGTAGGTGTCTGCCCATGATGTTTTTATGCGGGCGTAGGCTTCATCGCTTAACGCGCCGTCCGTCGATAGCACGCCGGATAGCTTCACGCCTTGCTTGTACATCCGTGCGCCTTCCAGTTCGGCTGCCATCCCAAGCCCGATGGCATCACGCGCTTGCGCGATCGGGCTGATGCCGGTGAGTCCGTCACGAGTGCGCAGCCGGACGTGGAATATTTCGGCTTGGGTGAGCGTCGCTGTTTTTCCGTTGGCAAAGGTGACTTGATATGTCACCGTCCAGTTATCGTCCAGTTTTGGCGTGACGGATGCAGGGGTCAGCGGGAGCAGTTCCCGCAACTCACCGCGCACGATGTTTTTGTAGGCGTAAAAATTTCCACAGGATGCCAGATGCCCGGCCATGAGTTCCTTGAACTCTGCTGCCGTCATGAATTCGTTCGGGTTGATTTTGAGGATTCGATACAGTGGGTGCTTTACCGCGTCTGCCTTGCTGATTCCGTCATCCGATACTTCTTTGAGCGTCAATGGCAACGCGCCTACCGTCTCGTAGATCACGCGCATGCAGGCCGCGACGGTCGAGAATCGCTGGGCGGCACCGTGCGAAACCAGAATGCCTGATGATGCTTCATACCCGGCGCCCAGCATGTCTGCCAACTTTTGTGGCGTGTCGATCAGTACCGGGTCGGATTTTGAAAACATCCGTTTGATGAATTTGATCACAGTGTCCGCAGCCCTCTGGTTTCGTATACGCTGGCGTCATCGGTAAACATGAGCGCCCGCCCCATCGCCAGCAGCATCGCTACTGGCGCATCAATCTTTTCTTTGTTTGTTTCCTTGGTGGGATGCTTTAGTCCTGAAAACTTCGACACGCGCATGACCACGTTGCCCATCATCCATTCGACCATGCTGTTCCCTTCGTGCTGCAGATCGCCAGTCAGCACCATGTTCTCAACCTCGATGATAGGGAGCGTGAAGTGCGTGGAGGTTTGCGATATTTCGACCATCGGCAGGCCTGCTTCGACCAGTTTGGTGGCGAAATAGGCGGAAAATCTCGGGTCGTATGGCACTTCATTGACCTTGAACCGCTTGCCGAATGCCTCAACATCGGCGCGGATTACGTCAAAATCGGTGGCATTTCCATCAGTTACCACCAACTCGCCTCGCTGTTGGTACCGCCGGTAGTGCTGGTTTTCTGGCTTGCTGACTTCGTATTCGTTCAGGTACAGCCGGAAAAACACGTAGAACCGCTTGCCGCGACGAAATACGAGGCACAGCGCAGCGATATCGCTTTTTTCTGCAAGGTCAATTCCGATCCAGCATTCTTCTCCTGCGAAATCGTCAAGCTTCAGCGCCTGATCGCCGCATTCGCGCCAGGTTGCAACAGGAATCCATGTTTCACCGCCAGCCAGCCAGATGTTCAGCCGCTTCGTTTTGAAGTTTGGCTGTTCACTCGGCTGGCGCTTCGCGCGCTCACAATCCAGTCTGAGCCCATCTTCGTATACCGATGTGCCGAGGCCGGGATTTGCCTTTGCCCATTCGATCGGGTCATCCCATTTTTCGCGGTCGTCAACCGTGTAGATGACAGCCAGAAATTCATCGTCCTGAACCACGCCATCCAGCACGCTTTCTGCGTATCGGTGCTGCTCGTACCCGAAGCTGCTCAGATCGAAGCCCGCTGTCGTGATCTGCCAGAGCATTGGCTGGCGCCGAGCGCCTTGTCCGGACTTGATCACGTCATAAATTTCCCGGTTCGGGTGTGCGTGAACTTCGTCCAGGATCGCGCCGTGCGGGTTGAGGCCGTCCATTGACTTCGAGTCGCGCCCTAGCGGAACGAATTTGTCTGCCTTCCCTCGCACAAATAGCTCGCTGCGGCGCTCTGATATGTGCCGCCGCAGGTGCGGACTGGCTGCACGCATGCGTACCGCTTCGTCGTGCGTGATCCGCGCCTGTTCCATTTTCGTGGCGGCTGTGTAGACTTCGGCACCTCCTTCCCCGTCAAAGAAAAACAGGTAAATACCGACCCCAGCCAGCTTGGTGGACTTCCCGTTCTTCCGTGGAACTTCTTCCCATACCGTGCGAAACCGGCGGGTGCCGTCCGCTCGCATCCAGCCAAATGCCTGTGCTATCCAGAACTGTTGCCACGGGTCTGGCACGAATACTTGCCCAGCCCATTCTCCTTTCGAGTGCCGAAGAAACAGGAACGATTCAAGCGCGTGCTGGGCGTGTGCTTCAGAGAACCACATGCCGCGCTCATGACCGGTTTCCATGTCGCGGTAGTGGCGCTCTACACCGAGCCGCGTCCATCTGCACACCGGTATTTCGCCAGCAAGCACCGCCCGGCCATACGCATCCCAGTCGAATGTTGACTGGCGAATCGGCGCACTACTGGTTGCCATCACCCACTACGCGAAAGCCAAGCGACGTTTTGCGCTTTTTGAAGGCGTCAATCGGGTCATCAAACAGCGCTCCCTGTTGCGCCGCAACAAAATCCTCACCCTTTATCTTCACGAAACTCGGAATGGTCAGCGCAGCTTCCGGCAACCATTGCAGCAATGATTTCTTTGCGTCGCGCTCGACGTAGTACAGCGGATGCGGTGCCTGATATCCGTTGCCGCTCGTTGTGATGAAACTTCCGTTGTGGCGGCGCTTGTAGTCTTCAAGTTCGCGCGTTGCATCTATCCATTGAATGAACGTCCGGCAGATGACCGTCAACATCAACCCATCCGTGCGATGGATCAGACCGTATTCGAGCAGCGCCTGCGTGACATGCGCCCAAACTTTTTTTTCTCTTGCGTTCAGCCGCGCCGGCGCGTCAGGAATCTCTGATGTGATGCCGGGAACATGCGCTGCCTTGCCATCATCCACCTTCGGCAGTGCGGCTAATTGGCGCTGTGAGCTCATATCTCGATAATTTCCTAAAAAACAGCCAACGCAAAATTGAATGGGTGCTTTTGACACCCCCCCCTATCAAAACTACCAACACGCAAAATTTGAGGAAACGGTCGGTCACCGGCGGTCTGGCGCAGACTTTTTGACCGCCCCTCCCCGCTCACTTGCCGTCTTTGCCTTGTGGCACGCAGCGCAGATGGCCTGCAGGTTGAGAGGATCGTCTACCCCGCCATCCGCCTTGCTGATGATGTGGTCAACCTCACTTGCATGCGTGTTGTGCCCCTGTCGCAAGCACGGCTGGCACAGCCAGTTGTCACGCCGCAAAATTGCAGCGCGGACCTTCCGCCACTTAGGACCATAACCACGCTCATGACTGCTGCCCTCGCTTGTCTTGAACCACCCAACTGAATCGCGCTTGTGTTGGTTACAAAACCCTGATGCATCAACCAACGTGCCGCATCCAGGATGCCTGCAAACAGATTTTGATCTGACAGCCACAGCGCCCCCGAATAGTTCAAGCCAAACAAAACGCCCCGATGACTGGCGTCAATCGGGGCGCTGTATTCTTTTCTGCAATGGCTTTGCCAAAGCATAGCGAAAATGTACTGCCGTTTCACAATGCAAGCAACACAAAACGCGTGCACATTTTTTCAAAAAATTAGCAACTATTTGATTTGATTATGTTTTCCAGCGATTTAAACAGGCAATCCCTCCGCGCATAAACAGTATTAACATGGCACCGGACACGCCCGGCAACCGTCAACGGCGCCATCCCGGAAACATACAGGCAATACCCGACTTCATACAACTCCAGTCGCGCCTGCCTGATCTTGGCCATCGCGCCATCTGTAGCAAGCACGTCCACATCAACCGGCGCTGCCACCCCAGATGATTGAGCGTGCACCAACCTGTATGCCGGAAAAGGGGAAAGCCCGCCGCGCACGGCGCGACCTGAGCTAATAAATTCTCCCCACCGCACCAGCCTGTCATGAATCCACTTGCTCATCATCGCCCCTTTTCACACAAAACCGAGTTCCAACCTCAATACCGTTTTCCTTGGCAAAAAACACCGGCTCACCGCGCATGCCACGCCGGATGATCGAATCAATCACTTCCTTGCCGAATGCCGCCCGCATTGAGTCAATGAAGGCAGTTACCCCAGGCATCTCATCTCGCAGGTTTTTCTTCATATTGATAGTTGAACGGTTATCAAAAAACCATCACGCTTATAACTCATTGTTTTTATTTAAAATAGTGATAGTTGAATAGTTGAATGGTCAAAAATTAGTTTCTGCAAAAAAGATAATTGCATTTCGCTGGCGATTCGGTGAATCCTCGCGCACGCGCGCACGTATAGGGAAAACCCTTCAACCCTTCAACCATCACTATTACCAATGTTTTCAATAAGTTAGGATATTGATAGTTTTTTTGGCAACCGTTCAACTATCAATATTCAGACTCGGAATTACCCGTAGAGCCGGAACGAAACTTGCGCAAATCCACCTCAAACAACTCAGAGGCGCCAGCAATCCAATCCGTCTGTGACTTATCCTCCGGCTGGTTGCCAACAAGATACACAGTACGCTGCTTTACCGCATTGCCAAGCGGGTACTGAGCAACGTGCTTGCGAACCCCATCAGCCCGGCCTTCCCGCGTAATAACCCTGCCGAAAAACGTCTGCGACGGCGGGTACCGCTCCCCGGCAATGTTGCACCATCTGGTAAACGCAGAATAAAGCTGCTCAGCCGAGCAGCACACATACGGAAGGGGGAGGAAACCACCGCGCCACTCACGGTAAAACCTCTCAGCAGGAGAAAGTCCAAGCGCAATCAAATCCTCTTTCGCCTCATTCACAGGCGGCTTGGTATGCTCATTGAATCCGTCCAACGGCACCTCATGCAGCAGATAGTGATAAAACGCCTCAACGCCACCATTGCGCACCTGCTCACCAACTGCCGCATAAAACACCTCATCCAGCTTTGGTGGCGTCCACAGCACCAAATAACGGCGGTCAGACCTGTCTAGCGCCAGCGGCTGAAGCTCATTCGACAGAAACACAAAATTCATGTGATTCGCCTCATCTCGCTCGCTCAGGTTCTTCGGATTGATTCGTACCGTCTCACCCGTAACCAGCGCCTTAAGCTTGCCCTTCAGCTGGCGCAGCTCGGTACGTGTCACCACCTCATCGGCAACCATGTACAACTTCTTCGAAGCCCACTCATTAAACTGGGATTCGATTTGCGCATTACCGATAACACCGCCGTACTCACCGTAAATCTTCGCAACAGCAGACTCAAAAAACAGATTCTTGCCTGAGCCCTCATCACCATGCACAATGATCGACGAACGCATCTTCGCCCCAGGGTTTTGCAACGGAAATGCCAGCCAGCGCAAAACCCACGCTGCAACCTCGGCATTCCCGTCGCACAAATGCAGCAGCAGCTTCTTAATCAAGCTGCAATCACCTTTCTTTGGCACCGTCTTGATGCCGTCATACAAATTCACTGTGCACGCCGGATCGGCAGAAAAGGTTGGATCGAACACAACCCCATCGCGAGGCACCATCTTGCGCCCGGGATTATTCAGCCAAAACTTCACCGCATCCGTACCGAACGCCAGACGCATGCAAGCCACTTTAAGGATGATCCGGTTATCCGCATCCCAAACCGCGTCATCGCCGTAAATCAACGTAAAGTTATTCAGCAGATAATCAACCGTATCCCAATGATCCTGCCCATACTCCTTTTTAGGCTTGCGCTTCCCCCCGCGCCCCCCGGCGTCCGCGACCGGCTCAGCACCATTCTGTCCGCTCTCGCCAGCAGAGGGAGGGGGAGAGTCAACAACCTTCAAAGCAGGCTTGCCAGAATCAACTGCCGGAGCCGGAGATAACGCGGCGTCAATCGCCGCCTGCACCTGAACGCGCACATCATCCAGCGACTGTTCGACATGCAAATCATTAAAATCAGACAACTTGCGGTCACCTCGATCGGCAAAACGCGGAAACACCACCGAAGCATTACCAACAGCAGCAGCAGCCGACAAAGCGCGTGAAAGACCAGCATTCTCAAAGCGCAGCAAGCGCACCACACGCCCGCACCGCGCATCCGCCTCAATAAAGCGGGCACCATGCGAATCCACGCGCCACCAGGCGCATACCGAAACATCTCCGTCACGCCCAGGCAAAACCCGCGAAATGCCATCAATATCCGGTGCAGCAACGCCAAAATCATCAGCAAGCCAATCGACAAAACGCCGCTCAAGCTGCCAATCGTCATCCGCCAGAAACAACAAATGCGCCGACGGGAAATCCCGACGCAGCCCCTGAGCGACCGGCAGTAGATTCCCCGCATCAAACGCCACCATCACCGGCAAATCAACCGCCATGCGAACAGAACGGCAGGTTGCATACCCCTCACCGATACCGATGATGCGCGCATCATCAATCCGGCCAAGCAAAAACGCTCCGCCCACCTTATCCATCCCGCCGGAAAAGCGCTTCGAGCCATCAGCGGCAATCTTCTGCAAGCCAGCAAGATGCACGCCATCCACAGCGGAATACCGCTTCATCGGCACCAGCAGCAAGCCATCTGCATCAACGCGGACACCCTCGGCAGAAACCTGCTTGCGCAACAAATAATCAACCGGATGAGTAGGCTCCGATGCCAGCGACCACTGAGAGCGCGCCCGATGCGCCGCTCTGCTAGCAACCCGCGCCCGCTTCTCAGCCTCGGCCGCCTCGGCCTCGCGCAACTTGCGCTCAGCATCAGCCCGCTCCTCAGCAGAAATCCCCTGCCAATCAATTCGCACCGGCACTGCATTATTACTTGTGCCTTGCCACACCCCGAACGCCCCGGAAATCACCCGCGCGCCAGAACGCAAATCAATCTCGCGCAACGCATACCACGCCTTCTTGCCTGGCCCGAACCGCTTGATCTTTCCGTCAAGAACAGGATGGCCGGCTGGAAGCATGGGCAACCCATGCCCCTGCATCTGATCGATAACTTCAGATAAAGACATCATCGAACGCCGCTCCGTATGGAATGCTTATAACTAGGCGAATATGGCAGAATGGGCTTTTTCACACCCAAGGAGTAGCCATGAATGATTTCAGGCGAGTGTTTTTGCCTTACTGTCTGCAGCGACTGAGCGATGGCCGATATATCGTTTTGAACAGGCTGTACAAGCCGCTTGGCATTCAAAGCAGCGAGTGGATTGAGTACGACAGTCATCCGACAGCAACGCACATTGACGGGCTGACAGCCGCAAAGATAAAGCGGCTTTCTCATAGAGGAAGCGATGATGCCGGCACGATTCACCTTTACGGCGACGGCAGCATTCCCACGGATAGCAAGGCTCATTGGGATTCCTATTCGCAGCGACTCAAACTGCTTGCTGAGCTTGGTGTTGGTGCGAAATAACTAACCCCGCTTCCCGCGCTGCGTCGTCAAACATGACGCAGCCATCGACGTAAACATTGGTCAGCGCAATGGCGTTGTCAGGAATGGCAGCGCCAGGCATCCATCCATCAACGATCCGCGTTTTCCCATAATGCGCTGCCAGCGCCATTGCGTGTGCGGTCTTCCCGCATCCATGCTGGCCGTAAATGATGGTTGGTATTTCATTTTTTAGTTGTCTTTCCTGCTGCCAGCATGAACCGCCGATGATCGGCTTGGCAACGAATAGCAGCCCTTCCGGGCGGCATGCGCCGGATTCTGATCGGGCGCGTTCGCAGTACGGACTGGAATACCCATAAACAGGATCGACGCTTTGTCCGTCTGGTGCCCCGCAATTCGGGTATTTGTCAACAGACGGCCTGTATTTCACGTGTGCGCAGTTGATGCAGAATTTTTGCTGCGCTTGCGATGCATCGCTCATGGTTCTTTCCTTTATTGGTGATAAACAATTTGCGCTGAAAATCATCACAGCGCCCCCTCAAGCTCGCAAAACCCCTGCAAATCCCCCAGCAGCCCGGTAACGGTAAGGCGGGCATCGTACGTACCAACAAGCGAATCCGGATAACGCTCGCTCATTGCCACAAACCGTTTTGTTTCGGTGCCGCAAATCACTGCGCGCCTGCCTGAAAACACAAAAAGCGCGAACGGGCGTGCATCAGGCCGGGCGCGGCGCAGCACCGCGCGCACGATATCCGTCTGTGTCAAGGACTTCACCTTGTTACGGAAACGCGGCATCGGAACGGCCGTTGCCGCAACAGATAGTGATGGTTTGGAAGCGCGCGCCGCGCGCAATGATTTCGTGGCCATCAGCGCACCCTCAGCCGGTGGGATTGATTAGCCAAAACATCAGCCAGCGCGCACTTCATCGGCGGCCTGTGCATCAAGTCAATTCTGGACGGCTGCACTTGAATTCCAACAATCTTTGTCGCCTCCCCAGCTCGGCGCAGCGTATTTTCAATCTGCTTGACCAGATATTCTGGCAGCACAAACATGGCTCCGTTATGGGAAATGTCGCGCTCGGCAAAAATCCGCTTGAGTGCGCCGGGCTTCATGGTTGGCCACTCCGCGAGAATTTCATCTGTCGTGATGCGCGGATTCTCCATAATTCGCCGCAATATCTGGAATGAGAGCATTTGCGTGTTCAGCGCGCGCATCGTTACCTCGCACAAGAAAGAGCAACCTCGATATCCCTCAAACCTGACTGCATTGCCGATATGGCCTCACTCAGCTCTCGCTGGGCGTCCAGCAATTCGTCACGGGTCGCACCATCAACCAGCGCCGCGACCGCGTTGTGCGCCTCAGAGCACTCCTTGATGATGTTTTGCAATATCCCGACCGCATCCAACCTTCCCGCGCCAGATGCCACAGCAGAGGCTGAAACACCAACACTGCGAACCACATCACTCACGCACCGCACTCGATCGGCGATTGGCAGAGCCCACAGTACAGACGGAAGGAAATTGACTGGAAGCAAATTCGTGTCTTTCGACTGGTCATCCAGCCAGCGAAAAATTCTGTCGGCATTCACCCTGGCGCGCTCGAACTTATCGCGAGTTGGCGGGTCGAACTCAATTCCGGAAATTTTGTCGATTCCAAGCGATTCGTGCGCCTCGACGATGCACATGGCAGCCGTTTCCCTGCTCCACCGTTGGCGCTTGCGCCACTCGTTGACATGGTGCTGAATGATTGAAACAACAGAGCCGTGCGTTGCGCGTTGCATGATGTTTGCCTTTCTGTCGATTACATTGAATCGGCGCGCTGAGAATTAGCACCATTTCTTTGTTTGAGGAAAATTTCAGGGTGGTCTACCTTAACTTTTGCCGGAATTCCACGCGTTAGCCAGTTCTGTACTCGCTGAATACCGCCATCGGCGTAACCAAGCAGATCAGCCACTTTTTTTGGCCCACCAAGCTCCTCAATTAACTTCTTGTCTTGATCATGCATATCAACCCCGAGGGAGATTCGAATGCGCACATTAAACACCACGTTTAATCACGAGTCAAACAATTTGTGTAACAACGCGATGTTTAGTACTCGCATAATCAGGCGCATGCATGAGCAAATGACAAGGCTTTACGAGGCCGCCAAAAATCTGAAGAAAATTGACGGGCCATCGGAACTGGCCCGGAGGCTTGGCACATCACCGCAAACAATCAACAATTGGGAGCGGAGAGGCATATCGAACAGCGGAATGCTGCAAGCGCAAAAAGAGATTGGCTGCTCGGCTGAATGGCTAAAAACAGGGCGTGGCCTCATGGTGCTGGCGCCGCAATTTGCTCCACCCAACATCGAGCCCGCTAATAACGGCATGACTCGAATCCCATTGATCAGCTATGTTCAGGCAGGCGGGATGACGGAAGCTGTTGACCCGTACTCAATCGGAGATGCAGCAGAATGGCTGCTAACGGACCTTGAGCTTTCGGCCAACTCTTTCGCCCTTCGCGTCAAGGGCGACTCTATGCTCCCGGAATTCCGTGAAGGCGACATCATCCTTGTAGACCCTGCAGTCGAGCCGATGCCGGGAGATTTTGTTGTGGCCAAGAACGGCGAAAACGAAGCCACGTTCAAGAAATACCGACCTCGTGGTATCAACGAGCGTGGCGAAAAGGTCTTTGAATTAACCCCGCTGAACGACGATTACGAGTCCATGCGCTCAGACATCACGCCGATCAGGATCATTGGCACGATGATTGAGCATCGACGGTTTAGGCGGAAATAGAGAATTACCCTGCACTGATTGGAGGAATAGATTTTGGATTGGCTTAAGCATCTTAAAACTTGTCTTCACAGTGGAGGCAAATCAGACAGCAACGGACAGCCGATCAACAAGACATTCAGGGCTGGCGCGGTATTAGATAAAAAATCGATGAGCTTATCGGCCTGATAAAAGGCGTGATGGCGGATGGGATGGTTCATCAAGGGGAAGTCGAGTTCCTGCTTGGATGGATGGACGCAAACAGAGAAGTAAGAAATCAATGGCCAGCAAAGGTTATCTACCCGCGCCTTGTGGCTGCTCTTGAGGATGGGAAAATTGATCTTGATGAAGAGCGCGAGATCATGGATATCCTGCTCGCAACGGTCGGCGGCAATACAGCCACATTCATCAATGAGTCAAGCAACAGCTCAGCGCTTCCACTAACAGCGCCACAGCCAATTGTTCTATTCGAACAAAAAATATTCTGCTTCACAGGAAAGTTTGCCTCTGGCAGCCGCCAATGGTGCGAGGAGTTGACATCTTCGCTTGGCGGAGTGGTGTCTCCGGGCATCACCAAACGACTCAATTACTTGGTTATTGGCGAAATTGGAAGCCGAGACTGGATTCACTCAACGCACGGCAGGAAAATTGAAAAGGCAGTTGAATACGTCGATGCTGGATCCAACATTGCGATAGTAAGCGAAATGCACTGGCATGAGCATATTCCAAATGACCTGAGGTGAAAGCAGCACATCAACAACCAAGCCCGCCACGCGCGGGCTTTTTTATTCCCCCAACCAAAAAACTCACGCAGAAAATTAAACAAAATGTGTCGTTTGCGCCCCAATTAAACAATTTGTTTGACACGCGGTTAAACATGGTGTTTAATCACTCCCGTAAACAAAACGGGAGGCGCAAATGCACGCATACAAAGTTACCGTACGTACCGCGCAACACCAGATCACATACACCGCCATTGGTCCCACCAGTGCCGATGTAAGTATTGCCGCCATCGACGCTCACGGCATCTGCGCCGTCTCCGTTCATCCAATCGGAGGCTGACATGCGCATACTCCTCGAAACCATCGCTGTATTCGCCCTGATTGCGCTCATATTGGCTGCGCCGCCAGCAATTGAGAAGTACAACAAATCGCGCGAGGCAGCCGCGACCAAACAAAAAATCCGTCAGCAGCGCATGGCCGAAGAGGCCAACGCTGAATTCAAGCGCCGCCAGCCCACCGAAGACTTCAACAAGATGCTGGCGCCCATCGCGCAGGCCGAGGTGCGCAAATGATCCGCGCACGCATCCAACCAGATCGAGCATCGCTCGAAATCATGCACCGCAAGCTGCAATTCCCGGTTCCGCTGGATGACATGCTGCGCCACCCCGTCATGCGCATCACCATCGAGGCCGTGGCGCGCCGCCACATGCGCTCCCGCGCCAAGTTCGACCACAAAAAAATCCAAGCCAACGACTCCAGCAGAGACCCGCCCAGTGGGGCGTAGGCGGGACGAATATCCCCCACCGCACAAGCCGGCTTCCTCCGCCGGTGATTGTGCCGACTGGCCGGCGTAAGCGGCCAACCATCAAATCAATCACAAGGAAAACCACATGACCACCGCACACATCCCAACCGTCATCGGCACGCCGTTTGCCGGCGGCTTCTACGCCGGCACCGTACGCATCGAAGGCGCACTGCACGCACTCATCGTTGCACCGAAAGCCGAAGGCCAGCACGAGGCTGCACGCTGGAACGGCAGCACCGACGAAGTCACTGGCGCCCTCTCCTACAACGATGGTCTTGCCAACACCAAAGCAATGGCCGCGGACGGCAGCAAGCTGGCGCAATGGGCGCTCGAGCTGAACATCGGCGGCTTCAGTGACTGGTACCTGCCGTCTCTGGACGAACTTGAAATTCTCTACCGCAACCTGAAACCGACGGAAGAGAAAAATTACTGCTGGGCGCGCTCTGGCATCAACCTGCACGCCGACGAGCCGACCGCGCCATATACGCCGGATTTCCCGATGCAAACCACCGCCAAAGCATTTCGCTCCGGTGGAGCCGAAGCATTCGATCCTGCCTGGCACTGGTCCAGCACACAGCACGCCGCCCACGGTTCGTGTGCCTGGATGCAGGACTTCAGCAACGGCAGCCAGCACGACGGCCGCAAGGGCAGCGAGTACAGGGCGCGTGCCGTCCGCAGAATCGCCATTCAGTAATTCAGTCACTCATCCATTAAAAGGCAAATCATGAGCACAAGGGCGCAATGGGAAAGCGAGAACCTCAAATCAGGAGAGATTTACGCCGGCCTCATCCTCGGCAAAAACGGTCCGGATCATCATCTGATTCTGCTGCCGGGCGAAGCGGAAAATCTGACGTTCGCGCAAGCAAACGAGTGGGCCAAAGAAGCCGGTGGAGAGCTGCCAAGCCGCCGCGAACAATCGCTGCTGTTCGCAAATTGCAAAGACCAGTTTCAGCCGCGTTGGTACTGGTCAAGTGAACAGCACGCCGCCAACGGTTCGTGTGCCTGGATGCAGGACTTCGACGACGGCGACCAGAACAACAGCCACAAGGGCGGCGAGTTCAGGGCGCGTGCCGTCCGCAGAGTAACCATTTAGTCACTCAGTAATTCAGCCATTTTTTCGTTTCAAAAATTCCGCATGGCACTCCATTTCGACACCGAGATATACAAAGTGGCCTACGAACTGCTCAATCTCATCACCGACCTTGCCAAAAACATGCCGCGAGACTTCAAGGCGACCATTGGCGGCAAATTGCGTGATGAATGCATCGAAATCAGCACGCTCATCTACCGCGCCAACGTCGCCGACGACAAGACGCCATTTTTGAGCACGCTAATCGAGCGTGTGCAGGTCGCAGAACTGCTTATCCGGCTTTCCAGAGACAAAAAGCTCATTTCGACCGGGCAATACGCCAGCGCCATCGAGCTGGCGGCTAGCGTAGGAAAGCAGGCGAATGGATGGCGCCGTTCATTACTCACGCCAGCTGCATGTCAGCCAAGGTTGATATGACCGAGCGTTTATTTAATCTGGTCGTGCCGCTGGCCGAATCTCCGGCCACCGCCATGCGCACCACGGAAACCAACGCGCACGCGAGCGCGGAACGGTCCGGCGCAGTTTCTCTGCCGATCGGCACCAGCCTTCGGCCGGGCGACGTAGATAGCACGAATCACAGCACGCCGCCAACGGTTCGTATGCCTGGATGCAGAACTTCAACAACGGCAACCAGAACAACAACCACAAGGACAACGAGTACAGGGCGCGTGCCGTCCGCAGATAAAAGCGGCCCCCGTGCGGAATTTTCATTTTCCGAGCTGGTGCAGGCATATCTCGACTGCCGCCAGCACAAGCGCAACACATCCAGCGCACTGGCATTCGAGCAAAACCAAGAGCGCAACCTGATCGAGCTGCGCGATGAACTGCTGTCCGGCCAATACCGCCCCGGCAAATCCATCTGCTTCATCATCACCCGGCCGAAGCCACGCGAGGTATGGGCGGCTGATTTCCGTGATCGAATCGTGCACCACCTGCTCTACAACCGCATTTCCGCGCGATTTTATGCCTCATTCATCGCCGACAGCTGCGCCTGCATTCCAGGGCGCGGCACCCTGTACGGCGCGCAGCGGCTTGAGACGAAAATCCGCAGCATTACACAAAACTGGAGCCAGCCGGCGCACTACCTCAAATGCGACCTGGCCAACTTCTTCGTCAGCATCGACAAAGCCATCCTGTGGGAAATGATTGCCGCCAAGGTGCCAGAGCCGTTCTGGCGTGAACTGACGCACACCATCCTGTTCCACGATCCGCGGCGGCATTTCGAATGGCGCGGCGACCGCAACAAAATCGAACTGGTACCGCCGCACAAACGGCTGACAAACCAGCGCGCAGGCTACGGTCTGCCGATTGGCAACCTCAGCAGCCAGTTTTTTGCCAATATCTACCTGAACGCGCTGGACCAGTTCATCAAGCACAAGATCGGCTGCCGGCACTACATCCGCTACGTTGACGACTTTATTTTGCTGCACCGCGATCCGCATTGGCTCAATGCCGCGCTGAAAGGCATCAACGCTTTCGTGCGCGAACGGCTAAACGTCCGCCTGAACACCAGCAAAACCATTCTGCAGCCGGTCGACCGAGGCGTCGACTTCGTCGGCAGCGTCATCCGGCCGTGGTCGCGCAGGACGCGCAAACGCACCAAAAACGAAGCCCTGCACCGCATCGCCTGCCTGCCGGCCGACCGCGTCTGGCAGACCGCAAACAGCTATTTCGGCCTGCTTCGCCAATCACCCAGCAGCCACTCCGATCGAGCCGCCCTGGCCAATGCCGTGCGCAGGCGCGGGAACTCTGTCGACATGAATCTCACCAAAACCTATCAGAAACGCACATGAACACAGAAATTCAGACTGGCACACCAGTCAAATACATCGACACCAATGGCATCGAGCAAAGCGGCATCTTCCACGGCTGGCTACGCTCGCGCCGTCAGGATGGGCAGCGCACCGGCCTGATTGCCACCCCGACCAACCTCGGCACCCTGCTGGAAACCGCAGCTGAGCGCAACATCATGGAGCGCCAGCAATGAGCGCCGGGCAAAAATTCGATAGCGGCAAGCGCCGCTGGTCGCTCCTGCCTGCCGGCTCAGTCGAGGAAGCCGTTGATGTGCTCGAAATCGGCGCAGCCAAATACAGCGAAGACAACTGGCAGCGCGTGCCGAATCCGCGCACCCGCTACTACAACGCGCTCATGCGCCACATCAACGCATGGTGGACTGGGGAGCAGAAAGACCCGGAAACCGGCAAGCACCACCTTGCGCACGCCATCTGCTGCGCCATGTTCCTGATCTGGTTTGATATCAACGGAGGCGGCAATGCCTAAATCCAAGCGCCCACGCCACTCCAAGCAGACACGACGGCGCCAGTCAAACCCGCGCCTAATCGCCCAGCCATGGAAAACCGCTGCAGTGTTCGATCCGATCGAGCGCATTGTTGACCAACTTGAGCGAGACGGCACCGTCACGGTAACCTTGGACGGCATGCCCGTGTTCCTGAATACAGACGGCAAATGGTACTCCAGCGTTGCAGCCATTGAAGGCGTCATTCAGGCATTCGAAATCCACTCCGGCCGCACCAATCATGCGCTGCCAATCAGGCCGCTGCACCAGCTAGCGACCAAGCTGCGCATTGGCATGCCGATATTTTCATCCGACACGACCGCAGTCAGAGCTGCGCTCAATGTTTTGCGCCGCGCCGGCAACAGCCTGACCGCCGACGAAGCTGCCGAGCTGGCGCAGGCGGTATCCATTTCAGCTGCAATGGACAAGGTAATGGAGGCGGCATGAGCGATTTCGCCAAACAATATACAAAAACCACGCCTCGCAGCAAAACCAGTACGCTCGTTGCCGCGCTTCGCATCCTTGCCAATGACGTTCAATCCCAGGACGGCGTGGCAAATGCTGCGCTGTATGAAGCGTCTGAACGAATGCATGAGCTTTCGAAGCAGCGGGATGCCCTGATAGCGGCCATGACAGGAGCTGCTACAAAACTAGAAGCCGATGGCGACGAATGGCACGTTGCGGCTGAACTGCGCGAGGCCATCGCTAGCGTGAAAGGAGGCGAAGCATGAACCGCATGCAAACCGCCCTGCTTGACATCATCCGCATCACGCTCGCCCACACCGGCGCCAGCGACATCGATGTCAGCGAAATCATCGCCCGCAAAACGCAACATTTCGGCCACGAATTCCCGTTAAACGAAACCCGCTCAGAGGGTTGCGGTTACGCCACCGCAGAAAGGACAGCAGCATGACATGGATTCTCACCGCGTCCGGCAAGACGCTCGATTTCCTCAACCCGGTGCCAGAACAAATCGACATTCTGGACATCGCACAAGGCCTGTCGAACGAGTGCCGCTTTTCCGGCCAATGCAAGGTGTTCTATTCCGTGGCGCAGCACAGCGTGCTGGCCAGCCAGGTTGTGCAAGACCAGAAATACGCGCTGGAAGCCTTGCTGCACGATGCCAGCGAAGCCTATCTGAAAGACATTCCCAAGCCGCTCAAGGAACTGCTGCCGGACTATCGAGCCATCGAGGCGCGCCTGCAGGCGGTAATTCGCCGAAAATTCGGTCTGCCGGAGCAAGAGAGTGACGCTGTCAAACGCGTCGACCTCAAATTGCTGGCCACCGAGCGCCGCGACCTGATGCCTGAGCACGATGCTGACTGGGAAATCCTGCGCGGCATTCAAAAACTGCCACAACCAATCCGGGCCGTGCACGCCGGCATTGCGCAGGCTCAGTTTGTCCGGCGGTACCTGCAGCTGACGCAGTGAGGAAGGCATGAGAGCCATCGACCTATTTGCAGGCGCAGGCGGATTCAGTGTTGGTGCTGAAATGGCTGACTGCAATATCGTTTGGGCGGCAAACCATTGGCTGGAGGCCGTCGAAGTTCACTCAAAAAACCACCCAACCTCCAAGCACGCATGCCAAGACCTGCAGCAGGCGCGATGGGAAGACGTCCCTGCGCACGATCTATTGCTCGCATCACCGTGCTGCCAAGGTCACAGCAAAGCTCGTGGGCGCGCAAACGGAAACCCGCAACACGATGCAAGCCGGTCAACTGCGTGGGCCGTCGTTGCTGCTGCCGAACACCACAGGCCGGCAGCAGCCATCATCGAAAACGTGCCGGAATTCATACGATGGTCACTCTACCCAGCTTGGCGCATGGCGATGGAGTCGCTTGGCTACTGCCTTGCGCCGCACATCATTGACGCAGCTGACCACGGCGTGCCGCAACATAGGGAGCGACTATTCATCATCGCTACTCGCAGTCAGCACCCATTGATGCTGAATTTCGAGCATCAAGAGCGTGTGCCGGCCAGCAAGATTATCAACTTCGGCGGCGGAAACTGGACGCCAATCAATCGATCCGGACGGTCACAAAATACGCTGCGCAGAATCGCAGCTGGCAGGACGGCGCACGGCAACAGATTCCTGACGGCTTATTACGGCAATGAACGTGGCGGCAGGTCGCTGGACAGACCCATTGGCACCATCACTACACGCGACAGATGGGCCGTCATCGATGGCGACCACATGCGCATGCTGACAGCCAACGAATGCCGAGCCGCGATGGGATTCCCTGAAAACTACCAGCTCCCGCGACAACATAGGCTGGCTGTGCACATGCTTGGCAACGCCGTCTGTCCGCCAGTCGCGCGCGATGTAATCAATGCGCTTAAGGAGGCAGCATGAGCAAATCCGAAATCAAAGGGACTGATTCAACTTGGTCACCAGTCACCGGCTGCACGCCGGCCAGCACCTAGCGCGCGAACCACTACGCAAAGCGCGAATTCGCGTTTTGGGTTTGGTCACCAGTAAACCTGTAAGAAATGCTTAATAGTTGGAGGAAAAAATGAACATTGGGATGAAACCAATCTACATCGACTTGCCTTCCGTGGCCTCTGTAACGTCGCTGTCTGAAACAACGATTCAACGCCTGGTGCGCGAATCGCAATTCCCCAAGCCTAGACAGTTATCAGGCAATCGTGTTGCATGGCTGGTGCGAGAAGTGGATGAATGGTCTGAGGCACGGCCGATCTCTGACCTACCGCCGCCAATGAATACCGGGGCGAGAAAAAAAGCAGCGTGATTTGGCGTAACTTTTGGCGTAACTTTTGAAAGTTACGCCATTATTTTCATAGGTAACACCCACCGCTGCATCATAGGGGTATGTTTTGTGTGCTGTTCTTCCTTCTGTTTTGGCATGGTTATCTGCTGCGTTCGAATGTATTGAGCTAAGGGCTCGAAAAAGTGAGATTATCGCAGCCAAAATGCTATTGTAGGAAAATTGCTTGGCTACACTATACAGCGCGACCAGCCATATGTTGATGATAATGCCACAATACAAGCCACCTACCTCTTTACACCCTGAACCAGTTTGCTTGTCTGGCTAAACGCAAATTGCGTGGCATAATTAAAATAACAATTATTTGATTATTTCGGGGCAGAATCAGGGGAAAGCATCATGCTGAGACGCTTTTTTGGAAGATGGCTCTTGCTTTTTGTGATCGCCAGTAACCTGCTTTTTGCCATTTACAGCGTCATCAGCCTGATACACTCCCGCAAACAAACTGAGCACCTGGCAGAAGTGCATGTGCAAAACCTGGCTCATGCGATTTCACAAAGCATTTCCAACTACGTTGACCAGGTCAGCCAGTCTGCACGAACCATAAAATACGAGATGGAGCGTCAGCTCATGCTGGGGCAACCGGACCTGGCTTTTGCCGGTTATCAAAAGATCGTCATGCCAGAAGCCATCGGCACGGGCATTGTCAACGCAGATGGTACCGTGGTAATGGGGCAGGCAGGTGCGGCCGGCACAACATCAAATGTTGGCAACAGTGATTTCTTTGTCTTCCTGAAGCAGTCGTCCGGTGACCGCCACGCCTTTTCCAAACCACTTGTCACCACAAAACCATACAGCTATGGATTGACTGTCGGTTACCGAATCAACCACCCGGATGGCCGCTTTGCCGGAATCGCCACTGCAAACATCGATTTCGATCGGATCAAGCAGCTGCTCACCGTTTATGACATGGGCAGCAACGGCGCACTGATCCTGCGCGACCGCGATCTTGACATGGTTCTGCGTTACCCTTTTTCCAAAGCCAAGGATAATTCCGGCCTGGGGACAACCCCGCCGTCAGCCCCCCTGAAAAGCCTGATCGAGAGCGGCGCTCCCTCAGGCACCTACCGCGCAGAAGCTGCCCTGGATGATGTCCATCGCCTTTTTTCCTACCGCAAATTGCCCAACGCGCCGCTCTACATCATCGCCGGCCTGGCTTTGGATGACTATCTGGCCGAATGGCGTAGAAAGCTATGGGAAACGCTTGCATTTCTTGCCATTTTCGCCATCGTATCCGGCGCATCGAGCTGGATGCTGTTCAAGACATGGAAACGGCAGTTGCAAACGACCAGCGCGCTGTTCGAAAGCAACAAATCACTGAATAACCTGCTGATCGAACTGGATGAAAGCCAGAAACAAATCACGCATATGGCTTACTACGACAAGCTAACCGGCCTGCCAAACCGTGTGCTGCTTGTTGACCGTATGCAACAATCCATTGCGTATGCCGAGAGTCAAGGAAAGTACCTCGGCGTTTGCTATATCGACCTGGACGGCTTCAAGGAAATAAACGATATCTGGGGGCAAGATACAGGAGATGAAGTGCTGGCTCAAATTGCCAGGAGACTGGAAGAAAATTTGCACCCGGGCGACGTCGCTGCGCGGCTGGGCGGCGATGAGTTTGTAGTCATGCTGGGCGGCATGACCCATATCAAAGAAATCGAACTTAGGGTTTCACAAATACTGAAAGCCATCACCGAACCAGTTCGAATCGCCAATACAGAAACCCTGCTTACTGCAAGCCTTGGTGTATCCATCTTTCCGCAAGACGTTGGCGACGCCGACATGCTTATCAGGCACGCGAACCAGGCGATGTATATAGCCAAGCGCTCCGGCAAGAATCGGTTCTGCATATTCGATCTCGAGGCGGAACGGATATGGCATCACCAGCACGCCTTGCTTCTGAGAATAGAAAAAGCCATTTCGTGCAACGAGTTCAGGCTGCACTACCAACCGAAAGTCAACATGTCCACTGGTCAAGTGACTGGTGCAGAAGCGCTGATCCGCTGGCAACATCCGGAACGCGGGCTGCTCGGCCCCGCAGAATTTATCCCCATGGCAGAAAACACGCAACTCGCTGTTGCTCTCGGTGAGTGGGTTACGCGCAGCGTACTGCAACAAATGTCTGAATGGTCTGAGCGCGGCCTGATTTTGCCTGTCAGCATCAACATTTCCGGCTTTCATCTGCAACAACCCGGCTTTGTTCAGCGTCTATCAGCTCTGTTGGCAGAATATCCTGAAGTGAGCCCGGAATTTCTTCAGCTTGAAATTCTGGAAACAAGTTTCATGGAGGATATTGATAGCGTCACCGCGATCATTGCTGCGTGTGGGGAACTCGGCGTGACGTTTGCGCTCGATGATTTCGGCACCGGGTATTCATCCCTGACTTACTTCCGCCGTCTGCCAACGAAAATCCTGAAAATTGACCGTTCTTTCGTACAGGACATGTTCAACAATCTCGATGACTACGCCCTGATCGAAACCATTGTGAACCTGGCTCACACTTTCGGACGGCAGGTCATCGCAGAGGGTGTGGAAACTCAGGAACAGGGCTTATCGCTACTCCAAATGGGATGCCACTTGGCTCAGGGGTATTGCATAGCGCGCCCCATGCCACCTGATGACATACCTGACTGGATTCGCGACTGGGAACCACCACCTGTGTGGCTTGCTGTAACAAGCTGATGCGCGCTTTCACGCGAAATAATTGCAACTAAACGCCACCCTGCCTTTTTCAAAACAGCTCAATAGCTGGCGCTATCAAGGCATTTTCACTCATACTCCGGCACCCTACACAGGATCAAGCCCTGAAAAAAATGCTGGTAGCGCTCTCATAGAGCCGGTTCTGAATTTCGTAGTCACTAAATTGGCGCATCTTTCGTCCCAAGAAAAAAACTTGCTGCTTGAGTCTTGGTCATGTCAGAGAAAATTTCGCGATGCCATGATTTTCTCCCGGCCACATCAATATGAGAAAATCTAACGATCTTGTAGAGCAAATCAGCGGTAAGAATATGCTCAACACTCTTTCGTCACCATGATTTCAAGAATCTGATGATCCGTATAAACCATGCTTTTGCTTGCGAGTGCACACAGATTGGCAATTGAAGCATCGACACTTTCTTCAACAATCCCCTCCTGGCCCGTTACACGAGAGTTTTCAAGCGCCATTAGCACCGACTTATAAGCCGATGCAGCTGAAGTCGAGACCTTCATGGCGCAACTATTTGAAGCGCCATCACATATCACGCCAGATACGTCACCAATCATGCTGCAAATGGCCATCGCGACGGCCCGATATTGCCCTCCCAACAGGTATGCCATGCCAGCCGCAGCTCCCATGGCAGCAGTAGTCACCGCACATAGCGCTGAGAGCTTGGGCAGCTTGCTGTGAATGTATATTGCCATCAAATGCGAAAGCGTAAGCGCACGCGCCAGAGCCTCATTGTCAGCCTTGAGATGTTCTGCGATAACAACAACCGGCATGGTCGCCACAATCCCTTGATTGCCCGACCCAGAATTGCTCATGGCCGGAATTGCCGCCCCCCCCATCCTGGCGTCAGATGCTGACGTCGTCCGTATCAGAACTCGGGTGTGCAAATCATCTGACAGCAATCCGTTTGCAATCTGACGAACCAGCGTTGCGCCAATATGCAGTCCCCAGTTCGAATCCAATCCCAAATGAGACAGCGCTGAATTGAGTTTCCCGGCTTCAAGCATGAATGAAATATCCGGGATCGGGCATGACGTGGCGAAGTCATACACATCACGCGCCGTGACATTGTCGAAGCTAAAGCCCTTTGTTTCCACATTCTCAAGCGATTCAGTCGCTTGGTAAAGCGTACTGCCATTCTTTTCGATTTGAATCACGTTGGTATGCGCATTGGCAATGCAAACCCTTACCCAGTCCGTACCATGAGACACTCTGGATTCTGCATACAGCACGGGCACGTCTTCCCTGCTGACGGCAACGCTGACTCGCCCATCCTTGAGCATTCGCTTTGCAGCGTCAACCGTTGCTGGCGTCAGGCCATTCAGCACCTCGAGTCCCGCTTCAGGGTCGCCGCCCAAAGCGCCAACTGCCGCTGCAATCGATAACCCGACCATTCCCGTGCCCGGGACGGTCACGCCCATACCGTTCTTCATCAGGTTGGCAGACACCTTCGCTTCGATCATTTCAGGCATAACCCCAAGATGATATGTCGCAATTGCTGACGCCAAAGCAAGCGAGATAGGTTCGGTACACCCCAGGGCAGGAACGACCTCCTGATGCAAGGCAGCCAAAAAATCTGGCCAATGCTTTTTCTCTGCATTGGAACTCTGGAAATCTGGTTGTACCGCAGATATTTCCGCAGGGCTGTACGTGATCATATGAATACATTCCAAAAGATTGCTTCGGCTTGCATGTCGTGCGCGATGGTGAATGTTGCGAATAAATTCGCCAGCATGCAGCTAGTCATGTGTGCAAAAAAGGGCGACCGAAACGGTCGCCCTTTCATGCACACTACCTGCAAGGCAATAATTAGTTCTTGCTTTGATCCACCATCTTGTTTTTCGCGATCCACGGCATCATCGCACGTAACTGGGCGCCAACAACTTCGATCTGGTGCTCTGCATTCAGACGACGACGCGAGGTCAGCACCGGAGCGCCAGCCTTGTTTTCCAGGATGAAACTCTTCGCGTATTCACCGGTCTGAATGTCTTTCAGGCACTGACGCATCGCTTCTTTGGAGCTGTCGTTGATCACACGCGGTCCGGTCACGTATTCGCCATACTCGGCATTGTTCGATACCGAGTAGTTCATGTTGGCGATGCCGCCTTCGTAGATCAGGTCAACGATCAGCTTCAGCTCGTGCAGGCATTCGAAGTAAGCCATTTCCGGTGCATAACCGGCTTCGGTCAGCGTTTCGAAGCCAGCCTTGATCAGTTCGACTGCGCCGCCGCACAACACTGCCTGCTCGCCGAACAGGTCGGTCTCGGTTTCAGCACGGAACGTGGTTTCGATGATGCCGGCACGACCACCGCCGTTGGCTGACGCATATGACAAAGCAATATCGCGCGCAATGCCGGATTTGTCCTGATGCACGGCGATCAGGTGCGGCACGCCGCCGCCCTGCTTGTAAGTTGCGCGCACGGTGTGGCCCGGCGCTTTCGGTGCAACCATGATCACGTCGAGGTCGGCACGCGGCACGACCTGGCCGTACAGCACGTTGAAGCCATGCGCGAAGGCCAGCACAGCGCCTTGCTTGGCATTCGGCGCCAC